>Ga0105049_10001166_pt1 | contig 30876 bp, 27 predicted proteins | sample MAT06_FD_78087 | JGI IMG/M metagenome (GOLD analysis project Ga0105049, IMG submission 78087) | Freshwater microbial communities from Lake Fryxell liftoff mats and glacier meltwater in Antarctica - MAT-06 | ecosystem: Environmental > Aquatic > Freshwater > Ice > Liftoff microbial mat | place... | reverse complement strand
GCGCCCGACCGCGGCGCGCCCGACCGCGGTGCGCCCGACCGTGTCGCGCTCGACCGTGTCGCGCTCGACCGTGTCGCGCTCGACCGTGTCGCGCCCGACCGTGTCGCGCTCGACCGCCGCGTATGGACCGCCGCGTGCGCACCTCGCACAGGCCGGTCGGCGCGGGCATCCCCTCGTGCGAGCCCCTTCGGTCAGCCGTGGATAGCGCTCGCGCGGAACTCGTCCTGGGGGTGAATTCCACTCCGTTTCCCAGCGCCTTTCATCGAGCGCTCGGCATCGTCGGCGCGGTGCTCACACTTTGGAGCCGCAACCAAGTCTCGACCCCCGAGTTGGCGCCGAGGTCGCGCAGGAAGAACCTGAGACTCGCGTCCGAACCCGGGAGCCAGGCGCGCTCGATCGGCGCGGCGTTCGACGACAGCTCGAGCGTCTCGATCGTGCGATCGCCCTGACGGACGATGAGCTCGGCGCGGGCCTCACCGGCCGCTCCGCCGCCGATCGCGACCGACAACCGCGCCGCCAGCGAAGTCCCCGGATCCAGGCGCAACTCGAGCGGCGCGTCGCTGCCTCCAGGGGCGCGGAGGCCCCAGTGCTCCGCTCCCTCGCGATCTGGGAATCGGCGGATCCACGCCTCGCGCTCGCCCGCGGGGTAGCGGACCACGAGCGTGCGACCGAGGACGGTCCAGGGCTGCACGCAGCCCGGGCCTTCTTCCGCCAGCGCGGCGCCGATGCGGCGTGCCACGGCGAGTTCCCGCTGACCGTCGCTCGCGCGCAAGAGCTGCAGAAGCGCCTGGAAGACGACCTCGTTCCCGGCCGTGTTGTAGTGACCTCCGCCCGGCGCTTCCTCGGCGAAGAAAAGCCGATCCACGTGCACGAGGTTCGGGCCCGCGGCGGATCGCAGGAACGGACGCGAAGAGATGCAGGGGATGTCGCTGGCCGCGGCGACTTCCTGGACCATGGCTTCGATCACCCCGAACGCGGCGTGGTGCTTCAAGCTCGCCGTCCCGTGGAACAGGAGGAACGCGTGATCGAGATCGCGCGCGGCGAGCTCCGCGTGCGCCGCTTCGAGGATCGCGCGATTCAGCGCCAGCTTGCGCGCGTCCTCGGCGATGCGCGCGCGCGCGGCGCGGCGCCACTCCTCGAAGGGTGCGCCGTCGCGAAAGAGGAGCAGTCGGCGCAGGAGCAGACCGGGCCGTATCGGATTCCGATCGAGGAACTCCGCGGCGTCCGTTTCGACCGGACCGCGCAGCGCGAGCTGGCCGTCGACCAGATCGAAACGCGGCTTCGGCCAGTCGCGGAAATCGATCCACGCGCGGTCGAAATCGTCGTCCACGAACAGGGCCACGATCACGAACGGATCCTGGTCGGCGAGACGGTCGACGGTGGCCCGCATCGCCATCAGGATCTGATCGGTGCCGTAACCGCCCGCGCCGTAGTTGACGAGGACGTGCGTCGAGCCCAGCTCGGACCGCTCGAGCAGATCCTGCCAACAGTCCTGCGCTTCCTCGACACAGGCCGCGAACGAGTCGCCGTAGAGGAGGACGGGGCGCCGGCCCGCGAGCCGTGGCTCGGCCGCGTGAGCGAGCTCCTTCGGCTCGACCATCGGCGGAACCCAACCCAGGACGGGATGCGGGGAGTCCGCGTCGCGCCGAGCCGCGGCGGGAAGGAGGCGGTAGCGGACCTTCCAGTAATCACTCTCCGACTTCGGATCGAAGAGCCGTTCGGGAGCGAGCGCTGCGCGTCCGATCGCGCGCGCGAACTCGAAGTCCGAGAGGACGACGAAGCGCAGCGTCAGCTCCGCGGCGACCACGGCGGCGAGGGGTCCGAGGGCGAGGGCGCACAGCGCGCGAGCGAGTCGACGAAGCCGGGGTCGCGCAATCGCGTTCGAGGCAGACATGGGGGAAGGCTCGCGACACTACGCGAGCGAGCTGCGCTGCGCCATCGAGCCCGGTCGCGTGACCGATGGCCTGACGGCTCGGCGAGTCATGCTGCGCGCCGCTCCCGAAACGACGGAGGCGCACCGTTCGTGACGGTGCGCCTCCGATTCAGAGCTCGACGGCTCCGTCCACGCGTGCGGACGGGACCGTTCCGATCAGGGCGTCCAGGTCGCCTCGACCCCGTTCGTGAGGTTGAAGGTGCTCGCGGTGCAAAACGCCGCCGCGTTGCGATACCAGACCTGGTACGTGCGCGTCCCGGGCGCTGCGACGAGGCCGCGCACGGAAACGCTCGGATCGCCAGCGTCGGGGAATTGCGACGCACCCGCGACGTTGAACGTCGTCGCGAGTCGGACGACGGTGCCGCTCGAGCAGCGCAGGCCGTCGCCGAAGGAGATCGAGCTCTGGCTCGTGCCTTGGAAGTACAGCGCGGACGAGTTGGGCATCCCCGAGCCGGCCAGCACGAGCGAGTCCGCCGCGAGGATCGACGATCCCGCGGCCGACAGCGTCGCGCCGCCTCCGAGCGAGTTCGCGCAGCCCTGGCCCGGAGCTCCGTTGTTGCCGCACGGACACGCGCCGCCCGTCCCGTCGCCGAAGCAATAGGCGACCGCTGGCGCGGCGCACGTCAGACGGCTGATGCGCAGACCGTCGACCCCGGCTTCGACGATGCTCTGCGTGCCGCCGTCGTTGGCCGTGAATCGCAGCCGCGAGTTGTTCGTCAACGCCACGCCCAGGCCTGAGATCGTCGACGCCGGGATCGACACGCTGCGCCACGCCGTGCCGCCGTGCGAGTCGTGGACGGCGATCGTCGTCCACGGACCGGCGGCGCCGTTCGGGCTGATCTCCACGAGCAGGCGGTCGTCGCCGTTCGTGTTCGTTAGGTGCAGGTAGTACTCGTACTCGAGGGTCGAGACCGGCGAGCTGAAGTCGAACGAGCTCGAGAGGAGCTGCACGGCGCCGCCGTCGACGTCCGTGTTGCCGATCGTGTTCTCGGTCAGCCAGCACGAACCGCTGCCGTCGCCGTCCGAGATCGGATCGTAGGCCCAGCCGCCGTCGTTGACCGGAACGCCGCGCTGCCAATCGCCGCTCGTGGCGCCCAAGTTCGTCGGCGTCCAGCCCAGATCGACCTCGAAGTCGTCGTACAGGACGTCCTGCGCCCCCGTCGCGACGATCGCCGAGTGCGTCGCCGCGGGCGCGGTCGACGGATCCGATGCGGGCGTCGTGTTGGTCGCCGTCGTGACGAAGTAGCGCACGAGCGACAGACAACCCGTGGGCGGAATCGTCGCGTCGTACGAGTTCGGCGAGGTCTGGGCCAGCGCCAACGGAGTGAACGCCCCGCCGTCGACGGAGACGTGGAGCTGCGCCGTGCCCGGCGTCGGGACCGCGGTGCCGAGGCCGAGGACGCTGACCTGGAAGGTCGTCGCGACGCCCGGAGCGATCTGCGCCGGACGGCCGTTCGGGTACGTGAACAGCACGAGGTTCGGCTGGTCGAACGCTTCGACGACGCCCGTCGTCGTCGTTCCCGCCGGCGAGGTCGCGCTGGCGCCCATGCCGCGCTTCGCGAATCCGGCCCACAGCGCGGACAGGTTCGCGCCGCCGTTCGCGACCAGGTCCGCCTGCAGGATCGCATCGCGCGCCTGCAGGAAGTTCGGCGTGCCCGGCGAGAGCTTCAGGCCGTCCACGACGAGCTGCATGATGAGGTCGTTGCCCGCGAATCCGTGCGCTGAGATCAGGTTCGCGCGCGCTTCCCACAGCGTGACGCACCACACCTCGCCGACGTTGTGCACCGCGTCGGCGGTGTTCCCGATGACCGGACTGCGCGGGATGCCCACCGCGTAGTTCTGCTGCGCCGGATCGGTGTCGGCGTAGGTCTGCGGGTTCTTGCCGAGGTCGGTCGTGTACGGGAAACGACGGATGCCGAAGTAGTAGTTGTCCGTGAGGCCGGCGAACTGGAAGGTCGCGTACCCGCCCGTGGTGTATGTGCCGCTCGGGTCGTCGCCCGGTTCCGCGTTCAGGCACAGGCCGAAGAAGTCGCCCCAGCCCTCGCCCATGCCGCCGGCCTGCTCGCCGGAAGCCTGGCCGTCGAGCAAACGGATGGACAATCCGTGCGAGAGCTCGTGGTAGACGATGTCGGCGTCGAGGTCGCCGTCGCGATCGGGCGTAGGTCCGGTGAACACGTACATCTGCATGCGTCCGGTGCTGCCGTCCGTGCCGCTCGTGCCGAAGTTCGCATTGTTCGTGCCCGAACCGTCCTGGCAATCGGCTGCGATCCGGTCGCCGCCGACGCCTTGGCCGGAGAAGTTCAGCTCCTGGAAGTTCTTCGCGCCCTCGTCGAAGCCGAACTCCATCAGCTTGTCGTGGTAACGATTCGCCAGATAGAAGATCTGCGTCACGGCACCCGGTCGATAGGTCGTGGGCGCTTGCGTGGGGTCGACCGCGAAGTCGAACGTGCGCGCGGGCGATCCTTGCGGACGCGGCAGGTCGGGCGTGTTGTTGGCGTCGAGGTCGAGGTGTGCGTCGACGTTGTTGCCCAGCGTCTCGTTGCCACCGTCGTCGATCCAGCCGTTCGGCGACCAGGGCGCGACCTCGGGACCGGTGATCGTGACGAGTTGCTGCGGAACGAACGGGAACTGATTGCCGTTCGGCGTCGCGTTGCCCGGCGTGCCCGGCGCGGGCGAATCGCTGGTGAAGACGCGCATCGTGATCGACTGCGTGCCACCGTGCGCGAAGTGCAGGTGGTTCCAGCGGCGCAGCACGGTGCCGTCCGTCGCGTCGATCGTGACGTCGTACGTGTTGCCGATGCCGATTTCGGGGACCGTCACGAGCCAGGCCGGGCGTAGCTCGCCGCGCGTGCGGGGGAACCACGTGAACTCGGTGGTGAGCGGCTCGTCGGCGCGGAAGTCGGGCGAGCCGACCCACGAGCGGCGGCGCTCGACGCCCTCGGGCGCGGCGGCCGCATCGGGCGCGCTCGTGATCGTGATGCCGACGCTCGACGCGGCCAGCAGCACGGCCTCGAAGTCGGACACGCGCATCGGGCTCGGCACGAAGCCGCCCTCGGGGCGCGGGAGGAGCGTCGAGCTCACGTTGACGATCTCGCCGCGTTCCGTGAGGTTCGCGCGCAGCTCGCAGCCGGAGATCCTCACGCCCTCGTGGCGCTGCTTCCAAGTCAGGTGGCGCAGACCGTTGTGCTGCGTCTCGAAGTCACGGTCGAGTTCGGCCGTCGTCAACTCGCCCGGCGAGACCTCGAAGAGGCCGCGGTACTCGTCGAGGAACTCGCGCACGGCGCCCTCGGCGTCGGACTTGCCCGCGGTGGTCGGGCCGCTCAGGAAGGCCAGCGTGGAGCGCACGAAATGCGGTGTGCCGAAGAGCTCGTGCGCGTCGATCGCGACGCCCGGCACGCGCGTGCGCAAGCGCGTGATCGCCAGCTCGCGCGCCGCGCCGAGCGCGGGAGTGCGGGCCGAAGCGATCGCGGCGCGCACGAACGGCTGCGGCCGTCCGTCCTCGTCGAGCCGCGCATCGACGTCGCCCTGCGGCAGCGGCGTCGTGTCCTGGGGTGAGCGGAAGAGCCGCGGGTCGAACTGGGCCGACGCGGACGTGGCCAAAGCGGCCATCGCGACGGAAACGCCGAGGAGGAGAACCGAACGTTGCATAGGGGAGGGCCCGATCGAAGCTGAGGTTGGGAGAAGGCGCTTCCCGGTGCGCCACACTCCACGAGTACCCCAGGTCACTCGGCACGGGAACGGTGATTCCCAAAGGAATGCAGACCGACGCCCCCCCGAGTGCTGCCTAGCGGTCCGTGGAACGAGTCGGGCGACCTGACTGGTTCAGCGGACTTCTAGTCTTGCGACGCGGTGCTGCGCGACGCCCGCACTTCAGAACTTTTCGCGCCGGAGGACGCGCACGTCGCTCTCCCACAGGATGCAGGCGAAGTGCGGGAACAAGTCGCGTTCGACGCGCTCGGCGATCCGCGCGGCCACATCAGGCGTCACGACGAGCTCGACGCGGATGTTGGCGGCTTCCTCGGTGTCGGCCGGACGTTCACCGGTTGCGCCCAGGCCCGAAGCCGGGCTGATCGTGGCGCCATGCGCGCCGGAGTCGCGGGCGAGCCGGAGTACGAGGTCGCGGGCGATGGCCTCGCACACGATCGTCACGAGCCGCATCGGGTGGGGGGGCGTGCTCATGAAGTGCTCCAGCGCAGCGCCATCTCGTAGTAGAGCGGGATCCCCAGGCTGACGTTGAAGGGGAACGTGATCGCCAGTGAAGCGGCCAGGGACAGAGTCGGGTTGGCCTCCGGGATGGCCAGTCGCATCGCCGCCGGCGCGGCGATGTAGCTCGCCGACGCGGTCAACGTCCCGAGCAGCGTCGCGCCGCCGACGGACAACCCGATCGCGAGCCCCACCGCGACGCCGAGTGCGCCGTGGATCACGGGCACCACGATTCCGAAACCGACGAGGAATGGTCCCGCGCGGCGCAAGTCGCGGATACGGCGCCCGGCGACGAGGCCGAGTTCGAGGAGGAACAAGGCCAAGACGCCCTGGAAAGGCGCGACGAAGAAGCCCCCGACTTTCTCGAGCCCGCGGCCGCCGCAGAGGTAGCCGATGGCGAGGGAACCCACGAGGAGGACCACGCTCTTCCCGAGCAGCGCCTCGCGCGTCGCCTCGCGAATCGAAGCGCGCAGCTCGGCGCCCTTCGTGGCGGTCGCGAGTTTTCCGAGCAGGACGCCCACGAGGATCGCCGGCGACTCCATGATCGCCAGCAATGCCGAAGCGTACCCCTCGTGCGCGACCCCGATGTTCGCCAAGAACCCCGTGGCGACGGTGAACGTGATGGCGCTCACCGAACCGTAGTGCGCCGCGATCGAGGCCGCATCCGCCGTAGAAAATCGACCCAATCGGCGCAGCGCCAGATAGGTCCACAGCGGGATCACAGCGGATAGTGCCGCGGCGACGACGACCGGCAGCCAGACCACTCCGATCCCGGCTTCGTGGATGGCCGCGCCGCCCTTGAATCCGATCGCCGCGAGCAGGTAGATCGTGAGCGAGCTGTAGAGCGCCTCGGGCAGCTTCAGGTCGCTCTTCACGACCGCGGCGAAGACGCCCAGCGCGAAGAAAAGCGGCGCCGGCGAAAGCAGGTTCTGGCGGATCGCCTCGAGGAGGTCCACGGGTCGCGTCAGCCTGCGCCGAGCAGGTCCTGTAGTTTGTCGTTCTTACGCCGCGAGAGCTCGGCCTGTGCCGCCATCGCCGCCTCGTAGCGCGCGCGCAGCGCCGCATCGGAGCAGGCCAGGATGCGCACCGCCAGCAAACCTGCGTTGCGTCCGTTCGCGATGCCGACCGTCGCGACGGGAACTCCCGCCGGCATCTGCACGATGGAGTACAGCGAATCGAGGCCGCGCAAGGACTGCGTCTCGATCGGCACGCCGATCACGGGCAGGCTGGTGAAGCTCGCGACCATGCCCGGCAAGTGCGCCGCACCGCCTGCGCCGGCGATGACGACGCGCAAGCCGCGGCCGGCCGCTTCCTTCGCGTAGCGCGCCATGTCGTCGGGAGTGCGGTGCGCGCTGACGACCCGGACTTCGTGCGGAATGCCGTATTCCGTCAGCGCGTCGGACGCGAGCTTCATCGTCCCGAAGTCGGAGTCGCTGCCCATGATCACGCCGACGAGCGGCGCGGCGCGCGTGTTCGCCGCAGCTGACTTCGAGTCCTCGCGCTTCGCGTTCGTCTTCTTCTCGGTCATCGAACGTTTGCCTCGGGTTCGCCGAAATGGATCGCGTCGGCGGCGGCGAGCGCGCGCGACTCGGCTTCCGGCATCGTCGCGCCGAGCGCGGTCACGTGGCCCATTTTCCGCCCGCGCTGGCTCGTGGACTTGCCGTAGACGTGCACGCTCGCGCCGTCTACGCGCAGCGCGCGCTCGAGCCCGATCGGCGTGCCCGGTCCCGGACCCGCGCCGAGCAGGTTGACCATACACGCGGCCGGCGCGCGCAGCGTCGTCGCGCCGAGCGGCAGCCCGAGCACGGCGCGCACGTGGTTCTCGAACTGCGACGTCGCGCAGGCCTCGATCGTGTAGTGACCCGTGTTGTGCACGCGCGACGCGATCTCGTTCACGAGCACGCGGCCGTCCGCCATCAGGAACATCTCGACGCCGAACGCGCCGACACCGCGGATCGACTCGACGGCGGCGCGGGCGATGCGCGCGGCCTCGGTCGCGACACGCGCGTCGACGCGGGCGGGAGCGCGCACGACGCGGCAGACGTGGTCGCGATTCTCGGTCTCGACGACCGGGTACTCGCGCGTCACTCCGTCGAGTCCGCGCACGACGATCGCCGCGAGCTCGAGCGCGAAAGGGCAGAATTCCTCGGCATAGATGCGCCCGGCGCCGCCGGCGAGCTTGCGCCACGCCGCATCGACGTCGCTTGCCGCGGGCACGGTCGCGTTGCCCTTGCCGTCGTAACCCATCGTTCGGCGCTTCAGCACGAGCGGCCACCCGAAGCGTCCCGCGACGCGCTCGACATCGGCGGGCGTCTCGACCGCCTCGAAACGTGGCAGCGGCAGGTTCGCGGCCGCGAACGTGCGCTTCTGGACGAGCTTGTCCTGCACGAGTTCCATCGTCGCCGCCGACGGCCGCAGCAGATGCCCCGCCGCCTCGACGGCGCGCAGCGCGACGGGCGACACGAACTCGTTCTCGAGGCTGACGACGTCGACCTCGGCTGCGAGCTCGAGCAAGCGCGCCGGATCGTCCCAGTCGCCGTGGAGAGTGCGCTTCGCGACGGCGTGGGCAGGGAAGTCGGCTCCACGCTCGAGAACGACGACGTCGACGCCAATCTGCGCCGCAGCCTGGGCGAGCATACGCGCGAGTTGGCCGCCGCCCACGATGCCGAGGCGTGACGGGACCCTCGTGCGCGGGGCGTCCACGGATGCGTGTCCTGCTCCGATCCTCGGTTGGGCTCCCATGTGGCCGGCGCAGGATAGCGTCCCAGCTCGGCTGTCACGCACGAGCCGGGCGGGGAGCGTGACTTCATCGCCCACTGCTCGGGAGCGAGCGCACCGCTATGCTGGTCGTGCCGATGATTCACAAGCGCCCAGAAACGCCGAAGCTCGACCCCAAGAAGCTCGGGCTGCCCAGTCCGCCAGCGGTCAAGAGCATCGATGTCAACCCGTTCGTCAACGCCGTGGGCGAGGAAGGGCTCGAGGTCACCGTCCATCTCACAAACTTGACCTCGGAGCAGGAGGGCAACCTAGATTGGACGAAGGGGATCGAGAAACGCATCCGCGACGCGCTCGAGTCGATGGGCGACGAGCGGTTCCCGCTCATCCTCTACCGCACACCGAGCGACGAAACCCCAGCCAGCGAGCCCGAGTAACGCAGCGATGGGTGTACCCGTGCCCTATCACGAGCAGTTGCTCGTCCAAGCGGCCAAGCTCCTTGCCGAGGATCCGAAGCGTCCCTATGAGGCGAACGTCCGACGCGCCGCGAGCGCGAGCTATTATGCAGTGTTCCACTTCTTCGCCGACGAGTTGGCCAAGCAGGTCGTGGGAGCTTCTGCCGCTACGGACAGCCTAGGCTTTGCCGTAGGGCGGGCCCTGGAGCACGGATCTCTACGAGCGGCTGCGGAGCGCTTTTCATCGCAGGGTGCGCCTGCCAATCTGCCGTTGCCCTTCAGATCGTGCTTGACTCGCGTATCGCCGGAGTTCCGCGCCCTAGCTTCTGACATCGTCTCTCTGCAGGACTTGCGGCACCGCGCCGATTACGACCGCGCAATCCACTTGCAGAAGCGCGAGGCGAACGTCGCGTTGAGCAGGGCGGAATCACTTGTCCAGGACTGGCCGCGATTGGACACCGACGAGCGCCGTACGTTCCTCGTCGCCATTCTGCTGTGGAAGTTGCTCGCGGGACGCTGAAGCCGACTATTGCAGGATCGGCAACGCCCGGTGCGACTGGATCGCCACCCTTTGCGCCACGCGGCCGGCGATCTCGGCGAACTTCTGGGCGATCAGCGATTTCGGGTCGGCGATCGTGATCGGGTCGCCGGCGTCGCCGCCGACGCGCACGAGCGGGTTCAGCGGAATGGTGCCGAGGATCGGGAAGCCGTGCTTCTGCGACAGCTGCTGCGCGCCGCCCGAGCCGAAGATGTCCACGACGGTCGAGAAACGGCCTTCGATGTCCACGTTGACCGAGACGTCGGCGCCCCCGACGTGCAGGCGCACCTTCGCGCCCGGCTGCGCGCCCTCGACGAGGCCCTCGATCACGTACCCGGCCATGTTCTCGACGATGCCCAGGATCGGCACGTTGACCTGCTTGAACATCGCGACGGCCTTGTTCACGTCGAACGTGCTGACGGCTTGCGGCGTCGTCACGAGCACGGCGCCGGTCAGCGGGACGATCTGCGCCAGCGACAACTGCGCGTCGCCCGTTCCGGGCGGCATGTCGACGAGCAGGTAGTCGAGCGGACCCCAGGCGACGTCGCCCAGGAATTGCTCGATCAGCTTGTGGACCATCGGCCCGCGCCAGATGACGGGCTTGTCTTCGTCGAGCAGGTACCCGATCGACATCGTGCGCACGCCGTGGCGTTCCTTCGGGACGAGCTTGCCGCCCTGCGCTTCGGGCTCGCCCTTCAAGCCCATCATCATCGGCACGTCGGGGCCGTAGACGTCGCAGTCGACGAGCCCGACCTTCGCGCCCGTCCTCGCCAGCGCGCAGGCGAGGTTCACGGCGACCGTGCTCTTGCCGACGCCGCCCTTGCCGCTCGACACGGCGACGATGTGGCGGATGTCGGGCGCGATCTTGCGCTCGGGCCCGCTGGGCTTCGACACCGCCGTCATCTCGACGTTCACGGCTTTCACGCCCGGGATGGCGCGCAGAAAATTCTCAGCCTGCGCCTTGAGCTGGTCTTTCACGGGACACGCCGGCGTCGTGAGGTTGATCACCGCCTTGACCACGCCGTCGCAGGCGCTGGCCGTCGTGACGAAGCCGAGGCTGACGATGTCGCGCCCGAGGTCCGGATCGATGACATGGCGCAGGGCGTCGAGGATCTGTTCTTTCGTGACGTCGGACACGGTTGCTCCAGGCCTCTGCGGGCCTTCTTCCAGGCGGTTGCGAGCTCGGGATTCTAGCTTGCCACGCCCTCGATGCGGCGACGCGAATGATCCCGCGCGCCAACTCTGGGGAAGAGGATGCGTACGTCCGCGTCCATCGGACCCACCGAGAGGGCCCGCCATGACCGAGATTTTCCAGACCATCCTGCTGCTCCTCGGCCTGCTCGGATCCCACGTCGCGGACCCGGGTGAGCCCTGCACCAGCGCGAACTGCCCCGCGGTTCCCACCCGGCCGGTCGTCGCCTTGGGCGCGCCGCAGACGCTGCGCGCGGACGAGGTTCGGCTCTTCTCGCGCGGCGAGCACCGCCCGGGGCAGCCGCGTGAGCGCGTCCTCGTGCTGCACGTCGGGGATGAACTCGCTCCGGGCGTGCTCGGCCCGCCCAATGTCCTGCTCGTCGCGCCGGCGTCCGAGCGCTTGCGCCCCGTGATCGCGCCGCGCGCGCCGGTCGAAGTCCGCCTGCGCCGCATGGCCGCCGCGCGTTGACCGTGCGCCAGAGTCCGCGCCGCGCGCCGACCGTGCGCGCCGCGAGCCGACCGTGCGCGCCGCGTGCCGACCGTGCGCGCCGCGTGACCGCGACGCGGTACGCTGCGCGGATTGACCGCACGCGCCATCGTCCTCGTCTCCGGCGGCATGGATTCGGCCGTCGCGCTGGCTGAAGCGCGCGCCGCCGGATTCGAGTGCTCGGCCATCTCGTTCGCGTACGGCCAACGCCACGTCCAGGAGCTCGCCGCCGCGCGCCGCGTCGCCGCGGCGCAGGGCGTCGCGGATCACCGCATCGTCAGCCTCGACCTGCGCGCGATCGGCGGATCGGCGCTGACGGCCGACGTCGCGGTGCCGAAGGACCGCACGCACGCGGCGATCGGGACGGGCGTGCCCATCACGTACGTGCCGGCGCGCAACACGATCTTCCTGTCGCTCGCGCTGGGGCTCGCGGAAGTCGTCGGCGCGCGCGACCTCTACGTCGGCGTGAACGCGCTCGACTACTCGGGCTATCCCGATTGCCGCCCCGAGTTCCTGCGCGCGTTCGAGGAGCTCGCGCGCGTCGCGACCGTGGCCGGTGCCGAACACGACGCGCGCTTTCGCGTGCACGCGCCGCTGCTCGAGCTCACGAAGTCCGACATCGTCCGCCGCGGGCTCGAGCTGGGCGTGGACTTCGCGCTGACGCACACGTGCTACGACCCGGTCGAGCGCGGATCGAGCGTCCTGGCTTGCGGCCGCTGCGACGCGTGCGCGTTGCGACTGAAGGGTTTCGCGGAAGCCGGCGCGCGCGACCCGATCGGGTACGCGAAGTCGAAATGAGTCAGCGCTCCCCTTGACGGTCCAGGGGAGATGTGCTCTCCTAGATCGACAAGGGGAACGTGAATGGCCAGTGAAGAGGTCGATTTGCCGCCGGGAGCGCTCGAGCTCCTGGCCCTCAAGGTGCTCGCGCGTGGACCGATGCACGGCTACGCGATCGTGCGCGCGATCCAGGATCAGGGCGAAGATCGCCTGCGCATCGAGGAGGGGACGCTGTATCCCGCGCTGCACCGCATGGAGCGGCGCGCGTGGCTCGCGAGCGAGTGGGGCGCGTCGGAATCGAATCGCCGCGCGAAGTTCTACCGCCTGACGCCGACGGGGCGCGCGGCGCTGCGCGAGCAGGAGTCAGCGTGGCGCCGGTTGAGCGACGCGGTCGGACGCGTGCTGGGCGCTCCCAACGCGAAAGGGGCCCGATGAGCGCTTTCCCCGAGCGTTTCGGGCTGTTCGCGCGCTCGCCCGACGCGCGGCCGCTGGCAGAGATCGCTGCGGACATCGACGCCGAGCTCGCGTTCCACGTCGAGGAATCGACGCGCGCGCTCGCCGCGGAAGGACTCGACGCCGGATCGGCGCACACCGAAGCGCTGCGACGTTTCGGCGACTACGGCCGGATCCGCCGCGAGTGCACGCGGACACAGATGGGGGAAAGGATCATGCTGCAACGCATTCAAATCGTCTTGACGGCCGTGCTGATCGCGGCCGTCGCGTTGCTCGTCGTGTCGAACCGCGAATCCAAGGCGGCGATGGCCGTGGAACGCCAGGCGCAGGCCGCGTTGCTCGCGCAGCTCGAGGCGCAGTTCGCGCTGCGGGCCGCGATCCCGCCGGGTGAGCGCGGCGAGCAGCTCGTGATCGATCGCAGACCAGTACAAGTCGGGGACGCGGTCGGCGAAACGGCCGGCAACTACCTCGGGGCCGACGGTTCGCGGCTGAACCTCGAGGGCGCCGTCCGTTCCTGGGAGACCGCCTTCGACGAGGAGCCCCATGCCTGGCGCCACGGCCTGCGGATCGCGGAGCGCCTCGCCGCACTGTCGGATGCGCAGGGTGTGGAGATCCTGACTGCGCTCTGGGGACGTACCACCGTCGAGCACCGCGAGCAGGTCATGAAGCCGTTCGTCTTCGACGGGGGGAGTCCGCACGCGCTCGAGGTGCTGCAACTCGGGTTCGACGACGATCAGACGTCCGTGAAAGCGCGCGCGGTGCTCTATCTCCACACGTACGCCTGGAAGGACCTCTGGCGCGGCGAGACGACCGGAAGGACCTGGTTCGCCGAGTTTCGCGACCGCCCGGTCGCTGAGGTGCTCGCTGCGAACGCGACGCGCTGGGCGCGGGACTTCGGGCTCGTCTTGCAGACCTACGACTACATCAAGAACGCTGAAGCCGGCGATCTGCTCGACGCCGCCGCGAAGGTGGACCCGACCGTGTACGCCAAGGCCGGCGTGGATCTGGGCGCGATCCTGAAGGCGCACGGAGTGTGCGGCCTCGATCCGAAACGTCTCGAACTCGACGCGAACCGCCGCGCGGCGGCCGAGCGCGTGCTCTCGTGGTGCCGGTAGTCCGACATGGAACTGCTCCTAGCCCTGGCACTCGTCCTCCAGGTTTCCGCGAAGCCCCCGATCCCGGCTGCGGAGTCCGCGAAGTTCCGCACGGCCTTCGCCGAGGCGTTGGCCGATCCCGCGGCGAAGCGCGCGAAGCTCGTCGCGCAGGCGAATGCGCTCGAAGCGAAGTACGCGCTCGATTCGCTGGTCGCGGCCCTGCGCGCCGGTCCGAAGCTCGTGAGCGGCGATCCCAAGCCGCGCTCGGTCGGCAAGCAGAAGGAGAAGCTCGAGCGGATCGGCGACGTGACGACCGGCTTCCTCTTCGAGAGCGGCAAGGACGTCTACGGCTACCTCGTGTCCGTGCCGAAGTCGTACGACCCGGCGAAGCCGGTGCCGGTCGTGCTCGATCCGGGGCACGGCACCGGCGCCGGGAAGTCGCTGTCCGAGAAGGCCGATTCCATGCCGTATTTCCGCAGTAGTGCGGACGACGGCGGGCTGGCCGACGCGCTCGTCGTGCGCACGGAGATCATCGAGCAGATCGGGGCCGGCGGGCTGAAGGGCGAGCGGCCCGAGGACGAGGTCGCGGTCGTCTTCGACGACTTCTTCCGCGACCTCGCGTCGCGCTACGCGATCGATCCCGACCGCGTCTATGCCGCGGGCATCTCGCAGACCGGTTTCTGGTCGTGGTACCTCGGACGCGCGCGTCCCGATCGCTTCGCGGGGCTCGCGCCGATCTCCGCCGTGACCTGGCAGGTGGACAAGTATCTCGACTGCTACGCGAACCTGCCGGTGTACGTCGTCCACGGCGAGAACGATCCCATCTGCAATGTCGCCATGCCGCGCCGGACGACGAAGCTCCTGAAGGACCTGGGCTTTCCCATCACCTACGTAGAGATACCGGGCGGCGAACACGGCGGAGTCGTCTTCGGGCGCCTGTCCGAGGCCCTCGGTTCCTTGTCCAAGACTCCGCGGATCGCGTGGCCGAATCACGTGCGGCGCGCGCTCTCGACGACGAAAGCGCCCCACGCGTACTGGCTCGAGGTGACGAAGCTCGAGAAGGAGGGCGACGGGAAGGCCGGCAGCCCGCCCGTCGCGACGATCGACGCCGTGGTCGAGGGTCAGGTCGTGACGATCACGTCGAAATGCATCGCCGCGATCGAGCTGTCGCTCTCCGCGGAACTGCTCGACCTGGATCAGCCCGTCGAGGTCGTGTGGAACGGCAAGCAGGTCCACGCAAGCGCGTTGGCCCCGAGCTTCGCGTCGGCGGTCGAGCGCGCGCTCGCTATGGCGGACTGGCGCGGAGTCGGACCGTGCCGTCTCGCGCTGCAACTCGCGCGCTGAGAACGCGTCGAGAAGTCGAGCCTGCGCGTATTCGGATCCTCTTGGCGCGGCTTCCGCGGCGCGTCGCCCGTGAACCCTGCACGACTTCCGCGTGCAAACGTTCGTTGCCCCGTGGCGCGCGCATCTCCTAGAGTGCGCCGATGCGCATCGTCGTTTTGACTGACCTCGAGAAGAAAGACCCGCGCTCGTACGACGTCGTCGTCGACCAGGTCGTCGAAGCGCTCACCGCCGGCGGACACGAAGCGACCGTGCTGGGCGTGCACCGCGATCTGCACGCCCTGATCGATGGATTGAGCAAGCCGAAGCCGGAGCTCGTCTTCAACCTGTTCGAGAACTTCGGCAAGGTGCGCCTCGGCGCCGTGTGCGTCGTCGGACTGCTCGACCTGCTCGAAGTGCCCTACGCCGGCGGCGGTCCGGGCGAGTTCTTCATCACGCAGGACAAGGCCATCACGAAGAAACTGCTGGCCTTCGACGGCGTTCCGTTTCCTGATTTCGCGGTTTTTTCGCGCGATTCCAGCCTCGACACGAGCGGCAACCTGCGCATGCCGCTCTTCGTGAAGCCGCTCAGCATGGACGCGTCGATCGGCATCGACAGCTCGTCACTGGTCGAGGGTCCCAAGGACCTCCTGAAGCGCGTGATGCTCGTCCAGGAGAAGTTCAAGGACGACGCGCTGGTCGAGCAGTACATCGAGGGCCGCGAGCTGCACGTCGGCGTGCTCGGCAACGTCCGACCGATCGCGTTCCCGCCGATCGAGATCGACTTCTCCGGTCTGCCGCCTGGGGTGCCGCGCATCCTGGGGTCGGCGGCCAAGTGGGACGAGGACAGCGCCGAGTTCAAGGGCACGAAGTCGGTGCTGGCGCAGCTCTCGGACGAGACGCGCGCGCGGGTCCAGCGCGTCGCGATCGATGCGTACCGGGCCCTGCGCGTCCGCGACTACGGTCGCGTGGACCTGCGGCTGACGCCCGACAACGAGATCTTCGTGATCGAGGTCAACGCCAGCTGCTATCTGGAGCGAACCAGCGAATTCGCGACCGCCGCGGCGGCGGCCGGCATCGACTACACGGCGCTGGTGAACCGGATCGTCGATTGCGCGGTCGAGCGCCGATCCATCGAGAAGCGCTGAGGGCGCTCGAAGCACTCGGGTCTGCGCGCGTTCGTGATCGGCCGGCGCCTCTCCGCGGCGAGTCGCCTGTGACTTCTTCGCCGGCTCTGTGAGTGTGCGGGCGGGGATCGGGTGTCCCTATGCCGTCGTCGTCACGAGGGCTCCCGTCACTCTGGATCCCGGGTCTCACCTCCGCGCGGAACCTCGAGCGTCGAGATCAGGCCGCCCTTCGTCCATCCGAACGAGAGCAGCCACGATCTCGCGCGCGTCAGCTGCCGGTCGCTTCGTGGTGGGCGGTCGATCCAGCCCGCGAACCACGGACCGGAGGAGCAGGCGTCGATCCCGCGAATCAGTGGCTCGTGCTTGCGCGCTGCAGCACGTAGACGAGTACCTGCCGCACCTCGCGCGGCTTCTTCAGCAGGCCTGCGTGGTAGCGGTCGCGGATCAAGCGACCGCGGCGTTTCCAGGCCCGGTTGAGAGCGTTTGCGAGCCGCACGAGCAAGCCCTTCAGGCCTCGGCCGAGCGCGCGCTCCACTGCAAACACGAACGACGCTCCTCGTGGTCGCTGGACATCTCGAGCAAACGTGGCCCAGCCGACGATTCGGAACGGCATCGGGCTTTGATTCGGCGCACGTCGGAGGCGGGCTTCGAGCAACGACGGTCGCCACGCCGGAACCGTGCGTGCCACTTCGCAAGGATGGCGTGCCTGCGAAGGGTTCGCGCACAGAACGCCTCGGACTCGCGCCATATCGTCGGCGAGCGTGATCGTGAGCGGGAGCCGACTCACGCGTTCTGGGCGACTTCGCGTGCAGCTCAACGCGCCGGATTGCCGGCCGCGCCCGCCCACGCCGCCGCGATCTCGCGCGCCATCTCCGCCAGCGCGAGGCTCAGCTCCAGCGCGGCGCTCGCTCCGTCGCCGCTCGACGTCGCGCGCTCCAAGTGCGTCTCGCCCTCGATCGGCGGCGTGTTCGAGGCGGCGCGCCGGATCGACCAGGCGGCGCGCACGACGACCTTGCCCGGATCCTCGCGCTCGAAGCGCGAGAACGCGATCTGCACCTGCGCCGCGGGAGCTTCGGTCGCATACCACGGGTGGAGCACAACGCGCTCCGCGCCGAGCGCGCGCTTCAGGTCGATCGACAGCACGCGCTGGATGCCGCGGTCGAGCGGTTCGCCCCAGCGCTCCGTGAGCGACGGCACGAGCCGCGTGCCCGCGGTGCGTGTCTGGATCTCGGGCCGCAGCAGGTACTCGGGCACGACGATCGGCCCGACGCCCACCGTGAGGCCCTCCACCGCGGCCGCGGGGCTCGGCGCATCGGGCAAGTCGTCGACGGCGGCGAGCACAGCGAAGCGCGTCGGGTCGGGCTCCGGCGAGAGGAACGTGCAGGCCGAGAGACCGAGGACGGCGGCCAGTGCGGTCGCCGTGGATCGAACGATGCGAATCATTTAGGTTCAGGTCCTTCGCTGCTCTTGCCGCGCAACAGGGCCGAGGGATCACGGTGCAGGAGTTCGAACAAGGCGCGCGTCGAGCGCGCGGCGTCGCTCAGGGATCGCAACGTGGCTTGCAACTCGACGGCGATCGGCGCATCCGGATCGAGGAGGACTTGCGCCGAGTCCAGCGCAGACTGAAGCTCTCGCGCCAGCACTTGCAGCTCGTCGGAGGAGAGCTTCAGACTTTCGACGAGCGGCACGACGCCTTGGCCGACGTCCGCGCCGACGCGCTGGACCGTCTCCATCGTCGCCTTCACGGACGCGACGCCGACGCCGACGTCTTGTCCGGCCTTGTCCAGGCTCGCGGCCGCGCTCTCGACGCTGCGCGAGAGTGGATCGATGCGCGCTTCGAGCTTCGTGACGGCTCGATCGATGCTCTGCAAGGTCTTGTCGAAGGCAGCCAAAGTCGCCGGAATGCCCGGGTTTCGGGCCAGATCCGAGACAGAGTCGAGCGCGTCCTGCAGGCTCGCGAGCAGCGCTTGCAGGTCGTACTGCCCGATCTGGTCCACGATGCGTCGGATCGCGCCACCGATCTCCTGCAAAGGCGGCGGAATGGTCGGGATCTCCATCACGCCCTCGAGCGGATCGTGGAGGACCGCCTCCTTCTGGGTCGTGAACGCCACCGACACGTGCAGGATTCCGGTCAGCAGGCTGTCGGACTCGAGCTGGGCGCGCAGTCCGTTCGCGATCGCCTGCTTCAGCGTCGCGGCGTAGTCGCCCTCCGGATCCGCTCCCGGGTGGAGCAGCGCGCTGTCGAGCGAGTAGAAGACCTCGATCGGCTGATCGTTCGAATCGACGCGGAAGGGGATGCGGATGCGGTCGACGCTGCCGATCTCGACGCCCTTGAACTTGACCGCGGCTCCGGGGCGCAGCCCGTTGACGCTGCCGTCGAAGTAGCTCACGAACGGATACGTGCGGCGGAAGAAGCGCCCCGAGCCCAACACGGCGATCGCGGCCACGAGCAACGCGATACCTCCGATCACGAACGCGCCGATCTTGGTGTGGCTGGCCTTCGCGCTCATGGACGCTCCCGGTTCGAAGTCGATTTCGGTGGCGCTCCGCGGCTCAGGAACGTCCGGACCATCGGATCCGTCGTGTTCTCGAGCAGGTCGCGCGGGTTGCCGCGCGCGATCACCGTGTGCGTCTCGGCGTCGAGGAAAACGCTGTCGTCGCCGATCGCGAAGATGCTCGCCAGTTCGTGGGTCACGACGACGACCGTCGTGCCCAGGCTGTCGCGCAACTCGAGGATCAGCTCGTCCAGCCGCCGCGAGCTGACCGGGTCGAGCCCGGCGCTGGGTTCGTCGAGGAACAGGATCTCCGGATCGAGGGCCATCGCGCGGGCCAAACCGGCGCGCTTCTGCATCCCGCCGCTGATCTCGCTCGGATAGAAGCCGCCGAAGCCCGCGAGTCCGACGAGAGCCAGCTTGAACGCTGCGACTTCCTCGATCTCGCTGGCTGAGAGGTCCGTGTACTGGCTCAACACGATGCCGATGTTCTCTGCCAGCGTCATCGAACTCCACAGCGCACCCTTCTGGTAGAGCACGCCGAAGCGCCGCAGCATGCCCGCGCGCTCCTCGCGTCCCGCGCTCGTGAAATCCTGGCCTGCGTAGCGCACGCTCCCGCCGGCGGGCTCCCTCAAGCCGATCATGTTGCGCAACAGCGTGCTCTTGCCCGATCCACTGCCGCCCATCACGACGAAGATGCGGCCGCGGCCCACCGAGAACGTGATGTCCTGCAGGATCACCTGCGATCCGTAGATGGCTTTCAGCCCGCGCACTTCGATGCGCGGTGCGTCGTCGGGCTCGATCGTGGGTGTGTGGGCCATCAGATCCCGAGCAAGTTGAAGAGGACCGCGATCACACCGTCCGCGACCACGATCAGGACGAGGGTGGTGACGACGGCGCTCGTTGTCGCTTCGCCGACGGCCGCGGCGTTGCTGCCGCACTGCATACCGCGCAAGCATCCGATGATCGCGATCAAGACTCCGTACACGGAGCCGCGAAACAACCCGCCCCACAGGTCGGCGAGCTTGATCGCGGAAAACGTCTGGTCGACGTAGAGCTCGGCCGAAACGTCCAGCATTCCCACGCCGACGATCGCTCCGCCCGCGATGCCGAGGACGATCGCGTACAAGACCAGGAACGGCATCATCACGACGAGTGCGACGATGCGCGGCACGACCAGGAAGTCCACGGCGGAGATCCCGAAGGTGGTCAGTGCGTCGATCTCTTCCGTCACCTTCATCGTGCCGAGCTGGGCCGCGAACGCCGCGCCGGTTCGCCCGGCCATCACGATCCCGACGACCATCGCGCCCATCTCGCGAACCATCGCGATCCCGACGAGGTTCGCGACATAGAGGTCCGCGCCGAAGAGCCGCAGTTGGACGGCGCCGACGAAGGCCAGGATGAGTCCGACGATGACGCTGACGAGCGTCACGATCGGCAGCGCTTGCACGCCCGCGTCCTGCATGAGGAGCTGGAAATCGCCGGGACGATGGGGCGCGCGGAACGTCACCAGTCGGCCGAGCGCGGGCACGATCCGGCCCAGGAACGCCAGGAGTTCCAAGGTGTCTTTCCAAAGATCCGACGCCGCGATGCCGACTTGCGCGAGCCAGGGCGGAGTCGCCGCGGGCTCGCGCACGGCGCGCTCGGGCACGGCCTCGGAGAGCTGGATCAGGCGATCGATCCCAGGCGGAAGGCCGCTGCGGTCGACGGCGATCTCTCTCGCGCGCGCGATCTGCGCCACGCTCGCGACCCAGGTCAGGAGTGACGTGTCCCAGCTCGCGACCGCGGAAGCGTCGAGCACGATGCGCCGCGTCGGATGCGCGTCGAGCGCGCGCACGACCTCGACCGGAGCTGGTCTCGCGGCGCCGAGTCGCCACGCTCCGCCGAGCCGCACCGAGAGCACGCCGTCCGCGCCGGGTTCGAAGCGCGCTTCGGCCGGGAGCGCGCTTTCTGCCTGAGTCGCGGCGCTGACGGTCATTCCAGGAGCTGTTTGTACGGTGAGGAAGGCTCGCAGGCACAGGCACTTCGCGGCGCGAGGAAGTTCAGGGCCTGAAGGCAATGTGCGTGCCAGCCGCCGACGGCGCCGCGCTCGTGAGCCGCGCCTGGGCGCGGTCCTCGATCCAAGGCGGCGGCGCGGGACGGTCCACGAGCCCGCCGCGCTACGCTCTGCGCGTATGACGACTCCGACTTCCGCCGCACCCGGTACGCTCGAGACGACGAATGATCCGAGGGCGCTGGCCTTCGCGCGGCTCCTGGCGGTCGTCGACCGCTTGCGCGCTCCCGACGGATGTCCGTGGGACAGGAAGCAGACTCTGGCGTCCATGGCGCCGCACCTCGTCGAGGAAGCGCACGAAGCCGTCGAGGCGATCGAGCGCGGCCGCACCGCGCAAGTCGCGGAGGAATGCGGCGACGTGCTGATGGTCGTGGCGCTCTTGTGCCGCATCGCCGAGCAAGACGGACAGTTCGATCTCGCGGTCGCGTCGCATGGGATCGCCGACAAACTCATCCGTCGCCACCCGCACGTGTTCGGTGACGCTCATGTCGACTCGGCCGAGCAGGTCGTCACGAACTGGGAGGCGATCAAGAAAGTGGAGCGCGAGGAGAAGCAAGAGGACGCCAGCGGGATCGCGGGCGTGCCCGTCGCGCTGCCGGCGCTGCAGCGCGCGCATCGCGTCGGCGGTAAGGCCGTTTCGGCTGGATTTCGCTGGGCCGATCCCCGCGGGGCGCTCGCGAAGTTGCGCGAGGAACAAGGTGAGCTCGACGAGGCACTCGCGGGCGTGGATCTGTCGAAGGACGGCATGCCGGGCGTCTCGGCCGAGCAGCGCGGACGCGTCGAGCACGAGCTCGGCGACGTGTTGCTCGCGGCGGCGTTCCTCGCGCGTTACCTCGACGTCGACGCCGAGCGCGTGACGCGCGAAGCCGTGCGCCGCTTCGAGGGCCGCTTCCGCACGATGGAGTCGACGCTGGGACGCCCGATGAAGGACGCTACGCTCGTGGAGATGATGAGTGCCTGGCAGTCGGCGAAGGTCGCCGAGAAGGAAGCGCGACCGTGACGAACCTCGTCGAGACGCACGACGTCTATCGCTTCCAAGGCGAGGGTGCCGACAAGCTGGCGATCCTGCGTGGCGTGTCGTTCGCGGTCGCGGAGCGCGAGTTCACGTGCATCATGGGCCCGAGCGGTTCGGGCAAGTCCACGCTGCTCCACCTGCTTTCGGGGCTCGATCAGCCGTCCGCGGGGCGAATCATGCTGCGCGGCAAGGACCTGGCGAAGTTGTCCGAGAACGAGCGCACGCTCGAGCGCCGGTCCGCGCTCGGCTACGTGTTCCAGTTCTTCAACTTGCTGCCGAACCTGACGGTCCTGCAGAACGTCGGTCTGCCGCTGGCGATCGCGGGACGGCATCCCGAGCACGACGAAGCGCGACTCGTGGGTCTGCTCGAGAAGTTCGGGATCGCGGGCAAACGCGCGGCGTTTCCGCACCAGCTCTCGGGCGGCGAGATGCAGCGCGTCTCGATCGCGCGCGCGCTCGCCGGCGGTCAGCCGCTGCTGCTCGCGGACGAGCCGACGGGCAACCTGTCGCAGAAGGCCGGGCTCGAGGTGATGCACATCCTGCGTCGTTTGGTCGACGAGGACGGACGCTCCGTGCTGCTCGTCACCCACAATCCGCGCGACGCGACGTTCGCCGATCGCGTGCTGTTCCTCGTCGACGGCGAGATCGCGAGCGGCACCGAACTGCGCGGCCCTGGACTGCACGTCGATCGCGTGCACGAAGCGCTCGCGGCGCTCTCGATCTGACGCGATGAGCCTCGTCCGCACCATCGCGATGCAGGGCTTGCGGCGAAAGCCCGGGCGCGCGCTGTTCTCGATCCTGGGTATCTCGCTCGGCATCGCGATCGTCGTCGGCGTGTTCACGCTCGACCACAACACCGTGCTCGGGCTGTCGATGAAGGGCGGGGCGGAGTGGAAGCCCGCGCTGGAAGTGCGGCCGTCCGCGGGCCTCGTCGACGCGCGCGGCGAGCTCGAGCACATCCCCGGAGTGGCCGGCGTCTCGGCGTTCTTCCAGAACGACGCCATCGCGCGCACGACGTTGGAAGCGGGCCGCGGAACGGGCGAGCGCGTGCGGCTCGTCGCGCTCGACGCGGCCTCGATCCCTGAACTCGGCGCGGTGCGCGTACTCGAAGGAAAGGGCCTGGATCCGGCAGCGATTGAGCCCGAAGTGCTCGTAGGCGACGCGCTCGCTGAAGCGCTCGCACTGAAAGTCGGTGACGAGCTGCTGCTCTCGCGCCCGCCGCGGCAGCCGCGCACCGCGTGCGTCGATGGCGAGATCCGCGCCGCGGTCCCCGAAGGCGAGCCCGCGGCCGATGTCCCGCTCGAGCGCGCGTTCCGCGTGGTCGGCGTGATGGCGCGCGAGAACCTCGGTCGCCGTTCGCAAGGCATGGTCGCGGTCGCGGACGCGCGCGTCGCCGCCGAGCTCTACGAGGGGGCGCGCGTCGATCCCGTCTACTGGGTGCGACAGGATCCGAACGTCGACATCGAGCGGCTGCGCGCGAGCCTCGGCGCGAGCTTCTCGTACGAGCTGAACAAACACGTGCTCGTCGGTTCCGCCGCGGACGAGCGCGCGTTTCGCAACGGCATTCGCTTCGCGGGGCTCTTCGCGCTCGTGCTCGGCCTCTACGTCATCTTTCACACGCTCTCGATGGGCATCGTCGAGCGCGTGCGCGAGGTCGCCACGCTGCACGCGCTGGGCACGACGCGCGGACAGATCGCGCGCATTTTCCTGACCGAAGCCGCGATCCTGGCGCTCGCAGCCGGAGCGCTGGGCCTCGGCGGCGGACTCGCGCTCGCCCGCGTGCTGCTGTTGCGCGGCATCACGACGCTCGGCACCGGCCACGTGATCCAGGTGTTCGAAGTGCCTTGGCCGGCGATTCTCGGGCTCGTTGCGCTAGGCGTCGGAGTCGCGCTGCTCGGTTCGGTCTGGCCGCTCACGCGCGCGCGCGGGACGAGCACCGTCGCTGCGCTGCGCGGCGACGAAGCGACGAAAGCCAGCGGAACCCTGCGTGGTTTCCACCTCTTCACGGCCGTTCTGCTCGCGGGCCTCCTGCCCGGCATCTACTTCGCGATCGTGCCGGTCGTCGGCGAGGCGCAGAAGGAGCTCATCGGCGCAGTCCTCGCCGGCGTCGGCTTCCTGGCACTGCTCGTCACGCTGCCGCTGCTCGTCCCGGCGTTGTTGTCGCGCGTCTGCGAATGGCTCGCGCACCCGATGCAGTCCCTGTGGACGTACTCCGGTCGCATGGCGGCGCTGGGCATTCGCGCGAGCCCGGGTCGCATCGCCGTGTCGGCCGCGGCGATCGCTCTCGTCGCAGCGGCGTTCACTGGCCTGAAGGGGATGACGAACAGCCTGACGGGCGAGATCGAGGTCTGGGCCGATCGCGCGATCGTCGACAAGGTCTACCTGCGCCACCTGCCGAACATCCCGCATGCCGAGCTGCGCGCCGAGCTCTCGCAGTACCCGGGTTTCGTTTCGATCGAGAACGGCAGCGCGCGTTCGTGGGTCCCGTTCCTGCTGCTCGGCGTGCGCTCGCGCGAGCTCTACGCACACGGCCCGTGCAGCACCGATCCCGAGCTCCTCAAGCGCTTCGACCGCGGCGATGCCGTGATCATCTCCGACCGACTCGCGCGCCACCTGGGCTACGCCGTCGGCGACAAGGTGCACGTCGGCACCGGCTCGGGCGTCGTCGACCTCGAGGTGATCGCCGTCAGCGATGCGTACGGCTATTTTCCGCACCCCGACGAGCGCCTGTACGGCGTCGTGAGCGACCAGTTCCTGCGCAAGTCCTTCTGTCAGGACATCGACACGATCTCGGAATGCGCGATCGTGCTGCAGCCCGGGACGGACCCCGAGATCGTGCGCGCGGCGATCCAAAAACTGCGCCCTGGGCTCGCACCAGGTTTCGAGACGGGCGCGTGGCTGCGCGAGGAACACCTGCGCGATCTGAAGCGCGACTTCCGCCTCTTCGACCTCATCCTCGGTTTGACCGCCGCACTGGCGGCGCTCGGCGTCCTCAACGGACAACTGCTCGCCGGACTCGAGCGCGCCAAGGAACTCGGCGTGCAGAAAGCACTCGGCGTCACGCGTCGCCAGATCGCGGGCATGGTGCTGTGCGAGTCACTCGTGATCGGAGCGTTCGGCGGCCTGCTCGGCACGGCGCTCGGCGCGGCGCTGACGCCGGTGATCGTGCGCTCGCTCGAGGCGTTGTCGGGCCTCGACCTGCCCGACGTCGGCCCGCGCGCGTGGGCCTGGATCGTGCCCTGCGGGGCGGTCGTGCTCGCGCTGCTCGCGGCGCTCTATCCGATCGCGCGGATGAACCGCACCGACGCGGTGTCGGCCGTGCGGGCGCCGTAGGGCGGGAAGCGGACCAGCGTGGCAGGCCGGCCCCGAAGTCCTAACCCCCGAAGAACTTGGCCCAGGGCTGCGGACCGCTCTCGCCGGAAGGCGAGGTAGCAGCTTCGCTCTTCCCGGACCCCGGATCCGCCGCTACACTTCCCGCCCCAACGCGGGGACGTAGCTCAATTGGTTAGAGTACCGGCCTGTCACGCCGGTGGTTGCGGGTTCAAGTCCCGTCGTCCTCGCCACTCTCCACCCCTTGATGGGGCGAAAGTGGCGCCCACGCCCCGCGAATCGGCACCGAGCGGCGCAGTCCGGCACGGTTCGGCGGCCATGTTGGCCCAGCAGGAGCCAAAGACAGAACCGGTCGTTCCGGTCGCGCGCATCGGCTCGTCGTCCGTCGTCGGACCGACCGACGTCATGGCGCCGATTGCGTCGCGCTCGTCCTGCGCGTTGAGCCGCGTGTAGATCCCGACCGTCTCGATCGGCGAGGAGTGACGCGCGAGGAGCTGCACCGCCTTCACGTTCGCGCCGGAGCGCACCAGGGTCGTGAAGAACGCGGAGCGCAGCGAGTGGACGTCGGCCTTGCGCCCGGACTCGTCCTCGTACGGAATGCCCGCAGCTTCGAGGTCGCGCTTCAGCCAGAAGGGCGCCGTGTGCCGGAAGCACGGCGGGAGATCGAGTAGGGATGCCGACGGGAGCTTCCCGCGCAGCATCGGCGCGAGATCGCGTGCAAGGCCCGGATGCAGTGGAAGACGCGCCTCGGTCCTGTTCTTCGAGACGGGTGCGCGGATCGTGAGGATCGGGCCACCGTCTGCTTCGAGTTCGATGTCCCGGTGATCGCGGAACTCCACGTACCAGGTCGTGGTCTCGCGCGCACTGCGGATCGTCACGTCATGACGATCCGCAGCACCGAAGCGTGCTCGACGAAATCAGGGAAGCCAAGTCACGCTGAGTCCGTTCGTCCCGTTGCCCTGCCTGTCCATGCACCAACCCGGCGGTATGGAGGGGGTGCGGAACAGGTACTGGTAGTGCGTCGTGCTTCCAGGCGTGACGGGTCCTGCGGCAATCGAGAGCGGAGTCGCGCTCGGATAGCCGTGAGAGACATTGATATCAGCAATCGACGAGCCGGCGAAGGCGCCGAGTCTGACGAGCGTTCCGGATACGCACAACAGACCCTGACCGAACGTCAGCCCCATACCGTTGTTCATGCGCATCGAACCGCTGACGAAGATGCCACCGGGAGTTCCGAACACGCTGCTGCTCAAGTACGCACTCGTCACCAGGCGCAACGAGTCCGTCGTCACGCTCGCGAGGCCCTCGACACCGAGGCTCCTCGCGCCACCGAAGAAGCCAGTGCAGCCGAACCCTGCGGGGGAGTTGCTGCCTCCACACCCGCATGCGGCTGCGGTGCCATCGCCGGAACAGAACGTCTGGACGATCATGGGGAGGTATCCCTGATCCAAGTGCCGGCGAAAAACGTCAGCGGCCCCGTTCAGGTCCGAGACGATGACCGAACTCTCGTTGGCCGTGAAGGCCAGGTGACGCGCGCCTTCGGAGAGTGCGCCGGTCGAGAGTCGAATCGGCGGATCGTCGCGGTAGTCCAGGATGATCCTCCGCGCTGCGCCCGTCTCGACCTCGACGAGATAGGTCCCTGGCCGGCCCCCGTCTACGGCGTCGAAATCGGTGGCCTGCGACCCGACGAGGGCCCAACTGCCATCAGGCGACACGCCGCTGAGGCGGGAGTCGTGGTTGCAAGGCAGCCCCTGAGCGTTGCGACTGAGCAGCGTGACCGCGCCCGTCACCAGGTTGCGCGCGAAGACGTCTTCGAAGCCGAGCGTGTCGCCGGCCACGAGCTCCGGCGCGGAGGTGCTGAACAGAAGTCTGCGCCCGCTTGCGGACAGGTTCGCTTGCGACGTGCCGTGCGAAAGTTCGGCGCCGCCGGCACCGAGCGAGGCGCGCAGGGTGGTTCCCAGCTGACGATCGCGGATGAACACGTCCGTCACTCCGTTGGTGTCGTTCGGCACGAGGTTGGTCGCCCGGCTGTAGAACGCGATGAAGCGGCCGTCGCCGGCGAACTTCTGCATGGGGCCGATGGAGCTGGAATCGTCTGCCTCGATGTCGTTGTCTCCCACGCTGACGCGCTCGATGATTCCCGTGAGGCGATCGGCGACGAACACGTCCCGGTTCTGGTTGTAGTCTCCGGTCACGAGTTTTTCGGACGTACTCATGAAGGCGACGAGCCGACCGTCGCGTGAAACGCTCGGGGCCTGCGAGTATCCGCCGGCCGGGCCGCCGCTCAAACCCACCGAGGTGAGCGACACGGATTGCTGGAGCACGTCGTAGGCGTAGATTGAGCTCGTGTTCCCTTGGAACGAGAACACCGAGAAGGCGACGACGCTGCCGTCCGCGCTGATGACCGGGCCGAGAGCAGACTCTCCGGGAAGCGCCGCGTAGACGAGGTGCAGGGTCCCGTTGGAGTGGTCGCGTAGGTAGACACCTGATTGCGGACCGCCACCAGGAACGAGATCGGTCGCTGAACTCCGAAAAGCGACGTAGCGTCCGTCGCTCGAGATGGATTCTTGCGAGGATAGCGCGTTGCCCGGGTCGCCGGCGGGGGTGGCGCTCACGAGATCCGTCGGGATGGAGACGCCCTGGGCCGAGGCCACCGGAACGGAACTGAGCGTGATCGCCACGAGGGCCAGTGCGAGGGCGTGCACCCTCGCTCGGAACTTGTGGAGTTGGAACCTGGACAACATGGGAAGTCCTCAGACAGGGGGTTGGGTGTCGGGCGCGGCGGAATGCCGGCCTTCACACCCACAGCACGCGGGGCCAGCCGCACTAACGGGGAAAGCTGAGGTTCTCGATGCAATGGCCGGGTTCCCGCCGCTCGCACTCTCTCACCCCACGATCCTCTTGGACTGCCCGTTCCATCGCGTCCCCGATCCCCGAGGAGACATTCATGTGCGATCACCAGCGGCCGCGCTCCAGCGATCCGGAGCGAGCCCACACTCGGCGTTCCCGATGACCGCGGCCTCTCACCGGTTCCTCGATCTTCCACCCCTTACTGCGGCTCGCGAGCCGGCTGCCGCGGGATCGGGGGCCGTGTCCCCGGACGCGGGTCAGGTGCGATGCACCGCGCCTTCCGTCAGGTCAGCGTCCGTCGCCGACCCAACTCTTCAATCGGGGGTTGGCGTAGGCGACCCACTGCTTCTTCGCGCGGTCGTAGGCCATCTCCGCGGCGGCGCGCGAGGGATACTTCATCTCGGCCACGACTTGGTCCCAGGGTGCATTGAAGTAGTAGCGCAGTCCGAAGACCTCCTGCTGGCGCTCGGGAAGCCTGCTTGCCGCCTCGTCCAGGATGGCGTTCAACTCGCGCCGCGAGAGGTCCATCGAGACGGACCCTTCGTTCCCCGGAAGCTGGTCCAACCAGAACGCATCCTTGGTCGGGTCGTTATCGATGCGCGGGAGTCGTGGCGAACGCGCCAGGTTGCGCACACGACTGCGGGCGACGGACTTGAGGTAGGCGAGTATGCAGCCCTTCTGGCGGTACTCGAAGTCCGCCAGACGAGGCAGCGCGTCGACGAACGCGTCCTGAACGATATCGACGCTCTCCACCCGCTCGCGCAGTCGGGCGCCCAACAGCACGCGAACATAGCGCCGCAGCTTGTCTTCGTAGCGTCGCACGAGCTCGTCGCCCGCGTCACGATCCCCGCGCTGGTAGCGGACGAGGATCTGAAGTGACTCGCTGAAGTCGATGGGCTACGGCGGCTGCAGGACCGCGTCCAATTCCGGGCTTGCATCGCCGTCGGCCTCCTCGCTTCCAGCGGGCAGCGCATCGTCGTCGGAGTTGGCGCGTGGAGCGGATGTGGTCATGGGCAGTGGGGTCGAGGTCGAAGGGTCGGGAGTGCGAGCCGCCCGCGGGACTCATCTCAAGCACGCGGTCGCATCCTGTCCACGGGTAGCCCGCGATTCGGTCTGCGTCCTCCACGCATGCCAGAGGTGCGTTCGACCGCGGCCGAGCGCGAAGCACTCTCACGGGTGGGCGACGCTGGAGCCCGTGCCAACATTTGTCAGGACCGCATCGTCCCTGTCCCGCTCCCATGGAGGCGATCCTGGCGGGGTTCCACCGTTCGCGCCGGCGATCGTCCGGCCACTGTGGCCGGATGAGCGTGCTTCCCAAGTCTCGAAAACGCCCCGCGTGTGCCCCGCCGACCGAGAGACCGGCACGTCCGAGGATCGCTACCCCGCCTTCCCTCGAGCACAGTCTATGGCAGGTCCGTCCGCTAGGATGGCCGACCGCAAGACGCCACCCGTTCCCGTTGGCCACGCCCCCCGAATCCGCCTTCTCCGAGTTCGAAGCCCTTGCCCTGCAGGGCGAGGGTGTCGACTTCGACGCAGCCCTCCAACGCTGGCCTGATCAGGCGCAGCGCATCGCGAAACTGCGCATGATCGCGGAAGGGCTCCGCACTTCCGCGGGGCCGCAGCCGCCCCGGTCAATTCGAGCAGCAACCGCTGCGCCCGTGTCCGAGGAAGTCCACCCCGACGGCTACTTCTTCCATCCGGCGACGAAGGAGCCGCCGAAGCGCAAGCCGATGTTCGAGCCCGGTCGCGTGCTCGACGACTTTCGGCTCGTGCGCTATCTCGGCGAAGGTGGCATGGGCGAGGTCTGGCTCGCGGAGCAGATGTCGCTCGGCGGACGCAAGGTCGCGCTGAAGTTCATCCACACTGCGCTTGTGAGCGCTGCTGCGCGCGAGAAGTTCGAGCGCGAGGCTCGCGCCGGCGGATTGATCCAGCACGCGGGGGTCGTCGCCGTGCACGACTTCGGCGAGACGGATGGCCTCGCGTGCATCGTGATGGACTACATCGAGGGCGGCTGCACGATCAGCGACTCGATCGAGTGGTTCCGCAAACAGCTCGACTTGCCGAAGGAGCACGAGCGCAAGGTGGCCGACCTCGTCGCCCGCATCGCGGAGGCCATGCAGGTCGCGCACACTCGCATCATCCACCGCGATCTGAAGCCGCAGAACATCCTGATCGGTGCAGATGACCTGCCGCGTATCGCCGATTTCGGCCTGGCTCGCATCCTCGACGACGACTTCGTTCATTCGCGTACGGGGGAGTTCGCCGGCTCGTACTTCTACATGAGTCCCGAGCAAGTCGCGGCCAAGCGCATGGGCATGGACAAGCGCACTGACGTGTTCAGCTTGGGGGTGATCCTCTACGAGCTGCTCACTCTGGGACGGCCGTTCACCGGCGATACGAGGGAGCAGATCTGCGAACAGATTCTGACGAAGGATCCTCCCGATGCCCGCAGCATGCGCTCGCGCGTTCCGCGAGATCTGGCGGTCATCGCTGGAAAGGCCTTGGCGAAGGATCGCGACAAGCGCTTCCAGTCGATGGCGGAGTTCGCGGCGGATTTGCGGCGATTCCTGGCCGATGAACCGATCCTGGCGAGGCCGCCCACGCGTCTGGAGCGCGGCCTGAGATGGGTGCGGCGGCATCCGACGGTCAGCGCAACCGGCGGGGTCATGATCGTTGCGTTCGGTACGGTGTCGTGGCTGTCCGTTGAGTTGGCGCGCACGAACACGAGCTTGGAGAATGGACGGAAGGATCTGGTCGAAGCCAGGAACTTGGCCGATCGCGAGGCCAGGATCGCAACCCAGCGCGCGAACGACGTGCTGTCGTTGTCGGCGGTGCAGGACCTG
>Ga0105049_10001165_pt1 | contig 30882 bp, 34 predicted proteins | sample MAT06_FD_78087 | JGI IMG/M metagenome (GOLD analysis project Ga0105049, IMG submission 78087) | Freshwater microbial communities from Lake Fryxell liftoff mats and glacier meltwater in Antarctica - MAT-06 | ecosystem: Environmental > Aquatic > Freshwater > Ice > Liftoff microbial mat | place... | reverse complement strand
TCGGAATTCGGGGATATGCCCCGAGAGGCATCGTTGGGCGCCCATCGCTCGCCACGGCAGGCAAAGGCCGACTACTTCTCGACTCGCTCACGGCGACGTTTGCCGAACATTTGTCCATCTTGACTAAGGATGCCGAGTAGGTTAGCGGGTCTTGCGGGCCGTCTGCCCCCGCGCCGGGGGCAGCGCCTTGGGCTCAGCCCAGATAGGGCGCACGCCGGCCGGACAGGTAATGCCCGACGCGGACGCGCATCGAGCGGTCCATCGGCAGGCCCTCGGCCGCATCGGAGGCGACCCATTCCACGCGGCGGGACTCGCTGCTCGGGGTGGGCGTGCCGCTGATCGGGCGGGCGGTGAACACCACGGAGAACTCCTGCCGGGCCTCACCGTCGCTGGTGTAAAGGATCACGTGCTTCGGGTCGGTGTAGATGCCGACCAGCCCGGTGACCTCGCTCGTGATCCCGGTCTCCTCCAGGGTCTCCTGCACCGCGGTGTCGACCAGGGACTCGCCGAGGTCCATCGCGCCGCCGGGCAGCGCCCAGTTGTCGTTGTCGCTGCGATGGATCAACAGCAACTCGCCCGCCTCGTTGACCACGACCACGTTCGCCGAGGGCACCAGGCTGTTCGCCGGGGGCGCCTCAGGGTCGTCGTAGTAGTCGATCCGCCGCAACGTCTCAGCCATCCCTTCGGGGTCAGTCGAGCGGTCGGGACTCCGACCAGACCCGCTCGAAGCTCTCCAGATATGTGCTGACCAGCGTCCCACCCGCGATCTGCCGCAGGTGCATCACCGGGGCCTGCGCGGCAGGCTTGCCGTAGATGTGGGAGTTGACCAACAGCTCCCCGTCGGACCGGTAGATCGAGTTGTAGAGCACCGTCGAATGTTGGCGGATCTCCACCCCGGGCACATCACGCAGCGGCCGGTAGAGCACGACGACGTTGCGGATCTTGGAGGCCATGGCGTCGTCGATCCCCTCGTGCGCGCCCCGGGCCGCGACCTCGGGGGAATCGGGATCACCGAGCAGGATCCGGATCCGCACGCCCTGCTCGGCCTTGGCCCGGAACAGGCTCTGCATGCCGGGATCGTCGGCGAGGAACAGTCCGCTGTAGACAAGAATGCCGATCTCCTGCTCGGCCGAGTCGAACAGCACCCCCCACGTGTCGCGCGGCGCCCTGGGTGACGCCCCGTTGCAGCAGCGCTGTGCGCAGTCTCTCGTTCGCCATTCCCGCCCGAGACTCCCGAGTTCGCCGCCGACCACCGGACCCGACCGCCGAGGAGCGGGACGTCCCGAATCCGTCCCGAGGACGTCCCGGGCCAGCACGCAACGTACCCGGGACGTCCACGCGGGGTGTGATCGCGTGGTGATTCTGTACCCGGTCGGTAGCGGAACGTCACTGCCATGACGTCACACCACAACCCCAGCCCGACGACGACCACGGCCGGGTCCGGCACCGGGACCGCCTGTTGCGGGCGACCCGCCGCCCGGGTGATCGGAGGTCGAGGGCCAGCGCCGGCCCGTGTCATCGTCGCCGCTACCGTGCGCGCCGTGATGACCACCGGCCGCGCCCTGGCCCTCCTGGGCCTGTCCGGGATCCTGCTCGCGGGCTGCGCGCAGCCGGGCCAGCTCGGTTCGGGTCCTCCCGACCCGGTCCCGATCCCGGTGGCGCCTGCCCTGCCCGCTCCGCCGGCCCCGACGGCGCCGGCCGCACCGCCCGGCCCGGTGCTGATCGGCAGCGGGCGCGTCGAGGAGCGGGTGCAGATCCGCACCCCGGGGCCTGCGGTGGTCTCGGTGCACACCGACGTGTTGCGGCCGGGTGCCAGCACGGGCTGGCACCGCCACCCCGGCACGGAGACGACCATCGTCTCCTCGGGCTCCGTCACCGTCCTGCGTGAGGACGACTGCGAGGGCACCCGGTACTCCCCGGGCGACGCGCTGTTCGTCGTCGATGCCGAGCCCCACCTCGCCCGCAACGACGGAGCGGTGCCCGCCGAGCTCGTCGTCACCTCCCTGCTGGCCCCGGGCGCTCCCGGCCGCGAATCGGTGCCGGCGGCCTGCTGAGATCCGTTCGGACCGCACGGCCGTCATCACCGACCTGCACCCCCGACCTGTGGAAAACTGGCGCGCGCACGGGCCTGCCACAGGGAACGGCAGCGACGGGGAACGGCAGACACGGACGGCGGGACAGATGGGCACGAAGACGGTCGCCGGCAACGACGGACGCACCTGGTCGATCCGCCGCAACATCGAGTGGTCGGTCCCGGCCACGGGCGACGACTTCGAGCACGACGTCGACGGTGGGCGCGGAGCCGCCGTGCTGATCCTCTCCGCCCTGACCATATTCTGGATCGTCCTTCTCGTGTGGACGCCCGCGCAGGTGCACATCCCCTGGTACCTGTGGACGCTGGGCGTCGTGATCGTGTTGTTCTTCCCGCTGCGCTGGTGGCTGAGAAGACCGTGGACCGTGGTGGCGGAGACGGCCGGCAGCTACGACCTGCCCGCTGAGCGGTGGACCGGCCTGGTCCGTGGTGGCGCGAAGGCGAGGGAGGAGCTGCGCATCGTCGAGCGCAGGCTCCGCACCCTGGGCACGCCGGGCCACGCCGACAGCCCGCTGCAGCCGGTGAACTAGCCGTGCCCGAGCTTCCCGAGGTCGAGGCACTCGCCCACCACCTGCGTGAGCACGCCCTGTACCGGCCGGTCGCGCGGGTCGACGTGGCCACCATGAGCGGGGTCAAGACGTTCGACCCGCCGGTGTCCGAGCTCGTCGGGCGGGTCGTGACGGGCGCGGCGCGGTACGGGAAGTTCCTGTCCGTCGAGTTCCTGGACCGGGTGGACGGTGACGGCAACCCCGCCGGCCTGCACCTGGTCACGCATCTGTCGCGGGCCGGATGGCTGCGCTGGCACGACACCGCGTCGGTCACCCCGCCGAAACCGGGCCGCGGGCCGTTGGAGCTGCGGGTGCACCTGGACCACGTCGGCGGGCCGGGGTTCGACCTCACCGAGGCCGGCACGCAGAAGCGGCTCGCGGTCTACCTGGTGCACGACTCGCAGGAGGTACCAGGGATCGCGCGCCTCGGCCCGGACGCGCTGGCGCTGTCCCGCGACGAGTTCGGCGCGTTGCTCGCCGGGCGCACCGAACGGATCAAGACACTGCTCGTGGAGCAGACCGTCATGGCCGGGGTGGGCAACGCCTACAGCGACGAGATCCTGCACACCGCGAAGCTCTCGCCCTACGCGGTCACAGGCCGGCTCAAGGCCGCCCAGCTCGACGTCCTCCACGCCGCGATGCGGTCGGTGCTGACCGACGCGGTCGAGCGCTCGGTGGGCCACAACGCCGCCGAGCTGAAAGGCGAGAAGCGCTCCGGCCTGCGGGTCCACGCCCGCAACGGGCTGCCCTGCCCGGTCTGCGGAGACACCGTGCGGGAGGTGTCCTTCACGACGAAGTCGTTCCAGTACTGTCCCGGTTGTCAGACCGGTGGCACTCCGCTCGCCGACCGGCGGCTGTCCCGGCTGGTGAGGTAGCGATCATGGAGATCCTCGACTCACCGCTGCTCATCGTGCTGGTCGTCCTCCTTGTCGTCACGATCGCGGCGACGGTCTTCCTCTTCTTCCGCAACCGCCGCAACACCTTCGCCACGCCGCTGGAGAAGGCCACCTTCGCCACTCTGCACACCGTGGCGCTCGCGGCCCCCGCGCTGCGGGAGGGTCTGTCGCCGTCGTCCGCGTCCTTCGCCCTGCCCTACCTGCGCCAGTTGCTCGACACCTGCGCGTTGACGATGACCGACCGGGGCGGGGCGACGCTGGCCTGGAACGGCGATGCCGACCAGCACGAGCCCGACGTCCGGTCGCTCGCCGACCAGGTGTTCGCCACCGGTCGCCAGCAGGTCATGTCCCACACCTCCATCACGTGCGACCGCCCCGACTGCGTGGTGCGGGGCATCGTCGTCGTCCCGCTGGAGACCGACGGCGCCATCGTCGGCACGCTGGCGGCCCTCACCACCTCGACGGCGGGTCCGGTGCTCCTGCGGGCGACGGCCGAGGTGGCGCGCTACGTCTCCAGCCAGCTCGAGCTCGCCGAGCTCGACGAGTCGCGCGCCCGGCTCAACCGCGCCGAGGTCCGCGCCCTGCGGGCACAGATCTCCCCACACTTCGTCTACAACGCGCTCACCACGATCGCGTCCTACATCCGTACCGACCCGATCCAGGCCCGTGAGCTGCTGCTGGAGTTCGCCGACTTCACCCGCTACTCGTTCCGCACCGCGGGGGAGTTCACGACCCTGCAGGACGAGCTGACCAACATCGAGCGGTACGTCAAGATCGAGAAGGCCCGTTTCCGCGATCGGCTCAACATCAAACTGCAGATCGCCCCCGAAGTGCTGGGCGTGGTGCTGCCCTTCCTGGCCCTGCAGCCCCTGGTGGAGAACGCCGTGCGGCACGGCCTCGCGAGCAAGCCGAACGGCGGGACGATCACCATCAGCGCGGAGAACGCCGGTTCCGAATGCGTGATCATCGTGGAGGACGACGGGATCGGCATGGACCCCAACCGCCTCACGGAGGACCTCGACGACGCGCACCTGTCCGGAGCGCACGTGGGGCTCGGTAACGTCGACGACCGGATGCGCTCCACGTTCGGCAGCGATTTCGGCCTGGTCGTCGACACGAACCTCGGAGCCGGGATGAAGATCACCCTGCGCGTACCGAAGTTCCGTGCGGGCATCCGCGTCTGAGTCCGGGCGCCGCATCGGACCCCCGCGTAACGTGGCGGCATGGACGCCCTGCGCTTCCCCGACCGTCTCGCGGCACGCATCCCCTGGCCGGGGGACCGGGGGGACAAGCCGGTCGTGTCCCTCGTCCGGTTGCAGGGTGTGATTGCCTCCTCGGCCGGCCCCGTGCCCCGTTCGGTGATCAACGCCGCCGTTCTGGACAAGACATTCGAGCGGGCGTTCGCCCCCGAGGGTCTGGTCGCCGTCGCACTGCTGGTGAACTCGCCCGGCGGCTCCCCGACCCAGTCGGCGCTGGTGGCCGACCGGATCCGGGGCCTGGCAGCGAAGCGGAAGGTGCCGGTCCTGGCGTTCTGCGAGGACGTCGCCGCATCCGGTGGCTACTGGCTGGCGTGCACCGCGGACGAGATCTACGCCCACGCGACGTCGCTGGTCGGTTCGATCGGCGTGATCAGCGCGAGCTTCGGGCTCGACGGGCTCATCGAGCGGTTCGGCGTGCAGCGGCGGCTGTACACGGCGGGCACCTCCAAGTCGCGGCTCGACCCGTTCCTCCCCGAGAAGGCCGAGGACGTCGAGTGGCTGCGCCGCCTGCAGGACCAGCTCCACGAGATGTTCCGGGAATGGGTCGTCTCGCGCCGAGGTGATCGGCTGCAGGCGGGTGCGGAGCTGTTCACCGGTGAGGTGTGGACCGGGTCGCGAGCTGTCGAGCTCGGCCTGATCGACGGGCTGGGCACCGCCCGGGCCGTCCTGTCCGAGCGGTTCCCCGACGCCGAGCAGGTCCCGGTGGAGGGACGGAAGCCGCTCCTGGCACGTCTCGGGCTGGCGGGCGCACCGGCGTCGGCGGCACCGGCGGCGGACATGCTTCTCGGGATCGCCCAGGCGGCCGACATCAGGGCGTCGTGGGCGCGGTACGGTCTGTAGCAGCGTGTGAGCAGATGTAACCGATTGGGGCCGGGCACTGGCACTCACACGGTTCGGCCGTCACCATGGTCGGCGGAGCAGGGCGTGACCGTCCCGGCTCCGGTGCGAGTTCCGAACACGCAGGATGAGGAGATCGTGGACAGCAACGACAGCTCCGGCGGCCTGGTCGTTCTCGCGGTGGACGACGAGGAACCCGCTCTCGAGGAACTGGCCTACCTCCTCAGTGAGGACCCCCGCGTCGGGATGGTCCTCAAGGCCTCCAACGCGACCGACGCACTTCGCGTCCTGAACGGACGTCAGGGTGTGCGCGAGGCCCAGCCGGTGGGACAGGCGACCGGGCGTGGCCTGACCAACCCCATGACCGGCGTACGCGTGGCCGAGCGAAGCGACATCGAGGTCGTGTTCCTCGACATCCGGATGCCCGGCCTCGACGGCCTCGAGCTGGCACGCGTGTTCTCCTCGATGGCCGTCCCGCCGTTGGTCGTGTTCGTCACCGCACACGACGACCGTGCCGTGGACGCCTTCGAGGTCGGCGCCGCCGACTACCTCCTCAAGCCGCTGCGCGCGGAGCGCCTGGCCGCGTCCATCGACCGCATACTCGCCGCCCGCGCGTCAGGTGCGGCCGAGCCGATGAGCGACGACAGCAGCGAGGACGAGGTCATCCCCGTCGAGCTGGCCGGCACCACCAAGCTGGTCCCGCGATCGGCCGTGCGCTACGTGGAGGCCCAGGGCGACTACGCGCGCCTGCACACCCACGAGGGCAGCCACCTCGTGCGCATCCCGCTGTCGGTGCTGGAGGACAGGTGGCGCGACGCGGGCTTCGTCCGCATACACCGTTCGTTCCTGGTGTCCTTGCCGCTGGTCACCGAGCTGCGGCTGTCCGGGTCCGGTTACGTCGTGCGCGTCGGCAACGGCCCGGACTGCGCCGAGCTGCCGGTCAGCCGCCGCCACACCCGCGAGCTGAAGGACCGACTGGTCCGTGCCACGAAGCAGGCCTGGAGCCAGCGATGACCGAAGGACCGCGGTGACCACCTCGACCGACGGTGCGCGGTCGTCGGTGTCGGACGAACCCGGTGCTCGGACGGCTGATCATCGTGTGGGTGACACCGGCCCGGGCGGGCCGGACGCCGACACGGGCTCGGCCTGGCTGGTCGAGGAGATCCAGCGGCGGATCGCCGCCAAGAACACCGGGACGGGGGGCCGCCACGCCCGCCGCAGCGCCACGGAACGCGGTGCCGGTGCAGCGAGCGCGAGCGAGTACGTCCCGCGCCATTCCGTCCTCCCGCCGGGCGCCGGGGGCCGGAGGTCGCAACGACCGGGCCCACCGCGCCCGTCGCAGGCGCCGCCTCCCCGCGAGCACAGTGGCGGCTCTGCGCCGGCGGCGTGGTCGGGGCCGTCGCGTCCCGCACCGGTGTCGCCGGCCCCACCCCTGCGGCCGGCGTCCCTGCTGGCGGTCCCGCCGTCCCCCGACCGGCCCTCCCCGTCGCCCTCCGGGTCCGCCGGTGCCCCCCTACCGGTCTCGCTGACGCCCGGTTCCGGTTTCGGCGCCCCCCCGGCCACATATCCCGGTACCCCGACCTTCGAGCCCCGGCCCAAGCGACGTGCGGGGCGGGTCGGCCGCCGGGCCGCGGGACGGGTGGTCGCGCCACCGAAGCCCGACAGCCACACCGACGTCGTCGACGAGGTGCTGTGGTCGGCCGGTGCGCCGCCCGCCGATCTCTCTCCGCCCCAGGGTCTGACGACCCTCGGTGCGCGCCTGCTCAGCATGGAGGAGGCCGAGACGGAGTCGCCCGCCCCCGGCAAGCGGGTGCGCGTGGTGCTTGCGGAACGCAAGGGCGTGGCCCGGCCGGTGCGAACCGTCGTGGACATCCAGGAGGGCACGGGCGTCGGTGAGCTGCTGCGCACCAACCTGATCGGTTCGCAGCTCGCGGTGTCGCTGCGCTTCGCGATCGGCGTGGGCCTGACGTTGGGGGCGCTGCCCCTGCTGTTCGCACTCGTGCCGGAGATCGGTCGCCTCGAGGTGTTCGGGCTACGGCTGCCATGGCTGCTGCTGGGCGTGCTCGTGTACCCGTTCCTGCTGGTTCTCGCCTGGTGGTACACCCGCACCGCCGAGCGGCTGGAGCAGAACTTCGCCGACCACGTCCAGGACTAGCAGCGTGCGGACCTGGTTCGACCGGACGGATCCGTCTGTGTCGCTCACGGTGATGACACTCGGCTGGTCTCCCACGGGGCCAGCGGACATGATGTCCCGGTGACCGCGACCGGCATCCTGGCGCTCGTCGCGATGGGCCTCGTCGTCGTGGCGTCCACGGTGATCGGCTCGATAGGTACCCGCGCCCGCGGCACGTCGGACTTCCTGGTCGCCTCCCGCACTGTCGGCCCCGCGGCGAACGCCGGCGCAATCTCGGGGGAGTACCTGTCGGCGGCGTCGTTCCTGGGAGTGGCCGGGCTGATCCTGCGCGACGGCGTCGACGCCCTGTGGTACCCGGTGGGTTACACGGCGGGTTACGTGGCACTGGTGCTCTTCGTCGCAGCACCGCTGCGGCGGTCCGGGGCGTACACGGTGCCCGACTTCGCCGAGGCCCGGCTGCGCTCACCCGGGCTCCGCAAGTTGTGCACCGTCTTCGTGGTGATCATCGGATGGTTGTACCTGCTGCCTCAGCTGCACGGGGCCGGGCTGACCGTCGAGACCGTGACCGGGCTGCCCGCGTGGACGGGAGCGGTCACCGCAGCGGTCGTCGTGGTCGGCACGGTCGTGCTCGGCGGGATGCGGTCGGTCACCTTCGTCCAGGCGTTCCAGTACTGGCTCAAGCTCACCGCGCTCATCCTGCCGGCGGTGTTCGCACTGATCTTCTTCGTCAACGCCGACCGCAGCCTCGACCGTCCGGCCCCGCCGCAGTTCCTCGACCGGACCACGGTGGACATCCGCACGGACGTCCAACTGCAGGTCCAGTTCCCGGTCTCGGTCACGGTGACCGGTGTGATCACCGGCCCGACCGGTCCCCCCGTCGTGTACACCGACGACGAGACACGCCTGGTGGAAGGCCTGAACACGGTGCAGGCCGGCGCCAAGCTCGAGTTCGCCGGCGGTGCACCGGTGCCGGTCGTCGCCGGTGCACCGGTGACCGACGCCGACTGGCTGACCCCGTACGCGGCCGGGCGCGAGTACGGCATGCTCGGCACGTACTCGCTGATCATCGCCACGTTCCTGGGCACGATGGGCCTGCCGCACGTGCTGGTGCGCTTCTACACCAACCCCGACGGCCGCGCCGCCCGCCGGACCGCGGTGATCGTGCTGGCCCTGCTCGGAGCCTTCTACATGGTGGTGACGCTGCTGGGCGCACTCTCGCGGCTCTACACCCCGCAGCTGTTGGTGACCGGTGAGACGGACGCGGCGATCCTGCTCCTGCCCGCCGCGGTCCTCGGCACCGGTCCGACGGGGGTCGTGCTCGCCGGCATCGTCGCAGCGGGGGCGTGGGCCGCGTTCCTCTCGACGTCGTCGGGTCTGATCGTGAGCGTCGCCGGCGTCCTGGCCACGGACGTGCTCGGTAGCGGGAAGGTGCGGGACTTCCGCCTCGCCGCGGTCGTCGCGGGCGCGGTTCCGCTCGCGCTGTCCCTCGGGGTGACCAGGCTCGACTTCTCCGAGGCCGTTGCGCTGGTCTTCGCGATCTCCGCGTCGACGTTCTGTCCGCTGCTGGTGCTCGGCATCTGGTGGCGCGGCCTCACCGACGTCGGCGCGTTCGTGGGTGTGCTCGTCGGGGGGCTGCTGTCGGCGGGTGCGGTGACGGTGGCCCTGAGCGGCTTTGTCGGGCCCGGGTGGCTGGGGGTGCTGCTCTACCGGCCCGCGATCGTGAGTGTGCCGGCCGCCTTCCTGGCGATGGCCGTGGTGAGCCGCCTGACGGCCGGCCGGACGCCCGTCGACGTCGATCAGGTCATGCTGCGTCTGCACGCCCCGGAGCGCCTCGGGTTGAGCCGCGACCGGCTCACCGAGCGCGTGCGCCGTCCCACTGGGTGAGTCCTTCGAAATCGAGAACTCAGATCGCGCGCCCATCGGGTTCTCCTCCGCGACAGTCGCGCCGGTAGCGATCCACCCGGCGCCGGAACCGCCGCTCGGCGTCGTCACACCACCGCTGGGCGTGGCCACCTGTCCAGTTGATCGTGTTCACCCGGGTGGCCCATGCCGATCGCGGTGTGTCACTGAACTATTCTTCGCTCCCCGGTGGACCCCGACCGCCCCCCGCGAAGCGATGCGCCGAGACAAGAACGGGAAGGATCGTCGTGAGCACCACGGAACACCGCTCGACGGGCACGATCTACGAGCAGGTCCAGGCCAGTCCCGAGTTCGCCGATCTGCGATCCAGGTTGCGCCGTTTCGTCTTTCCGGTCAGCGCGGCTTTCCTGGCCTGGTACATGGCCTACGTCCTGCTGGCCTCGTACGCGCCGGGCTTCATGTCGATCAAGGTGGCGGGCAACATCAACGTGGGCCTGATCATCGGTCTGCTGCAGTTCGTCAGCACGTTCGCGATCACCACGGCCTACGGGCTCTACGCCAGCAAGCATCTGGACCCGGCGGCCGACCGCATCCGCAGGCAGATCGAGGACGCGACATGAGCACGCTGGCCCAGGCTCCCGCACCGACCACCGTCGGCAACGTCTTCGTCAACATCGGGATCTTCCTGGCCTTCGTGATCGTCACCCTCGTCTTCGTCTACCGGGCCAGCCGCACCAACAGGACGGCATCGGACTACTACGCCGCGGGCCGCTCCTTCACCGGCCCCCAGAACGGCATGGCCATCGCGGGGGACTACCTCTCGGCGGCATCCTTCCTCGGCATCGCGGGCGCTATCGCGATCAACGGCTACGACGGCTTCCTGTACTCCATCGGCTTCCTCGTGGCGTGGCTGGTGGCCCTGCTCCTGGTGGCCGAGCTGCTGCGCAACACCGGCAAGTTCACGATGGGCGACGTACTGGCGTTCCGGATGCGGCAGCGACCGGTCCGGGCGGCGGCGGCCACGTCCACCCTGGTCGTGTCGTTCTTCTACCTGCTCGCGCAGATGGCGGGCGCGGGCGGGCTGATCGCACTGCTGCTGCAGATCCCCAACAGCAACCGACTCGGGCAGAGCGTCGTCATCGCCGTCGTCGGCATCCTCATGATCGTCTACGTGCTCGTGGGCGGCATGAAGGGCACCACCTACGTCCAGATCATCAAGGCCGTGCTGCTGATCGTCGGCGCCGCGGTGATGGCCACGTGGGTGCTCGGCATCTCGGGCTTCAACCTCTCGGGCCTGCTCGGGGACGCCGTCGCCAACAGCCCGAAGGGCGAGGCACTGCTCAACCCGGGTCTGATCTACGGCGGGTCCTCGCTCGCCAGGATCGACTTCCTGTCCCTCGGCCTCGCACTGGTGCTGGGCACCGCGGGCCTGCCGCACATCCTGATGCGCTTCTACACGGTGCCCACGGCCAAGGAGGCCCGCCGTTCCGTCGTGTGGGCCATCTGGCTGATCGGCATCTTCTACCTGTTCACGCTGATACTGGGCTACGGCGCGGCCGCCCTGGTGGGCGCGGAGCAGATCGCGTCGGCACCCGGCGGGGCCAACTCGGCCGCGCCGCTGCTCGCCTACCGGCTCGGCGGCGAGATCCTGCTCGGCCTCATCTCCGCCGTCGCCTTCGCCACGATCCTCGCGGTCGTGGCCGGCCTGACGATCACGGCCTCCGCATCCTTCGCGCACGACGTCTACGCCAACGTGATCAAGCGCGGGAAGGCCTCCCCGGACGAGGAGGTGCGCGTCGCCAGGACGACGGCGTTCGTCGTCGGGATCGTGGCCATCGTCGGCGGCATCCTGGTGAACGGGATCAACGTCGCGTTCCTCGTGGCGCTGGCCTTCGCGGTCGCGGCGTCGTCGAACCTGCCGACGATCCTGTACTCGCTGTTCTGGAGGAGGTTCAACACGACCGGGGCGCTCTGGAGCATCTACGGCGGCCTGATCAGCTGCGTGCTCCTGATCATCTTCTCCCCTGTCGTGTCCGGGCCGACGAGCGCCATCTTCAAGAACGTCGACTTCTCGCTGTTCCCGCTGTCCAACCCGGGCATCGTGTCGATCCCGCTGTCGTTCCTGCTCGGAATCGTCGGCACATACGTCGGCACATACGTCGGCGCGAACCGTGAGGTCGACGAGGCCAAGTTCGCCGAGATGGAGGTCCGGTCCCTGACCGGCGCCGGCTCGGAGAAGGCGATCGCCCACTAGGTCCCCGGCCTCCTCGACCCGTGCGGGGCCGTGAGCGCTCACCGAGCCGTCACGGCCCCGCATGGCAGGATGCGGGCATGAACGCGGTGTTCCCGGTTCCCCTCTCGACAGGGGTGCTCTCGTGACCACGGTGCCGACCGTCGCCGTCGACGACCTTCCCGCAGGGGCCGCCGTTCTGGACGTCCGCGAGAACGACGAGTGGACCGCAGGTCACGCACCTGACGCCCGCCACGTTCCCATGAGCCAGCTGACCGGCCGGATGGCCGACGTTCCCGACGGCGACCCCCTGTACGTGATCTGCCGGTCGGGCGGTCGCTCGGCACAGGTGGTGGCCTACCTGAACCAGCAGGGACACACCTCGGTCAACGTCGAGGGCGGGATGCAGGCGTGGGCCGCGCGCGGCCGGGCGGTCGTCGCCGACGGTGGCGGCACCCCGGAGATCGTGTAGCGCCGTGTCCGCCCCGGCACCCACGGCCCTGACCTGCCCGCGCTGCGGTCGGTGCTCACTCCCGACGGGCGGGCCGTTCTGCCCGCACTGCGGTCGTTACCTCGCGACCCTGCAGTGGGTGGCCCAGCCGCCACCGTCCGCGGTGCCGCCCACCGATCCGCCCAGGTCGCGGGCCCCGTACACGGGCGCACCGCGCTACCGGTTCCCGCCTCGGTGGGGGTTCCCGGCCCGGGCCTGGGTCCCACCGCCGTCCGACGTCGTCGGGTCACCCGGCACACCGCCGGCCGTACACCCGATCCTCGGCACCGCTGTGCCGCTGCTGTGGGCCACGGCCGTCGTGTCTGCGCTTGCCGCCGCCGCGGAGACCTGGCGCTACGCCCTGTTGCTGGCCAGCCGATCCGACGCGTTGGAGTCCTCGGCCGTGGCGGCCTCGGACGCGTTCGTGACCTCGGCCGGCACGATCGCCCCGATCCTCGCCGCCGCGGCCGGGGTGTTGCTCGTGCTGTGGACGGTGCGGGCGACCCACGTCGCGGCCGAGCGGGCCGGGGTCCGGCCGTCGCGATCGTCCCGGATGCTCGTCGTGGGCTGGCTGCTCCCGGGCCTCAACCTGGCCGTGCCGGGTGCGGTGCTCGCCGAGATCGAGCACACCGCGCTCGGCAGGCCCGCCGGTCAGCGGCCCCGGCCGTCGCGGCTGGTCCTGCTGTGGTGGGTGTTGTGGGCGTCGGGTGTGGTGCTGTCGGCGGTGGTCCTGGCGTGGTCGCTGCTCACCGGGGTGCAGGCGAGGGCCGACGGTGTCCTACTGCATGCCGTGCTGGATCTCCTCGCGGCGGTGACCGCGGGTGTCACGGCCGTGGTCATGACCCGCCTCACCCGGCTGCTGGCTCCGGCCCGCCCGGTCCGGCGGGAGCTGCTGGTGCTCACCGGCCCGCGTCGTCGGTGACCTCGAGCCGGCGGAGGCCGCGCATCACGAAGTCCGGGCGACGGACGGGGTCGGCGGCCAGGCGCAGGTCGGGCAGGCGGCTGCGCAGGGCGTCGAGGGTGGCGGCGACCTCGAGGCGCGCGAGCGGAGCGCCCAGGCAGTAGTGAGCGCCTGCGCCGAAGCCGAGGTGAGGGTGGCGGCGACGGCCGATGTCGAGCTCGTCGGGGTGCTCGACGGCGTCCGGGTCGCGGGCCGCGGCTCCGAGCAGCGCCGCGATCCGGGTGCCGGCGGGTACCGGGTACCCGGCCACCTCGGTGTCGACGAGCGCGGTGCGCTCGAACATCTGCAGCGGCGGGTCGAACCGGATCAGCTCCTCCACGCACGTGCCGTCCAGGCCCGGATCGGCCCGCAGGCGCTCCCACTGCGCGGGGTGGCGCAGCAGCGCCAGCACTCCGTTGCCGATCACGTTCACGGTGGCCTCGTGGCCCGCCATCAACAGCAACGCCGCGGTACCCACGAGCTCGTCGGCGTCGATCCCCGGACCCGCACCGGGTTCGACCGCGCGGAGGAGGTCGGTCACCAGGTCGTCGCCGGGGTTCGTGCGGCGGTCCGCGGCCAGCCCCCGGAGCTCGGCGACGAACTCCACCGCAGCGCGCTCGGCGGTCATCCGGCGGGCGTCGCCCCCGTCCGCGTCGACCCCGTCTGCGTCGACCCCGTCTGCGTCGACCCCGTGCGGGTCCCGCACCGCGGGCTCGTACATCGCGACGATGGCGGTGGACCACCCACGCAGTGCCGACCGCGCCGGTTCGGGCACGCCCAGCAGGTCTGCGATCACCTCGACCGGTAGCGCCGCGGCCACCTCGGCGAGGAGATCCGCCCGGCCGTCGCGGCGGATCCGCTCCGCCAGACCGTCGACGAGCCGCCCGGCCAGCGCTCGGACCGACGGCTCCAGCCGCGCCGTGTGACCGCGCTGGAACGCCCCCGCGACAAGGCTCCGCAGCCGGGTGTGGGGCGGGCCCTCGCGTTCGAGAAGCGAGTTCCGGTGCAGCAGGTTGAACGCGGGAAAGGCCTCCGCCGGCTCCGCGTCGGCCCAGATCCGCCCCAGATCCCGGCTGCGCAGCACCGCCGAGCAGGCGGCGTGCGAGACGGCCACCGGCATGCCCAGCCCGGGGTGCGTATGCACCGGTGCGCGGGCCCGCATCGCGGCGAAGGTCGGATACGGGTCGGCGAGGAACGCGGGATCGGCGGTGTCGAACGGCGACAGGATCTTCTCCAGGAGCGTGCGTCGGCCTGCGTCGCCCCGCCCGGGTGCGGGCGAGCACGGACTCATCCTGCCCCGGCCGTCACGAGGCCGCTCGCACGCGGCGGTGAGCTGATGCGGCGACGTGGCGGCCGGCCGATAGCGTCTGAGGCACCATGGCGAAGAAATCACGAGTTCGCGAGGCCCCACCTGCGGGTGAGAACCCTCGCCGTCCCTGTCCCTGCGGGTCGGGCAAACGCTACAAGGCCTGTCACGGCGCCGGTGACGACGTGATCGTCATCCGGCCGTTCGAGGGGCTCGCGGCCGAGTGTGATCTCGTCGCGATGCGGGAGTTCCTGCCTTCCGCGACAGCTCCCCTTCCCCTGCGGGAGCCCCTTCCCCCGCGGGAGGCACTGCCCCCGCGCGATTCCTTGCCGGGGGGCACCACCGACCGTGTCGTCACGCTCGCGACGGTGCTGCCCGGCGCCTCGGCGGCGCTGGTCCGTCCCGACGGCGAGATCATGCTCGGCATGCAGGTGCAGACCCGCTCGGGGGACCTCTCGGTGGACCTCGCCCGTGCGCTGCGCTGGGCGGAGGCGGCCGAGCCGGGCGCGGCGCTGTCCGTGGTCGGGCCGGGTGTCGGTGGCGACCCCGTGCGGCTCCAGGACGTGCTCGACGTCGATGCGGCGCTGGATCTCACACTGCACCCCGACTTCGCCTGGTGGGTTCCCGCGGCCGAGGACGGCGCGGAACCCGCCCCCGACGTGGCGGCCACCCTTGAGCGCGCCAACTCGGTGATCATGCCGACGGAGCCGGTGGTCGGCCCGGGCGTGCGTGCCGCGTACTGGGTGGACACCGGCACCAAGGCCCACCTGCGTTGGGTGCGTCCGGAACCCGAGGAGCGGCTGATGGCGGCGCTCGCCCGACTCCAGGCGTGCGGGCAGCTGGGTCTCACCGAAGGCGCCCGCTACGCCGGCGCCTTCCGCGCCCACGGCCTGCTGGTGCCGGTCTGGGACCTGGACCGCGAGTTGCACGCCAAGGAGTGGGTCGAGCCCGTCGTGGCCTTCGCCGGGCGGCTGGCCGAGGCGCTGGCCGACGACACCCCGCTCACCGACGCCGACCGCCGCGCCCGCGACGCGCTCGCGGGAAAGCAGGTCACGCTGCGCTGACGCCCGTCTCCTCCCCGAGGTGCGGGCCCGGCGGGTCCTATAGTCCCGGCATGGGACTTCTCGACGGCAAGGTCGTGATCGTCACCGGTGCCGGTCGCGGTATCGGTCGCGGTGAGGCGCTGGAGTGTGCGGCCCAGGGCGCCGCCGTCGTGGTCGCCGAGTTCGATCCGGAAACGGGCGAGGCGGTGGCCAAGGAGATCCTCGCGTCGGGTGGCCGCGCGGTCGCCGTGGCCGGCGACGTGGCGGACGCCGACACCGCGGACGCGCTGGTGGGCACCGCGGTCGCCGAGTTCGGCCAGCTCGACGCGCTGGTCAACAACGCGGGGATCCTGCGTGACAGGACCGTCGCGAAGCTGTCGGACGAGGACTGGGACGCCGTGATCCGGGTGCATCTGCGCGGACACTTCCTGCCCACCCGTGCGGCGATGCGGTACTGGAGGGACGCGAAGCGTCCCGGTCACCTGGTCCACACCGCGTCGACGTCGGGCCTGCTCGGCAACTTCGGGCAGAGCAACTACGGTGCGGCCAAGGCCGGCATCGCCGCGTTCTCCACGATCGTCGCGATGGAGGGCGCGCGGGGCGGCATCACGAGCAACGCGATCGCCCCCAGCGCGCTCACCCGGATGACGCTCGACCTGATGCCGCAGGCGTACCGCGACGGGCGGGAAGCGTCCGTCGAGCGGGGGGAGTTCGACTTCTTCGCGCCCGAGAACATCGCGCCGCTGGTGGCGTTCCTGTGCTCGGACGCCGCGAGCCACGTCAGCGGGAAGGTGTTCGGCGTGCAGGGCGACAGCGTCGAGATCTTCCAGCCGTTCACGAGCGTGGCGGAGATCCGCAACGACGGGCGGCGGTGGGACCCCGAGGACCTCTCCGGTCGCATCGACGAGCTGTTCACCGCATCGGGCATCCAGGCGGGTCCGGAGAACATGATGCTGAGGATGCGCCACCAGATCCTCGGCGAGCACTGACCGCCGCCAGGGGGTCGGCCGGGGTCAGGGCAGCCAGGGGGCCACCGGCCTCAGGAGGGCGTATCCCGCGAAGGCGACCACGTCGATCAGGGCATGGGCGCCGATCAGCGCCCAGAGGCGGTTGGTGCGCTGCCACACCCGGCCGAACACCAGGCCCATCACGAGGTTGCCCACGAACGCGCCCGGTCCCTGGTAGAGGTGGTAGCTCCCGCGCACCACGGCCTGCACCAGCAGGGAACGGTTCTCCGACCACCCCAGCCGGCGCAGCTGGGTGAGCAGGTAGGCCACCATCACCACCTCTTCGGCCCAGCTGTTGGCCGCGGCGGAGGCGACCAGCACGGGCAGCCGCCACCAGGTGTCGTCCAACGTGGACGGTGCCACGGTGAGGCTGAACCCGAACGCCTGTGCCGTGAGGTAGAGACCGAGGCCGGGGATGCCGATCAGGGCGGCGAGCCCGGCCGAGCCGAGGGCGTCCCGGCCGGGTCGGGTGGCGTCCAGCCCGACGGCGCGCAGCGCGAACCCCGCGCGGATGAGCAGGTACGCCCCGAGCGCACCCCAGCCGACGAGCTGCAGGACGCGCACCAGCTGTCCCGCGAGATCGACGAGGTCGGCCTGCGCGGCGGGGGCGTTGAGCGCCACCCGCTGCTCGGCGAGCGGGACGGGCTGGAGCAGCGCATCGAGCAGGCTCAGCGCGCTCCGCAGCCCCGACAGGCCGAACGTGACCGTGAGGACCACGCACACCTCCAGGCCGATGAGCCTTCGGGTGCGCGGATCGGTGGTCGGGACAAGCACCGGCGGGGGCGCCAGCCAGGTCCGGACGGCAGTCGTGCGGGGCCGGGACACGGTCGCCGACGCTACCGGTCGGCGTAGTGTGGTCATCGTGCGACAGCTGGTCCTCTCCCCGCGCTGGATCATGTGGCACCTGTTCGCGCTCGGTGGCATGACCGTCTGCGGGCTGCTCGCGGTCTGGCAGTGGCAGCGGGCGGGCTCCTCGATGGGCTCCGCCCTGAACGTCGGGTACGGGCTGCAGTGGCCGGTGTTCGCGATCTTCTTCGGCGTCATGTGGTGGCGGATGCTGCGGATGGAGGCGGCCCGCATCCGCGAGCAGGACGGAGTGCCCACCGCGGGGGTCCCCGAGCCGGGCGGTTCCGGGCCGATGGTCCCCGAGTCCGTGGTCCCCGAGTCCGTGGTCCCCGAGTCCGTCGTCACCGCCCGGCCGGATGCCCCGTCGCCGTTTCGGGCGCGCCCGGCCACGGCCTTCCCGCCGCCCGTCAGCGACGCGAACGATCCCGAGCTCGCCGCCTACAACCGGATGCTGGCCGAGCTGGCCGCCCGGTCCGACCACTGAGGGGCCCTTCGTGTCCATCGAGACCGCTCTGCTCAACTACCGCGTCGCCGCCTGGGTCACCGGGGTCGGCCTGCTCGCGCTCGTACTGGTCGCGATGCCGCTCAAGTACCTCTTCGACACCCCTGGCCCGGTGGCCGTGGTCGGGGTGACCCACGGGTTCCTCTACATGATCTACATCGTCTGCACGCTGCTGCTGGCCGAGCGGTGCCGCTGGAAGCCCTTCGACGCATTGCTGATCCTGATCGCGGGCACCGTCCCGGTCGCGTCGTTCGTTGCCGAGCGCCGGGTCACCCAGCGGGTGCGGGCGGGACGCACGCCCGTCAGCTAGCGCGTTCCGGCCCGGCGTCCGGGACCTGAACCGGGGCAGCTCGCCCGCTCGTTCGTGGGTGGGCCCGGCCGTGCCGGACACCTGCGCGGTCCGGACCCCATCCCGGTCGCCGCCTGCGCGAGCCCACCCGTTAGCGTCTTCGACCGTGACGACGGCCGGCGACTCCTGGGCCAGCCCTCCGCTGTTCGCTCATCTCGTCGACGACACCAGCCTGACGCAACCTCGTGCGACCGCGCCGGGCGTCGACGCGGTGGTCTCCCGCTACCTCAGCGCCCGGGACGGTCGGTACGGAGGCCTCGTCGGCCAGCTGGTGTGCCCCGTGTCGCGACTGCCCTCGCTCGTCGCGGAGTTGGCGCGGGCGGTCCCCTCCCGGCCGGTCGAGGTGTCGCTCGTGGTCGACACCGGGCTCGGCGCGGTGCCCAAGGCGCTGTCGACCCTGTTCTCGCGGTCGAGCCTGCTCACTCCGCGCACGGTCGAGGCGACCGCGCCGCCGGATGTCGACGCCGTGTGGCTCGAGCGGGTGTCGGAGTTCGTGCCCGAGGACGTCGTCGCCGTCGTCGAGCCGCGACGCCCACAGGGCGAGGACGCCGACGGCACCGCCGCGTGGCTCGACGCCGTACGCCGCGTGGCCGAACACGGCTGTGCGCCGAAGCTGCGGTGCGGCGGGCCTCGTGCGTCCGACGTGCCCGGGGTCGCCGATGTAGAGGAGTTCGTCGGAGTGGTCGTCAAGGCCGGCCGGTCGTTCATGGCGCAGGGGCTGCGCGAGATCGTGCGCACCGACGACGGCACGGCGCCCGCGCAGCACGGCCTCCTCAACCTCGTCGTGGCCGTGTCCCGCGCGCTGACCGGCGGTGATGTCCGCGCCGCGCTGGAGAGCACGGCGGGCTCGGCGTTGGCGGAGGAGATCGGCGGCTTGAGCGAGCGGGCGGTGAAGGACGTGCGCGGACTGCTGTCGCGGTGCGGGTCCGATCCGGGACCGGTGCCACCGGCACGGCTCGTGGAGCTCGGACTGCTCGCGTAGCGACCCTTCCTGCGCCGGGCCCGCGGTCGGCCGGATCCACCGCACTAGAGTTCGGGACGTGCCCCGACTCGCCTTCCTCGGACCGCACGCCACCTTCACGGAACAGGCCCTGCGGTCGATGCCCGAGGCGGCCGGAGCCGAGCTGGTGCCGTGCGCAGGCAGCCCGGCGGTGCTCGCGGCCGTGCGCGAGGGCATCGTCGACGCCGGTTGCGTCCCCATCGAGAACACCGTCGAGGGCGCCGTGCCGGCCGTGCTCGACGGGCTGGTGGACGACCCGCCGCTGGTGATCGTCCGGGAGGCGTTGGTCGCTGTCCGGTTCGTGGTGCTGGTCCGGCCGGGGACCGCGGCGGTCGACGTCCGCACGGTGGCGTCGCACCCTCATGCGGTCGCTCAGACCCGCGGCTGGACGGCTGCGCACCTGCCGGGCGCGCAGGTGGTGTTGTCCACCTCCACGTCCGAGGCCTCGGCGCAGGTCGCCCGCGGCGAGGTCGACGCCGCCGTTGCCGGTCCGCTCGCTGCCGACCAGCACGGACTGGCGGTACTCGCCGACGACATCGCCGACAACCCGGGCGCGGTGACGCGTTTCGCTCTCGTCGCGGCGCCCGGCCCGCCCCCGGCCCCGACCGGCCGCGACCGGACGACGCTGGCCGCGACCACGCAGAACCGGCCGGGCGCGCTGCTGGCCGTGCTCACCGAGCTGGCGGTGCGCGGAATCGACCTGACGCGTATCGAGTCACGCCCGATCAAGGACCTGCACGCCGAGTACTGGTTCCACCTCGACTGCGCAGGGCACGTCGCCGAGCCCGCGATGGGTGAGGCGCTCGCCGCCCTGCACCGCCGGTGCGACCGCGTCCGGTTCCTCGGCTCGTACCCCCGTGCCGGAGGCGGCGGTGCCGGTCGCCCGGTCGCCCCGGACGTGCCGCTCGGCGGTTCGGACGCGGGGGGCTTCGTCGCCGCCCAGGCGTGGCTGGCCCGGCTGCGCGAGGGGAGCGCCGCGTGAGTGCCACCCGGCTGGTGCTCGCGCGCCACGGGGAGACCGACGCGAACGTCGCACGCATGCTCGACTCGCTGCCGCCGGGCGCCCCGCTCAACGAACTCGGGCTCGGGCAGGCCGCCGCACTGGCGGAACGGCTCGCGGACGAGCCGATCACCGCGGTCCACGCTTCCCGCGCGACCCGCGCCCGGCAGACCGCCGCGCCCGTGGCCGCGGCGCACGGCCTGCACGTGGATGTCGTCGAGGGGGTGCAGGAAGTGTACGTCGGCGACCTGGAAGGTCGTTCGGACCAGCCGGCCAGGGACCACTTCGAGGTGGTCTACGGCGCGTGGTGGCGAGGGGATCCCGACGCCCGCCTTCCGGGCGGGGAGTCCGCCCGCGACGTGGCGGAGCGGTACCTGCCGGCCGTCGCGACGATCACCGCCGACGCCCGCGACACGGTGGTGCTGGTGAGCCACGGGGCGGCGATCCGCCTTGCGGCCGCGGCCCTGCTCGGCGACACCGCGAGGACGGCGTACGTGCCCAACACCGGTCTGGTGGTCCTGCGCGGCGACCCCGGCGCGGCCACCGGCTGGACGCTGGAGCACTGGGACCCCGGCCCACCGCGGCGCGGCGACGTGACCGCGGGAGGGCCGCCCGGGCCCGAGGGACCCTGACCCCGCGTCCTATCCCCAACCCAGCTCGTGCAGCGTGTCCTCGTCGATGCCGAAGTGGTGGGCCACCTCGTGCACGACGGTGATCGCCACCTCCTGGACGACCTCGTCGTCGCCGGCGCACATCTCCAGGATCGCGTCCTGGTACACGGTGATCCGGTCGGGCAGGACGCCGCCGTAGGAGCTGGTGCGCTCGGTCAGGGCGATGCCCTCGTAGAGCCCGAGCAGGTCACGGTCCTCGTCGTTGCGACCCTCCACAAGGACCACGACGTTGTCCATCGCCCTGGTCAGTTCGGGCGGGATCATGTCGAGGGCGTCGGAGACCAGTTCCTCGAAACGCGACCGGGTCATGTCCATCCGGGACCGTCACCCCCCGGACAACGACAGTACCTGGTCGAGATCGGTCGACGGGAGGGGGAGGCGGGGCAGCTCCTGCTGTGCGGGCGTCCCCGGCGGTGGGGCGTCCCCACCGGGCGGCGGCTGCTCGCCGGGCAGGATCTCGCCACCGGGCTTGAGCGGCGCACCCGGCAGCGGCGGTGCGCCGGGCACCAACGGCGCACCGGGCAGCCCGTCGGTGGGCGCGGCCGGCTTGGTGGTGGTCGGGGCGGGGACGCCGGGCTCGGGGGTGTTCGTCGCCGGCGGGGCGGGCGTCTGGCCGACCACGACCTCACCGCGTACCGATCCCGTGACCGGGGCGAAGCCGAGGCGGTCGGGCAGCAGCGCACCCAGATTGCAGTTGACCCTGCGGCTCCCGGCGGCCCAGGACTCCTCGGTGAGGTTGTCCCAGTAGACGGTGAGCTTCTTCTCCGCGATCACCTCGGACCCGCCCGCGTACTCGTCGGCGATCCGCGCGCACTCCGGCTGCAGGAACGCGTCCTGGTCCCCCACGACCGGGTACGCGTCGGGGAACTTCTCGGTGAGGTCCACGATGCCGACGGCCTCGACGGCGTGCGGCCCCGCGCAGTCGACGGGATCGCCGAACGTGGGTCCGTCGATGGCCAGACAGACGCCGGCCTCGTGGACCGCGGACTGGTCGCTGTCGGCGGCCCGGCCCGTGTTCGGGTAGAGGGCACCCGAACGCGACGCGCTCTGCAGGCCGCACCGCAGCTCGCGGTCGCCCTGGTCCCACTTCGCGGGGGACGGCTTGAGCGCCCCGACGCGGTAGCGCCCGTCGGGGTCGTAGCGCCCGTCGAGGTAGGTGAGCACCACCGGGCTGCACCGCTCGTTCACCAGCTGGCGGAACTGCCGGTCGTCGGGCTGCAGGATCTGGTCGGCCAGCGCCACGGTGCCGGCCTGCTCGAACAGGTGCGGCTGGGCGCAGGAGACGACCGCGGCGTCGGCCGCGTCGGCGCGCGTCCAGTTCAGACAGGTCCCCGGCGTGGCCGGTGGCGGCGGGATCTCGACGGTCTTGGACCCCTCCGGTTCGGGCGCAGGAAGCGCCGCGAATGTGCTCAGCAACGGCACGGTGGCGCCGACGAACGTGTCGAGGGTGGCGACACCGAACATCGTCAGCGCCCCGACCAACACCCCCGCGCCCACCCGTGCCACGACGCGGCCGGCGGAGCGGCCGGCGCCGTCGGTCGTCGGTCCGGGCGTGGACCGGGGCCTCGGGCCGGTCGCCGGCGGCGGCATCACCGCGGCGCGCCGGGAAGCGGAGGACGTGCGGTCGGGGGCGGTGCGAAGTCGGTCCATGTCGGCCGTCATCATGCCGTGACCTCGCGGTGGACCTCGCGTCGGCGCGCCTCCGCGCGACCATCGGTTGCCGCAGTGCTGCGAGCGTCAGCGTTTGCCACTCGCAGCCCGCCCGGTACGGTTTCCGCGCGCAGGACGCACTGCGAACGGCGGACCGGTGGAGCCGAGGGGGTTTTCCAGTGGCGGACGACGACGACCAGGGGAGCATGCGCTTCCAGGACGGGACGACCACCCCGCGGGAGCCAACGCTGGCCGAGCGTCGCGCCCGCGAACAGGCCGCCCGCCGCGAGGAGGAGGCCGCGCGCGTGCAGGCGCAGGCCCAGGAGCGTTCGAAGCGCACGCGCAAGCGGGTCCTCATCGGGGCCGGTGTGACCGTCGGCGTCGTCGCGGTGATCGCCGTGGGGTACGCGGCGGCCCAGCCCGACGAGGAGGTCTCGGCCCAGTGCGTGGACGAGGAGACCAAACTCGTCGTCGACGACTCCAACTGCGTGACCCCCGCGTCGTCGAACGGCAGCTACGCCGGCGGTGCCGGCGGCTTCTACCCGATCTTCATCGGGGGCGGCGGTCGGCAGTACCGGTACGACTACGGGGGCACCGGCGCCATCGGCACGCCCGCCACCGGTGGCACCTCGGTGGTGCCCAAGGAGAGCACGCGGGTCACCACCCCGTCGGGCAAGAGCGTGTCGGGCGGCACGTCGGCGGGCAGCCCGTCGGTGTCCCGCGGCGGACTCGGGGTCAACAACAGCGGTTCCAGCGGCTCGTAGGTGGAGCGACGCACGGGGGAGCCCCGGCCGGGCTGGGAGAAGACCGTCCAGGAGCAGGGGATGGTCTACGGTTCCCCGGGCCGCGGCCGGGGCGGTGCACCGCGCCCGTACTGGGACGAGTCGGTGCACTACGTCTTCGCCATGGACGAGGTCCTGTCGCTGGAGGCCGACGTCGAGGTGTTGCACTCGATGTGTCTGGCGGCCGTCGACCACGTCGTGACGACCGAGCGGTTCCGCGACTTCGCGCTGCCCGAGTGGGCCTGGGAGGGCGTCGCGGCCTCGTGGCGCCGCAACGACCCCTACATCTACGGGCGCTTCGACCTGCGCTACGACGGCGGTGGCCCGGCCAAGCTGCTGGAGTACAACGCCGACACGCCCACCACGCTGCTCGAGGCGTCGATCCTGCAGTGGAACTGGTTGAAGGACACCCACGAGGGCGACGACCAGTGGAACTCCCTGCACGAGAAGCTCGTGGAGCGCTGGGTGGAACTCAAGGCACGGCTGCCCGGCGACGACGTCTACTTCACGTGGTCGGGCGCCGACTCGACGGGCGAGGACCACGTCACCGTCGGCTACCTGCAGGAGACCGCCGCCGAGGCGGGCCTCACCACCGTCGGGCTCGCGATCGAGGACATCGGCTGGGACGCCGCGCTCGACCGCTTCGTCGACCTCGAGGAGGCGCCGATGGCAGCGGTGTTCAAGCTCTACCCGTGGGAGTGGGTGCTCGGCGACGACTTCGGCAAGCACGTCCTGCGCAGCCTCCCCGAGACGCTGTGGGTCGAGCCGCTGTGGAAGACGCTGTTGTCGAACAAGGCCCTGCTCGCCGTGCTGTGGGAGATGTACCCGGGCCACCCGAACCTGCTGCCGGCCTTCCTCGACCAGCCGGGCCTGCTCACCGAGTACGTCCGCAAGCCCCGGCTGGGCCGTGAGGGCGCCAACATCTCCATCGTCTCGCCCGGCAGCGAGCACGAGACGGGTGGCGTGTACGGCGAGGAGGGCTACGTCTACCAGCTCTTCGACCCGCTGCCCGAGTTCGACGGCCACCGTCCCGCGCTGGGCGCCTGGATCGTCGGCGACACCGCGGCCGGCCTGGGCATCCGCGAGACCGTCGGGCTCGTGACCGACGACGGCGCCGCGTTCGTCCCCCACCTCATTCCGGAATCCTGACCCGCTCCCCTGGAGGATGTGTCGTGACCCCACCCGTGACCAGTGCGGCCCTGATCAACCCGGGCTTCCTGTCCGTGATCGGCAGCGGGATCGGTGCGATCCTGCTCTACGCCGTGCTCGGGGTCCTCCTCATGCTGCTCGGTTTCTACGCCGTGGACCTGACCACTCCCGGCAAGCTCAACCGCATGGTCCGCGACGGCCTGCCCAACGCCGTCATCGTCACGGCCGCGGGCATGGTGAGCATGGCGTTCATCGTGGTGGTGGCGATCTACACCTCGGTCGGCACGCTCACCGAGGGGCTGCTCGCGTCGCTGATCTTCGGCCTGGTCGGGATCATCGCGCAGGTCGGCGGGGTGCGGCTGCTGGAGTGGGTCACCGGCATCGACATCGGTTCCGTTCTCACGGCGGACCGCGTCCGCCCGCAGGCGTTCGTCGTCTCGGCGGCGCACGTGGCACTGGGCCTCGTGGTGGCGGCGGCGATCCTCTGACCCGGTAGCGGTGCCGACCTGGCCCCATGACCCGCACCTTCACCGTTCCCGGACCCGAGCTCGCCGCCGCGTGGCGCGCCGTCCGGTTCGCCGTCGGCGTCGATCCCGATCTCCCGGTGCTCGGCGGCGTCCTGTTCGACGTCGGCCGGGACACGCTCACGCTGGTCGCCACCGACCGGTACCGGCTCGCCCTCGCCCCGGTCCCGATCACCGGACCGGCCGCGGACACCCGCGAGATGCGGCGCGCGCAGGACGGCGCGAACTACCGGCTCGCCGTCGTGCACGTGGATGCGGACGGGCAGTTGCAGATCGGCGCCGAGGCCGGGCACGGCGGCGTCGGGGTGAACGCCGAGTTCCTGCTGCAGGCGCTCGACGCGGGCGGGCCCGGCCAGCTGATGCTCGAGCTCGACGGACCGATCGCACCCGTGGTCGTCCGGTCGGCGGGGTCGGTGTCGCTGCTGATGCCGGTCCGCCTCGATGGGGGCCACCCGTAGGCTGGGCACCGTGCAGGCTCCCCGATTGGTCGCCACGGACGTCGACGGCACGCTGCTCGACCCGCACGAGCAGGTCACCCCCCGCGCCTTCGCCGTGATCGGCAGGCTCGCGGCGGCCGGGGTCGGGTTCGTGCTGGCCACGGGCCGTCCGCCACGGTGGATCCCGCCGATCGTGGCGCAGCTCGGTGGTCCGGACGTCGCGCGTCTCGCGGTGTGCGCCAACGGCGGAGTGCTCTACGACGTCGCCGCGGACCGCGTGCTCTGGGCCCGCACCCTCGACCCCGCCACGCTGGCCGAGCTCGCCGCGGCGGCCACCGAGACGCTGCCCGGGTGCGGGCTCGCGGTGGAGCGCGTCGGCGCCGGTGCCGACGGCGCGTTCCTCGCCGAGCCGGGCTACCTCCACGCCTGGCCGGATGCCGACAACGGCATCGCGACCCGTTCGGAGCTCCTCGCGCAGCCGGCGGTCAAGCTGCTCGTCCGGTGCCCGGAACTGACCAGCGACGCGATGGTCGCCGCGCTGACGCCGGCGCTGGGCGACACCGCCGACGTGACGTTCTCCCACTCGCGCGGCCTGGTGGAGCTCGCCTCGCCGCGCGTCACGAAGGCCACCGGGCTCGCCGAGGTCGTCGAGGGGCTGGGCGTGGCCGCGGCCGACGTCGTCGCGTTCGGTGACATGCCCAACGACCTGGAGATGTTGCGCTGGGCCGGTCACGGCGTGGCGATGGGCAATGCGCATCCGGCACTGCTGGAGGTGGCCGACGAGGTCACCGCCAGCAACGCCGACGACGGGCTCGCGCTGGTCCTCGAACGGTGGTTCTGACCGGTACCCTCACCCGAGGTAACGGGTGGCCGCGCGTAGCATCAGGTCCCGACCGCGCAACCGAGCAACAGGCCCCGAGCCCGTCGCCGCCGTATTGGAGGCCCTTCCCCCGTGGCCGAGCTCCTCGAGCGTCCCGCGCCCATCCCGGTGGCCCCACCGCCACCGACGCCGGGTGTGGAGGTCCGCCTGCTCGAAGGAGTCCAGGGCGCGCTGGCCGCGGCCCCGGTCGTGCGGGTCGCGCGCGGGATGTCGCTGTTCGGCGAGCACGCGGCCGGTTGGCTCGCACTCGGCGCGATCGGCGCGGCACTGGACCGGGGGCGTCGCGGTGAGTGGGTCGCCGCAACCGCGACGGTGGCCCTGGCGCACGGCGCGTCCATCGCGGTCAAGCGGGTCGTGCGCAGGCCCCGTCCCGACGACCCCCGCGTACGGGTACTGGCGGGCACGCCCAGCCGGTTGAGCTTCCCGTCCGCCCACGCCACGTCCACCACCGCGGCCGCCGTGCTGTTCGGTGGCCTCACCCGTGTGCCGCTCGCGGCCGTGCTCGTGCCGCCCATGGCGCTCTCGCGGCTCGTGCTCGGCGTGCACTACCCCAGCGACGTGATCGCGGGTGCCGCACTGGGTGCCCTCGTCGCGACAGCCGGGCGTCGGGTGTCCGCCACGGCCCGCCGCGTCCGGGGCGCTTCCCGGAAGGGGAACCGATGACCAGAACCGACGTACCAACAGAGGCCGAGGCCCCGCCGCAGCGCACGCCGGTGGGGGTCCTCCGCGGCGTGGTCAGGACCATGCGGCCCCGGCAGTGGGTGAAGAACGTCCTGGTGCTGGCCGCGCCGTTCGCCGCCGGTGACCTGCTCACCGGCGGCATCGTGGTGAACCTCGCCCTGGCGTTCGTGGCGTTCTCGCTGGCGGCGTCGGGGGTGTACCTCGTCAACGACGCCAAGGACGTCGAGGCCGACCGCGTCCACCCCACCAAGCGCAACCGCCCGATCGCGGCGGGCATCGTGCCGGCCCGCCTCGCGATGGTCGTCGCGGTGGTACTGCTGGTCGGGTCGCTCGCGGTGAGCCTGCTGGCGAGCGCGGAGCTGCTGATCGTCCTGGCCGTCTACATCGCCGTGCAGCTCGCGTACTGCTTCGGGCTCAAGCACCAGCCGGTGCTCGACATCTGCATCGTCGCGTCGGGTTTCCTGCTCCGGGCGATCGCCGGCGGCGCGGCCACCGGCATCCCGCTCTCGCAGTGGTTCCTGCTCTCCGCCGGGTTCGGCTCGCTGTTGATGGTGGCGGGCAAGCGCTACGCCGAGATGATGCTCGCCGAGCACACCGGCGCGAAGATCCGCAAGTCGCTGGAGAGCTATTCGGCGTCGTACCTGCGGTTCGTCTGGGCCCTGTCGGCCACCGTGCTGATCATGACGTACTGCCTGTGGGCGTTCGAGATCCGCGAGGCCCAGCACAACACGGTCTGGTCGGTCATCTCCATCGTCCCGTTCGTGGTGGCGGTGCTGCGCTACTCGGTGGACGTCGACAGCGGCAACGGCGGCGAGCCGGAGGAGATCGCGCTGGGCGACCGCGTGCTTCAGGTCCTCGCGCTCGCCTGGATCGGCACGCTGACGCTCGCGGTGTACGTGTGAAGGGCGTCGTCCTGGCGGGTGGTTCCGGTACCCGGCTGCACCCGATCACCCTTGCGGGCTGCACGTCGACTACACCGAGCAGGAACTGTCGAACGGGCCGGCCGAGGCGTTTGTGATTGGGGCCGATCACGTGGGGGCCGACACCGCCGTGCTGGTGCTGGGCGACAACATCCTTCCACGGCGCCGGCTTCTCCGGGTCCCTCACGACTGCGATGGCCGACATCGCCGAGGGCCGCGCCGGGTGTGTCCTGTTCGGGTACCCGGTGCGCGCCCTCAGTGGTACGGGGTGGCCGAGGCCGACGCGAGCGGCCGGCTGCTGTCGATCGAGGAGAAGCCCGCTGTGCCGCGGTTCAACCGCGCGGTCACCGGCCTCTACTTCGACGACAACGGCGTCGTCGAGATCGCCCGCGGGCTGACGCCGTCGGCGCGCGGAGAGCTGCAGATCACCGAACGGAGCCCGTCCGGTGCTGCCGCCCCGCCGCCCAATACGATGCCGCGATGGCAGAGAGCAGCTACGCACTGGACCGCTTTCTCATCCCGGCGAAGCGGCTGCTGTACTGGGGGCTGTTCCGCGCCGACTACACGCGCTACCTCGCCTTTCGAGCGCGGATGGCAGCGGTGGCGACTGCCGTCGGCGCGTACGAGCGCGACACGATCAAGGCAGTGCGGCGACTGGTCGGCCCCGGAGATGTGACGATCGACGTGGGCGCCAACTTCGGGAGCTACACCTCCACACTCGCGGGCCTGGTCGGGTCGGCAGGTGAGGTTCATGCATTCGAACCGCAGGAAGCCATCTTCGGTCTCCTCCAGTCCCGATTCTCGGCCACACCGCACGTGCACCTCGTGCAGGCAGCGCTCGCGGAGAAGGCCGGGACCGCGCACTTCGTCGTCCCGACCATCGCGGGTGACGTTCCCGAACCGGCGCTCGGCAGCCTCGACCTGGACGGCAGCGGCAGTGGCGCCGTCGTCGAGGTCACCGTCCTGACGATCGACGAGTTCTGCGCCTCGTTCCAGCGCCTGCGCTTCGTCAAGGTAGATGCCGAGGGCGGGGATCTCGACGTCCTGCGCGGAGGTCGCGAAACCCTGCGCCGGTTGCGTCCGATCCTTCAGATCGAGTGCAACGATGTCACGATGATGCCCGCGTTCGCCGCGTTCGCCGAGGAGGTCGGCTATGACATCGACCCGGTTGCCTACAGCACTTCGAACCGTTTCCTGATCCCGCGCCCCTGAGTTGGGGACGGTACAGCGGGCGCGTCTACTCCGTGCTCGCAGCCTTGTCGAGTACCGCCTCGTAGGCGTCGAGAACATTGTTCATCCAGAAGCTGTCGCGGGCCGCCGCCGCGCCCCGTTCGCGATCCGGCGGGTTTGCGGCCAGCTTCGCGAGTGCGACGCCGATCGCGTCGGAGTCACCGGGTGGCACGATCGCTCCGAAGCCGGTCTGCTGGACCGGCAGCCGGACCCCTGGCAAGTTGCTGGCCAGTACCGGAACGCCGGCGAGCATCGCGACGGCCTGCACGATGCCAAACGCCTCGAACGCGTTGACCGACGGCAGGGCGAACACGTCGAGCGAGGCGTAGAAGTCGCCCAAGCGGTCGTCAGGCACGAAACCCAGCATGCGCGCCCGCGGGTCGCCGCCGATCGCCTGGCGCACCTGCTCGACCACGCTGCCTCCCGCGATCTGACTGAAGTCGCCGCCGATCAGTAGACGGGCGTCCGGGTCATCGAGGTTGCGGAAGCCGCGAACCAGATGATCCAGACCTTTCTCCTGCACGATCCGGCCGAGAAATCCGACGTGCAGCCCGTTGGTCTCTCGGTAGGCCGGCCGGCCTGTGGGGACGGGTTCGATGGGCGGCGGGATCGCGACCATCGAGGGTTGGATCGATCGCCAGAGCCGACTGTGCTGGGCGTAATCCTCGCTCGTGACGGTGACCGCCGTGGCGTGACGCATGGCGATCCTGCTGGAGGCGTCCATGATCGTGGTCTGGGCGCTGTTCAGGAGACCAGGCGGGAGGCTGACATCGCAGTGGTAGGTGAGTACTACGGGGCAGCGACTGAACCGCGTGATCGGTCCGGCCTCGAGCAGTGGGAGGTGCAGATTCGCCACTTTCGCCCGTGCGGTCGCCTTCACCACTTCAACTGCGAACGTCGGGCTCACCGCACCCCGGCCGATGCGTGCAATGACCGGTGTGCGGACGACGCGCACTCCGTTGATGACCTCTTCGCGGGCGAGGTCTGGTGAGGAGCGTGTGGCGACCACCGTGACCCGGCGGCCGCGCCTCACCAGACCTTCCGCCACGTCCCGCGCCACGTTCGTCAGACCCGAGACGTACGGGGAGTAGTACATCAAGGCTATGACCAGGTCATCGGTAACGTCGGACGTCATCAGTGCACTTCCTGGAGTTCGCGAGCACGCCCGCCGATGCGGACGAGGACGGTGGCCACCAGCCATCCAGTGGCGGAGCCGATGAGGAAGCCGAGCTCCACGCGCAGCAGCAGGTCGGGCACGAGGATTACGACCACGACGCCGACGACGACCGCGGAGAGCCAGCTCCACGCCACCATGGCGTGCCGGACCGCCGCGACCATCACCTGCGTGAGAAGTACCAGACCGATGTATGCGGCGACGCCGACGGCCAACAGCGCGACGTGCCAGCCTTCGAGCACGTAGGCGGGCCCGAATACCAGGGCGACCAGCCACGGTCCGGCGAAGTACCCGATCAGCAGGGCGGCGACGGCGAGGACGACCAGCCCGGCGGTGGTCCGACGCAGCATGGTGACGACGGTGCCCGGTTGAGCGCCGTCGAGCACCCCTGCCAGCAGGGGGAGCAGGGCGCTCTGCAGCGGGACGACGAGAAACAGTGGAATCC
>Ga0105049_10001163_pt1 | contig 30894 bp, 23 predicted proteins | sample MAT06_FD_78087 | JGI IMG/M metagenome (GOLD analysis project Ga0105049, IMG submission 78087) | Freshwater microbial communities from Lake Fryxell liftoff mats and glacier meltwater in Antarctica - MAT-06 | ecosystem: Environmental > Aquatic > Freshwater > Ice > Liftoff microbial mat | place... | reverse complement strand
CTTATGTCGGCAACCGGGGCACGCGCCTGGCCGTTGACCGCGATTTGAACGCCTTCCCCAATCAATTCCTGAGCACGTCGCCCGTTCGCGACCAGGACCGCATCAATCTGCTGGGCCAGAACTTCGCCAACCCCTTCGCTGGCCTGAGTTCGGTGTACGGCACCAACACCAACCGCGGCCAGTTTCTACGCCCCTATCCGCAGTTCGGCACCATTACGGTGAATCAGCCGGTGGGCTACAGCTGGTACCACGCCATGCAGAGCCGCGTGGAGCGCCGGTTCTCGCGTGGACTGACGGTGCAGTTTAGCTACACGTGGTCGAAGGCGATGGAAGCGACACAGTTTCTAAATGCGGGCGACGTGACGCCGTACGAGAACATCTCCGCGCTCGACCGGACGCAAGCCATTCGTGGCTCGGCCATTTGGGAAGTGCCCTTCGGGCGCAGCCGTCGCTGGGGCGGGAACTCCAACCGGGCAGTGAACTTTATCGCCGGCGGCTGGCAGTTGAATGGCGTGATGCAGAAGCAGAGCGGCCAGCCGCTGTCCTTCGGCAATCGCATCTTCAATGGCGATCTGAGCCAGGTGGCGCTACCGAAGAACGAGCGGTCGGTGGATCGATGGCTTCGTTTTGTTCCCAACACCGACGCCGCCACCGCCGCTGCCCGCCCCTTGGTGCCTTATGGCTTCGAATGGCAGGCCGGCCGGCAGTTGGCGAGCAACCTCCGCCAGTTTCCCCTGAACTTCGGCGGCATCCGGGGCCCCGGCCAATCGCGGTGGGACTTTTCGGCGATCAAGAACTTCAAGCTTAAGGAACGGCTGAACATCCAGTTCCGTGCCGAGACCTATAACGCCACCAACTTCCCCAACCTGGGCAACCCGAACACCGACCCTACGAACGCCGCCTACGGCACGATTACTGGCCAGGACAGTCCGCGTAGCTGGCAGTTTGCTTTGCGCTTGACCTTCTAACGCAAACCGCCCATCCCAAAAAAGTAGGCTCGACGGATTCGTCCGCGAGCCTTTTTTGCGTACCAAACCATTTCCAAAGCCTGCGCCGTGAAGCAGTATTAACATTACATTATGTATATATAACTAAAACAGTGCAGAAGTGGAAAAGTCATGGTATCGTCATGGCAGTTATACTCTTGCGATACCAACGCTTGAGTGGGGGTTAGAGGGACCGATCCATGGATCGTCGATGCGCGTTGGCCACAAAGCAACTGCCATCTTGTCTCCGAGAAGGTTTCCTTTAGCCACCTGAATCTTTCAGGAGGTTCTCTCACCAATATGTTTACCCTCAAAGGCTGGCGTAAAGCCGTCTCTTTGCTACCCGCCCTTCTGTGCCTCAGCACCCTGTCAATAGCGCAGGAGAGATTCGGCGAACTCACCGGAACGGCAACCGACTCTAGTGGCGCGGTATTGCCCAATGTCAACGTCAGAGTAACTAACAAAGCGACCGCGCGTGTCGTCGACACCACCACCGACGGCAGCGGCCAATATGTTGTCCGTAACCTCGATCCGGGCAGTTACAAGGTTCGATTCGACGTGAAAGGCTTCTCCCCGCTCGAAGTTCCCGAAGTGAACCTCCTGGTGGGCAAGACGTTGCGTGTCAATGGTTCCATGACCGTCTCCAGTTCCGAGCAGACCGTTGTAATCAGCGATGCGGCCCCGCTCATCGACACCACCAACACGACGATGGCGAACAACATTACGGCCGCAGAATTCGACCGGTTGCCTAAAGCGCGCAGCTTCCAGAATCTGGCCGTCCTTTCGACTTCCGTAAACTCGGGCGCGATCGAAGGCGGTATCCAGGTGAACGGCGCCAGCGGCGCGGAGAACAACTTCACCATCGACGGCATCTCCACCACCAGTCTGATCAACGGCCAATCCCGTCAGGACGCGGCTTTTGAAATCTTGCAGGAAGTGCAGATCAAGACCGGCGGCATTTCGGCTGAGTTCGGCGGCGCGATGGGCGGCGTGATCAGCGCGATCTCGAAGTCGGGTGGCAACTCCTTCCACGGCGACATCCACTACTATTTGGCAGGCAACAGCCTGAACGCCTCCCCCGTGCAGCGCCTTTTGTTGAGCCCCTCCGATCAGCGCACCACCAAGTATCACCAGGATGTGAAGCAGAAGAACGACATCAACGAGGTCGGCTACACGCTGGGCGGTTATCTGATCAAGAACCGGGTGTACTTCTTCAGCGCCGCGTCGCCGCGCTTTGGCCGCCGCACCAACGACTACAAGTTCGCTAATGGGGCCACGGACTCCATTAACCAGAAGTCGCTCACCAACCTGGCCTTCGAAAAGCTCTCTTTCGACATCACCAAGAATTTGCGCGGCAACGCCTTCTTCCTATGGACGCCTACGGCGAGCACTGGCCGTCTGCCAGGCTACAACGGTGAGTGCGCAAACTGCAATACGACGTCGCTGGCTGCGGCGCAAGTAAACAAGGGCATCGGTTACTTCGCGCCCAAAACGAACTACGGCATAGACCTCACCTGGATGGCGACGCCGACGACCCTGTTCGCCGTGAAAGCCGGCCGTTTCTGGGATAACTACAAGGATACCGGCTTGCCCAACGTCACCCCGGTGAACTATAGCGTCTCTGGTCTCGGCCTGTCGTTCCAGAACCAGATTCCCGCCGCCCTCGCCGGTGGCACCGGATTTAACAATACGCCGCGCATTCTGCAGTCGTTTAACGACACGGCCACTCGCACCTACGTGCAGGGCGACTTCGGCAAGTTCTTCCGCCTGGGCGGCACCCACGACTTCAAGGCCGGCATCGGCACCCAGAAGATTGTAAACCGCGTGTTGACGGGCTACCCCACCGGCGGCTACCTCAACATCTTTTGGGATCGCGCCTTCAACTCGCTCGTTCCTGGAACGCCTCGCAATGCCCGCGGAACTTATGGCTATTACGAGTATCACGAGTTCGGCACGGGCGGCACCACCGGCGCCAACCTGGGCAGCATGTACCTGCAGGACAACTGGCGCATCCTTCCGCGCCTGACCTTGAACCTCGGCTTCCGCTGGGAGAACGAAACGGTTCCGTCGTTCCAAAGGAGCGTTCAGGATACGGCCTTCAAGTTCGGCTGGAAAGACAAATTCGCCCCGCGCCTCGGGGCATCGTTTGACGTCTTCGGCGATGGCCGCCTGAAGGTCTACGGCAGCTGGGGACGCTACTACGATTGGGTGAAGTATGAGCTCGCTCGCGGCACCTTCGGTGGCGATTACTGGCGAGTGCGTTACTACGGCCTCGAAACCACCAACGTGTTTTCGCTCAACAGTACCAACCGGCCCGGCGCTCCGCTTTGGAACCCCGCCAATCCGGCCGCTTTCCGCGACCGGCGCGTGCCCGGTTTCAACACCATCGATCCGCAGATTAAGCCGATGGGTACGGACAACATTAACCTCGGCACCGAGTTCCGCCTGGGCTCGCAGATGGTCTTCCGCGCCTCCTACGTGCGCAACAAACTCCTCCGCACCATCGAGGACCTCGGTGTGCTCGTGAATGGCAACGAAGAGTACTATTACGCCAACCCCGGCGAAGGCGGTGCCCTCCAAACGCCCACCTCTGGCTTAACCAAGCCCTTCCCGACGCCCAAAGCCTCGCGGACCTATGACGCCGCCGAGTTCCAACTCACCAAGCGCTATGGTTCCTGGTTCGGTTCGGCCAGCTACGTCAACAGCCGCCTCTACGGCAATTACGCTGGCTTGGCCAACTCCGACGAAATCCGCTCCGGCGCGGACGGCGGCGGTCTCTACGGTCCCGCCCAGGAGGCATTTGGGCAGGTCTCCCGCCCCGGCGGCAACGCCGGCCGCGCCTGGGATATCGACGAGTTGCTTTGGGATTCCAAGGGCGGCCTGAATCCTCAGGGCCGTCTCGCCACGGATCGTCCGCACGCCATCAAGTTGTACGGCTCGAAGACGCTCAACTGGGGCAGCAAGATGTCCACCGACGTGGGCGCCTTCTTCTACGCTGCTTCCGGCACCCCGCTCACCACCCTGGTGAACACTATCAACGGCACGCAACCGTTCGTCAATGGCCGCGGCGACCTCGGCCGCACTCCCTTCCTGAACTACACCGATCTCGTGATCGGCCACGAGTTCAAGATGGGCGAGTTCCGGAAGATCCGCGTCGAATTCAACGCCAACAATCTCTTCAATCAGAAGACGACTCGCGGTGTTTGGACGCAGCTCAACCGCGCGATCGCCAGCGCTGAAATCGACCTCAGCAACACCGACTTGGCCAAGGGTTATGACTTCAACAAGCTCATCGCCCAAACGCCGGACAACGCCAAGGGCCTCGCGCTTTCGCCTTTGTTTAAGCAGGCCGACCTGTTCAACCCCGGCTTCGCCGGCCGCTTCTTGCTCAAGTACATTTTCTAGAGCAAAGTTCGGAAAACGGAAAGAGGCGGTCCTTCGGGGCCGCCTTTTTTGCGCCACCCCACACTTTCGTTCTAGCCCGCAGCGTAAGCTGTGGGGTGACTGGACTACAGCGCCGTCCGGTAGGCCGCGTAGACGTCTTCGAAGACGCCGTCCCAGGTGCGGTTGAGCTTCGACGCCAGCACTTTAGCGCGAAGCGCCGCCAGGCTCCCCCGATCGTTGACCAAACGCACGATCTGCTCGACAAACTCGGCGTCGGTCTCGGCGCGAATCCCATTCTCGCCGGGCTCCACCAGAAACTTGGGCCCGCCTTCGGCAAACACCGCCGCCGGTACGCCCGAGACGAGCGCTTCCTGGATCACGTTGCCAAAGGTGTCGGTGCGGGAGGGGAAGAGGAACAGGTCCATGTTGGCGTAGGCGGTGGCCAGCGCTTCGCCGCGGAGGACGCCAGCGAAGTCCGCCTGGCGCAAGTTCTGCTCGAGCCACTCGCGTTCCCCGCCCTGCCCGACGATCAGAAAGCGATAGTTGCTGACACCCGCGGCGATCAACGCCTGTTCGACATCGGCCAACAAACGAATTCCCTTCTCGGGACTCAGCCGGCCCACGTAGCCCAGCACCACCGTGGGGTCGCCCTCAGTGCGGGTGCGGCGGGTTGCACTAAAGATCGTCGAGTCAATCCCCCGCCGCATCAGGTGGCAAGGGCGGCCGGTGCCTTCTTCGATCAAAGTCACCAGGTCCGGGTTCGGAGCGAGCGTCACTTTGGCCAGCTTGTAGAACTGCAGCGTCGCGGCCAGAGCGCCCTTCTCAGCCCCGAAATCGAGCTGCCGCTTGATGCCGTCCGGCAGGAATTCGAGCATCTGCACCAAGCGGCGGCCCGCGTACTTGTGCAGGTCGGTATGCCAACTGGCGACGAGCGGAACCTCAAGCGTGCGGGCGGCGATGACGCCCAGAATGCCGCAATCTCCCGGACCCGTGATGTGCACGACGTCGGGCCGGAAGCCGAGCACCGCATCGAGCATGGCCGTCCGGTAGCGCAGGAAGTCGAGGTCAAAGAACATGTCGGAGTCGAGGCGCAGCAGCAGCTGGCCGCGGGCAATCTCCATGGTGGTGTGCTGGCCCTCGGTCCAGGTTTTGGTCTCGGGGCCGATGTGGAAGCTGAAGAAAGGGTAGCCTCGCCGGTGGGCAAAAGCATCGAGTTGGCGCGAGGTGAGCGCCACGCCATTCACTTCATGGAAGCAGTCGGTAAAGAAGGCGACGCGAGGAGTCACGCCTCCAGTTTCGCCGATCTGGCTGGGCTAGACTGAATTTATATGGCAACGGCAATTGAGATCGGCAGTTTAATCGACCGTCATCCCAGGATCGTCGGCGGACGTCCCAAAATCGCCGGCACCGGGATCGCCGTAATGTGCCTAGTCATTTTCTACCAGAGTGGTGATTCACCGGAGGAAATCGCGGCGGAGTATCCGCATATCAACTTGGCGCAGGTCCATGCCGCCCTAGCTTACTATCATGCCAATCGGGCGGAGATCGATGCGGCCATTGCCGATGAGCGCGAGTTCTTTGCAACAGCTGAGTCCTCGCAGCGCGTTGGATAGATCTCTGACCACTTGATTTCTCTCTTCTGATGGAGCCTGCCAACCGAGTCCGTCGCGTAGGCGATGGGTCACATTTGTCAAAAAAACTCCAGCGTTTATTGCTTTTGTCGAGGGCCTTTGTGACCCATCGCTTACGCGATGGGCTAGTGTAACTTGATTCGCAAGAGGTGCTAAATCAAGCGGTCGGAGTACTAGTGCTCTGACCGCATCACTTCGGCCATGCCCAACACAGGGCGTGAGAGGCGTGTCACGCTTTCCTTTCAACTATATAAAAATATCTGAGTTACTATGTCATGAGTGACCCGCTTACGCGGGCGGGCTAGGAAGTCGGCGGCACTGAGGCGGGCTAGGCTTTCAGCCGCACGTGCTGGATCCTGGCCATATCGCCGATCCCCAACCCCAAGGCGCCCGCGATATCCACATGCTCGGGCTGCATCCGGACGAAGCCGGAATCGGCATCGGGCTTCGCATCGGCGATGGCCGCCATGCCGACACTGAGGCGCTTTGCGTCCAGCGCCTGCCAGCCGATGCGATCCATCGCCACTGGATCCGTGCCGAAGTACAGAGTCTTATGCTCCCAAACATACTTCACCTTGCGCGGACTCACCCCCGGCCCGCCATGGTAGAGCGCCTTGATGCCGTCGCAGATATGCAGCACGGCCTTATTGCGAATCACCGGCATCGACACCACGGCCGGAATAAAGGCGCCGCAGGCGTTCAACATCGGGGAAGAATGGCTGCGAGAGACATTGTTCACCAGCCCATGCGACAGGTTCTTGAGCGCAATCGTAATGCCCGCCGATTGATGGTGCTTGAGCAAACAGAGGTTCACCAGCTTGTCCACCTCGCTGGTGATGTAGCGCGAAGCATAGGACCGCCGCGCCCGCTCATTGCCCGCATCGAAGCCGGGCATGGTGAGTTGCATGTCGAGGTAATGGTCAGGATCGTAGCCGTCGCTGCCTTGTTGCACGCCGTCGTAGGCCTGGGCGGCAAAGCTCCAGCGGACGCCTTCCGGCAGCCACTTGTCGAAGCCGGCTTCCAGAAACTCCTGCTTGTAGCGGTCGTAGACGACAATGTCTTTGCGCTTCACGCCAGCCGCTTCCAGGCCCGCGACAATCTCATGCACCACCGTCGCATCGGACATCACATAGGGCCGGCTGACCGGATTGAGCTTGATGCCGACGCGCTCGCCGGGCGAGAAGAACGTCTTCCAGCTCTCCACAAAATCAGCCGCCCCGGTGAGCGACTTCATCCCCGTGCGCATCATCTGCCGCACCGGCTCCTTCTGATAGACGCCGTTCACAATCGAGTTGCCTTGCTCGACGGAAACCACCTTGCCCGGATACAGGCCCGGCATCGAGAACTTCGTGGCTTCGCTTTTACTCGTCACCGAGTTCGCGCGCGCGAGGCTCTGGCAGAACGTCGGCCCCAAGGCCGAGATCGCCAGCATCCTCTCCATCCACGCCCGGCGGCTTTCGGGCCGGAAATTCTCTCCACGATTTTTGGCTTCACCAGTGAGCAGATGCATGACATGATTATGAGGTAAATTCGACCCCAGGAGAATTGAAATATGCAGCCCACTCGCCGCGACCTCGCCCGCGCCCTTTCGGTAACCGCGCTGGCCAGCGAAGTCCTCGCCCAGACGTCGGCCTCCGCCACCGGCATGCCCACGCGCGTCCTGGGCCGCACCGGCCAGCGCGTCAGCATCGTCTGCCTGGGCGGCTGGCACATTGGCTCCGTGAAGGATGAGAAGGAAGCCTTCCGCATCATGCACACCGCGATCGACGAGGGCCTCACCTTCTTCGACAACGCCTGGGACTATCACGACGGGCGCAGCGAAGAGGTGATGGGCAAGGCGCTCGCCATGGATAAGAAGCGCGATAAGGTCTTCCTGATGACTAAGAACTGCGAGCGCGACTATGCCGGCAGTATGCGCAACCTTGAGGAGAGCCTGAAGCGCCTCAAAACCGACCACTTGGACCTGTGGCAGTTCCACGAAAACAATTACGACAATGACCCGGACTGGGTCTTTGAGAAAGGCGGGATCAAGGCGGCCATGGAGGCGCGCAAGCAGGGCAAGGTCCGCTATATCGGCTTCACCGGCCACAAGGATCCGCGCATTCACCTGAAGATGCTCGCCAAGCCCTTCGACTGGGACACGGCGCAGATGCCCATCAACGTGCTCGACGCGCACTTCCGCAGCTTCCAGAAAGAAGTGGTGCCGGTGTGCCTGAAGCAGAAGGTGGGCGTAATCGGTATGAAGGGCTTGGCCGGCGGCGACGTGCAAGGGCGGATCATCGAAAAGCTGGGGCTCACCTCGGACGAGGCCTATCGCTATTGCCTCAGCGTGCCGGTGACCGCGCAGGTGATGGGCATCACGACCATGGCGCAACTGAAGCAGGACATCGCTCTGGCCCGCACCTTGAAGCCCCTCACCCGTGCCGAGATGGACGCGATGGCCGGCCGCTTCCGCGAAGTGTCGAGCGACGGGCGGCATGAGCTGTTTAAGTCCACGCAGCGCTTTGACGGCGTGCACCACCGCAAGCAGCACACGTTTGACGTGTAATTTTTAGCCGTCGGGAAGGACCTTGAGCGTATCCCGCGTCCCCGCTTGGGCAAAGGACCAGCGGGGGCCATTCGGGGCCGTCCACGCGCATGCCTGGGTTTCGCGCTAAACCGCACATTTTGCAGTGGTTAAGCACGGCGGAAAACGTTTTTCTCGCCGCAAACCCACTTTTTCCGATGATGTCTAATCACTTTTACCTGGTCGCCAACTTCCGCTGGTCCTACGCCCGCGCCCACTTAGGTGCTCGACACCGCGCCGCGACGTGTCGAGCGACGGGCTTGATCTGTTTAAGTCCAGGCAGCGCTTCGACGGCGTGCCCCACCGCAAGCAGCATACGATTGACGTGTAAGTTTTAGCCGTCGAGAAGGACCTTGAGCGTACCCCGCGTCCCCGCTTGGGCAAAGGCCCGCGGAGCAGCCGAGAGCGGATACCGCCCGGCAATCATCTCGTCCAAGTGGAGCTTCCCGGCCGCGATCAACTCGAGCGCCGGCTCAAAGCGGCCGCAGCGCGACCCCACCAGGGTAAGTTCATTCACGATGATCGGGGCCGTCTCCACCGCCACCCGCCCGGCCACGGTCGACTTCAGGATCAAGGTCCCTCGTGGCTCGGTCATCCGGACGGCCTGTGCGAGCCCTTCGGCCGAACCCGTCGCATCGACGACATAGCGGAAGGCGGCCTCGGGCAGCGCGCCCGTCGCCAGTTCGGTGGAAACGCCGGCCAAAGCCGCAATCCGCAGCTTGTCCGCATGGCGGCCAAAGAGGCGCACCCGTAAGCCATGCGCCGCCAGCACCTGCGCAATCAACAGCCCTAACTTGCCATCGCCCAGCACTGCGACCGCAGCCGCTGCAGGAATCGCCACCTGCTCCAGAATCTCGCAGGACGCCGCCACGGGCTCCGTGAATACGGCGTGCTCGGTCGATACACCCGCCGGCACGCGGCGCAGATTGCTTTCCGGCAAGGTAAACTTCTCGGCAAAGGCGCCCGGATGCCGCACAATCCCAAGCACGGTCCGTTGGGGGCAATGGCGGCCCAGGTCGCGCGCGCACCAATCGCACTTCCCGCAAGCCAAGTTGATCTCGCCGACTACCCGTTGGCCGATCCACGCTGGATCATCGGCGGCGATGACTTCCGCCACAAACTCGTGGCCCGGTGTGCCGGCGAAGCCGTAGTAGCCACGCTGCAATTCGAGGTCGGTGTTGCAGATGCCGCCGGTGATTAGCCGGAGCAAAGCTTGGCCGGGCAAACGCTTGGGCGGCGGCACGTCGCGCAACGAGACCTCGCCCGCTTCAATCCAAGCCGCCTTCACTGGGCGATGCCGCGCGAAAGGATTCCGGCGCCCCGCTGGCGGCTCCACCACCACCAGTCGCACTGTTCGCGCGGCAACTCCGGATCGCGGGCTTGGGCGACGGCGCAGCGAAAGACGTCGAGCACGCAGATGTCCTGCTGGCAGCCCGTCAAAGCGCACAGCCGGAAATGGAGCTCATCGGGATCCTGCCGCGCCAGGGCGGCAACCGAGTCCACGCCAGGCAGGTCGAAGTCGCCCAGCATGGCCCGGCCAATACCCGTCAAGTCCTTCAAACGGCGGCGATCTTTGATGTCGACTGACATAATCGAGTGTCCCTCATCGGCTCGAGACACAATTCACCTGCCGAGGTGCTGGTCGAGCTTGTCCAACACCGCGAGCCCCTTCGCACGCGAACCCATCGCCGCCCGCGTCCGGAACCGGACCTCGGCGTCGTGCTGCACCAGCGCAATCGTCGCCAACTCGTCGAGCAGCTTGTTCATGCTGACCCCTTGCGACGACGCCAGTTGCCGCGGGCGGGCGTGTTTTTCTTCCGTTAAACGCAGGGTGAGCGTACTCATCGAAACTCCTCTTTCCAGGTTACAACTAGCCCATGGCGAAGGCCGGGGGGCCACTCCGTAACCTAAGTGTGGTCCCCCGGCTTACGCCGTGGGCTAGTTATGAATGGCGTCGGGCTGAACCCTGGCCGATGTAGCAAAAGCTCATTAAGATCCGTCTGGCCATCGGCGCGGGCTAGCACCGCCGTTGTGATAGTGTCGCCATCGGCCTATCGGACCTTCCGACACGAGTGAGCACATCGCCCAAGCTCGATCAGAAATCGAGTCTATCATCCGAGGTTGGTCAAGACGCGCTGGTCGACTGATGCCGTGCCTGGCCATCACTCGTCTGGCCCACAAAGTAAGATCGATGAAGATTTGAAGATCGACGAAGTGGACATTGCGATCTTCGTGTTCTGGCAGCGTTTCGGAACCCCGCATTGAGCAACTTCTCAGGCACTGAACACGAATTTTATCGGGTACTTACTTGGCGCGACCTCACGGGGCGCCCGGAAGTCATGGTTTATTTCGATAACTCCCGCAACTCGAACGTAGAAGGCCCGCAGCTTGCGAGCGTCCAGAGTTTCCGAAATAAACTTCACGAAGAAACCCCGCTACTCTATCACACCGTAACAAGTCTCCAATCTTGGCGCTCTGTGCTTCGGAGTCATTTGGATCGCGTCCTCGAAAGAATTCTGAACGATTATCAACAGTCACTTCAGTCTTACGGCGACGAATTGATGTGCATCGTCAGTGCGAGTCAAAGGATTGTGCGCGCCGAAGAATTCTCAGAGCGATTAGGAGACCTTCGTCTGGCATTCAGATTGCCGGGCCGGGATGTCGGAAAAGAACCTATCCTTGCTGATTTTGGAAGGAGAACCGGAACGGTCAGCAGATATTACCGTTCAAGGAAGTTTAGCACCCGTCAACTCGACTGCTACCGCTTCTGGAGCGCTCGTCCCAATTCCAAGATATCAGGATACAAGTACTCCTTCAGGGTTCGTTATTGGCACACCGACAACGGTCGTGTAAATCGGGAGAATGGGCCATACAACGTCTTGCGGTAATCCCGATAAAGCACAAATGCCGCAGAGCAAGCTCTGCGGCATTTGGCGAATGAGAGATGATTAGGTCGTGGCGGGCGCGGGAACCGGGATGACCGGCACGGCCACCTCGGCCTTCGGCAGTGACAGGCGCAAAGCGCGGGTGACCAAGCGGCGTGCGATCTTGCGTTTGCGGTCTTTATTGTGACGGGCTTTATCGCCCTTGAATCCTGACATGGTGACTTAATCTTAGCAGATATTGCCAATTTTCGCTTGCTGCCAATCCCGCGGGAAACTGGTCCCGTAGGAAACTGGTCCCGTGGGATACTGACCTTGAAGCGCGATGAAGCCAGAGAAACCGCCACAGAAACCGTCGAAAACCAAGCGGAAGAGCCTTGGAAAGGGCGCCGATGAATGGCCCCTGGGTTCTCCGAAAGAGCTTGGGGGTTTCTCGTTGACGAGTTTCCGATCCCCGATGACCCGCTTCCCGAACCCTTCGACCTACCGTAGTCCGGCGTACACCGCCTTCAACTGCGCGATCGCCGACTGCACCAAACGCTCGCCCGAGCCTTTCGCTGCCCGCGATGTAACCACCTCATAATTCCCCTGGGGAAACGCCGTCGCGTTCGGAAAGTACGTTACCGGACCGTGCGCCAACTCGACCACGATGGTGTGCGCAAACGGCGATGCCTGCTTGATCTGCTGCCCGAGTTCGACAAAGATCTCCCCCGGTAGCGCGACCCAAGCCAACTCCTTGCCAAGGGCGATCACCTGGACTTCGGCGCTCCAGGGTTTACCGGCGCGCGAGGCGACGTCGAGCGTCTTGAAGGCGCCCACCGTGTCTAAGAACCTGGGGTTCTTGCCCGCGAGCACTTCGGCGGCGACAGCTTTGGCCTTTAGGACCTCGTCGTCGGTGACGGCAGGCAGGGCCAACTCCACTTGGGCGGTGCTGATGCCTAAGGCGCCGGTAGCAGGATGCAGGCGGGTGTAGGTCTTGATCACTTCGCCCGCCAGCACGGTGCCGATTCGTTCGGCCTCGGCATGGCCCTTTTGCGGCTCCTTCCGGGTGACGTCGATGTGGTTGATGTTGCCGGAGGTGCCCATCGTAAACAGGGTCACCATCCCCGCACCTTGCACCTTGCCAAGCACTTGGCTTAAGGCGAAGGGATAGTCAGCGGAGAAGTCCGTGCCGCCGACCGTGTCGAGGTGCAACGCGTAATTAACGTAAGTGGCCAAGGGCTGAAAGCCAGCGTCAGTGAAGAGCACGACGTTGAGATCCGGATCAATCGGACCGGCCGGCCGGATGATGCCCGGGTTCAGCTTGCCAGGATTCCACCCCACGGTACCGTCCTGCATGTGGAAGCGACGATTGAACGCGACCGAACTTTCCTGCCCCTTGCCCCAGGAAATCTGCGCGGTTTTGGCGGCGGCGCGGGCTTGGCTGACGGCGGCGGCGATGCGCTTGGGGAGTTCGCGCATGTAACTCGCGACGATCGGCAGGTCGCCGCCGTAAGCCGAATTGCGGCTGGAGTTGGTACTGAGCACCGGCCCCGTGTGCGAATGGGTGGCGCTGATCATCACGTGGCCGGCGGGCATTCCGATGAGCGCTTCGGCCTGATCAATCACCTCGGGCGGAAGATTGGTGAGATCACAAGCTACCAGGGCGACTTCGTTTTTTCCCTGTTGAATGACGATCGCTTTGGCGTGGAGCGGGTCGTGGGTGCCGGTAGCGAGGCGCGTGGAGTAATAGCCGGCGAGGGGCATGCCAACGGGCGGCGTGATGTCGACCATCGCCGCCCCCGCGCGCAGGTCTTGGGACAACAGGAGTAGGGTGAGAAGCATCACGGCATTAGCCTACACGAAATCGGGGTATGTAACAAAATTGATTTGATTTCGTAATGTAAATGACATATTGTTGCAAACGTGAGCGTTGCACTTTATCTAACGTTCCTCCTGGGTGCTAACCCGGGAACGAGCAACACTTCGGGTTCCGGCCACTCGTCGACGGAGATGGCGCCGCGGCAACGCTGCGAGATGGCCATTCGCAGTGCATTTTGGCCGGGGGATGCCAATGGCCACCCAACTCGCGCCAGCGCGTATGCCCGCGAAGGCCGACTCTGGATTTGCGCCTATTCTCGTCAAGGCCTGCGGTGGGAGCAGATCGCCATTCATTTCAAACAGTTAGCCGACGAACGTAGACCCGCGCGGGCCAACTTGCTACAGTAGCGTAAAGAGTGTCTTCCCCGCCCTTCAACGTACATCTGCTCCAATACGATGGGCCGCTTGACCTGCTACTCGATCTGATTCGCAAACAGAAGATCGATATTTATGATATTCCGATTGCGAAGATCACTTCGCAGTACATGGAGTACATGGGCCAGGCCGCGGCGCTCGATATAGAGCTGTCTGCCGAGTTCGTCTACATGGCGGCGACCTTGATCCACATTAAGTCGAAGCTGCTGCTGCCGGTGGACCCCGAACTCGAGAAGATCGCCCCTGAAGAGGATCCGCGCAAGGAACTCGTTGACCGGTTGCTGGAACACGAGCGCTTCAAGAACGCCGCCGAGATGCTGCACCAGAAGCGCCTGATCGAAGAGGCCATCTGGTCGAATCCGCAAATCGCCCAGTTCACCAACGACGAAGAAGAGCCGGGCCTCGCCATCTCCCTGCACGACCTGGTGAAGACCTTCCAGGAACTGCTCGACCGGGCCAAGAGCCGCCCCACTTACGACCTAGAGAAGGAAGACGTCAGCGTGCCGGATATGATCGCGATGCTGCGCAATCTCTTCCGCGGCAAAGGCCGCAGCGAGGCCGTTGCCGCCCGCGAGTTGTTCGAAACGCAAAAAACGCGCCGTGGCATGATTTGCCTGTTCCTCGCCATCCTGGAGATGGTGAAGCGGCAGGCGCTGGATTTAGTACAGAAGGAGTCCTTTGGAGAGATCGCTCTCAAGAAGTCATCCCAGTTTGAGGAGATGATGGGCTCGGATGCCGCCCTGGCGGGGCTCCAAGAGGAATATACGTAATCGCGATGGAACAGCAAGAAACGGTAGTGGACGAAGTGTTGGCGGAAACGCCCGCTGCGCCCGAGCCTGCCGAGAACCCACTACAGCCCGAATCGACCAGCGTCCCGTTCGACAACAGCGACGAGCCCATGCCCACCGTGGTGATGAGCGACGAGTTCTTCTCGGCCGCGGTCTCTGAGAGTGAGAATGTCATCGAAGTGGCCGAGCGCGAACTGCGCAGCCTACTGGAAGCCATCGTCTACATAACCGACGAGCCGCTCTCCGCCCAGCAGATCGCCATCGCTATCGAACGGCCGCTCGACCAAGTGCAGAAGGGCCTCGACAAGCTCGTCGAGCTCTACGAAGGTGCCGAGCACGGCCTGACGATTCGGGAACTCGCCGGCGGCTATAAGATGGGCACCAAGCCCGAGCACCACGAGGCCATGCGGACCTTCGTCAAGAAGATGAAGCCGCCCTTGAAGCTTTCGCTCGCGGCGCTGGAAACCCTGGCCGTGATCGCCTACAAGCAGCCCGCCACGGGCCCCGAGATCATGGAGATCCGGGGCGTGCAAGGCGGCGGCGTAATGAAGACCCTGCTTGACCGTAAGCTGATCGCCTCGGCCGGCCGCAAGAACGTCGTCGGCAAGCCGATGATGTATAAAACCACCCGCGAATTCCTGCTTCAGTTCGGCTTGAAGGACCTCGCTGAATTGCCCACCCTGAAAGAGTTCGAGGAACTGAAGCGCCTCGCCTTAAGCGACCCCGAACTGGACTCGCCGCCCGAAGAGGTGGAAGGTCCGGCCACTCCCGAAGAAGCGGCCGCCGCCGCCGAAGCCACCGCTGACCGCGCAGTGGTGGGCGAAGGCAACGACCGCGCCAACCTCGACGATCTCGAAGAGGTCGAAGAGGTCGAAGAATCCTTACCGCACCACCTGCCGCCGCCCGAGGACGAACCCGAACCTCCAGAAGTGGAAGAAGCTCTTCCGCACCCTGTCCCGCCGCCCGATGAGCCCGAACCCGAAATAGCCGTCGAACCCGAACCCGAAGCAACTGAACCGAAAGCAGACCAGTAGTGGCTGAAGAACGCCTCCAAAAAATCATCGCCCTCGCCGGCCTCGCCTCGCGCCGCAAAGCCGAAGAGCTCATCACCGGCGGCGACGTCACTGTGAACGGCAAGGTCGTCACCGAACTCGGCTCCAAGGCCGACCTCGCCACCGACCACATCAAGGTCTTCGGCAAGGCCATCAAGCCCCCGGCGCGCATGGTCTATATCGCGCTCAACAAGCCCGATAGCTGCGTCACCACCGTCACCGACCCCGAGGGCCGCAAGACCGTCATGGAGTACGTCCGAGGCTTGAAAGAACGCGTCTACCCCGTGGGCCGGCTCGACTATCACAGCGAAGGCCTGCTGCTGTTCACCAACGATGGCGAACTCGCTAACCGCATCACCTCCGCCAAGTTTCACGTCCAGAAAACCTATCTGGTCAAAGTCACTGGCAACCTGACCACGGAACAGCAAGAGAAGTTCCGCGCCGGCCTGCCGATTTCCGGCAAACGTACCGCCCCGGCCGAAATCCGCCTGCAGAAGCCGGGCACCAACCCCTGGTACGAAGTGAAGCTGACGGAAGGACGGCAGAACCAGATCCGCCTCATGTTCCGCCATCTCGGGAAGCTCGTGGAGCGCCTGCGCCGTGTCCGCATTGGCTTCATCGAACTCGGCAAGCTCAAGACGTGTACTTGGCGTCCGCTCACGGATCAGGAAGTCTACAAGCTGCGGCGCCAAGTGGGCCTGAAGGAAGACGGCGGTGGCGAGCGCGAGGAAGGCTTCGTTCGCGAGTCCCGGACGCCGTTTGCCAAGTCCTCGACGCTGGAAGGTCCGTATGTCGAACCGGCAAGCATGGCGAAGTCGCCGGAATTGAAGGCCCGCGAAGCCAAGGACCGTGCCGAGAAGTATCGCCGCCCCAAATTTCTGGCTCCGAAGGCTCCGAAGCCCGAAGCCGAAGAGCCGGTCGCGCCCGCGCGCAAGTTCGCCGCCAAGCGGCCTTTTTCGAAGCCCGCCGGCCCGAAGCCTTACGGGAAGGATCAGGACGCCCGCGCTGCTTTCTCGGGGCCGAAGCCAGCATTCGCGAAAAAACGGGCTTTTGGTCCGAAGCCTTACTTACCAGAGTCGCGTGACCCAGACGCCCGCGCTCCTTTCTCAGGACCCAAGCCGCCCTTTGCGAAGAAGCGCGCCTTTGGACCCAAGCCCTACTCCCAAGAGTCGCGCGACCCCGACGCCCGCGCTCCGTTCTCGGGGCCCAAGCCGCCATTTGCCAAAAAGCGGGCTTTCGGACCCAAGCCGTACGCCCAAGACTCCCGTGACTTCGACGGGCCCAAGCCTGCCTTCCCCAAGAAGCGCGCGTTCGGCCCGAAGAATGACTCCGGACCGAAGCCCTTCGCCAAGAAGACCGGCGGCAAGCCGGCTTTCGGCAAAAAGACAAGCGGACCCAAAGGCCGGGCCCCTGGCAATCGCAACCGCCCCCGGTAGTAGATAATGGTCCGGTGACTGCCGCCGAAAAAATCCTCCGCGAATCGAAGACCATCGCCGTCGTTGGACTCTCCTCCAACCCCATGCGCCCGAGCTACGGCGTCGCCCGCTACATGCAAAAGCAGGGCTACCGTATCGTCCCTGTCAATCCCGCCGAGGCCGAAATCCTGGGCGAAACCAGCTACCCGAACCTGACCGCAATTCCCTTCCCCATCGACTGCGTCAACATCTTCCGCCGCCCGGAATTCGTGCCGGAGATCGTCGACGAGGCGATCCGCATCGGTGCCAAGTCGGTCTGGATGCAGGAAGAGGTGGTCCATGAGGAAGCCGCGGCTGCAGCCACCGCCGCCGGCCTTGACGTCGTCATGGACCATTGCCTCCTCAAAGAACACCGCCACTTAGAAACCGGCCCCGCCGGCACGGCGCTCGCCTTCTGCCTGCTCCTCGCCTTCGCGTACACCGCCGAGGCCGCCAACCCCGAGATGAAGGCCTATCGCGGCACCACGCCGAAGCTCGACGGTATCATCAGTGCCGGCGAGTATACCGACGCCACCCACTTTACCGGCGTCCAGAAATGGGCCCATACCTTTCACCCCACAACCGATGACAAAGACCTCTCGCTCGAAGGCTGGGTGAAGCACGACGGCGACGCCCTCTACTTCGCCTTCTCCATCACCGACGACGTCCTGTACGGTATCGACACGCCCCGCTGGCTGAGCAACAACCTTAAAGCGCACGAACTCACCCGCGAAGGCTTCCCCTGGTTCGGCGACGAGATGGAGATCCTCTTCAACTCGACCAATAAGTACGTTGCCGACGAAAGCGTCGCCGGCAATGGCCAGAGCTGGCAGATGGTCTGCAACGTTACCAAATCGCGGCTGGGCGGCGTGGGAGTCGGCGGCATGATGGAAGGGGAACCCCGCCGCGAACTCTCGGCCTGGAATAATTACCAAAGCTGGATCAAAACCGGAGCCCAAAGCTGCGCTGTGAAGCGCTCGCCCAAGGGCTACGTCATCGAGTGGAAGGTCGCCTTCAAGCCATGCGTCGAGATCGCGCCCGGCGAGTTCTACTCGGTGAAAATGGGCGACAAACCCGTCGGCCTCAATATCGCCTTAGGCGACCTGGACCAAAAAGAACGCGGCGCCGGCAACGAGTATTTCTTCCACCACGAAGACTGGTGGAGCGGCGGCGCCAAAACCCGCACGCAGCTCAATAACTTCGGTACGCTTTGGCTGATGGCGGGTCCGCGGCCGAAGTAGCCGCCGATACGGATTTCTGCCAACTTAAGGAAGAAAGCGAGAATCATTGCTCTCAACATCAAGAACGAACGTGTCTCCAATCTTGTCCTCGAAGTCGCGGCAACCACCGGTGAATCGATTACCGATGCCGTGGGCACGGCACTCGAAGAACGCCTGATCAGCCTTCGGCGCCGCAAAAATCGCGCCGGACTGGCAGAACGACTCATGGAGCTAGGCCGCCGATGCGCCAGCCACGCGCCTGCAGAGTGGCTGAAGCGCGATTTTGATCAGGATCTCTATGATGAGCAGGGTTTGCCCCGATGATCGTCGACACCTCTACTCCGGCAAGAGCCGGAAGCGAGCGAGTTCAGCCACCTGTTGTCTACCCGGCAGGCACGAATCTCGGTGGCCAACTGGGTCGAAGCGGGAGTCGTCGCCAATGGATCTCGTGACCCGTTGGTTACCCGCGAACTCGACGACCTCATCCGGCTAGCGGAAATCGAGATTGTCCCGGTGAGCGTCGAACAAGGTCGTTTGGCGCGTGACGCGTATCGCGACTTTGGCCGCGGCAGTGGCCATCCGGCAAAATTGAACTTCGGGGATTGCTTCGCCTACGCGTTGGCCAAGGAGTCCGGGGAAGACTTATTGTTCAAAGGCAACGGCTTTTCGGCCACTGACGTGCGCTCAGCTCGAGGCGATGACCATGGTGAGCGCGCCGACAGTATTCGTTAGTCATTCTAGATCGCCTCGAAGTACCGCTCGAGCTCCCAAGTGGTGACTGACTTCTCATATTGCCGCCACTCCCACTCCCTCGTCGCCGCGTAATGGTCGACAAACTCGGAGCCGAAGGCTTTGCGGGCGAAGGCGCTTTCGCGGAAGAGCCAGGTGGCTTCCAGAAGATTCGACGGCAGCGGGCGGGCCACGCCCGGTTGGTAGCCGTTGATGACCGGCTCTGGAGGCGATAGCCGGCGGGCGACGCCATCGAGACCCGAAGCGAGCGAGGCGGCCATCGCCAGGTAAGGGTTCATGTCCGCGCCGGGGACGCGCATTTCCACTCGGCCGGACTTCACGCCGCCGGGCAACGCGCGCACGGCCACCGTGCGGTTGTCCACGCCCCAAGTGGCGTTAATCGGCGCCCAGGCGCCGGGCACCATGCGCTTGTAGGAGTTCACCGTCGGGCAGTAGAGCACCATCAGTTCGGGCAGGTGCTCGAGTTGCCCGGCGATGTAATGGCGCATCGCATCGGCCATGGAGCCGTCGGGCTTAACGAAGAGGTTCTGCCGCGTGGTGGCGTCCCACAGGCTCTGGTGGATGTGGCCTCCGGAGCCCGGCATGGCGGCGTTCCATTTGGCCATGAAGCAGGCCATCAGGCCATGGCGCAGAGCGATTTCTTTGGCGGCGGTCTTGAACAGAGCCGCCTTATCGGCTGCCGGCACGGCCGCGTCGACGGTGATCGCGGCTTCGTAGACACCGGGACCGGTCTCCGTATGCAGCCCTTCGAGCTCGACGTCGAAGGCGGCCATCTGGTCCAGCAGATCGTGCATCAGGGGCGCTTGCGACGACGCCCGCAGGACGCTGTAGCCAAACATGCCGGGCGAGACGTTCTTGAGGCCGGTGAAGTTCTTCTCCGCCAGGGTATGGGGCGTCTCTTCGAAAAGCCAGAACTCGTACTCGGCCGCGAGGCGGGCCTCGTAGCCTTGGCGCGCCACCGAGTCGACGACGCGTTGCAGAACGCTACGGGGCGCGATCGGCAGCCGGTCGCCGGTGGCCGTGAACATGTCGAGCAGATAGAGCTCGGTAGAGTCCTCCCAGGGGACGTTGCGCTTGGTGGCCAGGTCAATGCGGGCGAAGGCATCGGGAAAGCCGGTGTGGGTGCCGGTGTAGCGGACGTTGTCGTAGACGGCGTCAGCGCAATCCCAGCCGAAGATGACGTCGCAAAAGCCCATCCCGGATTGGGCCGCCGACTCAAATTTGTCACGGCTCAGGTACTTGCCGCGCAGTACACCGTCCAGATCGAAAACGCCGACTTTGACATGGGATGACACGATTTACCTCACCTGCGGATGAAAGCGAATACAGCCGTGAAGCGCTGGCACATGGGAGAAGAAGAGAAGACCCGAAAATACAGAACGTGTGACCATGGCAACCCGCGTGCAGACGCGAAGACCCAGGATAACAATGATGCCGAAACTTCTCACCCCATTTGTCGAATTCGTATGCCTTCCGATACAATGGGAGCTTATGCCCCGTAAGTTCCTGATCATCTTCGCTGGCTTGACCACTCTGCTTTTGGCCGCCGATGTGCAGACGGTGGAAGAGATTATCGCCAAAGTGAATGGCGACATCGTCACGCGCGGCGAGATTGAACGCACCAAGCGCCAGGTGGAAGAGATGCTGAAGGCCCGCAAGGTAACCGGCGGCGAAGCCGACCGGGTCCGCGAAGAGGCCCTCAAGAATGCGCTGCGCGACCGTATCGACTCGCTCTTGCTGGTGAACCGCGGCAAAGAGCTCAACATCAATATCGACGGCGAGGTGAGTAAATACGTCGCCGACCTGATGAAGCAGACCAAGGAAGTGGATCCCGATAAGTTTGCGGCCATTGTCCGCGGGCAGACGGGCCAATCCTTTGAGGATTGGAAGAACGAAACCAAGAACCAGATGATGACGCAGCGAGTGATCGGGCAAGAGGTGAACCGCAAGATCAACGTCGCGAAGACGGAAATCGAAAAAGTTTACAACGAGAACAAGGACAAGTTCATGCGCAAGGATCAAATCTTTCTGCGTGAGCTGTTCCTCACCACCGCCGGCAAGACACCGGCCGAGGAAGCGGCAATCGCCAAGAAAGCCAACGACCTGGTGGCCCGCGCCCGTAAGAACGAAAAATTCGGTGACCTGGTTCGCGACAACTCCGAGGCCGAAAGCGCGCAAAGCGGCGGCGACATTGGCGGCTATGAGAAAGGGCAACTCGACCCGGCGCTCGAAACCCTGGTCTGGGAACAGAACAAAGGCTTTGTCACCGACCCGATGCGGCGCCCGAATGGCTGGCTGATCCTGCGGGTGGAAGAGCGCTTTAAGGCTGGCCAGGCGACGATCGAAGAGGTGGAAGGCGACATTCGCGACAAACTCTATGGCGAACGCATGCAGCCCGAGATTCGCAAGTATCTGACCGAACTACGGACCAACGCCTTCCTCGAAATTCGGGAAGGCTGGATCGATTCGGCGCCCGCGCCCGGCAAGAGCACGGCGTGGAGCGAGCCCGCGTCGCTGAAGCCCGAAACCGTCACCAAAGCCGAACTCGAAGCCCGCACCCGCCGCCGCCGTTTGCTGTGGGCCGTGCCGATCCCCGGCACGTCCACGACGATGAGCAAGAATTCCAGCTTAAAAACCTCGAAGTCAAAGGCCGTTAAGCAGTAGATCGATTTGAAGAACCCCTACATTTCCGACCTGCAGCCCGACCAGATGGCAACGGGTGTGTTTCTGGTGGCGGCGAAGGACATTCGCCAAAAGAAGTCCGGCGACCCGTTTCTATCGCTGATTTTGGCCGACAAGAGCGGCGAAATGGACGCTAAGATGTGGGATAACGTCGTTGAGGTGATGGACACCTTTGAGCGCGACGCCTTTATCCGCGTGCGCGGCCTGCCCCAGATCTTTCAGAACAAGCTGCAACTCACACTGCACAAGGTGCAGCCGCTGCCCGATAGCGAAGTGGAGTTGGGCGACTTCTTCCCGGCATCGAAACGGGATGCGGGCGAAATGTTTGCGGAGCTCAACGCCCACGTGGACGCCATCGGGAATCCGCATCTGCGCGCGCTGCTGCGGGCTTTCCTCGACGACCCGGAGATCGCCCGGCGCTACCGCATCGCCCCGGCCGGCAAGAGCATTCATCATGCGTGGTTAAGCGGCTTGATCGAACATGTGCTGTCCTTGTGTGCCCTGGCCAAAGTAACCGCCAAGCACTACGCGGACATCGACGAGGATCTGTTGCTCACCGGTGTGATCCTGCATGACATCGGCAAGATCTACGAACTCAGCTACGACCGGTCCTTCGCCTACACCACCGAAGGGCAGTTACTCGGCCATATCGTGATGGCGATGCGCATGGTGGACGAGAAGGTGCGGATGGTGCCGGCTTTTCCGCCGAAGCTGCTGCTGCTGGTGCAACACCTGATCGCCTCTCACCACGGGACGCTCGAGTTCGGTTCGCCCAAGGTGCCGTCGTTTCCGGAAGCGCTATTGCTGCACCACCTCGACAACCTCGATTCGAAGATGGAGACGATGCGCGGGCTGATCGAGAAGGATGTTCGCATCGCCGGACACTGGACCGGATTCAGCTCGGCGCTGGATCGGTCGGCGTTGAAGAAGGCGCGCTTCTTGAGTGACGAGCCAGCCTCCTCTGCGGCCTCCTCTCCGGCCTCCTCTCCGGCCTCCTCTCCGGCCGTTTCTGCGGCACCGGCAGCCGCGCCTGCCCCCGTAAGCCCGTCCAAGCCGGCCAACGGGTCGCCCTTCGCCGAGAAGCTCAATCTGGCTTTGCACACGAAGCCCTAGCCCGTCGCGTAAGCGATGCGTCACCGAGGCCCTCGACGTAAACGCTGAATTTCCTTTGGCAAATGTGACCCGTCGCTCACGCGAAGGGCTAGGCGACAGCCAAATATTGATTCACGGTTTGGATCAGTTCCTGCGATTGCACGGGCTTCGACAAGAAGGCCTGCATGCCGTGCTGGCGGCAAAGCTCGTAGAACTCGCTGGAGGAATTTGCGGTGAGCGCCAGGATCGGTATGGCTTCGTAGCCGGGCAGACGGCGCAGCCGATGGGTGGCTTCAAAACCGTCCATGCCGGGCATCTGCAAGTCCATCAGCACCAGGTCGTAGCGGTAGGACGACGCCGCCTTCAGTGCGGCCATGCCACTGTCGGCGCAGTCGGCTTCGAAATCGTTGCGTTCGAGCATGTGGACGACAATCATCTGCGAGACCTTGTTATCTTCGACAAGCAGGATGCGCGGCTTGCCTTGCCGCAGGTTGCGCGTAGCGGGCGTGCCCAGCGCGTCGTCGGCCGGAATCAAGGGCAGTCGCACGGTGAAGGTGCTGCCCTGGCCCACCGCGCTTTCCACCTCGATTTCGCCGCCCAACAGCCGGGTGAGTTCGCGCACCAGGGACAGGCCCAAACCGAGCCCCTGATACTGGCGCGCCAACCCGCCTTCGAGTTGCTCAAAGCTCTCGAAAACTCGCTCCACCATTTCGGGCGCGATGCCGATGCCGGTATCGGCCACAATCACTTCTAAATGCTCGCGGGAGCCGTCCAGATCCCGGCTCCGCCGCGCGGTGAAGGAGACACGGCCCGTATTGGTGAACTTGGTGGCGTTCGAGAGAAGCTGCGAAACCAGCCGGCGAAAGCGCACTTCGTCGCCCGAAATCAGCTCGGGCAAGGTGCGGTCGAGCCGTAGTTCAAACTCCAGGCCCTTCGCGCGCGTTTTGCTTTCGAACTCCGCGGCCATCGCGTCCAAAGCGCGAATTACCTGAAAAGGCGATTGCTCGGCGCGGGTGTTGCCGGCGCTCAAGGCAGCGAACTCAAGCGTCGCACTCAAAATGTCGTACAGGGTATCGGCGCAGGAACGAGTGATCTCCAGATACTCCTTCTGCTCAGCCGTCAGCGGCGTCTCGCCCATTAGCTCCGTCATGCCGAGAATGCCGGTTAAGGGAGTGCGAATCTCGTGGTTCAGGCTGATGAGGAACTGCCCCTTGAGGTACTGCACCTCGTCGGCAGGGCTTGCCTGCCGGGATGGAGCTGACGCATAGGCCTGCCGCGCCGTCCACGGAGGTGCCAGGGGATCGGTTGGCCGATCGGTTGGCACCGGGCTATATGCGGACTGTATACCTTCCATCGCTCCTGACCCGAGGTGCTCTCTCAGTAAGGCAGATCGGCCAGGATGGGCAAAAAGTTTAGCGAAAAGCCTTAGTCATCGCTGTTGAACAAGCCGGTGATGGCGCCCAAGCCGCTGCGTTCGTCGCCGCCACCGGTCGCCGAGGGGGCGAGTTCCCGCCGCAGCTTCTCGAGCGTCATGCTCTGGACGATGGCGCGACCGGGACCGGTAAGTGTCGCCAAAAACAGGCCTTCGCCGCCGAAGATCGCGGTCTTGATGCCGCCCACGAATTGAATGTCGTAGGAAACGCTCTCGTCGAAGGCCACAATGCAGCCGGTGTCCACCTGCAGCATTTCGCCGGGCTTCAGGTCGAACTCGATGAAGTCGCCGCCGCCGTGGATGAAGACCGTCCCGGGCCCGGTGAGCTTCTCAAGGATGAATCCTTCGCCGCCGAAGAAACCCACGCCCAGCTTCTTGGTGAAAGCGATGTTCAGGGAGACGCCGGTTTGCGCGGCCAGAAAGCTATCGCGCTGCACCAGGATCGACTGGCCCGCACGCAGATCGAAGGGCTGGATGCGGCCCGGATAGCTACCGGCAAAGCCCACCTCACCCGCCGCATTGGCCCGGAAGTAGGTAAGGAAAAGGCTCTCGCCCATCACCTTGCGTTTCAGGGCGCCGAGCAGCTTCTGGCCGATCGAGTTGCCGCTCATGCGGGTTTCCCAACTCACCGAAGGCGTCTTGTAGAGCATCTTACCGGCTTCGGCGTAGATCTCCTGCCCCGGCGTCAGGCGCACGCGGACCACCTGCAGGTTGTCGCCCTGGATGGTGTAGTCAAGCGGAGACGACGACATCGGCATCGGCGGGGGCACCTGTGGAGCCATCGGCGGTGCCGGTCCCGCCCCGGCCTGAGCCGTCCCGCACTTTGGACAAAAGCGCGCACCTTCCGCCAACTGAGTACCGCAAGAGGTACAGAATCCCATGTTGTTACATTCTCCTCGACTATCCGTATTCTACAATCGAGCTATAGGCTGCCAAGCCACCGCCCGCGTCCCCGCCGAAGTTCCTACACCAACATGAAACGTAATCTCACTCTTTTTGTTCTAACTTTCTGCGCCTCGTGGGCCGCAGAAGCGCCACGCGGCTGTGGCACGATCCCCGGCCGCGAGGCGGCAGCCAGGCTGACGCACGCCCAGAATCAACGCTTATTGCGCGCCGGCAAGACCCGCGCGGCCCAGCGCAGCTATGCCGCGAAGACCGTGGGCGACCTGGTGGTGATGGAGTCCGGCGGCGGGATTGTGGGCCAGCGCAATCCCTTCAACCTCGATCGGCAAGTCGTCCGCTTCTCGCCTCAAGCGGGCGGCGGCAACCGCTTTGTAGTGGAGCCCGGCAGTGTCGAGGACTTGACGGCCCAGGCTACCGTACTTACGGGCTTGGGCGATGACGACTTCCGCGAGTTTGCCCTACCCTTCGCCTTCCCCTTCCAAGGCCGCGCCCGCAATCGCGTTTTCGTCAACTCTGACGGCAACCTCACCTTCGACCGTGGGGATGGCGGAACCAACGAGCGCTCACTCGGCCGCTTCACCGCCGGTGGACCCCGCATCGCCGCCCTCTTCACGGACCTCGACCCCACCGCGGCTGGCCAAGTGTCGGCCTTCCTGAGCCCTGAGCGCGCCGTCTTCACCTGGAACCGCGTGCCGGAGTTTCGCCGGAGCGGAGTCGGCCTACCGAACACGTTTCAGGTGCGCCTCTATCCTGACGGCCGCGTGGAAGTCGCCTATGGCGGCGTGAACGCGCTCGAAGCGGTGGTGGGCATCTCACGCGGCGACGTCGCCCAGCCTGCGCAAGTGGTTTCCTTCAGCGGCGGCAGCAATCAGACCTTCGCCGGCTCGCTAGCTGAGCTCTTCACGCTCGGCAACGACCTGGATCTGGTGACGCTTGCCCAGCGGTTCTACACCCAATACGACGACGCCTACGACTTCCTGGTGGTCTACAACACGATGGGCCTTTCCGCCGGCGCAGGCGTAGTGGCCTTCGAAATCACCGTGCGCAACGAACGCACCGGCTACGGTGACACCCCCGCTAACACCGGTACCGAGTACGGCTCGAAGCAGCGGATGCAGGCCGTGCTGAACCTGGGCCCCACCTCGCAATACCCGATCGATCCGCAGGGCTCGGTGCCCGCGCGCGGCACGGCTGGCGATACCCCGCTGTCGATCCTGGGCCATGAAGCGGGCCATCTGTTTCTAGCCTACGCGAGCGTCCGCGAACCCGGCAACGCCGATGCGCGCCCCATGCTGGGCGGCCAATTGGCGCACTGGAACTTCGCTTTCAACTCCGAGGCGTCTTTGGTGGAAGGCAACCGCATTCGCGACAACGGGCCGGGCGCTTCGCCGCGATTCGAGAGCACGGCGACGGTGGAAGGCTATGCGCCGCTTGACCAATACCTGATGGGCCTACGCGCGCCCGAAGACGTTCCGGCCACGTTCCTGGTAACCAACTCCTCACTCGGCACCTTCAACCGCGGTCCGCAGCGTGGCGTCCGCTTCGATGGCCAACGGCGCGACGTCACCATCGGCGACGTCATTGACGCCGAAGGACGCCGCACGCCCGACCATACGGTGGCCCAACGCCACTTCCGCTTCGCCTTCATCGTGCTGACCGCCGATGGTGGGGAGCCCACGCCCGAACAACTCGCCCAAGTGGACCGCTATCGCCGCGAGTTTCCCGCCTACTTCGCCCGCGTCACCGACAACCGGGCCACGGCCGAGACCCGGCTGCTGCGGGCGCTTCGGCTGCGGGCCGAACCGGCCTTGGGCGTGCTGGAAGGCCAAACGGTCCAGGCGCGCGTCGAGCTCGATCGTCCCACGCTCACGGCGATCACTCTGAAGCCCCGCAGTGCGAGCGGCGCCATCGCGGTGCCGGCCACCGTCATCATCCCGGCCGGTGAAAGCGCGGTGAATATTCCGGTGCGCGGCGTGCGCAATGCCGTCGATGACCTGACGGTGGAGGCGGAGGCCGAGGGCTTCGAAGTCGGCCGCGCCAAAGTGCAGGTGGGGCGCGCGACGGCCGACCTTGGCGTGCGAATTCTCGAGAATGAACGGGTGATTCCCCGCCCCGGCGATCCGCTTACCGTCGTCGTGGCACGTGTGGCGGACCGCAACTACGTCGCCTATCCCGGCCTCGAAGTCACCGCGCGCGCCATCGATGGCGGCGCCGTCACTCCGGCCACCTCGGTCTCCGATGCCGCGGGCGAGGTTCGCTTTGCCTGGACGCCAGGGCGGGCGCTCGAGCTGAAAGTCACTGGCGGTGGCAGCGCGACGGCGCAAGCTACTTACGCGCCAGTGGTCTTCGATGGCGGCGTCATCAACGCAGCCTTTCGCGACGCCACTAACCAAGGCTTGAGCCCCGGCGGCATCGCCAGCATCTACGGGCGGGACCTGTCGACCAATCTGCCCGCCATCTCCACCCGCGGCGCCACAATCCTGGGCGGCACCCAAGTAAGCATTGCCGGAGTCGCCGCGCGGTTAATCTATACGAGTTCCAGCCAAATCAACCTCGTGATGCCATCGCTCGCGCCAGGTGTCTATCCGGTGGTAGTCACCACGCCAGCCGGCGCTTCGATGGCCAAGTCCATTGCGCTCGATGCGGCGTGGCCGGGCATCTTTGCCGCGCGGGTGGTGAACGGCCGCGTGGAGATCGACGCGACGGGTTTGGGGCCAGTGGGCACGCCGCTGCGGGTGCTGGTGGGCAACACGGAACTGACGGTGCTCTCGGTAAGCTCGGGCGATATCCGGCGCGTGGTCGCGCAGTTCCCGGGAGCGTTGACGGCGGCTACGGTCCGCATTGAAGTGGACGGCCGCGTCAGTAATGCGGTGCCATTGGTGCTTCCCTAGTACACTGGAGAGGAGCCGTGGGCGCGTAGCTCAGTTGGATAGAGCATCAGCCTTCTAAGCTGAGGGTCGCAGGTTCGATCCCTGCCGCGCCTACCATTTCACTAACTCGCCAGGAACCGTCTCATGCGGGCCGCGGCTTCGTTGAGCGCCTCCAGCGAATTGGCCATCGAGAAACGCAGATAGCCCTCGCCATAGGCTCCGAATGAGGTGCCGGCTAAGCAGGCCACGCCGCCCTTTTCGAGCAACGCGTCGGCCAGGGCTTTGCTCTTCCAACCGGTGCCGGCGATATTCGGGAAGGCGTAGAAGGCGCCTTCCGGCACTGGGCAGCGGACGCCGGGGATGGAGTTGAGTTCGCGGACGAACAAGTCCCGGCGGGTCTGAAACTCGCGGACCATGTTGACGGCATCGTCCTGCGGGCCGGTGATGGCGGCCAAGCCGGCGCGCTGTGTAAAGCTCGCCGTGCAGGAGTTCGAATTCACCATCAGCATGTTCACCGCGTCGGCCATCCACTTGGGCATCACGCCGTAGCCTAAGCGCCAACCGGTCATGGCGTAGATCTTTGAGAATCCATCGAGAATGATGGTGCGCTCAACCATTCCAGGGATACTCGCGATCGAGAGCGGCGGTTCGCCATAGTAGATGCGCGAGTAAATTTCGTCCGACAGCACGACGATGTCGCGCTCGCGGATCAGTTCGGCGATGGCGCGGATGTCATCGGCAGGAATCACACCGCCGGTGGGGTTTTGCGGCGAATTCAGGATCAGCATCTTAGTCTTGGGCCCGATCAGGTCTTTCAGGACATTGAGGTCGAAGCTGAAGCTGCGCTCTTCAATCAGCGGTACCGGCACGGGCGTGCCGCCGGCGAATTTAATCATGCTCTCGTAGATGGGGAAGCCGGGGTTCGGGTAGAGCACTTCGTCGCCGGGCTCGACGAAGGCGAGGATAGGAAAAAAGATGATCGGCTTGCCGCCGGGCACGACACAGACGTTGTCCGCGTTGGCTTCGATACCACGGGTGGCGGCCACGTGGACGGCCAGTGCGGCGCGGAGTTCGGGGTCGCCGGGCGTCGGGCCGTAATGGGTAAACCCGGCGTCGAGCGCGGCTTTGCCGGCGGCGACAATGTGGGCGGGCGTTTCGAAGTCCGGCTCACCGATCTCGAGATGGATGATGTGTTTGCCCTGGGCTTCGAGGGCGCGGGCCTTCTGCAGCACCTCAAAGGCACCTTCGCCACTCAAGCGGGACATGCGTTCGGCGAGCTTCATGCCAACCTCCGGAAGAACATGACGCCCTCGCGTTCGGCGGCAACTTCCACGGCGTCGCCGATCGTCACACGCTCGCCTTCGGCGCGGCCGGTAATGCGGCGGCCATCGGCCAGGTCGACCATCACTAGTTGATAAGGCGCTAGATGGACTAGCGCGGCGGGTGCCATATGTACCACGGTTTCACTATAAACAATGCCTTGCATGCCAGCTACGAGTGTAGCGGAATGCCCAGCTAGAAGCCCCCCGCTGCTTTAAGCTGGTGGCGCAAGGAGTTAGCAATCATGCGGTGCAGGAGTCGTTTAGTCGTAGTCGCCACGCAGCTGATGCAGGCGCACCGCCAGGAGGTCGGTGAAGGCTTGCAGGCCATTGAGCATCGTCACTTTGGTGCCTTCGACGTTGGCCCAGCGGACGGGCACTTCGACCACGCGATAGCGGAGCAATTGGGCGAGGAACAAGGCTTCGACATCGAAGCCGAAGCCAGGGATCATGACACGGGAGAAGACGGCATGGGCCGCGTCGCGCCGGAAGAGCTTGAAGCCGCATTGGGTATCGGCGTAGGGCAAGCCGGTGATGAGGCGCATGATGAGGTTAAAGAAGCGGCCGGAGTATTCGCGAAAGACGGATTGGTGGACGCTGACGAGCTGGCGGTTGAGGGCGCGGGAGCCAATGGCGCCGTCGGCTTTCTGGTCGCGCACGGCGGCGAGGAGCTTTTCCACTTCTTCGATGGGCGCGGAGAGGTCGGCGTCGGAAAAGAGGATCCAGTCGCCTTGGGCGGCCAGCATGCCGTTGCGCACGGCGTAACCTTTGCCCTGGTTGCCGGGGTTGCGGACGAGGCGGACGCTGGGATAGAGATTACCAAAGTCTTCCACCAGCGCGGCGGTACGGTCTCGGGAGCCATCGTCGACGATCAGCACCTCCACGGGGCCCAATTGGGCGTGGTCGAGGTAAGAAATCAGGCGCGCCAGCGTCGCCGGCAGCCGATTCTCCTCGTTGTAAGCGGGAATCACGATCGAAAGGAAGGCCAACTCGACATTATACTGCGCCAGCCTTTACCATGAGAGGGTTACCCCTCGTTAAGGAGCCAAATTTGTCCCTGGAACAGGATCTGCTCGCGCAACGCTTGGAACGCGTGCGGGAGATCGAGAAGTTGGGCTATGCGCCCTACGGCCATCGTTTCGACGCTTCGCACCAGTTGCCCGAAATCACCGCTCGCGCCGCCGAGTTTACGGCGGAAGCCTTAGAAGCGGCTCCCGTCGAGGTGAAGGTTTGCGGCCGTCTGCAGACCATTCGGCGGATGGGCAAAGCCGGCTTCGCGCACCTCGAACAAGGCGGTGTCAAGCTCCAAATTTACATTAAGAAAGACGACGTATCTGAAGGCGATTACTCGCTTTACCAGGGCCTCGACCTGGGCGATATCATCGGCTGCGAGGGCTACCTATTCCGGACGCGCACGGGCGAACTGAGCGTCCATGTGAGGAAGCTGACGTTCCTGGCAAAGACGCTGCTGGCGATGCCCGAGAAGTTCCATGGCCTCGAAGACACGGAAACCCGCTACCGGCAACGCTACCTGGACCTGCTGTCGAACCCCGACATCCGCGAGATCTTCGTGAAGCGCGCGAAGACCGTTTCGTCCTTACGGCGGCAGTTGGATGATAAGGGCTTCATTGAAGTGGAGACGCCAATG
>Ga0105049_10001161_pt1 | contig 30945 bp, 27 predicted proteins | sample MAT06_FD_78087 | JGI IMG/M metagenome (GOLD analysis project Ga0105049, IMG submission 78087) | Freshwater microbial communities from Lake Fryxell liftoff mats and glacier meltwater in Antarctica - MAT-06 | ecosystem: Environmental > Aquatic > Freshwater > Ice > Liftoff microbial mat | place... | reverse complement strand
TACTACCAAAAGGTCCAAAGGCAAAACCGTTCCGTCCTGCAATAGAGCCGACACAGCCATCCCACCATCCAACTGCAGGGAAAGGATAGGGTTACCCAATTGCAAATCGATGGAATGCGAGATGAGCTCCTTTTCTACCATTCTTGCAAATACGGCATCTAGTCGCGCCAGAACCTGCGGATTCCGCTCGATGAGCGTTACCTGCACTTCCTTGCGACGCAGCTGCTCGACGACTTCCAAGCCGACAAAGCCGCCTCCGACCACAACGGCACGACGCACCCCGCCCGTATTGAGCTTGGTCAGGATGCCGTCCATGTCTCCTAGCGTCCAGAGATGAAACGCGTTGGTTGGCATCGGGTTACAATACTCGGGAACGTTCGGCTCGGCACCCGTCGCCAAGATCAAGCGATCGTAAGGGATTTCCGCTTGAATGCTCGAGAACCGATCGACAACCAGGACCGTTTTCTTTTGTCGATCGATAGCCATCGCTTCGCAATTGGTCTTTACGTCAATTCGGAAACGATTCCAGAAAAGCTCCCGCTTGGCGACGATGAGGCTTTCTCGATTCGGAATCTCGCCACCCATATGGTAAGGTAAGCCACAATTGGCGAACGAAACCACCGGTCCTTTTTCCACGATCGTAATCTCGGCCTGGGCGTTGCGTCGCCGAGCTCGAGTCGCCGCAGATGCACCACCTGCGACCCCTCCCACAACAACAATTCGAAGCGGAGCAACAAGTTCTTTTTCCGTCATGGGTGATTTTGCGATTTCATAGGTTGGCCACGGGCTGAATTTTTTGGGATATAACTAAACCGTACCAAACTCCCCAAACAGCGCCAACTGTGTTGAAATGCATTTCGAGACGAACCCATGATTGAGAATCAAAGTCGCAATACCCTGCTCAGAGTAAGTACTGCACGGCCCGCAGTGCGGTTGCTTTCGGTACCTTGCGTTAAGCTACGTTCATCGTTTGCGATCGTTGCATTGGCGATTATGACCGCCATGTGCATTGCAACTCAACTTGCCGTTGCGCAATCTCCTGCAGCGGCACCTCTCTCCCAATCGCCCCAATCGCCCCAAGCGCACGCGCACAATGACTATGAGCATTCGCGTCCGTTGTTCGATGCCCTTGAGAACGGCTTCACGAGTGTAGAAGCGGATGTTTACTTAGTGGATGGCGAACTTTTGGTCGCGCACGATCTCGCAAAAGTCACGAAGCAGCGGACCCTCGAGAGCCTCTATCTTTCCCCTTTGGCCGCTCGCATTCAAGAAAATCAGGGACGCGTGCATCGGGACGGCCCGAGCTTTACGCTCTTGGTCGACATTAAAAAAGAGGGCGAGGCAGCCTATGCGGTATTAAACAGACTACTCTCCAAATATAGTTCGATCCTCTCGCAAACCGTCGACGGCAGGTACGAAGAGAAAGCGGTGACGGTCGTCATTAGCGGAGATCGTCCTGTGGCTATGATCACCGCTTCGAATCCTAGGCTATCCGGAATCGATGGCCGCTTAAGTGATTTGGACAGCCACGAGCCTGCTTCGCTTATGCCGTTGATCAGCGACAATTGGAACCTCCATTTCAAGTATCGAGGCAAAGGCATCATGAACCAGGAGGAGAAAACCAAACTCGCTGAGATCATCTCAAAAGCGCATGCGAAAGGAAGACGAGTCCGTTTTTGGGCTACTCCGGAGAAAGAGGCGGTTTGGGACGAGCTTCGGGTTGCTAAGGTCGATTTTATAGGGACCGATCAACTCGAGAAACTCCATACTTATTTGTTCAAATGATGTTGGTTGCAACGGCCCTCGCTCCTTCACTCCGAAGACAAAGCTTCACTCCGAAGACAAAGCTTCACTCCGAAGACAAAGCTTCACTCCGAAGACAAAGGTCGCCAAAATAGATAGACTAGCTACCTAGTGCTCACGCTTCCTCAAACCTGAACTTGTAGAAGCAATCGGTCCCTTTTTGCCCACTCGTCACCTTGTGTCTGGCTTATGTTCGCACTTGACAACCCTGTTCTGCAACGTGAGTTGATTTCGAATTTGAGAGCTCCGCGCGCTTTCCTTCTGATGTTGGTGTACCAAATCGCCTTGGCAGCGGTCGTTCTGATTGCGTACCCTCGCGACACAAAGATCGATTTGAGCCGTGAGTCTGCGTCCGCTCAGCGATTGGTAGACTTCTTCTTTGTCGGACAATTCGCCATAGCCTCGTTGATGGCTCCCAGTTTTACTGCGGGCGCGATTTCGGGGGAGAAGGAACGCAAGACGTACGAGATGCTACTAGCCAGCCCGTTGCGCCCCTGGGTCATTGTGTCTGGCAAATTGGTGGCAGCGCTCGCGCATTTGGTGGTCCTGGTGGCTGGTTCGCTGCCGATCATCATGCTCTGTCTTCCCTTAGGAGGAGTCTCGATCTATGAGTTGTTGGCGGCTTACGTGGGGCTTCTCTCCGCCATCTTTTTATTCGGCTCGATCAGCATGTATTGCTCTAGCTACTTCAAACGGACCAGCGCTTCTCTCGTCGTCAGTTACGTATTGATCCTGCCGATCCTGATGGTGGGTGTTGTGGGGTGGTTGTCGCTTGCACAGCAAGGTGACTTTCGATTGTTTGTCACGATTACGTTTGTGCCTGCCATATGCTTAATCGCTGGATTCTCCATGCTGGCCGTCACTGCCAAGAGGCTTCTCTATCCGCCCGATGTGGGCAGCCAAGGAAGCGAAGTCGTCGATCTCGACCAGGAGCAACGCGAGGCAGTAGGACTGGTGATTCAGCGCGATCAGTTTCCGGACAATCTCTTTGCCCCACCGCGTCGCAAGACACTTATGGATGACGACGTGAATCCGGTTTACGACAAGGAGATGCACGCTGAACTGTTCAGCCAAGGAACCCTGATGCTGCGCCTGGTTATTCAGCTGAGCATGGTACTGGCCATTCCCTTGATGGCGTTACTGCTCTTTATCATGCCCAACTATGCGTCCTACTACGTCGGATACGTGTTGGTCTTTAACATTCTGGCAGCTCCGGTGTTCACCGCAGGTAGTATCACCAGTGAACGCGAACGACAAACGCTTGACCTATTGTTGACCACCACGATTTCTTCTTGGCAAATCATGTGGGGCAAATTGTTGGCTGGGTACCGCGTTTCGTTCGTCCTGACGTCGTTTCTCATGTTCCCTCTACTGCTTTCCTTTTTGAATCCAGAGCTTTTCAAAAACTGGGCTGCAATGTTGACCTATATCGCGATTTGCGTCGTAGCATCCATCTTCAATGCCGTTCTGTCATTGTTCATGTCAACCCTGGTTCGCAAGACTAGCAGCGCCATGATGATCAGCTACATCGTGCTAATGTTTCTGTACTGTCTTCCGATCGCCATCTACTTTCTGTTTTGGAGTTTCGCACCGGATACCAGCTCCGATGGCGGTAAACTAGCATCGGAAAAGGTAGAAGCGCTGAGGTTTTTTGGAATAGCCAGCCCGCTGATGGCCGCCGACAGTACACCGATGACGGCCGTGGCTTCCGGATCGGGATCAGCAGGTGCAAAAATAGGATCTTGGACGCTGGTTCTTGGGTATTTCGTCACGACTCTGATTGCGATCGCGGTTATCTTGTTGATCAACACTTGGTTGTTTCGCCAGCGATGGCGGCTCACCGGTCGCGGATGATGCGACGCATAAGACTACGCATGGCAGATTTTGCATCGCAATACCCTTGAGATTTTGAGCCTGAGGCGTTAGCCGAGCCTAGCCGCAAGAAATCGGCTAGCGCCTCAGGCTCAGAAGAAAAGCATTTCCTAGGGCAAAATGCTGGGTCGCCATCAAAAAGGGTGGCGTTATCCGAGTAGTGTCGTTTCTTTTTCTTTACTTTTTTCTCCAACATAGCCATCGCAACCATGCCAAATCCTTTTTTGTTCCGTTCTTTCTTCGGCTATTGTTCCCTGTGCTTTGCTTTCGTGATGCTGGGTAACGTAGTTCAAGCTCAGGCTTCCGAAACCATCGCGACCCAGGTGAAGACTCTAGATATCGCAAAAACGGCGGAAGTCGAGGGGGTCACGGAGTACCGATTGCCCAACGGGTGCCGAGTGGTTCTGATCCCTGATGAGTCGTCCAATAGCATCACGGTAAACATGACCGTGTTGGTCGGCTCGCGGCACGAGGGGTACGGGGAAGCAGGTATGGCCCATTTGCTAGAGCACATGCTCTTCAAGGGAACACCGAGCCATGGCGATATCGATAAGGAATTGAAGGAACGTGGCGTGCTCGATATGAACGGCACCACCGATTACGATCGTACGAACTACTACGAAACGCTACCTGCCTCAGCCGAAAATCTAGATTGGACGATTTCTATGGAGGCAGATCGGTTAACCAACTGCTTCATCCGAGGCGAAGATCTCTTCTCGGAAATGACCGTTGTTCGCAACGAGTTTGAGTCGGGTGAGGATTCTCCGAATGCTATCCTCATGCAGCGACTCATGGCTAGCGCTTACGAATGGCACAACTACGGTAAGAGCGTTATTGGGAATCGAGCTGACATCGAACGGGTTCCAGTCAATCGGCTTCGCGCGTTCTACAAAAAGTACTATCGCGTCGACAATGTGGTGCTCTTTATTGCTGGCAAGTTTGAGCCGGATGTTGCATTGGCCTCGGCTATGAAACACTTCGGCGCGCTGGCCGCGGGCAGCATACCGCTGGAGCCCACCTACACCGAGGAACCGACCCAAGATGGCGAACGCATCGTTTATCTCAATCGAGTTGGCGATGTCGCATTGGTAGCCATGGGCTTTCACGTACCAGCCATGGCCCATGCCGATTCGGCTCCCCTGACCGTGCTAGAACATATCCTTGGTACCGAGCCTAGCGGTCGACTTTACCAAAGCTTAGTCAAAACCAGACTTGCTTCCCAAGTCGTGGCCATGCATCAATCGGGATACGATCCCGGTCTCTTTGGCTGCCTCGTCCAGATCAATCGCGATATCCCAATTGACAAAATCCGCGAGTCGCTCACCGAAGTCTTGCAGAAGATCGCAAATGAGGGTGTCACGGAGGAGGAAGTTTCCCGAGCCGTGCGCGAACTGGTCAACGCTAAAGAAACAGTGCAAACCAATACCAATACATTCGCTTACGAATTGAGCGATTGGGCCGCATCCGGCGATTGGCGACTCTTTTTTTTGGATCGCGATCGAACCGAGCAGGTGAAGCCCGAGGACGTCAAACGGGTGGCTGCACAGTATTTCAAAGAGAGCAATCGAACCACTGGAATCTTCGTGCCTACCCCACAACCAGACCGCTCGACGATCGCACAACGTCCTAGGGTCGAGTCGCTCGTTTCCGGCTACACCGGTAGGGAATCTGTCGCCAAAGGTGAAATTTTCGAGCCCACTCCTTCCAACATTGCTGCTCGAATATTTCGCGGCAAACTCGAGTCGGGACTAAAGGTTGCGCTGCTCCCTAAACAAGTTCGAGGAGACCGATTCTTCTTGAATGTTACGTTGCGCTACGGAAACGAAGATGCGCTGAACTCACCTAAGGTTTTGCAAGCCTGCGAAATGCTGGGAGACGCCTGGCTGCTTGGGACGGATAAGTACTCCGAAGCGGAACTCAAGGACAAACTGGATGAATTGAAAGCGGAGTGCACAACGGCCAGCGTCGCAGGGGCCGTAAGCTTCCAAATCTCAGGTCGAAAGAAGTTCTTTACCGAAACGATCGAGCTTCTTTCCGAAGTGTTGAGACACCCCAGTTTCCCAAGCGATGAATTCGGACTTCTTAAAACACAAAAGCGATCCCAGATCGAAACCTCCCTCACCGACCCAGGCTATCGCGGGCAACTCGCTCTTTCGAGAAAATTGGCCCCCTTTCCACCATCGAGTATCTTTTACGTACCGACCAGCGAGGAAAGCCTTCAACGGATCGAATCCGTGGAGGTCTCGGATGTCCGACAGCTGTACAAACGCTTCGTCTCAGGAACGGTCGGAGAATTGACTGTGCTCGGTTCGTTCGAACGCGATGAGGCTTTGAAACAACTCAATGCCGTGTTTCGAGACTGGAAGTCCCCTGAAAAGTATGTTCGGGTGCCCAAACCCTTTTCGTCCGTCGACGACGCGGAAACGCTCTCCATCGAAACACCGGACAAAGAGAACGCAGTCTTGTTTGCCGCAGCAAATCTGCCAATACGATCCGATGATCCCGATTGGGAAGCGCTTCATATCGCGAACGATATTCTGGGTGGCGGCTCGCTGTCGAGCAGACTCGGAGAGAGGGTTCGCGAACAAGAAGGACTATCCTACGGGGTGGGTAGCCAGTTCCTAGCAAATCCAATCGATCGCACTGCAGTTTTCATGACTTATGCCATCACCAACCCGACCAACCGGGACAAACTGATTACCACCATCAACGCTGTTTTCGAAGAGTTTATCGCAAAAGGGGTTACCGACGAAGAAATCGAGTCGGCCCGCACAAGCTATCTAAAGCAGTTAGAAGAAATGATGAGCAACGATCGCCAACTCCTGGCTACCTTGCACCAATACCAAGAGAATGACCGGGACGAAACTTTTATAGCACGCCGTCAAGCGAACGTGAAGAGCCTCAACAAGCCCGCGGTCGACGCAGTGATTAAAAAGCTACTCAATGCAATGAACCTTGTCACGGTGACGGCAGGCGACTTTGCCAAGGACGGCAAAAAGTAGATGTTGAAAAGGAGTAGAGTCTGACGCACGCACTTAATTAGCTTCTCTAGGGGACCGGTATCCCGATCTCTCGCATGAGCATTTTCATATCTTCCCAAGTGTGTTTTTTCGCGTCGGGGGTTCGCAGAAGATAGGCTGGATGGTAAGTCACCATTACCTTTGCACCCCGGTAGTTGTGGAATCTTCCGCGCAGTCGACCTACGCTGTCGGTGCTACCCAGGACCGCGCGGACTGCTACCGAGCCCCAGCAAACAATGTAGCCGGGTTGAATGGTCTCAAGCTGCTGTTCAAAAAAAGGGCGGCAGTTTCCGATCTCCTCCTCCGTGGGCGTTCGGTTGTTGGGAGGACGGCATTTCAACGCGTTCATGATGTAGACCTGCGACCGTTGCAAACCGCTCGCTACAATGATCTTGTCCAGCAATTGCCCGGCAGCTCCAACGAATGGCTCGCCGACGCGATCTTCATCCGCTCCCGGCGCTTCTCCAAACATCACGATCTTGGCATGCACGTTTCCCGAACCGAAAACGGTTCGTTGGCGATAGCAAACAATCGAATCGCACTTGCGACATGCATTCACTCGTTCATGCAATGCTGCTAATGCCGATTGCCTTTCCTCGGTCGCGAGCATCGGAGCCTCTTGCGTCGTGAATAGCGTTGGCTCTCGAACGATCGTATTCGTCGCTATGTCAATCTCGCTCCCTTCGGGTGACTTTAAAAAATCAATAACTGCCGGTGTCGATGCTTGCGTATCGAGTCGCTCTTCGAAGATGGAGGTTCGGTTGGCTCGAAGCCACTCTGCCGCATCGTCCACCTCTTGGGGAGAGCCGATAGGAAACTGAGTGATTCCGCAGCGACTCCAGTGTTTGAGCAGCTGCTCGCTAGCGGTTTTCCACTGATTCGCTTCCATCGAAGGAGTTCCTTGGTTCTTTTCCTACCGCAAAACGGCCTGAATTGTTGACTAAAGAGTCGATTCTAGCAGCTCGCTCGAAAGGAAACACTCCCGCAAAGTCACGAAAACGACTACTATACTGGACGTTCTAGCTATTTCCTGTTCTCTCGTTCTCGTCCGTTCTTTCGATGCCAATTCCACGTGTAGCCATTGTTGGTCGACCCAACGTCGGTAAAAGTTCATTGTTCAATTGGATCGCTGGCAGACGCTTGGCAATCGTGGAGGATACGGCCGGTGTGACCCGAGATCGTCTCACCACCCTGATCGAACACCGCGGACACCATTTCGAACTGATTGATACCGGCGGGATGGGAATCATCGACGTCGACGATCTAACCGCGGACATCGAAGCCCAGATCGAGGTCGCTATCGATGACGCCGATGTGCTGTTGTTCGTGGTCGATTCGCGCGATGGAATTTTGCCATTGGATCAAGAGGTGGCCGAACGGCTTCGCAAGATCAATAAGCCGATCCTGCTGGTAGCCAACAAAACAGACAGCCCCACTATGGATACCAATGCGGACGATTTCCGTCAGTTGGGACGCGGCTGGCTAATCCCGGTCAGCGTGCATCAGAACAGAAACAAAGACGAGCTGCTAGAGCTCATCTGCCAGCGTATACCACAACTCGGCAGCATGCCGTCCGAAGTGGAGCCGCCCATGATGAAACTGTCGATCGTCGGCAAACGCAACGTTGGCAAAAGTACGTTCGTCAATACTCTCGTCCAAGCTGAACGGATGATTGTCAGCGAGGTCCCGGGAACCACTCGTGATTGCGTGGACGTGATGTTCGATCTGGATGGTCACCGGTTTATGGCAATGGATACGCCGGGCCTACGTCGCAATAAAAGTGTTCGAACCGACATCGATTGGTACGGCATGCACCGAGCCCAACGCAGCATTCGACGTGCAGACGTCGTGCTCATGTTCTTTGATTCCAAACAACAAATGAGCAAAGTGGACAAGCAACTGGCTCACTACATTGCCGATCAATTCAAACCCTGTATTTTCGTGGTCAACAAGTGGGACCTGCTCGCCGGCCAAATGCCAACCGAACGCTGGGTTCGCTACATCCACGAAACGTTTCCGACCATGGCCTATTGCCCGATCGGTTTCATCACGGGCCAAACGGGCAAAAATGTCAAGGCATTGTTGAACCACGCCCAGATGCTTTTCAAGCAAGCCAACGAACGTATTTCGACGGGACATTTGAATCGACTGGTCAAGGTTGCGCTGGAACGGCACGAACCTCCCATGTACATGATGAAGCGACCCAAGATCTACTATGCGACTCAGATATCGAGCCTACCTCCGACCATTATTTTGGTTTGCAATCAGCCTCAGGGGTTCACGAAGAGCTACCAACGCTATTTGCTGACCTTTCTGCGAGATCATTTGCCGTTTGGGGAAATTCCGATCAAGCTCTATCTGCAACCGCGAGCTCGTGACGACGAACGCGACGATTTGAACCAAGAAAATAGCAAGAAGCGAACCGATAGAGATGCGATAGCCTCTGCCGACGCAGGTGAGAGCTTAGACGAGGACATGATGGAGTTCGAGGACGAGGAGGACGACGGGGGCGAACTGGCCTTCGGGGACGAAGAAGATCTCGAGTACGAGCTCAAAAAAGACGAGCAAGAAGAAAAGTAAGACGCAGCTCACGCCGATGATAACTCAAACCTTCGATGTCCAAACCGTTCGAGGTCGATTCCCCTCGCTTGAGAGGTGCCTGGATGGGCGACCAGCGATCTATCTGGATGGCCCTGCGGGAACGCAGGTGCCAAGTTGCGTTGTCGAACGTATTGCCCATTGCATGCTGCACCACAACGCCAATCGCTCCGGACGGTTCGCGACCAGCCGCGAAGTAGACCAGATCATGGCCGATAGCCATCGAGCCGTTGCCGACTTGCTCGGAGCCCCCGATCCAACGTCGATCGCATTCGGACCCAACATGACTTCTTTGACACTCCAATTCTCGCGAGCCATCGCGAGAACTTGGAAAGCGGGCGATCGGATTCTGGTTTCGAGCCTCGATCATGATGCCAACTTTACCCCATGGGTCTTGGCAGCCCGCGATGCTGGCGTGGAGGTAAAGACGATCGGCATTTGCCCCTCCGACGCCACACTCGACATGGATTCATTGGATGACCTGCTCAACGAACGCACGCGACTTGTCGCGGTGACTGCCGCTTCCAATGCAGTTGGTTCCCTTACACCGGTAGCAGAGATAGCCAAGCGAGTGCATGCTTTTGGTGCCGAGCTCTTTGTCGATGCAGTTCACTTGGCACCTCACCGGGCGATCGATGTTGAACAATGGGATTGCGACTTTTTGGTTTGCTCTGCTTACAAATTTTTCGGTCCGCACATCGGCATCCTCTATGGTCGACCAGAACGAATGCAATCGTTGGTCCCTTACAAATTGCGACCGGCGCCTGACAGCCTACCGGTTCGCTGGATGACCGGAACACAAAATCACGCTTGTATAGCAGGCGCCGCAGCCGCTATCGATTACCTGGCATCGTTATCGAGTCTGCCCGAACTGGAGACGAACCGCAGAGTTCGCATCGTGGATGCCATGGCCCGAGTTGAAAGGTACGAAACCCAATTGATCTCAAGTCTATTGCAAGGCCTGTTAGCCATTCCAAAAGCGCGTGTGTTTGGGATTACCGAGCCGCATCGCGTGTCGGATCGGGCACCGACCGTTTCCTTTCGAATGGACGGCAAAAAGTCGATCGATGTTGCTCAGTTCCTAGGTGATAACGGCGTGTTTGCTTGGCACGGCAATTACTATGCCCTGCCTTTGACGCAAGCTTTGGGAACGGAACCCGATGGAATGGTACGCCTGGGCTGCATGCACTACAACACCCAAGAAGAGATCGCTCGCACGGTTGAACTCTTGCAGAGCCTTTAGTTGCACGACGCTCCGCGTCGTGGGAATAGCTTAGTTGCACGACGCTCCGCGTCGCAGAAATCACGACGCGGAGCGTCGTGCAACTAAGGGCACACCCACTACCACATTTGCGTGCTCCTGTCTTCCAACATCTCACCGTCGGCGCGGTTACTTAGCTTGCGGAGTAGATTGGAATCTATGTTTATTGACAAGAAGCGAATAGAGCCATCGGCAAACGTGAAGTTTGCTCCGCCGATGTGATAGCTACTAAACCCTCCGACCTCCAGAGTGCCAATCGTATCAAGAAGTAAGGGACTACTACCCCCAAGATCCTTCGGTGGGCCTCTGAACACGCCGGTATTCCTGAGCGTTGCCTTAGTACCCGAAGCCCAGCCCAACGTGTTGGTGGCTGGCAGTGTCTCGCCGATTAGAATTGTATTCGAAGTCCCATCGCGGATGTCTACGAATGGGAGTCTGCTGTTCAAATACATGACACCGTTATTATTGGCGTCGATCGGTGCCTCGGAATCGTGATGACAAGCCGCGTAGTTAGTGATTCCAACGAACGCCTCGTCCTCCCAGCTCCGCGCGCTACCGCCGAAAGATGGACATTGGAATGTGGGGGATTTGCTGCCGCCTAGCAGGTTGATTCTCAGCAGCATAGGTGCCCGCTTTTTGATTGAAATTGCTATAAATCGCAGACTGCTCCAAAAACGGCAGGATCTGAACCAACCAACTTACATGCTGACCGATCGGCTCATTCCGAATCGGTCCATCCGGGTTGATGACGCCAGTCGGTAGGCGTTCCGTACTGAACTCGAGGTTATGCACCGCCAACCCGAGTTGTGCGAGATTGTTGCTGCAGTGGCATCGCCGAGCTGCCTCACGGGCCGCCTCGACTGCGGGCAACAGCAACCCCACTAAGATGCCGATGATCGCAATCACCACCAGCAACTCGACCAGCGTAAACGCTCTACGGAGGGATGGAACGCTACCGCGTGTGACTTTCATCGTACGCAATTGGTGAATGGACATTACTGGTTCTCCGAGGAAGTGGACGGAGTTCGGACAACGGCCGTCTCGTCCCGACCCAAGAAGTAGCTTTCCTGCAAATTGGCTTCGTGCGAGGCGGCCACCAGAGTCCGCGTAACCTTATGCTCTCCGGACGAATAAACGATGGACGAGCCGTCGTCGTTTGTCAGAGTCAACCGAACAACGGTTCCCTCCGTCTCGCTCTCGGTCGCAGTCTGTTGCGCTTCAATGGCTTCGTGAACGTCGTTTCGAAAACGAGTCGCCAATCTTGATCGCGTTCGGCTATGGTCGGCCCTATCGCGAGACTGCCTTTCGATCGTCATGGTTTGATGCACCAATGCTATAGCTAAAAACAGGATGGCGCTGCCCGCGGACATACTGATTGCAAGCTCAACGAGAGTCGTACCGTTTCGCCTCTTCATAGTCGTTCTCCCAACCATCCGACCAACGTGATCGGTACACCGTCTACTCCCTGCTCGACCTCGTTTCTGGCTAACAGCAAACCCTGACGAGTCGCTTTGTCGTAGTGGTACTTTGCTAAGGTCGACAGGCCCGAAGCCAACGAATGTCAGGGCTAGCAAAATCGTTGGCGCCAGCCAAGCCCGCCCTATGGTGTTTGAAACCCGAGCATCTCCAGTTGCAATCGCGTTGAGATTTCGGAAAGCCTCCGGAGATCGCTCGCGAAACAGCCAGTGCTCCATTGAGAAGCGATATTGATCTGGCAATAGGTTCTCGCTTTGCAGGACTTCTTCGAGCGATTTACCGCGAGCCAGCTGCACAGCAATGATATGGTTCACTTCGGCAAGACGTATAGTCAGCGATTTCGAAGAGCAGTGTTCCTCCAATCCGATGGGAATCCCGACCTCCGCGATCGCAAGCAAATGCTCGTTGAAAGCGAGTACGTCATCGAGCTGTGGAGAAATATTGGACATCGGTTTAGAAAAGAGAGGATCGGGCCCGTGTATACCAAGAGATGCCCCGAGGCCTCAAATTTGTTTAAACAAAACGCCAAAAATGGCTTCCGGCACGACGCGCTAAAGAAAAAATCGTTCGGACATTTCAAGAAGTCCGAGGGTGTCCAGCAATTCAGTCAATCGTTTGGCGGCTTTCGTTCCGGAGTGGCCGTTGGCCGTTGCCACAATCAGCTCGTTCTTCATCGAGTGCTCCCAGCCTACGAGCTCCGTCACCGTGACTTGGTATCCATGCGATTCGAGCTGCAAGCAACGCAAGACATTGGTGAGATGACTTCCAAACTCTCGCGTATGCAATCCATGTCGCCAGAGTTCCGTTAAAGACGATCCGTGTATTGCCTTGCTCTTGTTTTTGCGGAGGACGCTCGCAACCTCTGCTTGGCAGCAGGGGGCCAGAACGATGTGCTTGGCCGCTCGTTGGATTGCGAACCGGATTGCATCATCGGTTGCGGTATCGCATGCGTGCAGGGCGGTCACGATATCAATACGGGAGGGTAGCTCGACTGAATCCATCGATTGACTCACTGATTGATTCAGGAATCGCATGCCGGTGAATCCCAGGCGAGCCGCCAATTCGCCTGAGCGGACTACAAGCTCTTGACGCGTTTCGATCCCCCAAACCTGCCCTTCCTGAGCTGACTCCCTAAAGAATAAATCATAAAGAAGGAATCCCAAGTAGGATTTGCCGGCGCCATGATCCACCAACACGACATCCGTGTTACGGCTATGCGCATCTACCAAAAGGGGTTCGATGAACTGAAACAGATGATACACCTGCTTCAGTTTGCGACGGCTGTCTTGGTTCATTTTGCCGTCGCGGGTCAGGATGTGTAGTTCCTGCAGCAGTGCGATCGACTGACCCTCGCGAACTTCGTAGGTCTTATTCATGTTTTTGGAACACGGTACTTGCGATGGATGTGCGTTCGGGGCTGCGTTATCGGAAAGCGGTGCTTTCAGAGGTTGCGTTCCCAAACGGGAGCTAGGGGAGCTACGGGAGCTTGGGAACGAGTGGAACGAGTGCAAATGCTACTTGATCATGTTTTCCATCATTTCGTTCATGCCTGGGAACAGTTCCACTCCTCCCGTTAGCCCTTGGAATTCTTGAATGTGCAGTTCCTTGGCCGACTTGATCGCTTGGTTCATCGCGTCCCGAGTCAATTGTTCGGCGAGCGATTTTTGAGTTTCGAAGCCATCCGACATGCTGACTGACGTAACCACACCCAGTCCACTTAACTCGACATTGACGGTCAGCTCGTGGGAAGTAGCACTTCCATAGACGCGGGCAGTTTCCAATTTGGAATTGATCTCACGCAGTTTTGGTCCCATTTGCGTCATGTTCTTCATGGCGCTGGCTAAGTTCGTAAGATTCTTAAACATGCAGGGTCGCTTCTTTTGATGATGTGTTGGTGGTTTGTAATTCGAGATGGGGTTTGGAGATTTGCATTTGGACCGGGTCTACGCGAACGACTTGGCCTTCAAAAAGTTCCATGAACTTCTTGACCAGGGGGATCGTCATCGCGTTTCGGATCAATTGTGATTGGGACACCATCGGGCCAGCGGGTCGGAAGACTGGCTCAGGCTCGACCAGAGCTACGTCGGTCGTGCTCAAAATTGGCGTCGGTTCGTCGGTCACGACGTATTCGCAACGGATCTCGTGACCTGTGAGGGCCTCGATCCCGGACAAGATCTTGCGGCTATTGTCGGAGTCGTGGAAGTAGTTTAGCGCAAAAGCTCCATCTCGTGAAAGGCAAACTCGCCAATGCGTTGGGCTGAGGCGTTCCACGCGCACTATCATGGAAGCGCACTGACCGGCTAGGCCACCGATATTCGAAGCGACTTCTCGCAGAAAAAGCAATTCGGAATCCGCGGCATGCGTTTCCGCTTGCGCTCCCTCGGCCGGCTGGACTTCTTTTCCACTTGTCGTTTTGGCTGATGGATCCGTTATTGTCGGTATCGATAGGGAATTTAAAACGAATTCGTCCGTGCGAGCCAGTGCCTGGGGTGGCGGTTGCTCAGGAGGAGCTTCGGTCGTTAGCTCAACTTTTTTTTTTGCGTCCTCCATTGATTTGATCGCAGGTGCCGGCGTGGACGCCGCAGGTGGTGCCGGTGGCGTGAGCCCGGGTCGCGGGAGAGCCGACGCCGCTTGAGGGACACTCGTTCGGGCCGGCGGCGGCGATTGCGTTGCAAACGCCTTGACCAAGTCCGAAAGGGCTTGAAGATCCTGCAAATTGCATATTTGGACGAGGGCCACTTCGAGCAATATGCGGCTTTGAACGCTATGCCGCATCTTGACGATTGTTTCGTCGAGCAATTGCAGTGCGGACAGCAACGTCATGGTTCCCCATGTTTTGCCCCATTCGCGCAGTTGATCCACGCTGTTTGGGTTGGCTGTGCGCACAAGATCGGCACTGCCACCGACGGTAACTGTCATCATATCGCGCAGGTAGCCGAGTAACTGTTCGGCCAATTGACCGACATCCACTCCTTCGCTTGCTGCGGTATCGAGTTCGCGCAAAGCGCTGGCCGCGTCTCGTTCGATGAGCCGAGTGGCGAACGAAGCCAGCCGCGTTTCGTCCGCTGTTCCGAGCATGGAGTGAACAACTTCCACGGTGATCTGGCCACCGCTGAAGCTCAGAAGTTGCTCCAGCAACGATTGGCTATCTCGCATGGAGCCCGACGCACGGCGAGCAATCAATCGCAGAGCGGCGTCGTCTGCGAGCGTTCCTTCGTTCTTGCAAATGAACTTCAAGCGTTCAAAAATCTGTTCGGTATGGACAGGAGGAAAGTCAAAACGCTGGCACCTGGAGAGGACGGTGATTGGCATCTTTTCGGGGTCGGTAGTGCAAAAGATAAATTTGACATGTCCCGGCGGCTCTTCGAGCGTCTTGAGCAACGCATTGAACGCTTGGTTGGTCAACATATGCACTTCGTCGATAATGTAGATCTTGTAGCGGGCTCGACTGGGGCGAACGGCGGCGTTGGCTCGCAATTGACGAATTTCGTCGATCCCACGGTTGCTAGCGCCGTCGATCTCGAGGACGTCCATGTCTTCACCGGCATCAATGGCTTGAGAGATGTCTGAATTGGGATCAAACTTGCCATTCGCTTCAGCCGAGGCATTGAGGGCCTTGGCAAAGATTCGTGCCGTGCTGGTTTTTCCAACTCCGCGAGCGCCTGTAAAGAGGTAGGCGTGACCCACGCGATTGCTCTCGATAGCGTTCAACAGGGCTTGGGCGACGGTGGATTGGCCGACCAATTCCGCGAAGGTCTTGGGACGATAGCGCCTGGCCACGACCGTGTATTTTCCGTTGCCAGCCGGGGGCGAATTCGCTTGGGAACGGGCGAGGGGGGCGGATGGCTCGACACTCGCGATCGTCGTTTCCTTCTTTGCCATAGTTTTCTTGCGAGTGGTTCGGGTTGGTTGCGTTCAGAGCTTTGGCCGACATTCTTGGCTGCCGACATTCTTGGTTGCCATATACTTGGCTGCCGTATACTCGGCTGATTGCGGGCTTCCTTTGGATGCGGACGGAGGAGCAGTATAGCAGGTCTTCGAACCATTTCACCCGGTTGTTTACGGAAAGGATTGTTGACGAACAGGAGCGTTCCTATTTCAATAAGCATATGAGCAAAGCAAAGATATTGATCCAGTTGGATACGGATGAAAAGGCAAGTGTTTTCGATGCTGTCGTAGCTATCGATTCGGGTGTAGATCACTTGTTGCAGTATTCGGGAGTCCGGCCCGAGGATGTGCGGGGTCTGGTGCATGGAGCGATGTACACTCGGGGGCCTGCGGACTTGATGAGCACAGCCATCTTTGTAGGCGGGAGCGATGTCGGTCAGGGAGAGGCGTTGGCGGCTGCAGCCAGGCGGGAGCTGTTCGATCCGTTTCGCGTCTCCATTATGCTCGATAGCAACGGCTCCAACAGCACTGCGGCGGCGGCCGTATTGAGCGCTGCCAAGCATGTGCCGTTGCCTGGCTCGAAAGCCCTGGTGTTGGCAGCGACAGGCGCCGTAGGGCAACGTGTCTGCCAAATACTGGCCAGTGCAGGATGCGACGTTTTGGTCGCCTCGAGGACATTGGAACGCTCGCAGGCCTGCGTTATTAGCCTGGCAGCAAAAGGAGTTCCGTCGGCTAGACTATCCGCCGTCTGCTCCAGCAATCTAGAGTCCATGAACCATGCTCTTCGGGCTAGTGCTCTACTCTTCGGGTGCGGAGCAGCGGGCGCTAATTTACTCTCTGCCGAACAACTTGCCCAAGCAACATCTTTGCGAGTCGCTATCGACTTGAACGCGGTTCCCCCGATGGGAATCGAAGGGATCGAATTGATGGATCGCGGCACGCAGCGAGGAGATCTTCTGTGCTATGGGGCATTGGGTGTGGGTGGGCTCAAAATGAAGATACACAAAGCGTCGATTGCGACTTTGTTTGAATCGAATAGGCATTTTCTCGATTGCCAGGAGATGTTGGCCATCGGTCAACGCATCTTGTCGTCATAGCTGAGCGCTCATTCTCATAGGGCATTCACAGGGACAAAGTTGAGATTCCAAAGTTGAGGTTCCAAAAGAGGTATTCCCTCTGAATATTTGGATTGTTTGGGATTTGAGCGTGCAATACGCTACGTTGAGGGTGTTCCTTTTCGTTCTTTTGCTATTACGAGTGGTCACCATGTCTCAGAGCAGCGCCGATATCAAGCTGACGCAATCGGTAATCAACAAACTGGCGATGCGTGGAATTCGCACTCCATGCAAAGTGACCGTAACCGTTACGAAGGGGCTTGCCACACTGACGGGTACGGTAACCCAGCCGCATCAGAAAATCGCTGCTGGCTCAGTAGCCTCGAGTACCTCCGGGGTGAAACGGGTCATCAACAGCCTGATTGTGAAAGCCGCCGAACGCAGAACCTAGCGGCTGGTCTAGGCTCGATTCACTTACGCCTCAAACCGTACTGGCTTGGTTCGCGACGACTTAGGTAACACCTGAGACATCGTTTCCCAAGCATCGCTTCTCAGACTCTCTACGGTCTCTTCGGCGTGGTCAATTCCGTGTTCGATAGATTGGATCAAACGAGAACGGATGCAGCCTAGCGAATCGAATAGGTGGGGATGAATCATTCCGATGGCCGCTTCGCAGATCCGTTGGTTCATACGGGCTGACACGGGTTCTCGACGACAGTGTTTTTCGAGCCATGTCCGGCAGCCAGATTGAAGCAATGACCAAACCACCTTGGCATGCGAACCCAGCATGCGCTCCGAATAGTCTTCTGCAAATTCCTCCATGCGTTTCACGGAAAAAGCGTACTCGGCTCCCAAAGGAGAATGGGCAAAATAGCCAATCAACATGTCGGTCCAGTGCTCGAGGTAGTGTCGAAGTCGATTGAGCTCTTCCCCCTCAGAAAGGCCGCGTTCTACTCCGTCAAGAATGATTCTGAGGCATCGATTGCGAACCTCGCTGTGCGAACTCAAAACGTTGTGCAGAATGGCCCGCGCGTCATTGTCGATCTGGCGTTCTTCCAATTGGGCCGCCACCGCCGCACAAACGCGCGTTAAGGGTTCGGCCAACAAAACCTCTTCGACTACCGAGCTGATTTTGTCCCAGGCGTGGACCCGACGGCCAACGCTCATCGACAGTGTTTGGGCTCGAAACTGCGAAAGCATGGCGTTCCAGCCATCGAAACGTATTCGGCTGCGAAGCCAATACTCGTTCACCGCTTCCGACGGTAGTGGCTGCCGTTCGCCGATAAGCGAGGTACCGTGGTAGCCCCACAGTCCCGCCATTTCTACTAGCCAACCAGATTGCATGGAATAACTCTTGTGATCGCGGTAGCTAAGATCGAATTTGGAAGTAAACTTTGCTTTGTCTAGACTCATCGAAGTCGAACGACAACTCAAGCGGTTTGGCATCCAAAATACGAGCATCGCATGTCCGAGGGTGCCCCAACCGTTACAAACCACAAAGATCCCCGTCCTGACTTACTGTGTCCGTAAACGACAGCAAATCGCTTTTAGCCGTGAGCGATTGCCGATCGATAAGAGCGGACCGAATGGCCCCTTCCAGCAAAGCACCCGACTACCATGAAATTCCGATTTACCAGCAAAGTAGCAACGCTTATTGTTTTTGGACTCTTTTTGGTGCTCCCCTTGGACGCAAGTGCCAAACAGTACAAGCAAAGCATCCAGGGAAAAGAGGTGGTGGTTCACTCCAACCCCATTCCGGTGGTGCTTCACCGCCTGGTCCCACCCCAGCACGGTCGGCATGTGACTCAGCGAGAGGTCGCCAATAGAAAGAACCCCAGCACTCGAAACACGGCACCCAAGATCAAACGCTAGTTTGAAATGTGCTGCTTAGCCCTTTGGTCTCCTTCCTGGACGAACAACGTGGAAATCTGGCCTGCAATCGATTTGCTCGGTGGCAATTGTGTAAGACTCGAGCAAGGGGACTACCATCGCGACACCGTGTTTAGCACCAGCCCGGGTGAAGTCGCCGCGAGATGGTTTTCCGCCGGATCCCATTTTTTACATTGTGTCGATTTGGATGGGGCCAAGTCGGGGAGCATTGTCAACGAGCCGGCCATCTTAGCAATCATCGAAGCAGCCGAAGGCAAATTGGTTCAGTTGGGCGGTGGCGTTCGGAGCGAGGCAACCATTGAGAGGCTTCTTAAGTTAGGACTATCTCGATTGGTGGTTGGAACCGCGGCCCTCAAGGACCCAAAATGGTTTGCTGCTATGTGTGAACGCTATCGCGGTCACCTCGTTTTGGGGCTCGACGCGCTCCATGGAATGGTCGCAACCGAGGGCTGGCTAGAGAATTCCACGACATCGGCGAGCCAGCTCGTGCAGCAGGTCGGGGACTTGACCGCGGATTGCGTCGCGGTCGTCTATACCGATATTTCCAAAGACGGGATGATGGCGGGCCCAAATTTCGAATCCTTGGCTGAGATTCAATCCGCCAGTCCGTTTCCTGTCATTTGTTCAGGAGGCGTTACCACCTTGAATGATATTCGCAGATTGATGATCCAGGAAACAGCTGGGGCGATTGTCGGACGAACACTCTACGAAGGGCACGTCCAATTGGAAGATGTGCTTCGATTGGCCAACAGCTCGTAGCAACGAACTGCGAGCGAATTGCCCGCTCATCGACCGGGGCCACTAAGACTCTCCAATCCAGTTGCGCAGCAAAGTGGCAGCTGCATCTGGGTTTTCCCGCACCAGCAAGGTCAGATCGTTTTTGATATCGCCCCCGGTCGTGCGCAGTCTGGGTGGACCACCCGCGACCTCGTCCGAGTTTTCGTCTGCGATGGTGTCGTTTTCCTCGTTGGACAGGGAGCTTAGATCGATATCTGCCGCGTCATCCAATGGTAAATCGAATCCTCGTTCGAAGTCCCTATCGTTCGAACTCGGTGTTGATTTTGCAAAGGAGCGCAATGAGATGAGGGCTGCAAAAACCAATCCCATCAGTCCAATCGTTTGCCAGGACTGCGAAAGCCAAGCCAAGACGGTCTCTGTCAAGCTGACTCCAGGTGGCTCGGGGACCGTCATATCGAAATAAGAATCGACTTGGACACGAGGAAATTTGTCTTCACCCGGTTCTACCGCGGGCAACATACCGTTAATGACGGTTTGAATACTTCGAATGGTTTCCTTTTTGAGCGTTTCGAGATCCGCGACCGTCAGCTCTGGAATCACCGATTCTTTCTTGCCGGCTACAACCGGGTCGAGCAACCGTGACTTGAAGATATGTGCTTTGCGATAATAGGACTCTGGGATGGAGACGGAGACAGAAACGCGTTTGGTCTCGTGTCCAACCTTTTCTGACTTCTTGATCGTGCTTCCCGTAACGAGTTTTTCGCTTTCGGTTTGCTCCTTGCTTTCGCTGTTTTGATCGGCAACCGTACTGAGCGCTTGTCCTTTGTTGGAGGTAGCATTCGGTTCCGCACCGGGGCGGCCACCCGGTGAGTTTCTTTGCTGCTTAGCATCCTTCTTGGTGGTAACCGACTGCAGTTTGGTTGGTTTTTCATTGAAAGCGAGACTCTCCGTCTCTTCGCTGGCCACAGGATCCAAATCGACGTTGACATCCACTCGAACGTTCCCGTAATTCGCGAGCATTTTCTCGGCACGATTTCGGTAGTCTTCCTCCAATTGGCGTTTCAAACGGTAGTACTTCGATTGTTGTATGGATGCCGGGTCATCGGACGCAACCGAAGAGATCGAGTTGCAATAGATAACGATATCCCTTTCCTTCAGACCCGCGAAGGATTTTTGTACATAGATTGCGATGCTCAGGCGTTGGTCTGCCGTCAGGTCTTTGCCCCCGCGGGTTTTGATCGCCACACTTGCTGTTTGACTTCGTTCGCTGGAGAACCCAGTCCGCTTCTCGTCGTACTTGACGAAGCATTCTAGAATCAATGGGTCCAGTCGCTCGATGGCTTTGGCGAGGTCCCTTTCTTTAGCGGCCAAATGTTTCGCTTCAGTTGTCTTGGTCGATTCCAAGAACGAACCGCCGTTCAGGACCGTTTCAACGGCGGTTCCCATTCCTTCGGGAACTGCTTTACCATCCGCGATTGCCTTGTAGTAGACGTCGCTCAGCGATTTGGGAACACGGATTCTTTTCCCTTCCCGCGCTTGTTGGCGAAGACCTTTATCGCTCAACGCGATATCGATGTGATCGAGCTGTTCGTCGCTCAGAGACCTGCCATCGAAGAGGGTTACCATAGCGTTCCCACCAGTCGAGGCACTTTGAACGAGGAAGACGCCACTGATCGCGATTCCCGCTGCCAGCAATATGGCCATCAGTCTCGATTGTGGCGTCATGCCGAGAAAGAGAGAACGAATTTGCTGAGTGATCTGATTGAATTGGTTCATGTTGGCCTAGATGGGTTTAACTCAGACGCGAATGGCATTGAGCTCTTCGTAAGCGCTCATCAGTTTGTTGCGAATTTGGACCAATAGCCGAAAGGACATGTCGGCTTTCTGGACGCTGGTGAACACTTCAGCTTGGTTCACTTCACCTCCGGTGAGCAGTTGTTCCATTTGCTCCTCGGCCCCAAGCTGCATGGAATTGACCTTTGCCATTCCACCCGCCAGCAGGTCAGAGAAGGGATTACCGCCGATGAGTTTTTGACCGCCAAACTCGGATTTCACGTCGGCGCGCTGAAGCAACCGCATGGTTTTGTCGGCGTGCTGTGCCATCAGGGAATCGGTGCGGATCTGCATGGAGTCGGCCTTTTAGGAGTTGGAGCTATTTCCGCCTACCAAGAGTACTAGGCAAGGATGCTGAGAGTTTGGCGAGACATCCCTTTGGTTACTTCCATCACTCCGATGTTGGCTTCGTAGGACCGTGAGGCTTCCAGCGCGTCGACGAATTGCTCGTTCATGTCGATCTTTGGATAAGCGACGTAGCCTTTGTGTTTCCCCTCGGTGGCCGCTAGTGGATGGTCAGGTTGATGGCGGTAGAGTGGTTCTGAATCGTCGATTTTTACTTCCGCAATTTTGACCCCGGCAGCACCCCCCTCTGCCTTTTTTTCGTCGGTTTGGAAGACCACAAAACGGGGTCGGTACGGTTTGTTCTCACCATCCTCATTTTTCAAGGTCGACATGTTGGCAATGTTGCCAGAAATCGTATTGAGTCTGACCCTCTGTGCCACCAATGCGCTCGTGCTAATATCCAAAGCAGAAATCATGATTGCTCGCCTCCTGCGATCCGTGTCTGTTCCAAACAAGATAAACCCGCATCAGCTTTAGCAAATCTGGGGAGAAAGTCCAAGATCTATCCCGACGGATTCTTGAGACCCGAGGCGGATAGGCGAGATGGGGTGTCTGCGAGGAATGTGGTGGTGATACAATGGAACTTTCCATCACGTAACCTAGGAGTCAGTACATGGCCCAACCGCCCGATCCATTTGCAGAAGTTAACCCGTATGCAGCCCAATCCATGTACCGCCCGATGGATGGCAGCGATGGGGTTACCAATGAAATCTATTCTGGAAAAGGGGTGTTGATCGTTCATCGCAAAGCGGTTTTCCCCGATCGCTGTGTAAAATCGAATGAGCCAACTACGGAACGGCTCAAGCGGAAACTATATTGGCACCATCCGGCGATTTTCCTCTTGGTACTGTTCAATCTACTGATCTATGCCGTAGTCGCTATGATTGTCCGCAAGACAGCTGTCTACTCCATTCCGTTGAGCAAGCCGTTCAAGAAGCGAAGGCTGCGATTCATGCTGATCGCTTGGTCGATAGTGCTAGCTGGCATAGCCTCTTTAGTGGCTGGCATCGCGTTTGCAGATGGTTCTGGAAACAGACCCTGGTTCGTCGTCTTGCTATTGCTCTTTCCGATACTATTGCTGACCGGTGCGATCCTCGGTCTGTACGGGTGTCGCGTCGTCTATGCAAAAAAGATCGACGAGCACTTTGTTTGGATGGGGGGAGTTAGTCAGGAATTTCGAAACTCATTTCCACCCTGGCCGTACGGCTAGCCTAGATCATGGCCAGTTATATTTTAGGCAATGCGAAACCTAGGCACACGCCAGCTAAGATGGCCGTTATGAAAAAGATAAGGATGGTGTTCCACAATTTTCGTGAAAACATCCGAGAGAACATATAGAACACGATGTAAAGTGGGACAAAAAGGCACAGTAAACCCTGCTTTGCCGATTCGTAAAAACTGTTAAAAAGGATCGCCAGGTAAGCAAAGATCGCGATCAATATCGAGCCCATCCCAAGCGATCCGGACAGCACGTGAATCCACTGAGCTTTTTGGATTTTCGCCATTAAAGGGACAGTGGAAATAGTCCCGGTTTGGCCCGCGTCCATTTTCACCGCGACCCCTGCAATGAGGATGACGAGTCCCGCTAAGAACGCAAACATCATCCACCACGGGGCTCCAGTTTGCAGCATGCGATTTTGTGTGCCAACTTCGCGTGCCATCATTTCTTCGGCATGGTCCAAGTTCTTGTTGCCAAACTTCTTACTGACAACGACTTGATGCCCTTCGATTTTCGTCCCTTCGATAAAGCTCAAGCCGCATTTCACACAAATTACGGCGACAGGATGTTTGGGCTCGTCGCAGTTCGGGCAGAACTCCCCCTTCCTCTGACTGAGCCCGGCTTCTTCGAAGAGCCCGGCCAACGAGCTGTTGACCTGTACGACCGTAGGTGCTTTCGTAGCCTTAGCAGAGGCGGCAGGAGTGACTGAAACCGCTGCTGGGGTTGCGGCCCCAGGAATCTTCAGTGGCTGCTTGCATTTGGGACATTTCCCCGTCTTCCCGGCCATGGCGTCGGGTACGTTCAGGTTCTGTCCACATTGGCAGGTCACTCGAATCGGCATGCTAACCACTTTCGTTAAGAAGATTTCCGTCCTAATTTCCACCAATATTCTGGACGGAGAGGACAAGCAGAACAACGTCATTCTTCCATTTTTCCTATTTCTGTCACACCGACTCGGATTTAGGAAGGAATTTATGGCACGCAACTTGCTCTCTGGGGCGATCTTACCGCATGCAATGCCGTTTTGGCGTTTGCGTCCACCGAACCAGCAAATCAAGTTCCCACTTACACTTTATGGAGTTCAGTTCAATGGCTGCCGCAACCAAAGAAAAGACCAAGGTCAAGCTCGTACCGCTCGGAGATCGGATCGTTGTTCAGCGAGAGGTTTCACAGGACAAGACCAGTGGTGGCATTTTCTTGCCAGACTCCGCCAAAGACCGCCCGACCCGAGGCAAGATCATCGCCATCGGCGATGGACGTGTTCTAGACAACGGGAGCCGATCAACGCTCCAAGTCAAAATCGGCGATCACGTGCTGTTCACAAGCTATGCTGGTGAAAACATTGAAGTCGACGGCGAAGAGTATCTGCTGATGAGCGAAAACGAAGTTCTCGCCATCCTCGGCAATTAACCGTCGTCCGTCCAAACTATTTCCAAACCGAATCACCCAACAAATACAACTACGGAGTTTATCAATGGCAAAGATCATCGCTTTCGATCAAGAAGCACGCGAAGCAATTCGTCGCGGCGTCAGTAAACTGGCACGCGCCGTGAAAGTTACCCTAGGACCTCGCGGTCGCAATGTCATTCTGCAAAAGAGCTTTGGCAGTCCAACCGTCACCAAGGACGGAGTTACCGTTGCCAAGGAAATCGATTTGGAAGATGTGTACGAAAACATGGGCGCCAGAATGGTGCGTGAAGTCGCCTCGAAGACCAGCGACGTCGCGGGTGACGGAACCACCACCGCCACCGTCATGGCGGAAGCTATTTTCAACGAAGGCCTCAAAGCCGTCGTTGCGGGCGTTAACCCAATTCAAATGAAGAGCGGTATCGAAGCCGCCGTAGCCGACATCACCGAAAAACTTCGCAAGATGTCGATCAAAATTAAAGACAAATCCGAAATGGCCAACGTAGCCAGTATCGCTGCCAACAACGACCGAGCAATCGGCAATCTGCTAGCGGATGCTATGGAACGTGTCGGTAAAGATGGGGTCGTAACCGTCGACGAAGGAAAAAGCCTTCACGACGAACTTGAGTTTGTCGAAGGAATGCAGTTCGACCGCGGTTACCTTTCCCCCTATTTCGTCACCGATTCGGGCACCATGGAAGCAGTCCTCGAAGAACCTTACATCCTGGTCTACGAAAAGAAAGTCACGAACATCAAGGATTTGGTGCCCGTTCTCGAACAAGTTGTCCAACAAGGCAAACCCCTCTTGATCATCGCCGAAGATGTCGAAGGCGAAGCCCTTGCGACGTTGGTTATCAATCGATTGCGCGGTACTTTGCAGGTGACTGCCGTCAAAGCTCCCGGATACGGCGACCGTCGCAAGGCCATGATGGAAGACATCGGGATCTTGACCAACGCTACGCCCGTTTTCGAAGCTCTCGGAAAGAAACTCGATACCTTAACTCTGGCCGACCTCGGACGAGCTAAAAAGGTGATCATCGATAAAGATAACACCACCATCATCGAAGGCGGCGGTAAGGCGAGCGACATCAAGTCGCGGATCGACCAAATCCGTCGCGAAATCGACAACACCTCGAGCGACTACGATCGCGAAAAACTCGAAGAACGTTTGGCCAAGTTGGCGGGTGGTGTTGCTAAGGTAAATGTCGGAGCCGCTACCGAAAGCGAAATGAAGGAAAAGAAAGCTCGTGTAGAAGATGCATTGCACGCCACACGCGCTGCCATCGAAGAAGGAATCTTGCCCGGCGGTGGAGTTGCTTTGCTACGAGCTTCGACGCAAGTCTCGCCAGCGGAAACGCTGACAGCCGATGAAGTCACTGGCTTCAACATCGTCTTGCGTGCATGCCGCGCTCCTCTGACGATGATCGCAGCCAATGCAGGCCAAGACGGTGGCATCGTCTGCTCCAAAGTTGCCGAGTCCAAAGGTAACAATGGATACAACGCGTTAACCAACGTCTACGAAGATTTGGTGAAGGCTGGTGTGATCGATCCGACCAAGGTTACACGCACTGCCCTGGCCAATGCAGCTTCGGTTGCAACGCTCCTGTTGACCAGCGACGCGTTGATCGCCGAAAAACCAAAACATGACCATGGCAAGAAGCCAGCAGGCGGCCATGGCGGCGACTACGACATGTACTAAGATAACTTAGTGCTATCCACTTAAACGAAAAAACCTCGGTTCCGAACCGGGGTTTTTTTTACACTTCACGCTCTTCGATGTGACAATTTCTTTCTAAACTGGCAGTTGTCTTTCTAGCCGCGACTTCCTTCATTGCTGCGGAGCCTAAGCGACCCAACATCATTTTTATTTTGAGAGATGGTTTGGCACAAGGTGACATCGGTTGCTATGGTCCAGTATTCTCAAGGAGGCAGGTTATGCCACCGCAGACGTTGGAAAGTGGGGGACGGGGATGTTCAACACGACCGGCAGTCCACTCAAGCGAGGCTTCGATCATTTCTTTGGCTACAATTGCCAAAAGCGGGACTCGTTTGCTCCGAAGTAGCTTTAAACCATGGGAGCAAACATTCGACAGAGGTTTGCGAAAAAACTGGTAACGTTCCGTACTCAAATCCTCAAGTATCCGTGGAGACGCGCTGCCGGGGCGTTGTTGCGAACTCAGGGCTTGTGTTGTGGTGCCGCCAATGAACCAAGAATCTTCTCAAAAACTCTGTCCGAAGTGCTCTTCGATCATTGCGGAGGATGCACCCGGTGGCCTATGTCCTCATTGTTTGATGCAGTTCGTGGCCATGAGCACTGGCGGAGTTGATTTTCCGACTGGCGATCGATCACCACCTGAGCTCGAAACCATCCAAGCGGCATTCCCGCAATTGGAAATCCATGAGCTGATTGGTCAGGGCGGCATGGGGGCTGTCTACAAAGCCCGACAGCCGAAATTAGATCGAATCGTAGCCCTAAAGATTCTACCCCTTCGTTTGGCTCGCGAACCCCTATTCGCCGAACGCTTCGAACGCGAGGGCAGGTTACTCGCTCGCCTCAATCACCCCAACATCGTCGGCGTATACGACTTCGGTCAAACCGACGGACTCTATTACTTGATCATGGAATACGTCGATGGCGTCAATCTTCGACAAGCTTTTGCGTCTACACGCTTCACTCCGCATCAAGCCTTAACTGTTATTCCAAAGATCTGTGAAGCCTTGCAGTTTGCGCACGACGAAGGGGTGCTCCATCGCGACATCAAGCCCGAGAATATTCTACTGGATACCAAAGGCCGCGTGAAAATAGCCGACTTTGGAATCGCCAAATTCGCTGGAGTGGACGACCAGACGGGACTGACCGCGACTGGGTCAACGATTGGAACCCCGCACTACATGGCACCCGAACAGGTCGAACGACCTGCCGATGTCGATCATCGAGCTGATATCTTTTCGTTGGGTGTTGTGTTTTATGAAATGCTGACCGGCGAACTGCCGCTTGGAAGATTCGCCGCTCCATCGGAACGGACTAAATCCTTGGATTCTCGCATCGACGATGTTGTGATGCGAGCGTTAGAAAAGGATCGAGAACGGAGACAGCAGAGCGCGAATGAAGTGCGAACGCAAGTGGAGTTTCTAGGTAGTCACGCTGGCGAAAAACGAACGAATGTTCAAGTGCCCGCTACAGCGTCTCCACACATGAACTCGTCCCAGTCGCGGTTCACTTACCGATCTACGGTTGCCATCGCGCTCGTGATCGCTTCTATTCTGCTCCCCATCGCAATTGCTATGAGTTATGATTTTATCGACGATAGAATTGCTTCCTACCTAGCTATGGTTGCAGCCTGGTTTGGCATTCCAGGCACGTTGCTCGGAATTTTCTATTTGCAGTATCTGGGACAAAGCGGGCATAGGAACGGCTTGATGACCGCTGTCCTAGCCAGCACGTTTTGGCCGTTCACTCTTGCGACCTACCTGTTCTTTTTCTTGGCGAGCAGATTATTGCTCCAAGTCCTTGCGAGTAACCCTCAATGGGTGGGTTCACTAGGAGTGACTCTCGTACTGGTGCTCTGCATTATGGCTCCAGTTTGGGGGGTGTGGTCGATCAAGAAATGGGTTAAAAGAATTCGACCGGATCCTACGTTTGCGAGTAAAGCGCCACACCCTGTCGAGCTCGTGCTCCATTTCATCTTGAAAGCATTTGCAGTCACCCTTTGGACCTTTTTTGGGCTTGTGATTCTTTACATGACTCCGGACACAACGCGAAAACCAGACGTAGTGCAAAACAAAGTTGAGATACCAAAACCTACCGAGCCGGAATGGCACTATTTGCACTTGGACATCGCGACGATATCTACCAAAGAGAATGTCTTAGTCATCGATGTCATCGATGAGGTATCCTCCTACGGAATGGAGGGAATCGTTGCAGAACGTGGTGAATCTGATGAAAGCACGGGAGGCGTATCTCCATGGAGATTTTCGGTTACATTCGAGGGGCCGCCCTTATTGCCCGATGCCGAAGTCCTCGCTTCCGATAGCTATACGGGGAAGTGTTTCTTTCCGGGTGAACGATCAGAAATGGTTTCGTATGATCTAACCCGTGGACAGACCGCAACGCTCGCCTTTGCATTTCCAAACGCCAAAACCGCACAGGCATGCAAGCTTCGAATAGAACGCCAGCTCCATGCCCAGATTTGGGGAGCGCAAGATAGTAGCAAGAAGCCTCTTTTCCAAGTTGCAAGTGTTTTTGGAGAATATAAGGCCTTTGCGGAGTCCAGCCGATGACGGATCCACCCGTTCAGATGGGTCGCGACGATCGCCGGTTCATGACAACACAGTGGACGCACGTCCTCTCTGCTCGCGGAGAAACAGTAGAGGCCAAGCAATCGCTGAAAGAACTCTGTAATCGCTACTATGGTCCAGTATTCGCATTTATTGAGTCCTATACAAATCAAGATCAGAATGCTCGCGATTGGACCCATGCTTTTTTTGCGACGTTGCTTGAGGGAAAGTCCTTGGACTCCGTCGTCCAATCGCGTGGGAAGTTTCGGAGCTATCTTCTTGGAGCCGTAAAGCACTTTTTGGCCGATGATCGCGCTAAACAGATGGCGGAAAAAAGAGGCGGCTTGGTCTCGCATTTTACGATCGATCAAGTCGATGAGACACAGTTGCAGACTACTGCCGTTAGCTCACTCCCGCCGGATGCCTACTTTGATCGACAGTGGGCCATGTCAATCCTCGAGCACTCTCTGAAGGATCTTGAATTGGAATTGGGAACCGTTCAAGCCGCTCGTTTTGAGTTGATCCGGCCGTGGCTCAGTGGAGACTCGATAGAGCTCTCGCACGCCGACGTTGCAACAAGTCTCTGCGTTTCTGTGGAAGTCGTAAAAACCACTATCCATCGATGGCGAAAGCGATTTCGGGAGATCGTCAAAGGGCACATCGCGTCGACGGTTTCGAATGCTTCGGAGGTCGACGAGGAACTTGGATACTTGATCCAGGCACTTGCGATAGCAAATCGGGGGCGCCTCTTCAGGTCTTAATTTTGGAGTATGCGCTTAGTTGTACGACGCTCCGCGTCGTAGGTATCACGACGGAAGGAAACTGGGGACACACCACTTTCAAATTCCAATTAACGGATGGCGGAAGCAAAGCTCATAACAAAAGTGGTCGAGTCGCCGGGCTTCCAGAGCAGAAAGCTCATGCGAGAGGTCTTTATCCGTTCCCGCTGGGCTATATCGTGACTGCCAGCGCAGACCTTTAGCCAGTACCATTACCGATAAACTTGATTTGGATTGATCAGAAGATGATTAGCTTGTCGCAGCGAGCTGCCTATCAAGACGCTTCAGATTGAATCGGCGTTTTGATATCAGGCTCCGCATTTCGTACACATTCGATGGAACACCCGCTACCAAACTGAACATTCGGCCAAAGTCCTGGACCAGCAGTTTCCAATACCCCACATCGAGCTTCAGACGCTCGAAGATTGGTGGCAAGTCCATCGCAGTCGCGCCTGCCTTGTCCGCTCGTGTGATGCGGGCTGTTTCGTCCAACAATTCCAAATAGTCGCGGGTTGACATCGACAGAAATCCTTTGTCGCTACAACGCAACCCCGACCCGCTCGCACAGGGCCCGATCGGATCATTTTTCTCGTCAATTGTTAACGGCGCCAAAAAGCCATCCCGCAACGATGCACTGTCTGTCGAAGGTGCCTTGGATGCAGCTTGAATCGACTCGGTCCGTCGCTGAGCCGAAGTGAAATCACTCTGCTCGATCGTCTCAGCCATGGCCGCTCGAATTAGGTTGAGATCGACATAGGCCGAACAAGCCAACAACGTCTCTTCATCGAGAATCCGAACAGCCCGATATCGGCCTTGGAAAAATTTCCCAACTTCGCGATCTTCTTTGTTGGCTCTGGTACCAATATTTTGGCAGAGCAAACGCATCCACCACGCGACATCGCTCAGCCTGGTTCGAATGGTCGCGACTTTCTCCGGATCATTTCGAATCGAGTTCAGTTCGAACTCATTCGGCTCTTTGGCGGACCGGTCTTCGTTCTTGCGTTTGGGACAAAGCATCAACCAACGCCGCGCCACCTCTGTGTCATCCCAAGTGGAAACAACATCCGGCCTGGATCGCAAAATCAAATGGAAGTGATTGGAAAGAATCGCCATCGAGAGCAAGTCAATTCCAAAGTTTGCAGCCTGCGTTTTTAATTGATCTTCAATCCAAACCTTGCGATGGTCGAAGTTCTTTCCAGAGACGGGATCGAATCCAAAAAGAAAACAGCGACGTGTTACCCTTCCGATGACGTGCAAGATTGCAACCTCGGATGGATCGAACAATTCAGCACGCGCAAGTCGGACCATAACAAGCACCTCCCAAAAAGAACTTCAAGCTACCCTGCATTACCAACCAGATTGTGCCAAGATCCCGTCGGCAAATCAACTACACCCCTCGAAATAACGGGCTACTAACCCCCAGCATTTACGTGTGTCCCTTTGCTCCTTTTCACGTCTCTTCGTCGAGAATCCGAACAGCCCG
>Ga0105049_10001157_pt1 | contig 30969 bp, 28 predicted proteins | sample MAT06_FD_78087 | JGI IMG/M metagenome (GOLD analysis project Ga0105049, IMG submission 78087) | Freshwater microbial communities from Lake Fryxell liftoff mats and glacier meltwater in Antarctica - MAT-06 | ecosystem: Environmental > Aquatic > Freshwater > Ice > Liftoff microbial mat | place... | reverse complement strand
TGCTTTACCCGAAACTATTTCAATTGAAACCATTGAGACCGATTTGAAATTTATTGGCTTGGCTGCAATGATTGACCCGCCTAGAGTGGAAGCCATACAAGCCATTGCCGATTGCCATACGGCGGGTATAACTCCAGTGATGATTACAGGCGACCACCCCATTACGGCAAAAGTTATTGCTATCCAAACAGGAATTTTACGACATGATACAGACAAAGTAATTACAGGAACAGAACTTGCAAATTTTACGGATGCGGAATTTGAAAATGAAATTGAATCCATAAAAGTGTATGCCCGTGTTTCACCCGAACAAAAACTGAATATTGTAAAAGCATTGCAAAATAAAAATCATTTTGTAGCGATGACTGGCGATGGGGTGAATGATGCTCCCGCATTGAAACGAGCCAACATTGGTATTGCAATGGGCATTACAGGCACAGATGTTTCAAAAGAAGCAGCCCACATGATATTGTTGGATGATAATTTTGCCACGATTATAAAGGCAGTGCGAGAAGGTCGTAGGATATTTGACAACATACGCAAGTTTATAAAATATACCATGACCAGCAATAGCGGTGAGGTATTGACTATCTTTCTTGCTCCACTAATTGGTTTGCCAATTCCACTTTTACCCATTCATATACTTTGGATAAATTTGGTTACAGATGGGTTGCCTGGGCTTGCCTTTGCAGCCGAAGAAGCCGAAGAGGATATTTTGAAACGACAGCCACGCAAAACAAATGAAAGCATTTTTAGTGGTGGTGTAGGTATTCATATTCTTTGGGTGGGATTGCTGATGGGTGTTGTATGTATATCAACTCAAGTTTGGGCAATGCACCTAGGCAATGAGAAATGGATGACAATGGTATTTACAGTTTTAAGTATATCTCAAATGGGGCATGCAATGGCTATTCGCAGCGACTGGAAATCACTTTTCAGTCAAGGCGTTTTTGGAAACAAACAATTGATTGGAGCTGTGCTGTTGACACTAGGTTTGCAGATGGCAGTTATTTATATTCCATTTTTGCAGGATATTTTTAGCACACAAGCACTTTCATTAATAGAATTATCAATTTGCCTCGGCTTGTCATGCATTGTGTTTTGGGCGGTGGAAATTGAAAAATGGTTTAAAAGAATTAAACATAAACCACTAAACAGACTAAAACCGAAAAGCAATGACAAGTTTAATGAAAATAGTGAAAACACTTAAATATTAACACCTGAACTGCATAATAGACCGAAAGCCATCCTCTAACAGATAAGGTTTCGTCGCGTCGGAACGACGAACGATGAAACCTGTGTTGCACGGGAACAAGCATGATGAAGGAGCGCCGGGTTGATGCGTGGCGGACTTAGCAGCCCACTAGAGAGTCAACTTAACCACCGGTTGTTGATGCAGGTGAAATTGAAGCCTTCCCCGAAAACAGCTACGGTTAAAAGGGCTCATTTCGGCAGGAGAAAACCAAAATTAGACGCCAGCAGACAACCCCAACTTCTCTCCTTCTTTCAACATAAACTCCAGCGCTTCTTCGTGCTCATTGCGGATCACGCCATCGAGGATAGCTTCCTTAATCGCATTCTTGATAAGGCCCACCTCTCTTCCCGGGCCGATGTGGAAGGTTTCCATGATTAACTCCCCACTCACCGGCGGCTGAAAATTGCGAATGTGGTCTTTGGTTTCAACCTCCACTAATTTTTCCTTGACCAACTCGTAATTCTGAAGGTAGCGCTTTACTTTCTCTTCATTCTTGCTGGTGATGTCGGCCTGACACAACAGCATGAGATCATCAATATCGTCGCCCGCTTCAAAGAGCAACCGACGAATCGCTGAATCCGTAATTTCTGTTTTGGTGAGCGCAATTGGGCGCAAATGAAGGAGTACCAATTTTTGCACATACTTCATGTGATGATCTAGTGGCAAGCGCATTCTTCCGAAAATTCGCGGAACCATGCGCGCACCTAAGTCGTCGTGACCATGGAAGGTCCAGCCTAGTCCTTCTTCAAAGCGTTTGGTAGGCGGCTTTGCGATGTCGTGGAGTATCGCAGACCAGCGCAGCCAGAGGTTATCCGTATTCTCGCTCAGGTTGTCGAGCACCTGCAAGGTGTGGTAGAAATTGTCTTTATGACCGACACCATTGATGCGCTCCACGCCATGCAGGCGAACCATTTCTGGAAAGAATCGCTTGAGAAGTCCACTGTCAGAAAGCATCCGAAAACCGATAGAAGGTTTTACAGAAAGAATGATTTTATTAAGTTCGCCAGAAATACGCTCCACACTTACGATATCCAACCGTTCAGCATTTTCGCGAATGGCGCGGTAGCTCGTGTCTTCAATTTCAAATCCGAGCTGAGTGGCAAATCGAATGGCCCGCATCATGCGCAAGGGATCGTCGCTGTAAGTAATTGTCGGATCGAGTGGAGTGCGGATGATCTTCTTTTTCAGATCCTCGATACCATTGAACGGGTCGACCAATTCACCAAAGTTTTTTTCTTGCAGCGAAATGGCCATCGCATTGATGGTGAAATCGCGGCGGTTTTGATCATCTTCAAGTGAACCAGGCTCTACGTCAGGCTTGCGACTTTCACTGCGGTATGATTCTTTGCGCGCACCCACAAATTCCAGATCGTATTCCCGGTAAACAATCTGTGCTGTTCCGAAATTTTTGTGCACGCTGATCTTACGGGTGCCTAAACGCTTCGCCACATGCTCCGCAAGTGCGACGCCATCGCCGGTGGTTACAAAATCAAAGTCTTTGTTTTTGCGCTTGAGTAGAATATCGCGCACCATCCCACCAATTGCATACACTTCCACTCCCATTTCGGCAGCGGCTTGGCTGATTTCATGAAACAGCTTGGTATCGATGTGTGCAGAAAGATTCACTTAAAAAAATAGGCGGCAAAGGTAGGTTGAGGAGGCCGTTTTACCTCATTTGTGGCCACGATGAAGCGTATTCTGAAAATACAGGATCAGCCATTCCTGTCCCTGATGCTGCAACAACGTCGATATGAATGTCTCCATACTGCGCTCTTGGTGAGCTACGGTATGTACAATGGTGCAATGCAGAATAACCATGCAGTTCTGGTCATCTATGAACTCCAGCGATTCAACCAAAAACTGCGCACGGCTGTTCAGGAAAGCGGTTGCCCACACCTGTTCATGTTGTCGGGCATTTTGGGCGTTAGTCCAATCGCGGTGATAGTTTCCGGCCCCGTCTATGTAGTGACAGGGTTCGGTAAACGCCGATGCCCAGAGATAAGGATTGTGATGATTCCACGATGTTTCCAAACGAGCAATGCACGCCTTTACCTGCTCCACTTTATCGGCGGCATGGTATCTATGTGTATTGCGGTGCATCTCAGTTCACTTTCGAAATTCCCTGCTCTCCCTGTTTCAAACGATATCGAGTGCCTTTGCGCGTGGTGTCATCTAAGGCGTCAATGCGCTTCATAAAAATCCATTCTCCTAAGGCTTGCTCAGGGGTGAGCGTGAGCACAAGATAACCATGATTGCACACATCATTGAATTGAACCTGCGGATTTCTGCCCCAGCGTGTAAATCTGCGCTCCGCTTCTTTGGCCTTCCAGTGCTTCACATATTCATCATAGTTGGCCGAAGAAATACTGGGTACTGCATATTCAGCGCCCACGCAGCCATCGTGTTCTTTTTTCTTCAATCGCGACGGATCGCCCACCAGATCATTGGCCCATGAGGTGTGTGAATCGCCCGAAACGACCACCACATTGCGCATATTCTGTTTTTCCATAAAGTTCATAAGGCGCATTCGCTCCGCAGGATAGCCGTCCCACATGTCCATGAACTTCGGGTTTTTAGGCATCACTTTCGATACGTCGATGCTCGACATAATCACTTGATTTCCGATCACTCGCCACTGGGCTGTGCTAGTCGCCATTCCCTGTGTGAGCCAGGCAAATTGAACTGAACCAAGAATGGCCCGGTCTTCATTGGCGTAGATGGGATCATCCGCTCCCTTGGCTTGCGGGGTGCGTCCCTCTTGACGTTCATCCAACATCCACAAATCGGCCATAGAGCCAAATTGAAAGCGACGGTACAACTTACCTTCCATTTGAGGGCGCACGGGGAGCCAGGTGTAGTAAGCTTTCTTTGCATTGGCCTTTCGCGTTTCCCAATCGCCTTCGGTATCGCTCTGGTGATTTTGAGCTCCCGTTAAATGGCTATCATTCGCAAATTCATGATCATCCCAGATCGTGATGAAAGGAAAGAGGGCGTGCACATTCTGCAAATCAGGATCAAGTCGGTACTGGGCAAAACGCATGTAATAATCCTCTTCACTCACGATTTCATGGGTAGGAAGGTGCACACGACCTGTGCTCTTATTTCCATAATATCCCGGCTTGTATTCGTAGATATAATCTCCGAGGTGAAGCACAACGTCGATATCGGTGCGCATGGCAAGATTGCGGTAGGCATTGTAGTATCCTGCCTCGTAATTCTGGCAACTCACCACGGCAAATACCACCTTGTCGCAATTTCCTTCAGGAGCGGTCTTGGTGCGGCCCGTGCGCGATGTCGTGCCGTTGTGAGTGAAACGGTAGAAGTAGAATGTGGCAGGTTTTAATGCGAGCACATCGATGAGCACTCTTCCCGTTTCTTCATTCGGACGAATCCATGTTTCTCCGGTTTGAATGATCTGTTGAAATAACCTATCCTCGGCCATTTCCCAACTGACCAGCGCTTCTTCGGTATCAGGCAGGTCCAGAAAAGTCCAGATCATGACTCTATCGGAAAGCGGTTCGCCGGATGCTACACCAAATGAAAAAGGTTTGGAGGCCGGGTTTTTCATCGCCTCAAATCGCTCATAATCTTCAGCACTGATTTGTGCACTCAGCATTTGAGCTACACCCATCAGCACACAGCACACTGCATACTTCATCGGGCGAAGGTAAAGGCATCGCATCCCAACTAAATGAAGACTAGGTCAAGGGTTAGTGTCTAATGATGCTTTCTTTTTGGCGGATAAAGGCTTTCTATCGTGGTGCCAGATTAGAAGAGTGTCCTGTGGTGATTTATGTTTTTTTCGCCACGAAAACACAGAGAGCCAAAGAGAAGAAAATCACTTTTTTAGTCTTCATGGTACTTTGTGGCACTCCATGCCTTCGCGGTGAATAAAGTGATATGCCGTTTTCGTGCCTGCAGGTTCGACTAACCGCTAATCCGCCTTTTTTTGTTTTGATGAGAAAGGCCCACTGGCTTTATATTCCGCTCATGAAATCATTCATTGGATTCTTCCTACTGTGTGTGCTGAGCCTCATTGGCACTGTCGCTAGTGCTCAGCCGAATTATTACGGATGCCATTCTTTCAAGAGAAAGGCTGTCAAACCGCATGCTCCGACCGCTGCCGAGAAAATTCTTCTCAATGAAAGTATTGCGCGGAGCGATACGTTTGATATCATTCATTATGTGATCAATATCGATGTCACTGACTATGTTGGTCAACTGATCAAGGCGTCCACCACGGTTGCCTTCACGCCTCTTATGTCCGGACAAGAGTTCATCCGGTTCGATCTTTTTCAACTGACGGTGGATTCCGTGAGTGGACCCAATGGAGCATTGACCTTTGCGTACGACGACGAAATTCTGCGGGTCAATTTTGATGAAATTCCTACCGTAGGAGAAATTCAGGAAGTCACGGTACACTACCACGGCACGCCTCACCGCGATCCCAACTGGGGAGGATTTTATTTTGAATCGCAGTACATCTACAACCTCGGCATCGGCCTCACCACCGTGCCGCCCAATTTTGGAAAAGTGTGGTATCCATGTTTTGATTCATTCGTGGAGCGAGCTACCTATGAATATCATGTGAAAAGTTCGGGTACCTATCGCGCCATTTGCCAGGGTACGTTTTTGGGCGAACAACAGCTTTTGGGAGATACCATCGTTCGGTCATATATACTTGATCAACCTATTCCTACCCATATTTCTGCGATAGCAGTGGCCAACTATCAGGTGCATGAGTTCACCCACACAGGGCAGTATGGCGATGTGCCGGTAACGCTTGCCGCCAAGGCCGCTCAGCTCAACACCATGGTTTCACGCTATGTGAATTTAGGTGCTGCGATCGACGCCTGTGAATACTGGTACGGTCCGCAGCCTTTCGATAGAGTAGGGTATGTACTCACGACAGATGGTGCTTTGGAAATTCCTACCAACATTGCCATACCAGAATTTATGACCGGGCAAACCGAAGCTGCTAACCGGAGTTTGTACAGCCACGAACTTGGACATCATTGGTGGGGCGACAAAGTGACCATGCACAATCACACCGATATGTGGATGAAGGAAGGTCCGGCAGAATATAGTTCCCACCTCGTAACCGAATGGCTGCTCGGTAGGGAAGAGTTTGTGCGCGAAGTGAAAGACAATCAGCTCTATGTGCTCGAAGAAGCTCATATCGCCGATGATGGATTTCAAACTCTTTCGGGAATTGAAGATGAACAGATCTATGGTGTTCATACCTACAATAAAGGTGCAGCCGCGATACACAACCTGCGCGGCTATCTCGGCGATGAGCTCTTTCGGCAAGGCATGAGCGGCGTTCAGGCCAATCACGGTTGGAGGGATTTTACCGCCGAAGAATTTCGTGAGGTGTTGGAAGAGGAAGCCGGCGTTGATCTGGACGCTTATTTTGATGCTTGGATTTTTGCCCCGGGCTTCTCCGTCTTTGTGGTGGATTCCATGCAAATTGCCCCTGATCAGGGAGCCTTTAATGTAAACCTGTTTATCCAGCAGCAACTCAGAGCCACTTCCGAATTTCACCGAGACGTGCCGATCGATCTCACTTTCATCGGTTCCGATTGGCAGCGCGAAGAGCATCAGATTACGGTGAATGAAGAGTTCAGTGAAGTAGCGGTGACGTGCGCTTTCGAGCCGGTAATGGCTGTGCTCAATGGTCACACCCGACTCAACCAAGGACGCATGGATCGTGAAATTGTGATTACGCCCGACGTGTCTTTCGGATCTATTCTTCCCTACGTGGAGTTTCGATTGTATGCACCAACTCTAGTCGATTCTTCGCTCGTGCGGATCGAGCACATTTGGGCGGGTCCGGACACTGAAAATCTCGGTCCGGGGGTATTCGCTATTTCAGCTAATCACTATTGGAATGTAGATGGAATATGGCCGGAAGGCAATGCACTTGAAGGTCGTATTTATTACGACGGAAGTGATGCGATTGAACTCGATTCTGATTTGTACGGGGTGACAGAAGCCGACGCTGTGCTAGTCTACCGCGAATCGGCTGCGCATCCTTGGAGAGTGTATACAGATTATACGCTTTCAGCAGGTAACCTGACCAATGGTACTGGAAACTTCCGCATGGATGTGCTGAGAAAGGGTCAGTATGCCTTTGCCAATGGTGATCCCGCCGCGAGCGTGGAAGAAGGAATGGTGCAAACCGTAAGTGTAGAAGTTTTTCCTATTCCTGCATCGGATTGGGTGAGAATCAAAGGCTCCTCAACAGGCAGATCGAATGTGCAGATTGACATCTTCGATCAGCAAGGGCGCAAGGTCCTTTTTTCATCTTTTCTGGCTGAAGGCACTTTTAGCCGAGAAATAGAATTGAGTGAGCTCGCTGCTGGAAATTACATCATCCAATTGCGTGATGCTTCGGGCGCTGTGCGTTTCAGCAGTGCCTTGCCAGTAGTGCGTTAATTCGTTTGCGGATTGCACGAATCAATGTGATCGGGGAGCGGCGGCGCGTTGCAACCGATCATTGATGGCTCTTCCAAGGCCTTCTTCGGGCATGCGTTCCGCAAGAATCACGTCTGCACCGCTTTGATCCAACCGGCGCATTGCCGAGAATAGCGCGCGGGCCGCTTCGCTCAAATTGCCGGATGGTGAGAGCTGTTCTCCAGAAATATTTTCGAAGCTATTTTGAAGGGTCAGGGTAGCAATTTTTTTATCCGAAAAAAGAGGCAGCAGCAGTTCAATATCTCCAAGGAAAAGAGGAATGCGCGGGGCATAATGACTGGCGAGCATACCCGGTGCGGAAGGATTGCTCGAGCTTTGGGAGATTACCTCTATGTGTCCCGCCACGCGTTCAATCGCCTCGATGGAAAGGCCACCGAGTCGAAGCACAACCGGCTTGCTTGAAGTGCAATCAATAATGGTTGATTCAATACCCACGCTGCACGATCCACCGTCTAGGATATAGGGTATTTTTCCTCCTAACTGATCCGTTACGTGTGCGGCGCTTGTCGGACTGATATAACCAAACGGATTGGCACTGGGAGCCGCAAGCGGAAAGGGCAGCAGTCTCAGCAGTTGTAGGGTGAGTGGATGCGACGGCCATCGCACACCTACAGTATCTAATCCGCTAGTGACGAGATATGGCACGCGGGATGTTTTGGGTAAAACAAGCGTAAGTGCTCCCGGCCAAAATGCAGCAGCGAGTTTGCGGGCCACATCCGGAAATTCAGAAGCGACCTCACTAATCATTCGCTCCTCGGCGATGTGCACAATGAGCGGATCAAAAGCGGGGCGCTGCTTTACTTCGAAAATGCGAACGACGGCTTCGGGAAGGAATGCATTAGCCGCCAATCCATATACCGTTTCAGTAGGAATGGCGCATAACTGTCCGCCCATCAATACCTCGCGGGCGCGTTCAATATCCCATCCTGTCTCTGTGTTCACACGGCGCAAGTTACAGTGCGATGGAAAGTTCGTGCGAGTCTGAAGTTCCTTTGTCCATGCCTTCACCGAAATCATTACTTTTGCCCCGTGCAAGCAGTTCCCCTGATCGACCGCACCTTGTTTGGACTTATCCTGAACAGGCTTTGTTACCAACTCATCGAAAATCACAACGATTTCTCGGACACTGTTCTGATTGGTCTTCAGCCGCGCGGTGTTTTTTTGAGTGATCGCCTTGCAGAAGATCTTCGCCGCATTCAGCCCGACTGTAAACTCCAGTATGGCATTCTCGATACCACTTTTTACCGAGATGATTTTCGCCGTCAGGATAAACAACTGATTGCCCACAAAACCGACATTCCTTTTTCTCTGGAAAACAAGCGGGTGATTTTGGTCGACGACGTGCTCTATACTGGGCGCACCATCCGAGCCGGACTTGAAGGTTTGCTCGAACATGGTCGTCCGACTTCTGTGGAATTGCTGGTGCTGATAGATCGGCGGTTCACGAGAGAGCTTCCGATCGAACCAAAGTACGTGGGACGAAGTGTGGATAGCTATGATAATCAGATCGTGAAGGTGCTCTGGAGGAGGGAAGGAAATAAAAACGACGAAGTGCTTTTGCTCAACGACTAAGAATGACACAAAAAAAACTCAGTACTAGGCACTTGTTGGGAATCAGAGAACTGACCCGCGAGGATATTGAGTTGATTTTTTCCCAAGCTGATGAGTTCAAGGAAGTTTTGAGCCGACCGATTAAGAAGGTTCCTTCTTTGAGGGATATTACTGTCGCCAACTTGTTTTTTGAAAATTCGACCCGCACTCGGCTCAGTTTTGAATTGGCCGAAAAGCGCCTCAGCGCCGACGTCGTCAATTTTTCAGCAGCCACCTCTTCTGTGAAGAAAGGAGAGACGCTGGTGGATACGGTCAATAATATTTTGGCCATGAAAGTGGATATGGTGGTGATCCGACATGCTGCTCCCGGAGCGGCTCAGTTTCTCAGCCAGCACATCGGTGCGTCTATTATCAATGCGGGAGATGGAACTCATGAGCACCCCACACAGGGATTGCTCGATGCCTATTCCATTCGGGAGAAATTAGGAAGTGTGAAAGGCAAAAAGGTGGTTATTGTGGGCGACATTATTCATAGCCGCGTGGCCATTTCAAATATTCACTGCTTAAAGAAACTTGGAGCAGAGGTGATGGTTTGCGGTCCTACAACGTTGATTCCTAGGTATATAGAATCTTTGGGCGTAAGGGTTAGTCACAATCTGAAAGAAGCGCTGGCCTGGTGTGATGTGGCCAATATGCTTCGCATCCAATTGGAGCGCCAGGATGCCGGAGTCCGTTATTTTCCGTCGCTACGGGAATACACCCAGCAATACGGACTCACCGCTGAAATGCTCGATCAGTCAGGCAAAGACATAGTAGTAATGCATCCAGGGCCTATCAATCGGGGAGTGGAGATCACTTCCGAAGTGGCTGATGGTAGGCACAGCATCATCCTCGATCAGGTAGAAAATGGGGTGGCCGTGCGCATGGCAGTCATTTACCTCTTGGCTCAACATCTCTCCAGAGGAGTCTGATTTCTTTCCTCAATGATCTGTTAACATTCCGTGGTAGCCTGATGGCTGGAGTGCCAAAATGCCTTATTTTTGACCAAATACTGTTTATATGAAGTTTGAAGTAGACACTGGTACAGAGAAATTGGTGATCGTAAAATCCAAAGTGGAAAAATTGGATGCGATTCACGCGCCTGAGTTGAAGAGTGAGATTGTACTCCTCAGCAAGTCGGGTCAAAAAAACCTCGTTCTGGATTTGTCTGAAACACGTTATATCGATTCCTCCGGATTGAGCGCGATTCTCGTTGCAAACCGGGTGTGTCGGGACATGAACGGCACTTTTGTAGTGTGCGGACTTCAGGATGCAGTAAAAAAATTAATTGCCATTTCACAATTGGAATCCGTGTTAAAGATTACCCCAACCCGCGCCGAGGCGGTGGATTTGGTGTACATGGAAGAAGTTGAACGCGATCTCTAAAAAGCATGATTAAAAAACTACTTTTCTCAACAGCTATTATTTGCTTCTCATTTCTGTCGTTCGGACAGTGTGATCCCCTTTCACATGATTGGGCGGGAGCTACTTTCGGTGTTTCTCCGGATCCGCAAATTGGTGAGCAATTCGGCAACGCGGTGGTCAACGAACCGTATACCGAAGTTATCTACATAAAGTCACCTACATCGGCGATGGACATCGACGCCACGCTTCCTGCTTTTGTGCTGATTGATTCGCTTCGTCTCGACGACCTGCTGGTCAACACAGGAGTTTCTTTTGTGGGTCTAAATGAGATCGGTCTTTACCTTGGCTGCAACAACTTGGGAGATTGTTTGGATCCCTGCACCTTCCTTCCAGGCAATGTGTACTGTGGAGATATCTACGGCACACCTACCGTGGCCGGTGAATTTCCTGTGAAGATTGCGGCTACTGGTTTCCTCGATTTCTTCGGCCCGCAGGCTGTTCCCTATGAGTTTGAAGGATATGTGCTGGTGATTACTGGAGGCATAGTCTCCGTGGTAGAAGCTCCAGCCATGGTGCAGTCGCTTACCGTTGAATTGAATACTCCAAACCCGGCAGTTGATTTTACACAGATCGCCTTCGATCTGGCTATTTCAGGCGATGTCGAATTGTCTGTAATCAATCTGGTAGGTGGACAAGTAATTTCGAAAAGAATCAATGGTAAAAAAGGTATGAATACGTACCGTTTGGATACTTCAGGAATTGAAAGCGGTGTTTACCTGTATAGCTTGTCAGCCGGGGAGAAGAAATTCACCCGTCGTATGATCGTACAGCATTAATCGTGTTGATTTGTATTTTGAAAACCGTCTCCTTGTTGAGGCGGTTTTTTTTTCAGAATGAATTTTGAAGTCACCATATTAGGATGCGGTGCAGCGACTCCCACAGGCCGCTACAATCCTTCTGCCCAGATCGTTAATGTGCACGATAAACTGTTTCTCGTGGATTGCGGCGAAGGCACACAAATGCAGATTCGCAAGTATAAAATTCGTCTTCAACGCATTCAGCATATCTTCATTTCACACTTGCACGGGGATCATTACCTCGGGCTGATGGGTCTGCTCAGTACGCTTCATTTGTTGGGGAGAAATACAGAACTTCATGTCTACGGACCGTCCGAACTAAAGGCACTCATTGATCTCAATTTAAAAGTTTCGCAAACATGGCTCGTGTATCCCTTGCATGTGCACGTGCTTACGCCAGAGGTGATGGAACAGATTGTAGAAGATAAAACGATGGAGGTACATTCATTTCCCCTGAAGCACCGCATTGCGACTTGGGGCTTTGTGTTTAAGGAAAAAGAGCGCCCGTGTAAAATGCGTCAGGAAATGGTGGAGCGCCTTCGCTTGAGTCCGGAGGAAATTACACGATTAAAGAGCGGTGAATCAATCACTCGTGAGGACGGTCAAGAGATCGCTCCTGAATCTACGTGTGAACCAGCGCCTCCGCTTCGTTCGTATGCCTATTGCTCAGACACCGCGGTATGGGAGCCACTCACGGAATACATACCCGGCGTGGATTTGCTGTATCACGAGTCGACATTTCTGAATAGAGAAAAAACCAGAGCTGCAGAGACCTTCCATTGCACCGCAGAGCAGGCGGCAGAAATGGCGAAAAAGCTGAATGTCGGGCAATTGATTCTCGGTCACTTCAGCGCGCGCTACGACGACATGGACAAATTCACCGAAGAGGCAAGGCCCATATTTCCAAATAGCGTGCTTGCAGAAGAAGGCAAGACGTATGCGGTTGTGGCGAAATAAACTTAGATAATTTCTACTTGACGAGCCACTTTTTGAAGAATTTCAAAAGCGGTTTCAGCCATCACATTTTCACTGTCGAGTGTCGGATTAACTTCTGTAAATTCCAGACAGCACGTGCGCTCATTTTGAATCAATTCCAAGATAAGGTCTGCAGCTTCGCGCTCATTTATTCCACCCTTGACAGGCGTGCCAGTGCCTCGAGAAACGGCGGGATCCAAAGAATCCACATCGAAGGTGATATAGATTTTGTCGCAGGCCGATAGGTACTTGAGGATTTCCCGACTCAATTTCGTGACGCCTGTTTTGCGCAATTCATTGGTCGTAATCACGCGCATTTTATTGTTCTTGATGAGCGTGGCTTCTTGATCTTCAAAATCGCGGAGTGTCACGAAAACGACATCGCGATAGTCCACTTTCGGGGCGATATCTCCCACGCTTTTTAGCAGTTCCCACAACTCGATCGTTTCATAATCGAGGTCGTTCACCTTTTCCTCAATATTATCCTCGTTGAGCGCAGTAGCTAGCGGCATTCCGTGGAGGTTGCCACTCGGTGAGGTATAAGGAGAATGGAGATCGGCATGGGCATCTATCCAAATCACCCCAAGACGGGATTCGGGATAGGCCATTTTGAGTCCGGCAATCGTGCCGCCTGCACTGCTGTGATCTCCGGAGAGAATCAGCGGAAAACGTCCATCGCGAAGCGTGTCGCGCACAGCGGCTGCCACGCGCTCATACATCTTGAGTACGCTGCGAATGTTTTTTGCATAGCGGCTCCCCGGATTTCCGTAAAGCGCCTGATTATCGTTGGGAATAACGATGCTCTTGTACTTTTTGAAAAAGTCGGATCTGAAATCGAGGGCTGCAATTTTGATGGCTTCGACACCGAGACTCGATCCGCGAGTGCCTGCACCCACTTCACTGGGGACTTCGATCAGACGGATGTTTTTACTATTCGATTTGCGGACTGTCATACAGGGCAAAGATACACGCAGGAATTTAGCGCCCTGACTGGAGTTTTTTAATCAATGCATCGCCAGCTTCATCAAGCATGGCATACACTTCATGAAAGCCATTCATCTGACCGTACCAAGGGTCTGGGACTGTTTTTCCAGACCCGGGTTTGATGAGGTGTAAAAACAAATCGGTTTTATCCATGTATTCTGGACGCTCTGCAATCGCAAGGATGTCTGTAAGGTTCTCATTGTCCATCGCATAGATCAAGTCAAACCGATCGAAATCTTCCGGCACAAAGGGTCTTGCACGAAGATCGGAGATGTCGATTCCGTAAGACTGCAGACAGGCAATAGCACGTTCGTCGGGAGCCTCGCCTTTGTGATAATGACTTGTGCCCGCCGAATCAGTCTCAAGTTGAATTCCAACAAGCGCGGCTTTATGGCGAAGGATTCCCTCTGCCATTGGTGACCGGCAGATATTTCCCAGACAAACTAAAAGGACTTTCATTCTAAAACAGGTTGCGAAAAAGTTGGGTGAAATAAGAGCCCACCACGGGAATTTCTTTTTCCTCGCGATTCAGAGCATTCAGCACTCCGTAAATCGCACCCAGAAAATAGATTCCCAAAGCGATCCAACGAAACCGAATCAATGCGAATAGGATCATGCTCAGTAGCATCCATCCAAAGGCCTGACGCAGATGAAATGAAACGGTAGTGTCGGGCTTGGACTGATGGATAAAAAAGGAAATTAGCCAGCCTGGAATCCAGAGATAGGCAAGTACGGATAATTGAGAGGATCGGGTTGCGGGGTTCATTGCGGGCGCAAAAGTACACCTCAGCGAGTGCTATCGTTCCATACGAGTTCCACAAACTGATCATAGGTGCGCACACCTTGCGGATTGCCCATCAATTGCAGGTAGTGATCATTCACCTTTTCACCTAAGCCCGGATTGAATTCAGGATAGAGCTCCCATTCCAGTCGCATCAGGGCAATGTCACGATTCACCTTGGCGTCGGTCTGCTGCACCAATTTCATCCAAAGACTGTCGTTGCTGGCCCGAAGAAGCGATCGCACACTTTTGAGTAAATACACATGCGCGCTGTATCGAAACTCCGGTATGCTATCGTTGCGCAGGGCACTCCAAGCAACATAATCAGCTTCGCCTTCATGACTCACTCCGTATGCATGCGCCAATTCATGCGCAGCGATGAAGTAACTTGAAAGAGGATTGAACGTGTTCGAAGAATAGCCTTCACCCGCATAGGGAAAGTAAATTCCGGAGATGCCTATTCTGCGAATGAAGCCGTTATCATTCAAGGTATGATATCCGGGATTTCCATAGGTCTTCCATTTTTTCTGCTGAAGAATTTCCTTGACTTCCCAATTTACCAAGTCGATCGCATCCTTCCGTTCAGCAAATGGGTGGGCAATGTCGGATCGTTCCTGCGCAGCGCTTCGAGAGGCGCTCACTCCCAATTCATACAGTTGCTGATCGCTGAGTCCGCGCAATTCATCTGATTGAAGATCACTACACCAGTAATTAAACCCCCACAGCCAGAAGAAGGATGCAGCCCAACCGGCCAATTTTCCGCTGGCCATCCAAAGAACAGAATAGCCATTCTTCCGTGCTTTTTTTATATGATAAAACAATGAAAGCGGCGCACCGATAAGGACCAGGTAGATAATTGGGAAGGGTAGGAGACCGATGGTGTAGTCCCATGCCATTCGGATGAAGGGGAAGATAATTCCGCGATAGATAGCGTCTGTCAAACCCGGAAAGAGTTTGAAGAGAAATAGGACAACTAGCGTAAAAACAAAACCGCCCCATCCCGATTGGAGCACCTGGCGGCGCGAAAGTGAGGGCTTATTTTCCGAAGAAGGCATCATTTGCCAATGGCAAACATGACGGGTTTCTTGTGCAGATCGGGAATTTTATCGCGCCATTTAGCTACTTCTTTTCCGATCACAAATTCTCCTGGCAGCGTAAGTTCCGATCCGACACAAAGCCAGGTAGTCGGTTTGCAATTCGTTAGAATATCACCCATGACTTGATTGTTGCGATAGGGTGCATCCATGAACAGTTGGGTTTGACCCGTGCTCAGCGCAAGTTGCTCAAGTTGTTTGATGCGTTGCATCCTTTCCCTTGGTCCTCTAGGGAGATAGCCAATGAAGGCGAAATTTTGCCCGTTGAGTCCACTGCCCATCAAGGTGAGAAGAATAGACGATGGCACACCGAGTGGAGTTACCCGAATTCCCATTTCATGGGCTCTCCGCACGAGATCGGCACCGGGGTCAGCCACACAGGGACACCCAGCCTCACTCATCAGCACCACGTCATGGCCATCTGCAATAGGTTTGAGAAAAAGTCCAGATTCACCGTCACGGGTATGCTCGTTGAGCAGGCTAATGGAAATTTCTTCGAATGGAGTAGCGTATCCCAGCGCGCGCAGATAGCGACGAGCGCTTTTGAATTCTTCGACCACAAAGTGTCGAATGGGTTGAACAATGTCAGCGACCTGTTTGGTGGCTACAGTTTCAGCAAGACCGCCAAGTGTATTGGGGATCAGATAAAGTCTTCCAGTGGTACGTTTCACAGGGGTGTTCAACCGAGGTCATCAAAATTTACATCAGATTTGGGAAGCGGATTCGCAGGAGATTCCCCGTCCATTTCCCCTTCTCCTTCATGTTCATAGGGCCTATGTTCATCATCTGCAGCACGGTAATCTCCGCTGTCTTGCAGCCGGCGAATGTGAGCGATGGCTTCTTCTAATCCTCCGAGAAATTTCTCAAAATCTTCTTTGTACAAAAATATCTTGTGTTTCTCAAAACTGAGGTGGCCTTGATCATTCAGGCCCGTGCGTTTGCTCTCCGTGATGGTCATGAATAAATCATTTCCTCGGGTGGCTTTCACATCAAAAAAATAGGTTCGCTTACCTGCACGAACTGCCGTTGAATAGACATCATCGCGGTAGTTATTTCCTTCACTCATGGAACGAAAGTGATTTGTGAATTAAGGTTCAAGAGAATCAAATGTAGCAAACTTCTAAAAAGTCCGACACTGGGAGAATTAATTTTGGGCAGTTTCTAATAGAGAAGGAGCCTCAATAGGATCAAACAAAGGAACACCAGTGAGCTCAAAATACTGAGAAATGAGCATGAATATTAATCCATGTAGATTCCGCGGGATGGGCGGTATCGGTCTTCCTGATAGATTGAATACAATTGATCCATGCGCTCGCGTACGCGATCCATTCCGAGTTCTTTTCCCCATTCGATAAGACCTTTGGGATAATTCACACCTTTGGTCATGGCAAGGTCAAGATCAGCCGCGGATGCCACACCCAAATACAATGCATCATAGGCTTCGTTGATGAGCATGGCCACAATGCGATTCGCAATAGAATGAAGTAAACTTGGATGCGCATTCACCTGGTGTGGCTTCACATCTGCCCCATAAGGATAGAATCCTTTGCCTGTTTTTCGTCCGAGCCACCCTGCTTCCACGAGTCGCTTTTGCGTGATACTCGGTTTGTATCGTGGGTCAAAATAAAATGCATGAAATACACTTTCGGTCACGGCATAATTGACGTCATTTCCGATCAAATCCATCAACTCAAACGGACCCATTTTAAATCCTTCTGCACGCATAGCTGCATCTATCGTTGCCACATCTGCGACTCCTTCCTCCAGAATACGCAGAGCTTCTCCGTAGAACGGACGGGCCACCCGATTTACTATGAAGCCGGGTTTATCCTGACACACTACGGTCACTTTCTGCCAGGAAGAAATGAGTGCGCGGACCTGCTCCAACAGCGCCGTGCTGGTCTGCAGACCAGGTATAATTTCTACCAGTGGCATCAACGGAGCTGGATTGAAAAAGTGAATGCCCATCACACGGTGGGGGTGGAGGCAACTTCCGGCAATGGATGTGATGGAAAGCGAGGATGTATTTGAACCTAAAATGCACGAGTCGGATACAATCGGTTCCAGTTCGCGGAATACCTGCTGCTTCACTGAGAAATTTTCTACAATGGCTTCAATCACTAAAGTACAGGGCGCCAAGGCGCTGAGATCTGCTGTAAAGTGAATTCTACGGAGAATGCCCGCAGCCTCTTCTTCATTCATTTTGCCCTTCTCCTGAAGGCGGGCAAAGGTGCTTTTTAGTTGGGTTTCCGCACGCTCGAGAGCTTCTTTGTTCGTGTCTGTAAGCCATACCTCATGACCGGCCTGTGCAGCCACTTGTGCTATACCTGAGCCCATTGCTCCCGAACCAATAACTCCGATTACTCCTTTCATGCTGCTAAATTTCGCCGTGAAGGTGAATCAAAACCTTGATTCTATCGCCACATTTGTGATTCACTATGCGAAAAAAAGTCTATTCAGTTTTGTTGTGTACAGCGCTGACCATCCTTTCCGGATTGCAGGTGCTTCATGCACAGAAGCCTGCGCAATATGTCAAATTGGGTGATGAGGCCTTAGACGCTGGTCGATTTGCGGAGGCAGAAGGATTCTATCGTCAGGCATTTGCATTGGATTCTACTTCCTTCGAAGTGACCCAGAAATACGCGGAGACGGCCAGAATGATCAAAGATTATGCATTGGCTTCTAGGCTTTACGAGAAAACGTGGAATAAGGATGAGGGTAAAATTTATCCGGAGGGATTGTTCTGGTGGGCCATGATGGAAAAGTACATGGCCCGTTATGAAGAAGCCGAGTCGCACTTTCGAAATACCTGAAAAAGAACAAGAAAAAGGGAAACTATTTTCACGATAAGGCAAAGCAGGAGGCGGAAGCTTGCGCTTGGGTTTTTGGATACAAAATGCTGTCAGATTCATTGATTTCCGAATTGGTGCCCGCTGCCTTACACAGCCCGGAATCAGAGAATGCGGCCATCATTCACTCTGATCAATTCTTTTTTTCACGGTATAAAAATCAGCCGGATTCATCGGGCTGGTCGATTTGGAAAGGATATTTTGTAGAGGGTGTGGTAACCAATATTCGTGCAGTTTCGGAAACCTCACTTCCTGAAGCCAATCTGTGTTTCGGACGGAATAATGAAGTCTTTTTTACCCGCTGTTCGCAGACTAGTGAATGCGCTGTGTGGACGGGTACATGGGAGGATGAAAAGATTGTTGGGGCCCGCAAGCTCAATGCTATTTTTGATGCGGAGTCGACCACTACGATGCCTCACTACGTCACCATTCAAGGAATTGAGCATCTCTTTTTTGCGTCCGACCGAGAAAAGGGAGAAGGGAAAATGGACATCTGGTTCAGCAGAAAGAAAGGGGATGAGTGGGATGAGCCGGTGAATGCGGGCAAACGAATCAACACACGCGATGATGAATTGTCGCCTTTTTACTCCAACGGCACGTTGTACTTCAGTTCGGATTGGCATTACGGATTCGGTGGACAGGATGTATTTCGAATATCCGGCTCCCCCGGAATGTGGGGTGAACCCGAGAATATTGGGCAGCCCGTTAACACCGCTCAAAACGATCTTTTCTTCTCTGTTTTTCCTTCGGAAAAGCGCTGCTTTGTATCGTCCAATCGATTGGGTGGAGAAGCGGGAGATGAGTATTCTACGTGTTGCAATGATATATACGCATGGAGTTTTGGATCGGAAGAGCCCGAAGAGTTGGCGTATCAATCTCTCGAAGAATTGAATCGGTTTTTACCCGTGCGTCTCTATTTCCACAACGACGAGCCCAATCCGCGCTCGCGGGACAGCACAACGAATTTGAGCTATTCTGAAACGTATGATTCATATATGAAATGGATTGACGGCTACCTCAGGGAGAATAAGAAAGGGCTTTCGGGTTCCAAATCGGATGATGCCGAACTCGAGGTGGAAGGATTTTTTCACCTGAAAGTGGAGCAAGGGATGAAGGACTTGGAGATGTTCAATCAGTTGCTGTTGAAAGAACTCCAGCAAGGAAAGCACGTTGAACTCTCTATTCGGGGATTTGCGAGTCCACGGGCGAAATCGGATTACAATGAAATTCTCACCAAACGGCGCATTCAATCTCTTGTGCTCGAGATGTCGCACTGGAACAAAGAAGCACTTGTTCCCTTTATGAATAATGATTCCACAGTGACGGGAAGGCTCACGTTTCGCTCCCTTCCCTTTGGTGAAAATCAATCGGCCTCCGGTGTAAGCGATGACCTGACGGACGAGAAGGCATCGATTTACAGTTTGGGTGCCCGTTTGGAGCGAAAAATTGAAATTGAAAGTGTGCAGTGGCTTCTTGCTCCTGAGGTCCGGATCGTGAAGTTGGACGAACCCTTTTTTGATTTCGGGAAAATCCGTCAGCGAGATGGCATTGTTTATCACAATTTCGAGCTGCGCAATGGCGGATCAATGCCTATTCAAATCGATTCACTCACGGCTTCTTGCGGGTGCACGGAGCCGAGGATTGATAAGACGCTCATCGAGCAAGGTTCATCTGCGACAATCAACGTCGGATTCAATCCTTTCGGGAAAAAGGGCCTAGAGGTGAAGCAAGTGATTGTTTACATCCACGGAGAAGAGCCCAGAGTGATTGAAATTGCTGCAACGGTGGAATAGCTTTGGCATTCCTGCCTTTTCGGATTATTATAGCCTTGTATAGTTGCTCCTTCGTTTACTTTGTATCAAGAAAATGAACCGAATGCCGATCATCCAGACCTTTATGAAAACTTCTTTTATTCTATTCTTTACTGCAATCGTTGGCCTGTGTTGCAATCAACCTGTCAGCGCTCAACCAACCTGGCAGGTGGGCAACACCACCCTGACCGAAACGGATTTAGCTACCGGCATCAACCTGCCTTGGGAAATCCTTTGGGGTCCGGATGATTTTATCTGGTGCACCACACGTGTGGGCAACTTGTTGCGCATTGATCCGGAAACCGGAAACTATACTACAGTTTTGAATAAGTCTTCGGTAGTTCCGGGAAGCGGGGGAAATGAACCAGGCATGTTGGGAATGGCCATGCATCCGGATTGGGAGAATACTCCAAAGGTTTATGTGGTGTACAATTATCAGGTCGGAAACAACATTCGTGAACGCCTTTCTTCGTTTGATTGGGATGGTGCAGCGCTCACCAACGAAACGTTTTTAATTGATAATATTCCGGGAGCATGGATTCACAATGGATCACGTTTGCTCATTACTCCGGACAATAAAATCATGATGACCACTGGCGACACCGGCGACAGCGGGACGAGCAGTCAAAATATTTCTGCTTTAAACGGAAAAACGCTTCGCATCAATCTCGACGGCACTATCCCTTCCGATAATCCAGACCCTGCAAGCTATGTGTGGAGCTATGGTCACCGCAATGGTCAGGGCTTATGCATAGGTCCGGATGGGTTCATCTACCAGAGTGAACACGGACAGAATAACTCCGACGAGTTCAATATCATCGAGCCGGATCGCAATTATGGCTGGCCAACAGTGCAGGGATTCTGCAACACGGCCAACGAACAAACGTATTGCGCAAACAACAACGTGAAGGAACCATTGCTCGAATGGTCTCCCTGCACTGCAGTGAATGGATTGGAATACTATACTCACGAATCTATTCCGGAGTGGCAGAATTGTGTGCTAATGGCAGTGCTGGGCGGCCTTGGTGGAAACTATGAGCGCATCACAGTGATTCACCTCAGCGAAGATGGTCAAACCGCTACCTCAGTGCATCCTCAGGATTCCTATTTCTCCAGCTTCAATCTTCGCATTCGTGATTTGTGTGTGAACCCCTACACGGGCGCTCTTTACGTGGCATTCAACGGAGCTAGCTATCCTGGAAGTGGGCCGAACACCATCAAGGAATTTCGCAATCTCGCATTTAATTCTACACAGGATGGTCACAGAGAGGCGCTTCAGGAAATCACCGTGTTTCCAAATCCGGCATCCGAAAAAATCAATCTGACCTTTAGCGAATCTTTCCTTGGAGAACAAGTGGAGGTCTTTTCGTTCAAAGGAGAGATCGTCTATTCCGGGAAAGTCACGCAGACTAATCTGTCAGTGGATTGTTCGACCTATGCCGCTGGAAGCTATTTCCTGCGTGCCTCATCTTCCTTGGGTACGATTTCTCGGACGTTCGTGGTGAAATAAAGCAATGGGTATTTCTGGCTTCAACCTGACGGCGTTGTTCGTCGTCTTTCACACTCTCGTTTTTGCACAGCCCGCTGAGGTCAACATTTTTGCAGGCCGCGTCGTGGACTTTGAAACAAAGCTCCCTGTGGCCGGACTTCGCGTGTGTGCGATTCCCGGATCGCCCTGCACGCTTACCGATGAGGAAGGTTTTTTCAAACTTCCGCTATGGGCCGGACAAGACTCCATTCGAATCGAAGGACTGGGATATTTCCATGAGGATTATGTGCCTGCTGCTCAAGCTGGGATTTCAGTGACGTATGGAATTTCACAAGATCCATTTGCACTTTCTGTGGCTGTGGTGGAAGGTTTTCTCAACCCTGCCACCAATGCCTCCACTCCAGGCACGTTTGGCTTGATCAAACGTCCGCTGTTGCAAGCCGGAGATCAGCTATCCCTTCAGAATTCGTTGAACTCGATTCCGGGAGTGGTAGTGGAAAACAGGGGCTATGGTGGGAGTCAGCGCATACAGATTCGGGGAAGTTCATTGCGCGCTCCATTTGCGGTGCGAAACATCAAAATGTACCTGAACGGAATTCCATTCAGTTCGCCCGACGGAACAGCACCACTCGAGTTGGTGGATGCCGCGGATATCTCGTCCATTGAAGTAATAAAAGGTCCTGCCGGAAGCGCGTGGGGAAGCGGCACAGGCGGCGTGCTGTTGATACGCGCAATGGAATCGCCAAACGGCGGTGGTTCATTTGAGCACAATCAAACGCACGGACAATTTGGAATTTCACGTTACCACACCGCAGTAGAAACGGCTACGGCACGAACGGGAATTAGGATATCTCACATTTATCAAGATAATGATGGGTATCGTGATCAAGAATTCAATCGCAAGCAGCAAATTTCTTTAATGTTGCGAAATGAGCTTTCTAGCAAATGGAATCTATTCACCTACGCCACTCATTACAACGGACATTGGGGACTTCCCGGTGGACTTACCGCAGAAGATGCAGAGACTAATCCGCGGGCAGCTATTCCATTCAGTGCGGAAAACAATGCCAGTCTGTATCGCAATCGTTACTTCGCTGGAACCAGCGCCGTTTATCGTCCAAACAGTCGCTCATCGCTCACGATTGCCGTCTATGCGATGAACACCAAAAAATTCAATCCATTTGGCACTAGTCGGTTTTTCAATGGATTCAAAGATGAGGGTGCAGGAGGAACGGGCACACGAGTCACCTACGCTCGTCGCACGAATCTTTCAGATGACTTGCGCCTCGATTGGGAAGGTGGTACAGAGTTGCAATATGAATCATTCTACCTCACGGAAAGTTCCAATGACGGCGGTCTTCCGGGTGATTTTCGCTATCGGTTTGAAACGAATTATCTGGCCATGTTGGGCTTCGGCGCGGTAGATCTGACTTGGAAGAATCGGGTTCGATTGCATGCGGGGTTGAGTGCCGGCGAAACGTTTCATGACATTCGGTCAACTGGAATAGACGATATACGCACGGACACTACAGCTTCGTGGGGACTTAATTGGCTGCCGCGAGCAGGACTGGCTGTGAAACTCGATAGCTTACTTTGGATCAATGCGTCAATAAGCTATGGGGTTTCAAACCCAACCATTTTTGAGCAGGTTAGTCCGGAAGCCATAAGCACCTCTGCGGGCTTCATTCGGAGCAGAGTGAATCCGGAGTCTGGAGTGAATTACGAAGTGGGTATAAAGGGCAAGGAACACCGGTCGGGCGTGGAAGTGGAGGTGAGCGCGTATTTATTCGAATTGAATGAAGTGATTCTGCCCGTGCCCGACTCCATGCCTTCACCTTCTGATCCAACTGAGACCTTGGAATTTGTGCGCTACGCAAATAGCGGTTCAACACGCCAGCAAGGCATAGAGGCAGTTCTTCGCAAATCGTTGATCAATCAGGATCGTTTTTTTATTCATCGACTGGATGTTCTGATGAGCTTTACGCGCTCCGATTACCGGTTCAATTCATACCGACTTGATGATCGTGAGCTGAATGGAAACCGACTTCCGGGAGTTGCGCTAAATGCACTTTCTACGACACTGATCGCTTCTGCTTGGCATGAGCGCATTCGCTTGAGCATTCAGCATTTTTGGTATGACCGTATGCCACTTAACAATGCGAATTTGACCTGGCTGCCCGCCTGGAATTTACTGAATGCGCGAATGGATGCCACTATTCTTCAATCAAAGGATGGACGTCTGAAATTGGCTGTGCATGCAGGAGTAAACAATGCCCTTAATACTTCCTATACCTCTTTTGCGAATCTGAACGGTACGAACGGCCGGTTTTACAATCCTTCACCACCGGTCAATTATTACGGCGGAATCAGAGTGAGTGCGCGCTTCCGTTAGGAGCGTTTATCTGGGCGGATGATGATCTCCGAAATAATTCCTTTTCCAGACTGTTCGAGCACAAATGCGATTTGCTCCGCGATCGTTTGTGGATCAATTCCGCTCGCAAAACCCGGCCTAAGTTCTTGCAGCAGTTGATCGTTTTTGGTCTGCTCTATAAAAGGGGTGTTGACCGAGCCCGGACTGATTGTGGTAACTCCGATTTTACCCGACAACTCTATGCGAACACTCTCACTAATCGCCAGCACGGCGTGCTTCGTTGCGCAATACACTCCACTGTTTGCAAATACGAGGTGAGAGGCTACCGAACCGATATTGATCAGGTGTCCCCGGGATTTTTCCAGATGAGGAATTGCGGCGTGAATGACGTTGAGAACGCCCTTCACATTGGTGTCTACCATTTCATGCCACTCTTCAATTTTTCCATTAGGAAGTGGATTGAAATAGCCTAGTCCGGCGTTATTCAATACGGCATCCAGCGAACCGAAATGAGCTACTGATTCTTCAATGCTTTGTTTCACCGCAGCATAATCCCGGACATCTCCTAGGGTAATGTGCACATGGTCACCCAATTGGAGTTTTACCTCTTCCAATGCGGCCATATTGCGAGCCATAAGTGTGAGCGCAAACCCTTTGGTATGGAGAAGAGCTGCAGTAGCTCGGCCAATGCCGCTGGACGCTCCGGTGATAAAAATATGTTTCATGGCCCAAAGTTATCACTACAAGCCTTGCACACATAAGCTCTATGAACTTTCGTGCGAGCAGTTGCGGAGCACCTTACAGAGGATGAGCACTAGACTTCGGAAGACTACACCTGTAGAATGAAAAGGTCCCGTTTCCGGGACATTTCAGTGAGTGTGAGATGCTCAATGCAGCTCAGATTAAGTCATTTTTAGAAGCAATCATGCACTGTAATCCGTGGAGATATGAATCAGTTCAGACAGTGCTGAAACTGCTCAAACCCGTACACGGGAAGCGACATGCGAATGCTTTCAAACTTTTGCACATTGATGCGGATCTTGCATTTGCGCAAATTAGGAGTGCGTTTTTTGTCTTTCATCACAGGGTGGTTAGAGGGTTTTCATACGCCACCCCATTGTGAAAGGTTACGCTACTGGGAAAATGTCGGCTGCCATCATAGAAGCAATATGAAACTCCGCGAGATCAATGCCTGTGGTGATTTCATGATCTCGGCAATAGTCAAGTACCCGTTCGGTAGGCATGTTTCCAGTCAGAGAGTCTTCCGCCATCGGGCATCCTCCAAATCCTTTAATCGCGCCATCAAATCGTCGGCATCCTGCTTGCCAGGCAGCATCCACTTTTTCGTTCCAGGCTTCCGGAGTAGTGTGCAGATGTGCTCCAAACTCAACTCCCGGCAGCGCAGGGATCAGTTGGCGAAATAGCGCATCAATGCTTGCTGCATTGGAGGCTCCTATCGTATCACTTGGGGCGATAATGCGTACCCCGTAATCATTGAAAAGTCGGCGACACCAATCCACTACAATGTCAGGTGAATAGAGGTCGCCATAGGGATTTCCAAATCCCATTGAGATATATACTACGAGCGTTTTTGCAGAGTCTAAGCATAGTCGTTGAATCTCTGCCACCCGCACGAGCGATACTGCGATAGAACTATTCGTGTTGCGCTGCTGAAAGGTTTCAGAAACAGAAAAGGGATAGCCGATGCAATCGATTTGATCAAATGAACACGCTTTTTCGGCGCCGCGCACATTCGCTACAATGGATAACAATTCGGATTGAGTGTGCTCGAGATTCAGAGATTGAAGCACTTCTTCGGTATCCCGCATTTGAGGAATTGCTTTTTCACTCACAAAGCTTCCAAAGTCAATGGTATGAAATCCCACACGAAGCAGTTGATTGAGGTAGAGTATTTTCTTTTCTGTAGGAATAAATTCCTTGATACCCTGCATTGCATCACGTGGACATTCAATGAGTCGAATCATGAGTGGATCAATTTGCCGAAATAGTTCAGCGAAGGTAATACCTGTATTAGATTGTGATTTCTCGTTCCCGGCTCGCTTCAGACTTATTCGTAGGAGCCTGTGTCCATCCATTTCCCATTGCGATAGATCAGCGCACTCTTTGAGAGCTCGTGCCACTGTTTCCCATTTTCTGAAGCCTTTTTTTCGAGAAAGTTTTTCTTTCCTCTACGAATTCCGGGACTTCCTGTCCATGTGGACGAAGTCAACTTTTCGAGTGCAGCAGGAGGAATGAAATGATCATTGATTCCTTCAAGAAAAAGGGTAATTCCGGGGTCCACTTGGTGCGCTCGAATATGAAGCCAAGCATTGTCCGCGACTGGTGGCAATTCGCTGAACTCGATGTGTGTGCCTAATGCTAAGAAGTAGGGAAGTAAGGCACTTCTCGAAGAAGTCAAATCAATTGTGGTATCCGCGTACACAACAGTCATCAGGCCTTTGGTGCGGGCAATCACCAAGTGGTTTTGAACTTCACAAACCAATGTTTCTTCCTGACTCGCGCGAGTTTGCCATTGATATCCGGAATAGAATAGCCAAGTCACCACGACTAAAATCGAAAGGATTAATGCTTTCGTTTTCTTTGAAATGAACCATGTGCCCCACGCGATGAGGAGAGCGCTGAATAGGAGGAACTGAGGAAGATCCATCCCAATTCCTGTGATCCGACTTCCCGGAAGGTCATTCACCCAACGCACGATGAAGTTCATACACTGAGCTAGAAATTGCACAATATTTCCCGTGAATTGCGCTGCGGGTGGCCATGCGGAGGACACAATGAAAACTACACCACCATAGAGCAGAGCAGTGGATATCGGAATCACGATCAGATTGGCAAGAAGAAAGTACACCGGGAATTGGTGAAAGAGAAACAAGGTAAGAGGCAAGGTGGAGATTTGAGCCGCAATGGATACGGAAGAAAGTTTCCATGCAGCGCGAAGTGATTTATTTCGAAAGAAGAGGAGATTTTCGATCGGTCGTTGAAGCAGGAGAATTCCTGCTACTGCCAGATACGATAGAAAAAAACCAACTTCTGAAAGGATACGTGGATCCATCCATATAAGGAGTACAGCAGAGGCGCACAATGTATTCATGCTATTGCTTTGCTTGTCGAGATTTGAGGCGATTAGGAAAAATGAACACATCACTGCCGATCTAAGCACTGAGGGTGAGAAGCCGGTCAGGCCGGCGTATGCCCACAATAAAGAGGCTTGCAGGAGTATTTTCCAGACAACGAGTTTGTTTTTTGGAAAGAGAAATCCGGTGATCCAAGAGATGACGAGGTAAATCATGGCTACATGCAAACCGGATACGGCAAGAATATGGATCGTGCCTGAAGCGGAATACGCATCGGTCAGTTCGCGATCCACTTCACTGTCGTCGCCGAGAAGCAGCGCATAGAGTATGGAGCGCACTTCAATATCAGTGATGTACATCGCGATTCTTTCCTTCAATGTGTTGCGCCAGCGTGACATTTCACCTCGAACCGTGCGTGGGTCTGCACCTTCAATCGGGTGAACGTGTGAGGCATTGCACTTGATCTGAGAATGAATTCCCTTTCGGTGCATATATGCCGCATAGTCAAACGAATGGGGGATTCGCGGGCCATTAAGATTGCTTTGTTTTCCTTTTACAACAATCAATTGATCAGCTTCAAGGAAATGGTGAGGGCGATAAATCTGTACGAGAAGAGTTCCGGAACTATTTCGCCAGGATCTATCGACAAGCAGACTGATAACCTCCGCCCGACAACTTACGCGGGTGCTGTCTTGGTGGGTTACTTCCGCTATCCGAAGCAGCCAATGGGAAGCGTCAGGAGCATGCACATAGTGATGTGGGTTGAATTGGCAGTGCACACGCTGACTGCCGATGAACCCGGCAAGGAAGAGAATCACGGCAAAAAATATCCCATGGTAATGTCTTCGGCGAAACGCTGCGTGCTTTTGAAGCCACATTTCCAAGAGGAATAATAGCAGTATGATACCCGCGATTGCTGGAAGCCAGGAATAGGATAGCGAGCATCCCAATCCGCATCCTGCTCCTGAAATAAAGTATAGGCCGATCCGCACAAAAGGGGATCGGCGCCAAGTAGGAGTCATCATCGTCTATCAGTTTTTCAGTCCGTTCAAAAATAGATCGGATGAAAGCTGATGGAGGTGGTGTTTCTTCTGAATAAAAAATGCGCGAATTATGCTACCCGTATACATTCCAGTAAGATTGGGTTGCATTGAATGCGGAGCTTCACTGATGCGTTTCTTGCGCATCATTCGGAAGTTTCGGTAGAAGCTCCCGTGTGCCCGAAGCACCGCTTTGAAATAGGGCCAATTACCTTCTGAAATAAATCGCAATCCGGCGAGGCCATCGAGTACCAGACGACGGATTAGTTTAAGGTATAAAGGACCACTTCTGTAATTTTTGAGAATGAGATACAGATTGTTGCGAAAGTTGAGATAAGTTTTAAACGGATGCAATCGATCGAGTGTGCCGCCGCCTACATGGTATACTTCAGAGTTGCGACAGGCGCCAATTTGGAACCCACGGTTTTTCAATCGCCAGCACAGATCAATTTCTTCCATGTGGGCGAAGAAATCTTCGTCCAATCCTTCCACGCTCACATATGCTTCGCGTTGAATGAACAACGACGCACCAGAAGCCCAAAACACTTCCTCGTTTTGGGTGTATTGACCGTCATCTTTTTCGAATTCGTAGAAAATACGGCCAGCGCAAAATGCGAAAGCATCTTTATCGATAAACCCACCCGCAGCGCCGGCATATTCGAACCATTCCCGCTTGTGAAAGTCGCGGATTCGCGGCTGACATGCCACCATTTTTGGGTGACTATCAACGTAATCAATCATTGGTTGAATCCAGCCCGGAGTTACTTGTACATCACTGTTGAGGAGTACGATATACTCATGCGGAATTTCCTGAATGCCTTTGTTGTAGCCTCCTGCAAAACCAAAATTCCGTTTGAGAGAAACCAATCGCACCTCAGGAAGTGATTCGCGGACATAGTCTAAAGAGCCATCCTGACTGGCATTGTCAATAATGTAGACATCTGCGAGATCATTGCTGTGAGTCACCACATCGGGTAGGAACTGACGGAGAAATTTTTCACCGTTCCAGTTGAGTATGGCAATTGCGACGCGTTTCACAGTTTGGTGTCAGGTGCGCGAAAATAGGTCAATGCTCGGTTCGAGTGCGAATCATTGACACTTTGCTTCTAAAGCGAATCGAAGCAATCAATGAGGATTATACCAGAGGTCTTCAATTTCATCGCCGCTGTAAGGGTCTGTGGTTTGGTTGGAGGCATTCCTCCCCACATCCACCGGGCGATTGGACTCGCGAGCACGCACGAGTCTTCTCCAATCGTTATTCTGCACTTCATCCGGTACATCACTGTGCAGCAGCTCAAAATCGTTGTTCAATGTAGTGTTGTAAAACAAGAATCGGCGATCGCGCAGTCCGGTGTTTGTTTGATAGTAATGCCATATTTCAAAAGGCCAGTAGTCAGGATCGTGGTGACGGACCACTTGAGTATTGGGAGCACCATATCGGAGATACACTCTTCCACGATCAGTTTGCCATCCTTTCTTGATACGTGTTCCAAAGCTCGCTTCCACCTTGGCCAGATTCTTTTCATAGGCCCGCCATCCAGCTTCGGGGCTCTCAGGATTGCGGCGCAGCCAGAAGGAGTAAAAAAAACTTTGCATCATGCGCAGGTCTGAGCCGGCCAATTGATAGTCGATAGTGTTTCGCTCCACATTTCGTGCGATGGGATGATGGGATTGAATGATTTGATACAATGAATCGGCATTGGTGTATTGTCCCGCGAAAGAGGCCTTGAGAAGTTCGTCGCTCACAAGCAATGGATCTGCAGCCACAGCAGCAATAAGATTTCGGCTAAACCGACGCTCTTCCGAGCACACCATTTGATTCTCACGGTCACGCACTTCCACTCTAATTTTGTAATCTCCCGTAGGAAGGTTTCGGATATCCATAACTTGAAGCAAAGGCACTACTGGTGCTGCTTTCTCGCGTTTGATACGCTTGCATTCTGCCACTTCATTGTTTAGAGCATCTGTGATGCAAACAGACGAAACAAAGGGTTGGTCCACACCGAAATAATTGTCGGTTTGGTAAATTTCCGCGTAGTAAATGAGCGTATTCAATTCAGAGGGATAATACGAGGAGATATAGGGAATTAGATCGTAGCCTGATTTGGTGAAGGCAGTGACTTCCTCAGCGGCGGAATAGGCGCTCACAAATTGGATATCGGAAATAAAGGCACCGTCGGAGAGGTTATTTATCACGATAGTTTGCCGATAGGTTTCTCCCGCCGAAGCTTCGTCAGAAAGGTCTCGTGCGGTAAGCTCAAGGTCATAAGTTCCGTTGGCAAGCATAAATCGCTCAAGGGAAAGGAATGGACTTGTATCACCATTTTCAGAGATATCGCTGCTCATATTTACCTTCCGGAAGTCAATTACAGCGTTGTTTTGAGAAAGGACAATGGTAAGTTCTGCAAAAAACTGTTCACCACCATTGGGGGCTGGCACAGGTTTCATGGAAAGCGTTTCAAAGGCTGTCACAAATTCCACATACGGTCCTTGGCCGGGGATATGAAACACCCTATAATCGAACAATACCTTGATGGAGGATGCCGGAAAAGACAGACATAGAGCCAAAATGAACAAGGTGAAAGAGTGTTTCATAGAAATTGGCATAAGGTGTAAAAATACGAGAGAATCATCAGAAAATGAAGGATTAGTCAAGTGGTATGGGGGTGAAATAAATTTCTGTTTTTGCAGAATAGGGAGGTTGTATTACTTTCGCGCCGGAGAGTTGGCAGAGCGGTCGATTGCGGCAGTCTTGAAAACTGTTGTACTGAAAGGTACCCGGGGTTCGAATCCCTGACTCTCCGCCAGCCAAAATCAAAGATCCCGCCGATAGGTGGGATTTTTTATTTCCGGAAACCCAAGCCGAGCTTGCTCGTGCGAAGGGTTTAAGGGAATAAAAAATGACGTAGCGCAGCGAAGCATCTTTGATTTTGGCT
>Ga0105049_10001150_pt1 | contig 31019 bp, 19 predicted proteins | sample MAT06_FD_78087 | JGI IMG/M metagenome (GOLD analysis project Ga0105049, IMG submission 78087) | Freshwater microbial communities from Lake Fryxell liftoff mats and glacier meltwater in Antarctica - MAT-06 | ecosystem: Environmental > Aquatic > Freshwater > Ice > Liftoff microbial mat | place... | reverse complement strand
TACCTGCGCACATCGGTCGGGCTCATGAAGCAGTACGCCGGGGTCTTCCCCACGCTGCGCCGGCGCCCCGACTCCGACGGCAGCGACCTCGATTTCGCGTCACCCTCGCCCGAGGAGATGGACGCACTCCTGGAATTCTCCTTCGAGCGCTACTACGCGACCAGCGCGCTGTTCGGCAGTGTAGAGACCGCTGCGTCGATGGTCGACACGCTGCGCGCCGTCGGCGTCGACGAGCTGGCGTGTCTGGTGGACTTCGGGCTCGACACCGACACCGTGCTGGCGCATTTGCCGCACCTCAACGCGCTGCGGGCCCACTGTACCGACGAATCCACGGCGTCAGAACCTTCGGTATCGGCGAATGCCGTGGTGGTATCGGCGAATGCCGCAGTGGTGTCGGCGAATGCCGCAGTGGTGTCGGCGAATGCCGCAGTGGTGTCGGCGAATGCCGGGGTGGTGTCGGCGGCCGCCGAGGCAGCGGCGCGCACCGACGACGCGTCGCTCAGCGCGCTCGTGGCGACGCACGCAGTCACGCACTTCCAGTGCACGCCCTCCATGGCGCGCCTGCTGCTGGCGGCGGACGACACGCGCGAGGCGCTGCGCCGTCTCGATGTCATGTGCGTGGGCGGCGAAGCGTTGTCGCCGGCGCTCGCGAGCGAACTGCACGACGTGCTGCGCGGCCGATTAACAAATATGTATGGCCCCACGGAGACCACGATCTGGTCGTCGGTGCAGGCGATGTTGGTCGGTGCGGAAGTTTCCCTCGGCCGCCCGATCGCCAACACGACGCTGCAGGTGGTGGACCCGGCCACGCGTGCCCTCCTGCCGATTGGCACACCAGGCGAGCTGCTTATCGGCGGCGCCGGTGTGGTGCGCGGTTATCTGGACCGTCCGGAACTCACCGCCGAACGGTTCGTCGAGTCCACCGACATCTCGGGCGCCGTTGCGCGCCTCTATCGCACCGGCGACCTGGTGCAGTACACGCCCGACGGCGGGTTGCAGTTCCTCGGTCGGATCGATCACCAGGTCAAGGTGCGCGGGTATCGGATCGAACTGGGCGAGATCGAGGCCGCCATCGCCGGCGATACCACGGTGCAGGAGGTGGTGGTGGTGGCGCGCGAGGAGGTGGTGGGCGATCCGCGCCTCGTGGCGTATGTCACCGCCCGCCCCTCTGCCACGGTGGCGGTCGACGCTCTGCACGCGCGACTGCAGGCTGTCCTGCCGGCGTTCATGGTGCCGTCGCAGTACGTAGTGCTGACCGATATGCCGCGCACTCCGAATCTCAAGATCGACCGCAAGGCGCTGCCGGCACCGTCGGTGGTGGCGACTGTGGCTTCGGCCTCACCGGCCGTGGCCCCTGAGGGTGACCTCGAACGCACCATTGCCGCCGTATGGTGCGAAGTGCTGCGTCTCCCCACCGTGGGCAGTCGCGACAACTTCTTCGACCTCGGCGGACATTCGCTGCTCGTGGTGCAGGTGCACCAGCGGCTCACGACGGCGTTGCAGCTGTCGTTCCCCATCACCGACCTTTTCCGCTTCTCCACGGTACAGGCCATCGCCGGGCACCTGGCGAAGAAGCGCGGATCGGCGACCGACGGCGCTTCCGCTAACGGTTCGGCGCCGCACGACGACATTGCACGCCGCGCCGAACTCCGGCGTTCAGCCACCCAGCGCCACGTGCGTTCTCGCACCTGACTGTTCTTTCATACCGCCTGTGACCGCTTCAGAGACGCCTCCCGTGCCCGTGCCTGACGTGCAGCCTTGGACCGGCATTGAAATCGCCATCGTGGGCGCTGCCGGTCGCTTTCCCGGCGCTCGCTCGCTGACCGAGTACTGGGACCTCCTGAGGGAGGGGCGCGAGAGCATCCGGCAACTCACTGACGCCGAGCTCGAACTCGCCGGTGTGCCCGACGCGCTGCGAGCCCATCCGCAGTATGTGAAGGCGGCCGCAGTCCTCGAGGACATCGGCTGGTGGGACGCGAAATTCTGGGGCTTCAGCCCGAAGGATGCGGCCATAATGGACCCGCAGCATCGGCTCTTTCTCGAGTGCGCCTATGAGGCGCTCGAGCACGCCGGTATCGCGCCCGACCAGGTCTCTGGACGCGTGGGAGTGTTCGCCGGTGTGGGTATGGGAACGTGGTTCCAGCGCACGCTGCTCAACAATCGGGCGCTGATGGAAGACGTCGGCCTCTTCCTCGTGCGGCACACTGGGAATGACAAGGATTTCCTTGCCACGCGTGTCTCGTACGAGCTCGACTTGCGTGGCCCGAGTATCAACGTGCAGACGGCCTGCTCCACCTCGCTGGTGGCCATGCACCTGGCCGCCCAGTCGCTGTTGAGCGGCGAGACTGACGTGGCCCTGGCGGGCGGTGTGACACTCGAGTTGCCCAACACCGCCGGTTACCTGTTCAAGGAGAGCGAGATTCTCTCCCCCGACGGGCACTGTCGGGCGTTCGACGCCGAGTCCGCCGGCACGGTGTTCGGCAGCGGCGCCGGCGTGGTGGTGCTCCGGCGACTGCAGGACGCCCTCGACGACGGGGATCATATCCTGGCAATCATGCGCGGGTCGGCCGTCAACAACGACGGCGCGGGCAAGATCGGCTATCTCGCGCCTAGCGTCGACGGGCAGGCGGCGGCGATCGCCGAGGCGATCGCCGTCGCAGGCATCACTGCGGACACGATCGACTACGTGGAGGCGCACGGCACAGGTACGCGCGTTGGCGACCCGATCGAGGTCGCAGCACTGACGCAGGCGTTCCGTCGCACCACCGACGCCGTGGGCTACTGCGGCATCGGGTCGGTGAAGACCAACATCGGCCACCTCGATACCGCCGCCGGTGTCGCCGGTGTGATCAAGGTCGTGCTGGCCTTGCAGCACGGCGAACTCCCCGCGTCGCTGCACTTCGTGGCCCCGAATCCGCTCATCGATTTTCCCGCTACACCGTTCGTGGTGAACGGCGAGCGTCGACCGTGGCCGGCGCGCGGGCATCGGCGGCGGGCCGGTGTGAGTTCGCTCGGCGTAGGCGGCACCAATGCCCATCTGGTGCTCGAGGAGGCGCCACCGCGCGATCCCTCGCCGGCGCCCTCGCGGCCGTGGCAGCTGCTCCCGTACTCGGCGCGCACCGACACTGCCTTGGCCACCATGGCCACCAACTTGGCGGACCACCTGCGCGACGCGACCGACGTCCCGCTGGCCGACGCGGCCTTCACGCTGCAGGCAGGGCGACTGGAGTATCAGCATCGGGGCGTCGTGGTGGCGTCGTCGCACGCCGATGCGGCCAACCGGCTCGAGGGCGCCGACCTCGCCTTCCGCGCCACCGCCAAGGCCTCCGGGAACACGCGCACCGCCGCCTTTCTGTTCGCCGGTGGCGGCGCCCAGCACCCCGCCATGGCGAGTACGCTGTACGAGCGGGAGCCGCGCTTCACGGCGGCCTTTGATGCGGGGCTGGCGGTGCTCGACCCTGGGCTGGTGGCATCCATTCGCACCGCACTCCTCACCGAGTCCACGAGCCCCGAGGCGGCTGCCGCGTTGCTCGAGCGCCCCTCAGTGGGGCTGCCCGCGTTGTTGCTCACACAGATCGCCCTCGCGCGCCTCTGGGAGCATTGGGGCGTTAAACCGTCGGCCATGATTGGCCACAGCATGGGCGAGTACGCCGCCGCGCATCTCGCCGGCGTCTTCTCACTGCCTGATGCGGTGAAGCTCGTGGCGCTGCGCGGCCGGCTCTTCGAGAAGGTCACGCGGGGGAGCATGCTGTCCGTGACTCTGGATGCGTCCGAACTCACGCCGCTGCTGCCGCCCTCCGTTTCGATTGCCGTGATCAATGCGCCGGGCCTGTGTGTGGCCTCGGGCCCCACCGAGGGCATCGCTGCCCTTGAAGCGTCGCTCGTCTCGCGCGACGTCGATTGCCGCCGTGTGCGAATTGCCGTGGCTGCGCATTCGGCCCTCCTCGATCCCATCCTCGGCGAATTCGAGGAGTTCCTGCGTACCGTGCGTTACGGCGCGCCCACCATTCCATTCGTCTCCAACCGGTCGGGGCGCTGGATCACCGCTGCCGAGGCGATGGACCCCATCTACTGGGTGCGCCACCTGCGCGAAACGGTGAACTTCGCCAGCGGGCTCGAAATGCTCCTCGACGATCCCGACCGCGTACTCATCGAGGTCGGCCCCGGGCGCACACTCACGCAGCTGGTGAGTATGCACCCAGCTCGCCGCGAGAGTCACGCGCTCGTACCTTCGCTCCCCACCGCCCTGACGGATGCGCCCGCGGTCGACGACCAGGCGTACCTCCTTGCGGCCCTCGGGACCGTGTGGACGCACGGCGTGTCGGTCAACTGGCGCGCCCTGCACGACGAACCGCGACATCGTGTGCCTCTCCCCACGTACCCGTGGGAGCGCCAGCGCTACTGGATGGAGCCCGATGCCGCAGTCGCGACCATGCCGGCCCACGGCGTCGGCGAGACCGCTGACGCATCGGCCGAGGGCGATGCGCGTCGCCCCGATGTCGCGCAGTGGTTTCACGAACCGTCCTGGCGGCGTGGCGATGCGGCTGACCCCTCTGCGGTCCGCGCGCTCTGGCTGCTCGCCGACGAGTCGGACGCCGTCCTCGAGCAGGTGTGCGAGCGGCTGCGGGAAGGGGGCACGCGCATCGTGCGTGTGCACTCCGGGTCAGGCCGGGTGGCGCTCGCCAACGATCACGCCACCGTGCGCACGGATGTCCCAGACGACTGGCGGTCGCTGCTCGACGAGGCGGCCGCTGCCGGTGCCACGCCGTCGCACATTGTCCACGCGTGGACTATCACACCCACCGTGCTCGATGGCGAGGTGGCGGCCTTCCATTCGCTGGCCTCGCTTGGGCAGGCGCTCGGACAGTCCGATCCTGCAGTGCCAGTGCAGCTGCTCGCACTCACCCGCCGTGCTCAGGATGTGACCGGCGGCGATCTCACGAGCGAAACCGGCGCCCTCGTGCTGGGACCTGTGCAGGGGCTGCCAAGGGAAGTCGAGGGACTCACCGCCTGGGCCGTGGACCTCGACGAGGCACCCACCACGCCCGCGGCCGTGGCGCACGCCGCGCGCCACCTCGCGCACGAGATTTCCGCCGGCGCGCGCGAGCTGGTCGTGGCATGGCGTCGCGGACGGCGATGGGTGCGCGCCTTCCGCGAGGCTCGGCCGGTCGCCGCGCCCGCGGCCCGCGCTTCGATGCAGGTGCGCGATGATGGCGTGTACGTGATCACGGGGGGTCTCGGTGGTGTTGGTCTCGCGCTGGCGGAATGGATCGCGAGCCAGGCGCGCGTTCACCTCGTGCTGCTCGGGCGCCGCGGCCTGACCACAGGGCCCGCCGCGACCCCCGACGACCGCCAGCGTGAGGCGGCTGTGCGGCACCTCGAGTCGCTTGGTGCCACCGTGCGCGTGCAGGCTGTGGACATCACCGATGCTGCCCAGGTGGCCGAGGTCATCGGCGCCCTCGAGCGCGAGCATGAGTCACTCAACGGCGTGATTCATGCAGCCGGCACACTCGCCGACGGCCTGCTGGCGTTCAAGTCGCGTGACGACATGGACGCCATCCTCGCCCCCAAGGTTCGGGGCGTGCAGGCGCTCGAGCAGGCGCTTGGCAACACTCCGCTCGACTTCTTCGTCTGCTGCTCGTCGGTAAGCGCCATGGCAGCGCTCCCCGGCCAGATGGACTACGCGTCGGCCAATGCCTATCTCGACGCGTGGTCTGTGCGTCGCGCCGCCGAGGTTTCTTACCCGGTGCTGTCGTTGGCGTGGAGCGCGTGGCGCGACACCGGAATGGTGGCGCGCGCCCGCGGGACCATTCCCAGTGCGCGCACCCCGCATCCGCTGCTCGAACGCCAACTCCGCGACGGCGACGACGCCCTCTTCGCCACCGTGCTCGACCCGTCGCGCCACTGGATGATGGACGAGCACCGCCTGGTGAACGGACCATCACTGGTGCCGGGCACCGGCTATCTCGAGATCGCGCGCGCAGCGCTGGCCCCGTGGGCTTTGGGCAGTGCCCTCGAACTGCGCGACGTCGCCTTCCTCCGCCCGCTGGCGCTCGACCGGGACGCCCCGCGCGAAATGCGCGTGGCGATCGAGACCGGAGAGCGCGACGGGCAGTTCGTAATCGCCGGCGCGGTGAGTCCGGGCGAGGATGGCAGCGTCTGGGAGGAGCACGTGGTGGGCCGCGCGCACCGCGCCGACACCGCTGCCCCGCCCCCGATCGACCTGGCGGCGGTGGCCGCCCTCTGCCCGCTGGACTTTGGTGTGCCCGATGCCGATCCACATCTCGCTTTCGGGCCGCGCTGGCAGAACATCCGAGGGGTGCGGATGGGGCCCGGTGTGGCGCTCCTGTCCCTCGAACTGCCTACACCCTTCCGGGGCGAATTGGCGACCTACCAGTTGCATCCGGCGCTCATGGACATGGCCACTGCGGGTGCGCAGCGACTCATTCCTGGGTACGACCCCGCGCGCGATTTCTTCGTGCCGCTGTCGTACGCGCGGCTCACGGTGCACGCGCCGCTTTCCGCCGACGTCCGGAGCGTGGTCACCCTGCGTGACGGCGGTGCGGTCGAGCCCGATCTGGCGGCGTTCGACGTGGTCATCACCGACCCAAGCGGCGCCGTGCTCGTGGACATCGAGGAGTTCCTGATGACGCGGGTGCGCGATCAGGTACAAATGACAACCAGCGATCCGCGCCGTCGGCGGCGGCGCAGTACGCTCGATCTCGACCAGCAGCGGGAGCTGGAACGGGCGGCAGTTGAGCCCGCGTGGTACGCCGAGGCCATCCGCCCGGCCGAAGGCGGGACGGCGTTCGGGCTCGGCTTGCGGCTGGCGGTCGATCACCCGCACCTGCTCGTGTCACCGTTCCCGCTGCGGGGATTGCTCCGTCGCCTGACGACGGGCGCGGGACCGTCCTCGCTCCGCGCGGCTACCAGCACCCACCGCGCCCCTGCGCTCCCCGTGGTGCCGCTGGGCATTGTGGAGCAGGCACTCCTGGGCAGCGAGGCGGTGAATGCCGCAGTCGTCATGCAGCGCGCCGATCGCACCGGCAGTGTGCGGCTGGTCGCGTACGTGGAGTTGCACCCATCAGCCCGCGCCACCGTATCCGAGCTTCGCCGCGCCCTCAAGAAGACGCTGCCCGCTCACCTCGTGCCGTCGGTGTTCCTGCTGGTCGACATCTGGCCGCAGCGCGGTGACGAAGCCGTCGACCGCGATGCACTCCCCGACCCGTTCGGCGCTGCCGACGACTTCGTTGCGCCTCGCACGGCGTTCGAGGTGGCTATCGCCGAGGTCTGGCGCGAAGTGCTCGGCATCGAGCGCATCGGCGTTCACGACAACTTCTTCGATATCGGCGGGCATTCACTGCTGGCGGTGCGCGCCATCGCAAAGCTGGACAAGCGCGTCGGCGTCCGCCTGAACCAAGCCAACATGATCCTCCAGACACTTGAGCAATTGGCGGCCGAATGCGCGAAGCGCACGTCGTCGGTGCCGGCTGGGACGCCATGAATCCTTTGTTCTTCGGCTCGTCCGATCGCCCGCTGTATGGCGTATACCACGCCCCAAAGGCGCGCACGGGGCGCAGCACCGGCGTCGTGCTGTGCTATCCGTTCGGCCAGGAATACATGCGGGCGCACCGCGCCTTTCGGCAGGTCGCGCTGCTGCTGGGCAAGGCGGGTTTCCACGTCTTCCGGTTCGACTACCGTGGCACGGGCGATTCCTCGGGCGACGGTGAGGATTTCACGCTGGCGAGTGCGGTCGACGACACCCGTCACGCCATTGAAGAGCTGCGGGATATGGCCGACGTCGACACCGTGGCGCTCTTCGGGTTGCGGCTCGGCGGGTCGATCGCGGCCCGCGCGGCACAGGAGGCCGACGACGTGACGCACCTCGTGCTCTGGGATGCCCTCGCCGACGGAGCCGAATATCTGCGTCAACTGCGAAGCGCAGCGGCTGAGCCAAACCGTGCTGGTCAGGGCGGCACGGGGCCGTGGACGTTCGGGGTGATGGGGTATCCTGTGGCCCCGGCGCTCCAGCACGAACTCGCGGCGCTGCAAATCGACTCCGATGCGCCGACGAAGGCGCTCCGAGCCCTCGTCGTCAGCGACAGCGATGGCGCAGACGCCCAGACTCTGGCAGCCTGGCTCGGGACGGGCGGACGAACGGTCGACACCCTGATTGCCCCGCTTCCCGGTCGCTGGGATGAGGTCGACAATTGGGGGTCGGCGATGATTCCCCAGGACGCCATCCAGTCCATCGTGGGCTGGATCTCAAGCGAGGTGCGGTGATGATAGAACGGATTGTACAGTTCGGGTCGGTGGCGAGCCTTACAGGCGTGCTTACGGAGCCCAAGTCAGAGCGGGCGGTGCTTGATGTGCCGCCGGTGCTCCTCATCAACTCGGGCATCCTGCACAAGGTGGGTAGCTGCCGGCTGTACGTGAAACTGGCGCGCGCACTCGCCGACGCCGGCATCGCGAGCCTGCGCTTCGACCTCAGCGGTCTCGGCGACAGCGACGTGCGCAAAGATGCACTCCCGTTCGAGGAGAGCGCCGTGGCGGAAACGCAGGAGGCCATGGACTACCTCACGCGGCTCCGAGGCTGGAGCGCGTTCCAGCTGGGCGGACTGTGCTCAGGTGCCGACGTGGCCCACATGACCGCCGTGGTCGATGCGCGAGTCGTGGGCATGGCATCCATCGATGCCCGCACACACGTGACGCCGGCCTACTGGTGGCACAACTACAAGCTCAAACTGCTCAAGCCGCAGTTCTGGGTGCGGTGGGTGAGCCTGCGTGTTGGCGGTAACGGGCCACCGTCGTTGACCGGCGGACCGGACGATTCCACGTTCGAGGTCCCCGCGTATGTGCGGGTCATCCCGCCGCGCGACGTATTGGCCGCCGAGTTGCGCACCATCGCGTTACGCCGCGTGAATATGCTGTACGTGTTCACCGATGGCCTTGATTTCTACAACCACCAGGGACAGCACCGCCGGGCGTTCCGGGACGTCCCGTTCGGCGACTGCCTGACGGAGTCTCACCTGCGCGGCGCCGATCACATCATCACCGATCCGACGCTGCAGCAGCGGGCCATCGAGATGCACGTGCAGTGGGCCCGGGCTACGAAGCGGGCGCGAGTTTCTGACGTGGCGTCGACGTTGGCGGCCAGTGCGGATTTCGGCTGAAGCCGATCATCCGTGTCGGTCCAAGCCACACACCCTGTGAGCTGAGCGGACGGAAGCCACCGCAATGCCCAGGATGAAATTCTTAAGCGAGATGACGACACGCCACGCGAGACTGGCCACAGCGGCGACGACGGCATCGCTCATTTTCATTGCTTTCTTCACGCTAGGCCCAGGTGACCCTCTCGTGCCGTCGGTGCCAATCACATGCGTTCGTTGCGGCAGCGTCTGGCTCACGGACCTCATCGCAAACGTTGTGCTGTTCATTCCCTTCGGTGTTGCGGCGACGTTGTCCCGTCTCCGTCCGTGGTGGGTGATGCTGATCGGATTCGCGGTGAGTCTCGGGGTCGAGACCTGGCAGTTCCTTGGCGTCGCGGGGCGCGACGCAACGCTCGCCGACGTGCTGGCGAACACTCTCGGGTCACTCCTCGGCGCTCTCGGCGCACCTTCCCTCCGCGCCGCAGTCAATCCAGCGCCCGCGCGGGCGCACGCGCTGGTCGTTGCAAGCGCGTTACTCATCGTCGCCACTGCCGTAGCGGTGAGTTACCTCCTGGGGCCTACGCGTCCGACAGCTCCACTATACCTCCAGATCGAGCCCGACAACGAGGGGTCAAGGCCAGCCCCTACTCGCGTCTCGGCCGTGACGCTGAATGGGACGCGTGTCGTTGGCGTGGGTCGCCTCCCCAAGTCGCTCGATGTGCGCGGCGCCTTGCAGCGAAAGCGATTCATCCTCGAAACAAGGATTCATGATGCGCCCGTCGGTCGCGGATTGACGGTCCTCGTGCGAGTTACGCCACCTCTCGTCGCTGCTGTTGCCGAAGTCGGCGTCTCGCCTGACGAATGGTACGGCGGGACTGGATTGCGCGGCGAGGATTTCGGATTGCGAGGCCTGCGCATGTCGGTCCCCCGGGAGCGAAATGGCAGTGATTCAGTTCTTCTCTCCGTCGAGCGTACCGGCCCACTGCTTCAACTGCGCGCGCGAACGCCGAAGGGCGGGAGCAGTCGCATGCTCGAGTTGTCAGTGCTCGATCTGTGGGTTCCGTTCATGCCATTCCGAACCACCGTCGGCGAGCGACCGCTGCCCATGAGCGTCGCTCTCGCCTTCGTCGTGCCGGCGATCCTCGGTTGGTGGGCAGGTCTCGCGCGCAATCATGTAGACTTCGGCATCGTGATTGGCGCACTCGGAGTTGCAGCCACCTGCCCAATTCTGACTGCCGGACTCGCCGCGCCACCAGCGTGGGCGTGGATCCTCGCAATCACGAGCATCCTTGCCGGGTGGCATGCCGGTCGACAGCGCCGGCAGCGAGATTGAATCTCACACGAGCGATCGTCGCACCGATGACGAAAGGCACACATCTGTCCTGACTCTGGCATTGTCCAACCGTACTCAGGACTCGGTCGACGCTACGCACTGCCTGCAGCGGCGGAAGGTTTCAGAGCGATGCCGCCGTCACTCGCGCCCAAGTTGCAAGGCGCCGACTCCGCGGGACTGCGGAGTGCCAAATCTTGTTCGCAACCTCGAAGGCGAAGAAGTGCCACGTAATGCGCGAGGGGTGATCACGCGTGAGCAGCGAGCCACCTTGTTCCGTCGACGAGCGATACGAGCTCAGATAGACCGCTCCCCAACAATCGCCGGGCCGTCAACCCAATACTGTTTCATGCTCGCAACCTGGAACGGATATCAGCACCCTACCCTCCCAGGCGACTCAGCAGCGTCCGAGCCCCGACTGTAATCGCGTTGGGGATCCATTCTCGATCGAGCTTCCCGAACCTGTAGCGCGTATGCCTCTCAGCGCGACGGAATTCGGCGTAGCGCGCGAAGAGCTCGAAATAGGCGTTCGCGTTCTTGCGTATGTCCAACTGGGTTCGAGCGAGGGACAGCGCTTTCTCCTGCATGATGCGCAGTTGAACTCGATCCGCCGCCAGCCGGACAATCGCCTCTGCGAATCCGGTGACGCTTCCGAGAGGCACCCTGACTCCGACGTCCGGGGTGATGATATCCCGAATTCCACCGGGAAGATCGGAGACCACGGAGACGATGCCGTGAGCCATCGTTTCCAGAATCGAGACCGGCGTCCCCTCGACCTCCGTCGGAAAAACAAAGATGTCCTGATCGCCAAGCAACGCAAACACTTCAGGGGTGGAATCAGGCGAATGAAATGTGATGCAGTTTGGATCTGGCCACTCCGCTTCCAACCAGCCGCGGAGCGGACCTTTCCCAATTACGCACCAGGACGCGACGACGCCGCGCGCGCGCAGCGCACGGTCGATCTGCGGCAGCAATTTGACGCCCTTCTTCTCGACCAGACGCCCGAGGAACACCAGCTTCAGTGGCCCGCCGGGATCCTTGTTGATCGTGGTCTCTTGCGACACTCCGTAGGGCAGGTAGAACGTGCGTCCGGCGAACAATCCCGGATCTGCGGAGAATGCGGCATCTGCAAAGAACGTGGAGTGCGAGACCGCGACGTCGACCCATGTGCCGGCCTCCATGTTCAGTTTGACGTAATGAAAGTCGTGGAGAAAGTGAAATACCGTCTTCGGGCTCTTGCAGTACGCGGCCGCAGCCATGGTCAGCAGATTCTCACAAACTATGGCACCTGGTCGCGTCCCCAGTTCGGCGCCGAGTCGACGAAGCAGCGCGGCGCGATTCTCTGATCTGCTGTAGTCGAAGCGCACGGTCTCATCTACCGCAAACGGGTCAAGGAACTCAGGCTCGTTCCTTTCCAGCTCGCGCAGAAGTACCACCTTGGAACGAAATTGGCGCAAATGCGTCGTATAGTTGATCAGATTGTAATTCAGGCTGGAGACACCCCCCATGCACGCGGGGAAGGTGAATACGATCTCCGGGCGCGTGTCATCTGCATTCGCCGCACTGTTCATCGCCATTCGGCGACCATTTCACGAACGCCCGCTTCCAGAGTGATGGTGGGTGCCCATCCAGTCGCTGCCCTGAGCTTTCCAATGTCGGCCAGCAAATGCGGGCGATCCGACGCCCGCGCCCGCGCAGGATCCACAGTCACCTCGACCGACTCACCGAGCGCCGTTGCGAACGCGTGCACCACGTCCATCGCCGTGTACTCGCGACCACTTCCAATATTGAACGTCTCACACCCACGAACGTCATGCCGCAGCAACGCCTGCACGGCAGCGGCAACGTCTGACGTATGGATGAAGTCGCGCCACGTGGCAGTGTTGCCCAACCGCAACACGCGCGAGCCAGTCTGCAGCTGATCCATGATCGCAGGAATCAGATGCGGATTCGTCTCGTTTGGTCCAAAGGCATTGAAAAAACGACCAATCGCCGTGGGCACTCCAGTCTCGAGGGCAAACGCCCTGCAAAGTTCCTCGCCGGCAAACTTTGAGAGCCCATAGATGTCTGTCGGACCGACGGGGACATCCTCCGACAACGCACAATCCGCGGCAGGATAGACCGCGGCCGTCGAAGCGAAGAATACCTGCCGCACCGATGAAATGCCACGCGCAGCCTGCAGCACGCGATGAGTCCCGGTGACGTTGACGTTACTGGAGAGGAAGGGATGCTCATTGCAGTATGGTATGAAGTGGATGGCCGCCAGGTGAACCACCACTTCAGGCGCAAATGCGCTGATCGATGCGCGCAAGAGCGGGTAATCGAGAACATCGCCAGTCACGAATCGATCATCTGCGACGGCGGCAAAGCCGCGCTGTCCGAACGAGAGATTGTCGTAGACCATGACGTCATGGCCATCCGCGAGGGCCCGTTTCAGGAAGGCAGACCCGATAAAACCAGCGCCACCAGTCAAAAAGAGTCTTGCCATTTCTATTCCTCTGCTCGTGAGACCGAAGGTGCGCTCAATCGCTCAGCTGCCCGAAGGGAAGATGCCAGCAGACGTTCAACTCGCAGTGCCCACGTTCGCAGAGTCATGATGCAGTTTCAGTGCTGCATGAGATCACGAGACTGAGCGGCTCACGTCGGCGCTGGACACAAACCGACGCACGTCTCGAAGGTGCCGAATTCGACATGCGCGACAACCTTCTGTGCGGCGCCGCCTCGCATGTTGAGGCGTCGGTGGAATGAACGGAGTGCAATGTTGTAGTTTCTCCGCGGTATGTCAACAACAATCAGAAATGGATCGCCCCTAGTTTCCCGAAGGCGCAATTCAAGGCCAAAACGGGGTGAGTCCAAGGCAAAACCTCAATCCCGAAACGTGCGTCAGCGGGCACTTGATACGGTTGGTTCAGGACCATGGCAAGGACCAAGCGTCGGAAGCGGCGGCGAGGAAGATCGGCCGTGCCCAATAGACACTGCGCCTCTGGCTCGGACGGGCCGAGCGCGAGGCGGGTCATCGGTCCGGCACGACCACTGCTGAGAATACCCAGGTAAAGGTGTCGACGGCGTGATTCAATGGGCTGCGCCGCGCCAGTGACACTTCAGCAGCGGCATCGAAGTATCTCGCGCAGCCGGTGCTCGACCGACGCGGGACGTCATGGTGGTCTCCATCAAGTCCAATCGCGTTGAGCATGGCGATCTCTGTTCGCGCCGGATGTTCGGCTGGCGGGCGCCCACGCCGATGCACACGGGTCTCGCGGTCGATGCCTTCGACCGGCCCAGTGTGATCGCGACACCGACGCGGCGTTGGTCCACCACACCAACAGGGGATCGCAACCCGACATTTCAGCATCCCTCACGCCGAGCCCAGCACCGCCGCCGGAATCGTAGGGCCGGTCGGTTGGCGCGGTGACGCCTCTGCCTTCGTGCTGACGGGAATCGTCATCGGCGTGTTGAAGACGGAAGTCATCCACCACGACCGGCCATGGCGCTCATTCGACGACGTCAAGCATGCCCCGCAGGAGTCGGTCGCGTGAGTCAAGACCACACAATTGCTGAAACCGCGGGACTCTGTTCCCCCGGTGGAGTAGGAAGCGCAGCATAATAAGGCGGTCGCCTCGAACCTCGCCGAGCCAGTGTTCAGCGAGTCACTGAGTCTTCGGAGAAGCCGGTATGATTCACTGTCTACCTTTAGTCCGACACGATGCAGCAACGATGAGAGCTTGACGCGGATCAACGGACAGATAGCTTCAAAAAGCGTTGCAGTAGGCTGAATCAGCGAAATTGCGGACCGACGGTGACAATGTCTCATGACGCGCCTGAGCCGTGAACGCTGGGCTGAGCATTCGAGCAAGCTTACCCTCTCAAGCACCTCCCCAATGCTCAAGCGCGCCTTGGTTGTCGGCCACTTCACGACCCTTGGCGATCTTGAGGTCCTGGAGAAGGTCGTCGACCTGCTACGGAACCGAGGAGTGGCTGTTGAGGTCGCTTCGTATTACCCGCACATCAGTAGGGCGATCGAGGGAGCGCTGGATCCTCGTCTGCTGGTCCCGGAGAAGTATTCTCACCTCTTTGTGTGCTGCGGTCCGTTCAGCAGCAAAGTCCTGACCGCGGCCAAGTTCGATTTTAATCAGTTCGCGCATTGTGTTCGTGTCGGGATCAACCTCACGATGGTCGCGCCCCTGAGTGAATTCAACCCGTTCGACGTACTCCTCGGCAGAGATTGCAGCGAATGGGCCTTGCCCGATCTGAGTTTCCTGGTGACTGTGACGAAGCGACCCGTCGTCGGCCTCTGCTTGGTCGTAGGACAGACAGAATACCCGCAGGCGCGCCGGATGCATTCACACGCAGCACAAATGCTGCAGTCGGTTATTGAAAGGAACCAGCTGGCATCAATCCGACTCGACACTGAGTTTCCACGCCACTTGAACTCGTCTGGCTGGGAAACGGCTGCGGAATTCGAATCGGTTTGCAGTCGTGTGGACGTTATGCTGACCAACCGTCTGCACGGGACAGTAATTTCGCTGAAGAACGGAATACCCGTCATCGCGATCGATCCCATCGTGGGTGGTGACAAGCTCAGTCGGCAATGCAACGCGGTTGGTTGGCCCGAAATATTCGCAGTTGAGTCCGCGACAGATGCTGAACTGGACTCAGCACTCGAGAGATGCCTGCGGCCTGCTGCGCGTGACCGCGCGAATGCAATAGCAACTGCGGCGCGCGCCGCTTGGGGCCGAATCGACGAGCAGTTCGACTGCGCACTCGCCGCCGCCGCCGGTGGTAAGCGAGTTGACGCCTTGAAGGAAGAGGGACGGCCACTCCGCAGATTGCTTCGATCGTTCACACGGCGCCGAGCAGACGGCGCGTGAACGCTCGCGAGTGCCCGCACCTTTGAGAGGCCTGTCCCTCGGCTTCGCAAACACCATAGAATACTGTTCACTGAAGGAGTGTCAGGTCCGCACCGGCCGATTTGAGTGAGACATGAGTGTCGGTGACGGAAACGTTGTTCACGGTTTCGTCGCCAGTCGATTGGCTGGGGTCTGCACCGACATGCCGCTGTGGCGATACCGCATGTCGTCGCAGGTGAGCCAGCGACCGGGAGCGGCCGTGCGCCTGCGGACGGCACGGGACACCTCGGCGTAGGCTCACTCGCGGAGCAGCGTGCGGCGGAAGCGCTCCGCCCTGCGATTGGTCTGCGGGCGGCAGGGGCGCGTGAAGCGATGCGTGAGCCGATGCCGGATGACGACTGCCGCGAGGACGTCGCTTCGTTGGCGCTCACGGTTGTCCATGAGGAGGCCGTGAATGCGAATGCCTGGCGCAGCGTACCATGCAATCGTGACGCCAGAAAGCCGGCGGCGGTCGACCCGGTTTCGTCCTCGACAACTTCGCTGTCGCAGAGCCGCGTGAACTCATCGATGGCCACCTGCACGCGTTGTCTGTCTCTGTTGCGAGCGCGAGGCACGGCATGCTCCCCGACGTCGATGACACTTTTCGCAGAGGTATCCCGACGCCGGATAGGCGACGTCCAGCGGACGTCCGGACTGACCGGAGAACCAGTATCTCCGTTGCCTCGGTATCACCGTCGCTTGCGTGTCGGCCCGCTGAGCGACTGTCGTCCGACCATGGACGCGAGATAAAAGCAACGATGTCAATTGGTCGATTCAACTTCCGACAGACAGCGGCAGTTCGACTGAACCGTGGTCTTGCTGACGCACACGCCTGAGCGGAGAGCCCCATTACCCGATCAATCCTTCACACGCGACTGGCCGCGCCTGCGAATTCCGTCAACCTGGACGCTGGAATATGGTCGCGTAACGTAACTTCCAGTCGGGAAGGCGTTTATCGAGTGGCTCTAGTGTCCAGTAATCCCATGGCCAGTTTGCTCGTATCGTCTGGTCGCCTTCGTGAAGCTCCTCGATTCGATCCGTCACCGGTGTCCACCCGAGCGACTTGATGACATTTGTCCGCACGTCGACGTCGACACCGGTGCAAACGAGGTACCCCCCGACCTCGACCAGCGCTGACAGTCGCCGCAACGCGGCTTCTGCCTCAGGAGGATGCATGTGAGTGAGAAATCGGTTCGCGACGACGATGTCCTGCGGCCCGATACGAGCGACGAAAGACGGCCCCGTCGCATCGCCGACTTCGAAGTCGACACCGCAGCGCAACCACTCCTTGACGCGGAGCATGGAGCCTTCGCGGTCGAACAGTTCGTCAACTTCAGCGGAACTCAGGCGTTCCAAATGGTCGGTGCTCGGATCCCAGAGACCTTTCCGAGCAATATCGATGACCTCTGGAAGAATGTCGGCGGCGGTCATATCGACTTTGAGGTCTGGTCTCTTCTTCCGAATTGCCCACAGGATCGAATAGGGCTCTGCTCCCATGCTGCATGCGAGTACTGCGATCTTCACTGGTGTTGAATCGTCGCGCTGATCGAGTAGCGAGCTGATCAAATCGAGCTCGGGGCGGTTCCGCAAGAAATACGTGCGAGGATTTGAATTACGAGAGCTGTTGGCGCGAGCCACACGTTGGATCAGCCGACCGTAAGCGACCAAAGGCCAAGAGGCCAGGACTCCACCGGGTAGCCGGGACCACGCGAATGCGCTGCCCCGAAGAAACGCGCGCACCCAAAGCTTGGAAGAGTTAGTCATCAAGAATCCGCAGAACCATTGAGAGACCCGGTACAATTAACGCTTGCATTTGACGACACCAGCTCCAAGACCCGATCCGTCGTCTGCTTGCAGCGCCGCAGGATCAGCGTTGGAACCGCCGCCGTCCCGAATCAAGTGGCAAAACGTACCACTGGCGGACTAATCCGCAAAGGCTGCCATGGCCAGCACGAGATTGCGCACAACCTGTCGTGGAGTGACACCTCCCCGTTGGTCAGTTGAAGTCAGTGATTTGACCGGATGAACGGGTCCGGACCTGCTCGGCGTCATTCGGCATAGGAAACGGTGGCGCCTGGCGAGCGAGGCGAAGCTGTCTCGCGCCGTGCCTCGCAGGCGCTCGAGACAATGGGGCTCAGCGCACCCGCCGGCGCCGCAGTAAGTGGGCGAGAACCTGATCGATCACAAACCGCTGTGTGATTAAGGCGATGATCCGTATGGCATCGTGGCAAGTCGGGCACGCGAGCGGGTCGGCGGTCGCGGTCCTGGCGGGGGACCCTCGGCACCTGGAAGCCCGAGCGCGGCAAGGCGAGCATACCGACGGATTGGTTCTCCTCCAGGAGAGATCGAGGGGAGAGTATTATCGGCACCCGCGAGTCACCCCGCCGGAGTCAATCTTGCACACTTGAATGTTGTAAAAGGGTTTCTCGCTGGTTGCCGATCGCGCGTCTGGACAACCCCAGCGTCTTATCTCTACGCCCTTTAAACAACCCCTCCGCCAACCACAGCAGAATCCGTCGAGTACCTCTTGCAGGTGATCTTCGCTGCTTTGACAATTGCCGGCCCGGCACTTCCGAATCCTCCTCTCATCCTGTTGCTTGTGGCAGCGCTCGCTTCGCGGCCATTGCCCCTGTGGAGCCGGGTGAGCGCTGACGCGATCCCCGTTATCATACGGTTCTGCTGTGCGCACCCCAACTTGCTGATGTTCGGACATGACCCGCACAATCCCGCTCGGATTCGAGCGTATCTGCGCTGCGACCGCCTCTATCTCAGTTCGCTCTCCCAACTGTTTGAGCACTTCTGTAAGGGCCTTCCTCTGCTGCCCCGAACAATCGTCTTCACCGTTGACGACAGCTACCGCTTTTTCGCTGACATCGCAGCACGGGTCACCGAGCGCTTCGACTGCGCGGTTACAGTGTTCGCAATCACGGGGATCGTAGACGAAAGTGCTTGAGTACGGCGGGATGCCATCGCCGACGGGACTGGTGACGAGTTCCTTGGCTCGGTGACGTTCGTTCCAGCAGGTGTCCCAAGACGGGCGCCTGGGCTTCTTCGGCGGAGTGTAGGGTGATCGGCAGCCCATTCGGCGAAGGATTCACGAGAATGCCCACTGAAGAACAGGGGATGACAGTCCTGACCTTAAAGATCGGGAGCCGGCCATTCGCTCCAGAGCTGCCCGCTGGCTTTCGGCCGATGCACTGGTCAGAAATCCGCCAGATTGCCGCGCGTGGCGTCGAATTCCGACCTCAGACTGTCAGTCATCCGTTACTCGGGCGCACCAACGGTGCACGTTCCGCCGCCGAGATCATAGGTTCGTGGCGATGTCTCGGTATGGAACTACCCGTAGCCATTCCAACTTTCTGTTATCCCGGCGGAATGCCAAGGGAGTTCGGCGTTCGAGTGCGCGCGCTGGTGGCCGCTGGCCGAATGATTGCCGCAATCGCTGCTTCCGGAAGCCAATTGACTGCAGTCCAGTTCAGCCGTGACCGTTTCGCCCTGCCGCGCGTCGGCTCTGACTCCGACCCTGAGCGCTTCCTCCAGACTTTGCACGACATCGATCACCTGCGCGATCGCGCGCGACATCAGCCCTTTCGTGAAATCTTAAGGTGAGTGATATCCCCTCCGTAAAGAAGCGTTTTGCAGGGAACGCTGCACTGTACGCGCTGGTGCTCGGTCTGCAACGCGTGGTGGGAGTGTTGATGCTCCCGGTGTACACGCATTATCTCACGCCAGCGGATTACGGCGTCCTTCAGTTGCTCGACATGACAGGCGACATCGCAGCCATCCTCTTTACGGCTGGACTCTCCGGTGGTGTCGCGCGGCTGTACTACAGAGCCGCTGACGAGGCCTCGCGCAAGCGTGTTCTGTCTACTGCACTCCTTCTCGAAGCGGGTCTCGCACTGATCGGGTCGCTTCTGGTCATCACCTTCGCTCCAGAGCTGCATCGAATCGTGATGCGAGGTGCGGGCAGCACGCTGCTGCTGCGAATTGCCGCCGTGAACTTTTCTCTCAGCGTTCTCACCGCGGTTCCGGTCGTGCTGCTCACGGTTCAGCACCGCGCGCTGGCATATGCCCTCATTTTCAGTGGGAAGTTGATATTGCAAGTCGGGCTCAATCTCGTCTTCCTTGTTTGGATGGGAATGGGAGTGCAAGGAATCCTCATGAGCACCGGCATCTCTTCTCTCGTCTTCGGTGGCGCGCTCGCGATCTGGCTCCTTCGGCAATCCGGAATGTGGATCGACGGTGGCGTCTTCAGGCAACTACTGCGCTTCGGTCTTCCCACGCAGGTGGCAACTTCCGCGTCTTTCCTGCTCGGTTTTGGCGATCGGTTCTTTCTGCAACGCTCACATGGAGAGGCGCAGGTCGGAATCTATGGGCTCGCGTATCAGTTCGGCTTCCTGGTGGTCCAGTTCAGCGTCGCTCCGTTTCTGCAGGCGTGGACCCCGCGTCGATTCGAAATGGCGTCGGGTCCCGCACCAGAACGCGACGCGGAAAACGCGCGATCATTCTTCTACCTCAGTCTGATCCTTGTTACGGTCGCGACCGGGGTTGGCATCTTCGTCCGTCCCCTGCTGGGAATCCTCTCGAGCGAGGCATTCCACTCGGCGTATCTGTACGTTCCGCCGATCCTGCTCGCCTATGTTTTTCATGGATGGACTCTGGTGGCGGGCTTCTCGATCGATTACTCGGGCCGCACCGAGTACCATGCAATCGCCGCGTGGATCGCCGCCGCAACCGCGGTTGCGGCGTACGCCTTACTGATTCCGCCGTTCGGTGCGATGGGAGCCGCTTTCGCCACGGTCCTGGGACTCGGTGCGAGGCTTCTGCTTGTACTGTATTTTGGTGCTCGTGTTTTCCCGCTGCGATACGCGTGGCTCAGGAGCACCGCTCTACTGCTTCCAGCGTCCGCTTCAGTGATCGCTGCGCTGCTGGTGCAGCGCGGGGATTTTTTTGGGGACGTCGCAAGCGGTTTGGTAATTCTTTTGCTCTACATCATCGCCACGTGGTTGCTCGTGCTTCAGGACGAGGAGAGGCGGACAGTGCTGGCGCAGTTGCGCGCCCCGGGGGCATTGCTGCTCGCACTCGGAAGACGATGATTCGTGTGGATTCGAATCTGAAGCCGTCGCCCCCTGGTCGCGTCGACGAGATGGACACCGGGTGATTGTGTCGGTCCCTGATCAATTCCCCAGACTCACCCATCGTCGTCGACGGAACCGCCGGAGATAGTCGTTGACCGTGGTCGGGGCGAGCCCGAGGGCCTCGGCCACCGCACGCTGGCTCAGGCTTCGGTCGAACGCCCGGCGGGGCACTTCGATCACCTGTCGCATGGGACGATTCGCTCCTGGCACCACCGCCCTCCGGATAGCAGTCCGGGGGAAGGCGGGCCAGCCGTGGCTTCCGTCCGTTCCGCCTGTCAGATGATCGGCTTTAACCGAAATGGGGATCGGCTGTAGCCGAAATCCGCGCGTACCGCTCCATAGCTGCCTGCCATCGGACAGCCTCACTGCCGGTCGTGTTGCGAGCTTATTCTTCAGGACGCAGCGTTAACTTATTCGGCAGGTTCGTGACGAAGAGCAATCCGGCGCCATACGACCCTACCTTCTATTCGTGGGGCCGCACCAGCAGGGGACCGGAAATTACGCGACGAGTTGCTCTTGTAAGACGGCCATAGCTGCTTTTTCGACAGAGGTCTGTCGGGGCGTTGCGCGAGACTCACCGCAGACACAGGCGATGTTCTCTGTTGCAGCGTCCCGCCTTCCACGCTGATACGCTCATGTTTGATTTGACGATGCCGAACTCATCTGAAACGAAACTCGACGTCAGTCGCCGCCCTGCGCCGGAGGCAATTGATGACGACGAGGGAGCGGGAGACACCGGCTACCGAGCGAGACGGCTCCGGGATGCTGCTATCCGTGTCAGGTGGATAGCGATTCTTCTCGTGCTTGCAGGCGCGATTGGTGGATTCGGCGCAACGAAGCTCGTCACCCCGTTGTATGACGTCGAAACGACGGTGTATCTCGGTGCTCAAAGGACGGATGGTCAACGGCAAGGCGCAATCCAGGAGGGGCAGTTCGTTGCGCGCGAGGGCCTCGTAGAGCTGTTGCGAAGCTACCGTGTGCTCGAGCCGGTGGTCGTGAAGCTGCGAATGCACGTGTGGGTCGGCGACTCGGTTGTGGGCAAGGTGGCTTTTGATCGGCTGACCACCGCCCCGGAAGTTCGGGGTGGAACTTTTCGCCTCGAGGTTCTTCCTGAGGGCAGTGCCTACAAACTGTACCGGTCAGGAACCGATTTACCCATTGCGCTGGGCACTCTGCCGGACTCGATTGGCAGAAAATTCGGGCTCATCTGGCGACTGGATCAAGGTGAGCTCCCTCCAGGAGAGCACACATTTGGGGTTCTGCCGCCGAGGGACGCGGCGCGACTTCTCAGCCAGCGCATTGGGACGTCGCTTCCACAGGGCGGCCAGATTCTGACCCTGAGAATGAACGATATCAGGTCGGAGCGTGGCGCACGAACACTGAACGCGGTGGTCGACGAGTTTCTCGTCGTCGCACGCGAGTTGCAGCAGACTCAGACAGGCGAATACTCGGTCGCGTTGCGAGAGCAGCTGACCGTTGCAGAAACTCGCCTCCGCGCCGCCGAGCAAGGGTTGCAGTCGGTTCGGTCGGCGAATATCACGCAGCCCAGTGAGGGCGCCAGCGGCTCGGCCGACCCTCTCGTTGGTGACTACTTCAGCAAGCGTGTCCAGCTCGAAAACCTTCGTCGTGACCGGCGTTCGCTCGAGCAGGTCCTGCAGTCCGGCACCGGAATCAGTGTCGAAGGGTTGCTCGCCATCCCGTCATTGTCACAGTCGACCACCCCGTTGAGCGATGCACTGCAGGAACTTGGCAGAAAGGAAACGCAATTGCGGGTGGCGAGACAGCAATATTCGGATGAGTTCATCACAGTTCGCGATCTGGTCGCGCAGGTCGCGACGCTACGCCGTGAGACCATTCCACGCCTTGCAAATTCAAAGCTGGAAGAGATGAAACTCACGGAACGAGGCCTGGACCAGACGGTCAGCGTCTTTTCTGGGGAACTCCGCAAGACACCGCAACGCAGCATTGACGAAATGCGCGCCAAGCGCGACTTCGACATTGCAGACCAGTTTTATACGTCGTTGCTGTCTCGGTCGAACGAAGTCCGTCTGGCATCCGAGGGTTCGACAGAGGAACTCAAGGTCATTGACCTTGCTCGTCCACCGACGAACCCATCGACGAACAGCAAGCGCACGGTTCTCGCAGCCGGCCTGTTTGCCGGGCTCGCGCTCGCCGGATTGCTCGTCTTCCTCACCGATAGGCTCGATGGCCGCCTGAGATATCCTGAGGAGGTCGAGAAGGAGTTGCGCCTTCGGCTCATCGCCCGCGTCCCGATGCTGCCGGCAAGCATCAAGAGCGACGCAGAGATTCTCGTCGCCGCTCAGGCAGTGGAGGCGTTCCGAGCCGTGCGCCTCTGTCTGCAGCAGGAATTTGAGGGCCGAGGCCGCATTGTCGTCGTCGTCACGAGCGAGGGAGTCAATGAAGGGAAGAGTCTGATTTCCGCCAATTTGGCGTCCACGTTCGCAGAATCCGGTGTACGAACGCTTCTGGTCGACGGCGACCTCCGACGCGGTACCCAGCACCGGTCGTATGGCGTGCAGCTCGCCCCCGGCGTCACTGACGTCCTCAGTGGGCGTGCCACGCTGCAGGAATCAATCCATCCTACGCAGATGGCGGATCTCAGCGTTCTGCCGGCAGGCCTGAGGAGCCGACGTGTCCCCGAATTGCTCGACCGCGAGAAGCTCTCGACGCTCCTGCGCGATTTGAGGAATGAGTTTGAAGTCGTGATCATCGACAGTGCGCCGCTTGGGGCGGGAGTCGACACTTACGCATTGGGTGTGGCCGCCGGTGCCATGCTCATGGTGCTCCGACATGGAACGACCAGTCGCAAGGCGGCCGATGGCCGGCTGACCGCAATTGATCAGCTTCCAATTCGGGTCATCGGCGCCATCCTGAATGGTGTGCCAACCACGAAGGCATTTGCGTCGTACGACTCATACTCCTATCTCACCGATTATGCGCTGATAGGCGGAGACGCGCCACAACCTTTGCTGCCAAAGCCGAAGGGCTGACGCCAACAGCCGCAGCAAGGGCGCGGACATCGGGCAGGACGCTGCCAACCCCAATACTCGTCACCTGATGATTCGCTCGCCGCAGTCCATGCAGCGAGTTGGGTAGCGTCGTCGCGAGAAGGGCGGATCGTTGCTCATCTTTCATTTGCCCCCTCGCGGCTTGGCGCGTCCGCGACACCATTGTGTACTGTGTGCCGCTGTGACTGTCTCCGCACCTCCGATCGCGCCCATCGACGTCAGCCATTTCCAATGGCGACACGGAAGCCACTTTGAGCCTCGGATGTGTGCGCGGATGCCCGGCATCCGGGCGTGACAATCATGCTCGCGCTGGTTGTGACAAAACAGCTCCATTCACGTTCCCTATCCAAGAACCGATCCCGAATGTCCTGGCAGCCGGCTCTGGCGTGCATTTACGCCGAAGATGATTCAATGCGCGGTGGCCAATCCTCGTCGCTGGTGGCACCAGATTCGAGCCAGACGCGTCATCTCAATCGACCGGCAACGCTTGCGAGCGCATTCATCAACCGGGCAGTGAAGGTGTTCGGCCGCTTCACGAACTCGCGTTCGAGCCCGGTAACGATTTCACCGCCGAAGTTTCGCTTGAATTGGGCAATCGTGCGGGTGGCTTCATACGTGCTGTCGCCGGGCATGCTGATCCCCCCCAAGTCGAAAGCGACCGCGCCCCTGCGGATTGCCCAGCGAATACTCTCCCAAAGCGTGGCGTAGCCGCCCGGCACACTGCGCCCGTCGACGCGCGTGGACACCATACCTGCATGCTCGCTGGTCGCGAGACGACCATCGAAGCTGGTAAACTCAAAGGCGATCAGGCTGTCTGCGCCAATCACGTCGTCGCGATAGAGACCGATCAGGCTGAATGCGTCGGGGTGTGCACTCGCTGTTTCCACGAATCCAGCGAAGGGTAGCGGCGGCGGCACCGAGCCATGCCTGGCATAAGACGCCTGCTTGATTTGCTTCAAACGGTCGACGAGCAACACACTCCTGATCGAGTCGCAACGGATCGGCAGCCGCACCACCTCGCGCAAGGATCGGCGCAATGACGGCCTTGCATTTCGAAGGAGGGCTTCCTCGCCATCACGCAGGTCCAGCAGGATCGTGTGCGCCGGCACTTTCGGCCGAGCGCTCGGCTCGAATCCCAAACTGGGCATCAGGGAAGCCGCCCTATCCAGTTCAGCTTGGGTCGATCCAACAAGACTGATCACGACCCGCCGCGCGCCAAGTTCGTCCGTCGCCAATTGATCAAGCTGTGCGAGCAGGGCAAGCAGCACACTCGGTTCCGTTGAGGCGGAGATACGTCGCGCGATAACGATCGTCGAGCCAGAGAACCGCGGCGACGGATGGACTTCTGCGGACAAGACGCCTACGCAACGGCCACTAACCATCGCGCTCAGCGATACGTGTGAAGGCGCGGCGCCGTACACCCGATCCCCAGCCACGCGCTGGGCCGGGGAGAGGGGTGCGCCGGACACACGCACGATCGCCTCATGGACGGCGCGATCGTGTCTAGTCGTCCGTATAACGCTCATTGCTGCGAGGGAGGGCTCGGTCATCAGTCGCGTTGGAATGGCCGAATCTGTGCCGGGCGCTGCTGCGCACCGGTCCGACACGCTTATTCATGGCTCCTGATACTCTAACTTCAAGCATTCCGATTGCAACTTCACTACGTCACGAATATCGGAATTCAGGTGTGGCGTGTTTTACATCAGGGAGCATTTCCCCCTGTGTCGGGATCGTTGTGGCATCGCTGAAGGCGTGCCACGGCGACCGGATCGACCTCTGAGGGGCCTCGGACTGGACGTGTGATGGAACACCACAAGGCGCAATTGACGGCAAAGATCCTGCAGAGCTGATCGGAAAGGGGGCGATCAGAGCGTGTCGGCTGGCTGGCGAAGTGGGCGAGTCACACACGCGACTCGCGCAGTAATTGGTGGTGGCAAGTAACCCTTACAGTATAAGTCGTTTTTCGCCTAAATCTCATCAAGCAGTGTTGAATTGACTCCGAGGGCTGGACAGCAGGCAGGTGGCGGTTTGACCTTCGTGGCAGCCCCTCGGGGGTTTCCAGCGGCAAGACCTACCTACGGTTCCGTGCCGAGTTTAAACTTTGGCGCAGTCGAGGCGTACCTAGTGGCCTGAGCCGAAGTTCGGGAAGCAGTCGCCAGCCGGAACATCCCGGCTGGCGGCGTTAGAAATCCTCGCAATACCGCTGGAAACGCTGCGGTTTCCGCCTTGCCACCCGGGCGCCCGTCCGGGTTGGTGCTATCCGAACTTCGATTACACGCCACTGGTCGGCGATACGAGCCTGAAGCGCCTCGTGTAGTGTCAAGGAAATCCCGTAACGGTCGGGAGCGTCTTTCGACGCGAGGCGACGGCAGACAGGCGAATTGGTTCTTCCTCTGCACGCCATCGAGTCATTGCGCGCTGAGAACTGCGACGTCGCAAAACACTCACGGCGACTCGCTCTTTCGGGCAGCGGCAGCGAGTGCCGCCAAGCAGCGGTCGATCCGCTCGTAACTCGTGACAAATTCTTCGCGAGCCTTATTCCACGGATCGGGAATCGTCCGCATGGCAATCGGCTCCGGATCGAAGTCTCCCAATACCACCACCCGGCGACGTCGGCCAAACCGGACTGCCAACTCCTCGGCCTGATACGCCTCCATCACGACGATCAGGTCGCTGTCGAAAACATGATCGCGCGTCACGGCTTGCGATCGATGCACGTCCAGCGGCGCCCCTCGCTCTGCCGCCACCTCGATCGCGAGCGGCGGGGAGGGTCGGTCCGGACCGATAAATCCGGCGGAAAGCCAGATCGGGACAGAGGGATACCAAAGCGCCGCATCCCTGCGCGACGCAACTTCGGCGTACGGGCTGCGGCAAACGTTCCCGAGGCAGATATACAGCACTTTGCGTGGCGGCGCACTGGCCGCGATGGAGGCAAGCGCAGTCTTGCGGCGCGACGCGTGGGCCATCCGTTCAGGTACATGCCGCAGCCACCGATACCCGCTCGCCAACGACGCTCGAAGCTCCGATTTCTCCCACGCCAAGAGCACTGCCGTACGCCGGGTCACGACGAAGCCCACACGCGGATCCGGTCAATGACGATCTGCGTCACAAAGCGGTGCGTAGGCACCGTCAGGAGCGTGCGTGCCAACAGATCTGCGCCGGGCTCTGACGCTCGACTGTGGCGTATGACACTGCGTCCTTCCGGCATCGCGCGAATTGGGATCGGATATGACCGCAGGATACCAAGTTCCGGCGACGCACCCCGGCCAGACGCGTCGAGCAGCGGGAGTCGCAGCCACCCACAGCTACCGCTCGCCAGCGGCGCAGGAAGTTCGTTCCCGACGGTTTGCTCGAGTACGGCCCGTAGACGCGCCGCAACCGCACCGCGCTCCGAGGCCGCGCGCTGCGCGCCACGGAGTGCGGCTGGGAGCATCGCCACCGCACGATTGGTCATGGCCTGCGGAGCGTGGGCTTCGTGAAACACCATTTCGCCGAGCCGGAGCGACGGAATCGACGACGGAATCAGGTACAGTGACGGGCGCGCGAGTGCCCACACTGCCACGCTGACCATCCAGTCGCGCCACCCGGCGACGTTTGCCGGAAGGGTGGCGGCGAGTTCGCGCACCGGAGCGTCGAAGTCCACATGTCGCGAGATCAGCGCTCCGCCGCGACCTGCACTTGTTCCTTTGCCTCGGCCGAAGCTCAGCACGACCACATCACCAAACGCCCCAATGCGACGACCGCGCCATGTTCCACCTGCACTCTGCGCGGCATCTTCGACTATCGGCACCCCGGCAGGCGCGGTGATACTGCGGATAGCCTCGACATCCACGGGGAAGCCGAAGAGCGGCGCAATCACGAGCGCGCCAATGCCGTCACCGATCACGCGACGCACCGAATCGAGATCGGGGGTCAGGGTCGCCGGATCGATATCATACGTGACGACGGGTACGTTCGCGTGGTGTGCAGCCGCCACGAGATCCACGCATCCGAATCCGGGCAGCGCGACAGCATCATTCGGCTTCATAACAATTCGAAGTGCGTGCGCCAGTGCACTTGTCGCACCGTCGGTCAGAACACCGACGCTTCCATCACAGTGCTGGGTCACTGCATCGGTGACGCACGCACGAAGTTCTGGCGTCACGCGACAGACTGCCCCGTAGGCTAGACCGGCAGCCGTACTCGTCGCGATGACCGGCGGTATCCGACCTGTCATCATGGAATGAATCGAACGACCTGTGGGCCAATCAGATTCGCGGCTGCGAGTGGGAGTCGCTGCCAGATCGCTGGCCCCCAGGAGAACGCTCCCGCGCCCGGGGACGGCGTGGCGGCGGGCTCGTCACCCTTGGAAACTCCGTACCACCAGAGCGTCTCGTCGCGACCTCCCCACTGCAACTTGAACTTGTGCGTTCCTGCCCCAGGCGTTGAGCGTCCGAAGTTGAACGTCCGAACCCCTTCGTTTGCACAGCGCTCGAGGAACGCCCAATACAGGCCCATGTTTGGCGCGAGTCGTGCGTGACTCCGCAACGCGGATGCCCAGGTGATCTCGAACTCCGAGTCCCAACGAAATCCATAACCCGCCGCGATTGGCGTGCCGCAGTAGTATGCGACGCCGATCCACACATCCGCCGAAAAGCGTCGCGCAATCGATGCAAAGAACGCGTGCGGCTGCGTGGGCGTCCCGAGGTCCCGCATGTGCCGCGAGAAGACGGCGAAAAACGCGTCGACCTGATCCAGCCCGAAGCGCACCTCCACACCTTCTTTCTGCGGCTTCCGCACCTGACTGCGAAGTTTCCCGTCCAGGCGCTTGAACAGTGCCGTTGGGTCGCCGACGGGGATATCCAGCACCACGCCAACCTTACGATGCGAGACAGGCAGGTCGAGAGGCAGCGGTCGTCGACTCCGGAACTCGAGCAGGTTTACACCGTCTCGCTCCGCACGCTGAGACGCCTCGGACGCCAGCGCGCGGACCGCCGAGTCACTTCCGAGGGGGCCACCGTGATTGAGGAATGGCATCGAGACGAGGTAATGCCCAAAAATCAGGCTGCGGACTCGCACCAGCGGCAGAACACCCTCCAATGCACCCGCGCTGTCGCGCGCCTCCAGATACAGACACTCATGCCCGTGAACCTCCTGAATCACATCACGCCACCCGGAAAGATGAAAGTGCGTCCACCCAGTTGAGCGGCGGACGAACGCATCCCACTCGGCAGCGCCATCCATCGTGAGCAGGCCGATCGGCAGTGTCACGCCAGCACCCCAGACTCGGCCAACCGCGAAGGGTTTCGATTCGACAACCAACGTCGGCTGCCCCGGAGACCAGCGTGCCTCCTGTTGCTCCCGAGTCCCTTGCCGAACCGTCTGAAATGATGTTGCCGAAGTCTCATGCAGCCAGGTATCTATGTGGGGGAGAGCCGGTGTCTGCAACACTGGCGACTTTCACGCTCGCGAAGACTCGTGAAATCTACCGCGTCATGCGCCGTCGCGCGTCGCGTTCTGATGCGATAAACTTCTGCTTGCCCCTAAAACCAGACACAATGTCGATCAGATCGCACGGCTCGACCCGTACGGGCCCTTCGGCGGCGGCGGCTCAGGTTCCCGACAGCTCGCCGGCCATTCAATCGAGAAGAGGCACCGGCAGTCAGAATGCTTCACACCGGTGCTCTGAAGCACTTGCGGCCGCCATCGGTGCGATCGGCGCGGGTGTTCCGGGTGCAAGCACCAGCCGCCGAACTGTTACCCTTGCCATACCACAGGCTCACACTGTCATCGGACGCCCGCGTAATGCACGACTTGCGACAAGGCTGGCCGCAGAAGCCCTGAATTTCAAGGTTGCTGGGCGGGTGTCGTCTGCCGCGGTTGCGAATGGCGTGGCTCTTCGTGCAGACGCCCAGCCACGACCGCGCAATGCGGCACCGGTCCAGGGACACTGAGTGACGCCGCTGCCGACCATCGACACCGCTGCCACCGCGATTGTGGTTCTGCCTTTGGTCTGTCTTTGCTATGCATACATCGGCTATCCGTTGCTGCTCAAAGGACTCTCCTTGCTGCACGGACGACGGCCGCGTGCCGAGGACCCGCAGACGTGGCCGTTCATCACCATTACGGTACCCGCGTACAACGAAGTCCGGACAATCGCGACGACGCTGGAACGTCTTCTGGCACTCGACTACCCTGCTGAGCGGCGGCAGATCATCGTGATCTCGGATGCATCGACCGACGGCATGGATGACGTTGTCCTCCGTTTTGCTGAGTGCGGCATCGAGCTCTTGCGCCAGACGGTCCGTCAGGGAAAATCTGCTGCGGAGAATGCGGTCTATCCGCACACACGCGGTGAGATCATCGTCAACATCGATGCCACCACAATCGTCTGGCCCGCGTCGCTCAAGGCGTTGATCCGTGAGTTCACGGACCCTACGGTCGGTGTTGCCTCCGGCCGCGATGTGAGTGTCGGATCAGCGGACGAATCGAATCAGGGCGAGTCGGGCTACGTCGGTTACGAAATGTGGGTGCGACGCCTCGAAACGCAGGTCTATTCGATTGTCGGCGCGAGCGGATGCTTCTACGGGATCCGGCGCCATCTGTACGATCCCGCCTTTCCACTGACACTCAGCCGCGACTTTGCAAGCGCCATCCTCGCACGTGAGGCGGGCTATCGGGCGGTCTCTGCCGAGGATGCAGCATGCGGCGTGTTACGCACTGCAGACCTCTCGTCAGAGTTTCCGCGGAAGGTTCGCACCATGAAGCGAGGACTGCAGACCCTCTGGTACAAGCGCGCGTTGCTGAATCCATTACTGTACGGTTACTTCACGTTCTTTCTCTGGAGTCACAAGGTCGCCCGCTGGGCGCCGTACCCACTGCTGATCCCGTCAGGCGTCGCCCTGATTTTTCTTGCAACGCGATATGGCGAAGCAGCGGCATTGTTGGCCGTATCCTTGATCGTGTTGGGACTTGGAATTTGGGGAATGCGCTGGCCGGCTACGTCGCGTCCACCGAAGCTGGTTGCGATTGCAGGATACGCCGTCGCGGCAAATGTTGCAGGGCTGCTCGCTTGGTCGCAGGCAGTCCGGAGTGGACGCGGGTCAGCTATCTGGGAGCCAACCCGCCGCACATGATGCTTGCCTCGCGCCCGCCAATCGGCAGATTGTTGCAATGGCTTCGGACGTGCATCGACCATCCGGCGTTTCCCGACGAACGAAGTGATCAGTTCGATCATTGGTCGGACCCAAACGGTCTGAACCAATTGTAAGACACCGTTTAACCCTCCGCAGCCCACGGACGATGCAGACCGTGAGCTCCGAGAATCTGCACTCCGGACCCGCGCGCAACTGACGTCCCAGGTTCTGAGCGTCGAAAACCCTGATACTTGTCGACGGTCGGCGCCGGATGCCGGAATGCTGTGGAACGGAGGAAATGTCGCGAGCGTATTTCGTGACCGATCGGTGTCGACTATGGTTGGCCAGCCGAGGATTCCAGGTTCGCTAGCT
>Ga0105049_10001148_pt1 | contig 31028 bp, 25 predicted proteins | sample MAT06_FD_78087 | JGI IMG/M metagenome (GOLD analysis project Ga0105049, IMG submission 78087) | Freshwater microbial communities from Lake Fryxell liftoff mats and glacier meltwater in Antarctica - MAT-06 | ecosystem: Environmental > Aquatic > Freshwater > Ice > Liftoff microbial mat | place... | reverse complement strand
GGTAATAATACCAGTTGCTGCGTTGTCCATTGTGATTGGTCCCTTGTCATAGTTCTCTTGCTACGCGCAATAATCAATAATCACAGGACTTACGCAGTTGGGAGCACCGCCATCCTGGCGGCAGCCAGCAGGATGCTGGCGTTCCCAGGCGTAATTGCGTAAGTCCTGAATCAATGACTAATTGTCAATTGTCAATGAGGGTCACACTGCGCTGGTCACTCGCACCCGCATCCAATAACCATTAGCAATTAGCAATTGATTATTGATTATTGCGCTCTTCCCCAGCCTGGGCCGCCCATTGCATGGTATAGAGATTATAGTAGCGACCCCGCTGGGCCAGCAACTCGGCGTGATTGCCCAATTCCACAATCTGGCCCTTGTCCATCACCACAATCTTATCCGCGTTGACAATCGTGCTCAGGCGATGGGCGATGACAAAGCTGGTACGCCCTTCCATCAAGTGATCCAGCGCGCTGTCGATGACGCGCTCGGTGGCGGTATCCACACTGCTGGTCGCTTCGTCGAGAATCAAGATCCGGGGTTCAGCAAGTAGCGCACGCGCAAAGGAAAGAATCTGGCGCTGGCCCACACTCAGGTTCGAGCCATTCTCTTCGATCTCGGTCTGATAGCCGTCGGCCAGTTTCATAATAAAATCATGCGCGCCCACCGCCTTGGCCGCGGCGATCACGTCCGCATCGGGCGCATCGAGCCGACCATAGCGGATGTTCTCGATCAGCGGGCCGCTGAAGAGAAAGGTGTCTTGCAAGACGATCCCTAGTTGTGCGCGCAGGCTGGCCATGGTGACCTGACGAATGTCGTGGCCGTCAATTTTGACCGCGCCACCGGTCACATCAAAGAAGCGCGCCAACAGCCGGATGATCGTGCTCTTGCCCGCGCCGGTTTCACCCACCAGGGCAATGCGTTGGCCCGGTTCGGCACAGAGGCTGACACCGCGCAAGACGGGCATATCGTCTTTGTACCAAAAGGCGACATCTTCAAAAGTCACATGGCCGCGAATCGGTGGCAAGGGTTGGGCATCGGGCGCATCTTGCAGATCGGGCTGGGTGTCGAGCAGGTGAAAGACCCGTTCGCAGCCGGTCATGGTAGCTTGAAAGGTGTTATAGCGCTGGGCCAACTCGCGAATCGGCTCGAAGAAGCGATCCACATAGAGCACAAACGCGACCAACGTACCCGCGGTCCGCGCATCACCCACTACCAGCCAGCCGCCCACCCCAATCACCAGCGCAGTTGCCAGCGAACCGAGAAAATCTACGCCCGGAAAGAAGACCGCCGTCAGCCAAGTGGCACCAATATTGGCATCAAAAAACGAGCGATTGAGGTCATCAAAATGGCGATAGTTGCGCGCCTCGCGCGTAAAACTCTGGGTAATGCGAATGCCCGAAATCGACTCGTTGAGATAGCCATTGATCAGCGCCAGGCGCATCCGCGTGGCGCGATAGGCCGAACGCACACGCACGCGCCAAAAATTGGTCAGCCAGAGCATCAACGGCATGAGCGCAAAGGTGACCAGGGCCAGTTGCCAGTTGAGCACCAGCATCGCCACGATCACCCCGATCAGAATAAAGCCAGAGCGGGCCAAGCCGGTGATCGACCAGGTGACAAAGTCTTGCAAAATGCCCACGTCACTGATCAACCGGCTCATCAACCGGCCCACGCTGTAGTTGTTGTGGAAATTGAGCGAGAGCTTGTGCAGGTGGCGGAAGAGTTCGGCGCGCATATCGGCCACCACTTTGGTACCAGCATAGGCCATCAACTGAATGCGCGCCACATTGGTCACCCATTCGGCCAGGGCGGCGATGATAAAGGCGAGCGTCCACCAGCGCAACTGCGCTAGCGAACCGCTGCGAATACCATCATCGATGGCACGCCCGATCAGCCACGGCCCGGCCACATGCAGCAGCGATGAGAGCGACATAAAGACCACAGCCCAGAGCGTCTGGGCGCGATAGGGCTTGAGATAGCGGATCAGGCGACCGGTCAGGCGTGAATCATACGCGGCACCGGCAGAATCATCTTCATCGTCGGGCAGCAGATCGCGCAGGCGATTTTCGCGTGCCAAGCGCTCTTGCTCCTCGGCACTCAGCCGGTTGCCAAAGAGCCAGCCATGATTATTCGGCGTATCGATTTGCTTGGTAGATTGGGTTGTCATGGGATTATCTCATCTCTCCCTGCGCCAGGGCAGGAACGCTTTGTCCATTTGCCGATGGCGTTGCTTGGTCACTGGCTTCGGCTTGTTCTAGCGCCAGGAATTCCTCCTGATCACGCAGTTGCAGATCATAGATCTGGCGATAGAGGCCACCTTGTGCCAGCAGTTCGGCATGGCGACCACGCTGGACAATCGCGCCGCGCTCCAAGACCAAAATCTGGTCGGCACTCTTGAGGGTGAGCAAGCGTTGGGCGATCACAAAGGTAGTGCGCCCGCGCATAAGCACCGTCAGCGCCTGTTGGATCAGATGCTCGGTTTCCGTGTCTACACTGCTGGTCGAGTCATCCAGAATCAAGATGCGCGGATCGCAAACCAGCGCACGCGCAATTGCCAAACGCTGCTTCTGACCACCGCTCAACGTCACGCCGCGCTCCCCGACAATCGTCGCATAACCCATGGGAAAGCTCTCGATAAAGGTATGGGCGTGGGCCGCCTGGGCCGCAGCGATGATCTCATCCAGTGACGCGTCGGGGCGACCATAGGCAATGTTTTCGGCAATCGTTGCATTAAAGAGAAAGGGGTCTTGCAACACAATGCCAATCTGGCTGCGCAAGCTGTTGATCTGCAAGGTGCGCACATCCTGCCCATCGACCATAACGGCACCGCTGCTGGGATCATAGAAGCGCGGGATCAGGTTGATGATCGTCGATTTCCCCGAGCCGGTGGGACCGATCAGCGCCACGACTTCGCTCGGATGCGCTACAAAACTAACATCGGAGAGAATGCTGCGCCCTTCCTGATAGGCAAAGCTCACGCCGTCAAACCGCACTTCACCCTGCGGATTGAGCAACGGCTGGGCATTGGCCGCTTCTTCAATTTCATTGGGCGTGTCGATAATCTCAAAAATACGCGACGCACTCGCACCAGCACTGGTCGCCATGTTGACAAGAAAGCCAATACGCAATACCGGCCCATTGAGCATGAGCACATAGGAGATGAGCGCAAAGAGCGACCCAATCGAGATCTCGCCACTCAAGGTACGCGGGCCACCAAACCAGAGCAGCAAAAAGATCGCCACGGCCAGAATCAAGCTAAAGAGTGGCCAGTAGATGGCCCACAGCTTGATCGAGGCGTAGCGTTGGTCGAACCACTTATCATTTTCGCGGTCAAACTTGGTAAATTCAAAGGGCTCGCGCGCAAAGGCTTTCACCACGCCGATCCCGGTCATGCTCTCCTGCATCACCGACGAGAGCGCGCCCATCTGCGCTTGAATGCGTTTGAACATGGGGCGCATGAGATTGCCAAAATGAATGGCCGACCAAACTAAGGCGACCAGCGGCAGCAAGACCAAGAGCGTCAGGCGCAGATCTTCCAGGCCCATAGCCACGACCACACCCAGCATCATCGTCACCACGGCGACCAGATCCATCAAGCCAATGCCCACAAAGCGTTCGGTTTCGGTAATATCGCCGGTAGCACGGCTCATTAGATCACCCGTCTTGGCCTGATCATGAAAGGCAAAGGGTAGATTTTGCACGCTGCTGTAAAAATGGTTGCGCAGATCATAGGCCACACGATGGCTCAACCACTCACCATAGTAACGCTGTCCAAACGAGACTATGCCGCGCACAACGGCAATGAGCAAAATCCAACCGCCGGCGATAAAAAGCACGCGCGCATTGCCCGACGCTACCCCCTCATCAATGGCTTGCTTGATAATCTGCGGCACAAATAGATTGATCAACGTAGCCAGCGCCATCGACACATAGGCGACCAGCACCTGTCGCCTATAGGGACCCAGATAGCGAAACATGCGCCAGTACATATTATCCCCGTGCGCGTTTTTAGGGATGTTCATATCCTCTTCCTCTCTCCACTTTGCTACGCAAGCAAGGCAATTGTTCTATCCATCCAAGGTGTGGATAGTATGGGGAGCACCCAGCTTGAATTTCTTGCAAAAGAAAAGCCGTGAGTCGAATTTCCCACGGCTCAATCCACACGTCTGCGCTTTCGCATTATCGAACAATCGCATTGTCGAACAATTCAACGACGCCGCAACATCACTTCGCCAATCGCGCCGGCCAGCGCACAGAGGGCACCGGCCAGCACCGCGCTCTGCCAATTGCCGGGAAAAATCAATAAGGCCAACAGCGGAATACTGATCATGCCGCCGATAAAGGCATGGATACCGGCGCGCTGGCCCACATAAAAGGCGGTCAACACACCAGCCAGCAGAGGCGCGGCCAAACGCAAGCCCAATGCCAGAGCTGTATCCATCGTCTGATTGCTCATCATCATGTCTACCCCGGTCACTAGGAGTAGCGTACAAACAAAGGCAAAGAGCACACCAGCCCACTGAATTGGCGGGCGTTGGTTGCTAGATCGGTCTCGGCTCATAGAATTCCATTCTATAGTTTAGTCATTCAACTGTTCCCACAGCGGTTCTGTATAGCGTTCGCGCCGCCAGCGATAGCCGGGTTCGGCGATAATGCCCGGCATTTGGGCACGCTTCAACAACTGTAACGCATCGAAAATCACGGTGCGTTGTTGTGCCACGTTTCCTGGCTCGCCCAGTGGATGGCCCAGCGGCCAGCGGACAAACAGAGCCCGCGGGACGCCCACCGATTCGGTCAACTCTTTGGTCAGCGAAATGCTCACTGTCGCAATGCCAGCGGCTTCCAACGTACGTGCGATCAGCCCCACGGACCGATTGCAAAGTCCTCAAGCGGGTGTGAGGAAAGCGACATCGACCCTGTCGGCGCGCAATTTTTTGGCTACCTCCGGCGCGCTGTGCTCTATCAAATGGGGCAACTGCGCACCCTCGATATGGCCCATAAAGCCAATATGGCGCGGGGCAAGCGCACCAATCACGCCCTGCGCTACCAGTGCGCGAAAGTGGGTCAGCGGGAAAATCACATTGAGATCGGCATCGGCATCGGTGTGATCATAATAGTGATGGGTAATCGTGATCTGCTCTAGCGCCACGTTACCGGGCAACTCGCGATAGCTGGCGTCGCCATCGGGGTTGTCCATATCAAAGGGCAGTTGTTGGGGCAGATGAATGCCGCCAGTCGTTATCAAGGCTACACTACAGTGCGATAACGGTTTCTGCAGGCGCGCAAAAGGAATATTGCCCGCCAAATCGACCAGTGTACTCGTCTGTTTGGCCGAACGTTTGGCCCACAGTTGTGCCACTGCGGGCAGTGCAAAGAGCCGATTCATCATTCTTTGGTAGGCCGAACGTTTTTCAGGCATAAGCAAATCTCTGGTATGACGCTGGTATGACGATGTATGAAGATGTATGAAGATAGTATGAAGATAGTATGACGATAGTATGACGATAGTATGACGGCGGCGAATAGGGAGCCAATCATAAACTTGTCATCATCTCTATTGTACAAGAGGATAGGGCTGTGCCCAAATTGATAAAATCAGCTAATCGGGGGTGTGGTATAATGTGCAGAGTCAATTGGTTCTTTGACTTCGGCGAGTTCAGTCGAGTCATCATTGGTCATTAGCGTTGTTGCCGAATCAGCAGACTGTAGCCATGGCTAGCATTTCGGGATAGCAACAGCAGAGGGTACAAGCTAGTAAATCGGTCTGTTGCTATCCCGGAATGCGGCTGAATGCGATGTAGGAACAACTCTATTGATGATTCGTGATTGTACCAATGACGCGGGGCAATCAAAGGAGGTCTGGCATGTTTCATGCGGCGATTTACGAGAATTCGCAACCAGCGGGCATTGGGGTGCTCGAAATAGTCAGTGAAGAAAGCGCGCAGGGTACACCGGGGCCGACGCGCGGATTTGTCCCCTTGCAGCGCAGTGAGTTGCGTGGCGAGATTGTCGGGCCGTTCGCCACCCTACAGTTACGCCAGATTTTTGGCTATACCAGGGCCGACTCTCCCCAAACAGTCGAAGCTCTGTACCGCTTTCCCTTGCCGGGCGACGCAGCAGTTACCCAGGTTACGGTACATTTTGGCGAAGTTGCGATTGTGGCGACATTGCAAATGCGCGCAGCAGCAGAGGCAGAATATGCGGAAGCCAAAGCAGCAGGCCGCCAAGCGGCGCTAGCCACGCGCGAAGCAGCCGATGTCTTCACCTTACAGCTAGCTGGCCTCCAGCCGGATCAAGCGATTACTGTGGAAACTGATTATATTCAACTGGCACGTAGCGAAGGCACAAAGTGGAGTCTGCGCGTCCCGCTCACCACTGCACCACGCTATACACGCGGCGATGAACGTGGCACGCGCCCAGCCGCCGGACAGCCACTGGCTCTGATGCGTGATCCAGGGCATCGGTTCGCGCTCGATCTGCAAATGCGCAAAGCAAGCGCGATCAGCAGCCCCACCCATGCAGTAGCCATCACAGAAACCAACGGCGACAGCCAAGTTGTGTTACAGGGTGGCGCAACGATCCCCGATCGCGATTTTGTGCTGCACTGGGCAGGCCCACAAGCCCAGGAAACCCCACACCTTGCGCTCACCAGCCAGCCAGCCGCGGATGGACAGCGCTATTTTTTGGCCCAAGTGGCCCCGCCCAGCCAAGCCTCCCAACCACCGTTGCCGCGCGAAGTTATTCTCTTGGTCGATCATTCAGGCTCGATGAGTGGTCCCAAGTGGGCCGCCGCTGATTGGGCCGTCGAGCGCTTTCTGGGCGATTTACAGGAAATTGACTCTTTTGCACTGGGCGTTTTTCACAATAATACCCATTGGTTTGCGCCCCAATTGCAAGGGGCAACCTCGCAGACCGTGACCAACGCCATCCATTGGCTCAAGCAAAACACAGACAGTGGCGGCACCGAGTTGGGTGTGGCGCTGGAGCAAGCTCTGCGCATGGCGCGCATCCCTGGCGAAGCAGCGCGCCATGTTCTGATCCTAACCGACGCCGCCGTCACCGATGGCGACCGCATTTTACGCCTGGCCGATCAGGAGCAAGCAGTCAACCCCAAACGCCGGATCAATGTCATCTGCATCGATGCCGCGCCCAACGCATTTCTGGCCCAGGAATTGGCCGAGCGCGGGGGTGGGATTGCCAAATTTTTGACCAGCGATCCGCAACAACAGGATATTACCACTGCACTGGATGAAGTGCTGGCCGCGTGGGTAGCGCCAATTGCCGTCAATCTTCAACTCGTCATTCACGATCGGCGCGCCGAGCTCGGCGATCAACACGCACTGCGCAAACGCACAGAGGGGACGACCATTGTCGATCTGGGTGACCTCATGGCTGGCCAGCCACGGTGGATGATTGGGCGGCTACCCCAAACTAGCGCAGAATCCGTGCAAGTTGATCTGCGCCTGGCCGATGATAGCCTGCTTGCGCAAAGCCAAATCACGCTTCCGCCACAGGCAGCGTCAACCAATCTACGTGCGCTCTTTGGGGCGCGCCGCGTCAATGGGCTGGAATATTTGGTGAATGCAGGTCTGCCGCCCGAACAAGTTGCAGCACAGCTCACACGGCTGGGCTACGATCCGGCGCTGGTATTGGGTGATCACGCGCCACAAACGCCGCCTATCTATGCCGAGAATGCGCGCCAACAACTGCTGCCCGCGTTGCGTCGGTTGTTGGCACAAGAGGCATTGCGCTATGGCCTGGCTTCAACCGAGACAGCCTTTGTGGCAACCCGTCAAGAAGCGGGCCAACCTGTGCAGGCTCAAGTAGCTGTAGCGAATGCGTTGCCAGCTGGTTGGGCAGAGGGATTTGCCACGCGTGGCTCTGTTGCGGGGGCTTCGCCGATGGTGCGCAGTATGGCCGCCATGTCTATGCCAGCGGCGATGCCTGCCCCAGCCAGGCATCTGAAAACCGGATTGGGCAAGCGGGCAGTTCCCCAATCAATGGCCACAGGTGCCCCCCCTGGTGCAAGTAGCTTGCCCATGGCACGCGGGATAAGTAACGGTGGCGGTGAGGCAATCGTTTTTCACGGGGAAGTGACCGGCACAGCGGGTGAGATAGTGCTCTATCCAGCAGCGCAACAGGTAACGCTGCCCGCAGACATCACGTTGACAGGAATTGCCCTGCGCCTGCTGTCCACAACAGAAAACCACCCAGCTAGCGCGCCGGAGCTGGCTCAGCAAGTGGATCGCCATGTTGTCATTCAGCTCTTTATCGGTGATCTGGCCAGTCCACGCGCACGCATCCGCTTGCAAGATCTGCTGCGCTATGGGGCGCGGCCACTGAACCTGTATCGCGCGGCGGCCGAATTGGTTCAGATTCAACTAGTCGATCCGGCGGGCTGGCTACAAGACCATCCCTTGCGCTTTGAACTGGTGTTGCAATGGTGAGACAGGTGGCAGGGAGCAAGGGTAGCCAAGGAGACACGAGACATCAGACACGCTCTCCTTGTCTTCTTGTCTCCTTGTCTCCTTGGCTGCTGTCTCATGCCTGCTACCTGTTCCTTGCTACTTGCTTTTGTCTACGCCGACCACCTATGCTAGAATTTTGGAGCTTATGGCGCTGATTACCTTTCTCATTTCACCACTTGGTCCATCGCTCCTACTTGTACTGGGTGCAATTTTGTCGCTCACCATTGGACGTTGGCTACGGCGTCCAGAATGGTTGGCTGGGGTAGCGCTGCTCTTTATTGGACTGGCCGGGTGGTTGTTACTTTTCCTGCGTTCACAAGTCGCAGTCGTCCCCACCTTTAGTCATCCCTGGCGGCCTATCTTGCAAGTTGGCACCAACCTCTACTGGATCAGCGACGGTTGGAACTGGTATATTGCGGGTCTGGTGTTGCTATTGGGTGGATTGGGCATTTTGCTTGATCTGAACAGCGATTATGTACACCAGGGAAGGCGCATTCATACTTCGCTTGCCGTGCAACTGGCCGTCTTGGCGGCGGCGCTGCTCTTTGTCAGTAGCGGCAATCTGTTGACTGCGATCTTGACCTGGGTACTATTGGATGTCTGCATTCTGCTGCGCAGCACCACCCGTCCACTGGTTGCGAATCTACAAAGTGATACGCCAATTGAGCATCATCGCGGCTTGAGTTTGTTGGGTGCCATGTTGCTGTTGATCGCGCTGTTACCGGCTGGCCCCACTGGCCCTGGTCAGGAATTTCAAGGGGGCACGCTGCCGGTAGAATCGGTCTTACTTCTGGCCTTGGCAGCACTAATTCGGGCAGGTGTTTATCCCTTTCACCTTTGGCTGTTGCCCGAACGGCGCGCCCAGGTGACAGTGGCCGAGCGACTCTTGGAGCAGATGGTGCCTACCCTGTGTGGACTCTGGCTGCTGGGGTGGACGTATGGCTTGGGTCGCGATTATATTTTGCTGCGGCTAGATGTATTGGCCGTCTTTTTGCTGGCGTTATTGGGCAGCGCCGTGGCGGCCTGGACCGCAACCAACCAAAACGATCATCATTCCTTTGTGCTGATTTCCTCAGCAGGGTTGGCTGCGCTGACCGGTGCGCTGACCTATAGCGAAGGCCCTAGCGCTATGATCTGGCCGACTACCGCTTTTGCATTGGGGGGCGGTTTGTGGCTGGTGGGTGAGCGTGTCTGGCAGGGCTGGGGCTGGACGCTACCCGTGAGTATTGGTGCGCTGACGCTGGCCGGGGTGCCGCTGACGCCGGGCTTTCTGGCCCAACCGTCACTGGCTCGGTTGTGGGAACCGGGCAGTGTGCTTCAGTTACTTTTTGGGGTTTATGTGCTCGCGCAAAGTTTACAAATTGCTGCGCTGTTGCGTAGCTGGGAAGATGTAGAGCGCCCAACGCCGACGGATCTGCTGCCCAATGGAGCCAAAGCACGCCTGCTGATTGCCAGTGTGGCACTGGGTTTACCATTGGCGATTGCTGGATTTTTGCCGCGGGCCGTGGCGGCCCTGGCGAGTATGCCCAATGCCATCCCGCCAGGGTTGGGCGATCCACCGAGCATTGTTGCCAAAGAAGGTACGATCTGGTTTACCTTGGTCGCGCCGCTGTTGTTAGGATTTGGGTTGGTCTGGCTGCGGCCTAAAATTTGGCATGTGATCGGCGGAAGTGCCAATCGGCTACAGACATTGATTCAATTGAATTGGCTCTTCAATTCCGGCTGGTGGGTGATGCAATATACCAGTGAACTTTGGGGCAATGTGACGCGCGTAGTCGAAGGGGCCGGCTATATGGGATGGCTACTGGTTTTCGCGCTGCTTGGCTATCTGTTAATGAATTAATCTATGGAATCCTTGACTGCGTGGCTTTTAGCCACTTTTACCTTTTTTGCTTCTGGCCTGGGGATCTTGACGATCGCAGCAGTGACAGTGGCCATGCTCCTGTTCTGGGAATGGCGCACGCTCCTGATTGGGCTGTGCATCATTCAATTGGGCATGGCGGTCCTGGTGACCAGAGCCTACCAAGTCAACTTGCAGTGGGCGCAGGTTCAGATCCTAGTGACGTTGCTGAGCGCGGGCATGCTCGGTTTATCGGCGCGCCAAATTCGTTTTGCGATTCCCTATCAGCGGCCCGGTGCTTGGTTCGTGCGTGTCATGGCGATTGCGTTGCTGTTGATCTGTTGGCAACTCTTTGATTTTGATCTGGCATTACCCACGATTGTGCCGCCCTTTACCCAGATTTTTCTCTGGCTTGCGCTGTGTGCGCTGATCATGCTTGGCTTGGGCGATACCCCGCTCTTTACCGGGGTTGCTCTCTTACTGTGGTTTATTCCGGTCCAAGCATTTATTCAAATTTTGCTGCCAGAATTTCGTCTCTTTGTCTTGATCGGCATGGTGCAGTTGCTAACTGCCTTAGCCTGTAGCTATCTCATGTTAACGGCGCGACTGCCTGTTTTCGAAAGCGTAGCTGCCCCCACCGATGTTGCCTTTTCGACCGGTACTGCGCCCAGACGCGCCTTGAATGCGCCAAGCCCACTTCCTCCCCCACTTCTATCGCCACCAGCCCAGCCAGCCTCGCGTCTACTGCCCAATGGGGGCACACAAGCGCCACTCGCGCCACCCATTGCCGGGGAGAATCCTGTCGCACAAAGGAAAGCATCATGAATGCAGCCAGTGGCTTGTTAACCTTGCCCGCTTTGTTGGTAGGCAGCCTCATTAGCGTTGCACTGATCGTCTACCTGTTGCGCGGGTGGGAAGTCTTGGCTGGCTTAGTGGCGGCAACCTTTACCGGTGGCGTTGCGCTCTGGCTTTTGCAGCTTGATCTGAGCAATCCACTCGAACCGGTGCCAATTTTGGGCGGGGTGATTGATGTGAGCGCCCCGTTAACGCGTTTAGGCTTTACCTTTCAGTTGCAGCCCGGTGCTTCACCGATTTTGGTCACTGCTTTTTTTATGGCGGCAGGTGCTTTTTTGTTGACGGTGGCGATTAGCCAGGGTCGCAGCTTTGTGCCGTTTACCTTGATTCTATTGGCTGGTTATACGGCGGTGACCCTTATGATCGCCGGGCCACTGGCCCCCCCGTTCTTGGTGCCGCTTTTTTTGGTGGCGTTGAATTGTATTGGCATCTTTATTTTGCAAGCTGGCCGCTTGACCAGCCCGGCAGGGCCATTGCGCACCCTGGTACCCTCGATTCTGGCATTCCCCTTGTTTCTGGTTGCTTATTGGTATATCGATCAGATTCCATTGAATCCGCAAGATAATTCAGCGCAGCTGATGGCAGCGCGTCTCTTAACCCTTGGCTTGCTCCTACTCTTGATGCCTGTGCCGTTGCATAGTGCCCAACCAATTACGGCCCAAACAGCCCCGCCGGTGGTTACAGCGCTTGTCACCCTGCTCTATCAGCTTTCGCTGTTACATCTACTTTTCCGCGTGGTCAATCCATTTCCATTTGTCACGCAAATTGGCCCCTTTGAACCATGGATGATGTGGGCCGGTTTAGCAACCACAGTTTGGGGTGGCATTGCAGCGGCGGGGTCCAATCATCCGGGGCGTCTCTGGGGCTATGCGGCACTGCATGACTGGGGTTTGATCATCATGATTCTCGCCATGCCAGGGTTGCGCACATGGCCGTTGGCCCTCTTCCTCTTTGGCTTGCGCGTGGTCAGCATGTTGACTGCCGCCGCCGGCCTTTCGGCACTGGAACAGCATGTGGGGGGCATGACGCCCAACCGGATGCAAGGGGCCGGCAATCGCTTGCCGTGGAACAGCGCGGCCTTTCTGTTGGGCGGGCTGGGCTTAACCGGCTTTCCACTCAGCGCTGGTTTTACCGGCCATTGGACAGCGTTGCAAATTATTGCCGAAAACGACTGGCGACTGGCGGCGATTGTTCTCTTTGCTTCGGTCGGCGCGATCTGGGGCTTTGTCCGTCTGACGCGGGTCCTCTTTGGTCCACTCGAAAATCGCCTTTTGCTGCGCGAACGTATGGTCAGTGTGGTATTGGCACTCTGTATGTTGTTGCTGGCAATTAGCTTGGCGATTGCACCCCAATTACTCGATGGCCCAATTCGCAGTGCCTGGATTGCCTTTAGCGGCTAATCCACTATCATTTCCTGTCACATGCTTTGTCACTTGCCAACTTGATAGGTTCTGATACGTATCCTTTGGTATACTATTCATCATTGGTGCTTTGTCATTCGTTACGTTTCAAGCGCTGACGAACGATAACGGACCAAGTTCAAGCAGCAAGCAGCAAGGACCAAGGACGCATGACAAAGAGCCAGCCCTCCTCGCGGTTAAGTGGATTTTATCAAAAAAGTGTGGCGGAACGCGTTGCCCTAGTCGCGGACTGGGCAGCCTTGACGGTTGCCGAGCAAGCCGTGTTGGCAGATGGGTTATCCATCGGCCAAGCCGATAAGATGATCGAAAATGTGATTGGCCGCCATGCGCTTCCCCTGGGCATTGGGACCAATTTTCTGATCAATAATCGCGACTATTTAATCCCGATGGTGGTGGAAGAGCCATCGATTGTCGCCGCTGTTAGCTATGCCGCCCGAGTTGTGCGCAGTGGGGGTGGCTTTCGTACCGGCAGTACCGAGCCCATCATGATCGCCCAGATTCAACTGCTGGATGTGCCAGATGCGCTGGCAGCAGAAGCGGCGATTCTGGACGCCAAACCCCAGTTACTGGCCCAGGCAGACACGAGCCCATCCATTACGGCGCGTGGTGGTGGCCCAGTGGATATTATTGTGCGTCAGCTACCCCAAACGCCGACTGGCCCGATGCTGATTGTGCATCTGCTCTTTGACACGCGTGATGCAATGGGTGCCAATGCGATCAACACCGCCGCCGAAACGATTGCACCTACGCTGGAACGCGTGAGTGGGGGCCGCGCGTTGCTGCGTATCTTGAGCAATCTCACCGATCAACGCCGTGCCTGGGCCACAGTCACCATTCCGGCAGAGAGCTTCACCACGGACACACTGGTCGGGGCCGAGGTAATCGAAAACATTGCCCACGCCAACGCCTTTGCCGTCGCCGATCCCTACCGCGCCGCCACCCATAACAAAGGCATTTTTAATGGTATTGATGCGGTTGCGCTAGCCACGGGCAACGACTGGCGCGCCATTGAAGCCGGGGCCCATGCCTACGCCGCGCGCGATGGACAATATCGCGCGCTCACCGACTGGCACGTGATTCATGATCAAGCAAATCAGCAAGCGCCTCTGCTCTCTGGTCGCCTCGAATTGCCGTTGGCGGTTGGCATTGTCGGTGGGGCGACGCGCGCGCATCCTGTAGCCCAAGTCGCGTTGAAAATTTTGAATATCCAAAGTGCGCGCGAATTGAGCGAAGTGATGGCAGCCGTCGGGCTGGCCCAAAATTTGGCGGCGCTGAGGGCACTCGTCACCGACGGTATTCAGCGCGGTCACATGGCACTTCATGCCCGCCAGATCGCGGTTGCGGCGGGGGCCGCGGGTGATGCGGTGGAGCGCATTGCCCTACAGTTGGTCCAAGAAGGCCAAATCCGTGTGGAACGGGCGCGTCAGTTGATGGCAACTGACCCAGCATAATGACGAAATAGGATAGAAACGATGTTAAATCAACCCATTCGCCCTGTTGGTATTGTTGGCTATGGCGCATATGTACCACGCTACCGCCTGCCAGGCAGTGAGATCAGCCGGGTTTGGACAGAAGGCAATAGCCGCAGCCCCGTGCGCGAAAAATCGGTGCCCGGTCTAGATGAAGATACGGCCACTATGAGCATTGAAGCGGCGCGCAATGCGTTGGCGCGGGCAGGCATTGATCCACAACAGATTCGTGCGGTATGGGTGGGTAGTGAAAGCCACCCATACGCGGTCAAGCCGACCGGGGCGATTGTCGCCGAAGCGATTGGCGCAACGCCAGGTGTGCTGGCCGCTGATTGGCAATTTGCGTGTAAAGCAGGCACCGAAGCCATGCAAGCTGGAATTGGCTTTGTGGGCAGTGGTATGGCCGACTACGTCTTGAGCATCGGCATGGACACAGCCCAAGGACGCCCTGGTGATGCGTTGGAATATACGGCGGGCGCAGGTGGCGCAGCCTATCTACTGGGGCCGGCAGAGCAAGCGCTGGCGACGATTGATCGCACACTCAGCTATGTTTCCGACACCAATGATTTTTGGCGACGACCTGGCACCCACTATCCCAGCCACGCCGAACGCTTCAGCGGCGATCCAGGCTACTTTGGCCATGTCATCCCCGCCGCGCAACAGATGATGGCCGAGATGCAAAGTGTGGCAGCCGACTATGACTACGTGGTATTTCACCAGCCCAACCCCAAATTCCCGACGCGCGCGCTCGAAGATTTAGGCTTTACACCCGCCCAATGGAAAACCGGTCTGTTGGTCTCAGAGATTGGCAACACCTATGCCGGTTCGGCCATGATTGGGCTCTCGGCGGTGTTGGATATTGCCGAGCCAGGTCAACGCATCTTAATGGTCAGCTATGGCAGTGGCGCAGGTTCCGACGCATTCGAAATGCGCATTACCGAACGAATTACCGAACGCAAACAGCGCGCCCCGTCGACGCGCGAGTACATCAACCGGCGCGTACAGATCGACTATGCGCAGTATGTGCGAATGCGCCGCAAATTGGCGAGTCACTAAATGATAGGCTGGGCTTAATGAGGAGGATAGGTTTTACGAAGCAGTAGGCTTACAAAAGAGTAATTTGTATGGTTGCATATTACGCAGGAGCATGGCAGAATCGTGACCAAATAAAAATTTTGAGTTTAGATTCCATACCGTTCAAAATTCCGATGAATCAAGATGAAATAGTTCAACTCTTCAAGAAAATCCTCACCGCCAAGCGCGCCAACCCCGCCGCCGATGTATCAGCGCTGGAAGCCAAGATCGACCCACACTATCCCACAAATTCGTGTGGGATAGTGTGGGTTAGTTTATACTATCGGTTATGGAAAAGTTGGTAACTACTACGCCAACGTTAAATTCGTGTTGAATGAATTCAACACCTGCGACGGCAAACGTGTTTAAACACGTTTTCTATCCCAGGCGCTGAATTCATGCAGCGCAGCAGGCAATGAAATGTAACGTTCTCGTAGTAGGTACGAAAGTTTCGGAGAACGGTCTAGCTGTACGCCATAATTTCCAGCGTGCGGACCAGGGCAACTTTCCAACTTCCCTCGTCATCGATCGGTAGATAAATTGCCCGGCGTGCCACGCGCGCCGATTGCTCAGGATCAATGCTCTCATCATCGATCTGGCCGAGCCCCAGCCGAATGCGCCGTTGCATAGCGGGGCGATTCATGTTTTCCAAGGCTTCGCTGCGCAACACCAGTTGATCCAGTTCTCGCCCGATGCGCACAACATTGGCTTTCAAGGCAAGAATCTTGACTTTGATCTGGAAGAGCAGATTCTCCACCTCTTCAGGGACGGAGCCAGTCTCTTCATCTTTGCCAAAACGGTCGATCAACTCCTGGCGCATTTCATCCAGCGTCTCTAGATGCGTCACACCGGCAATCCGCCGATACAGTTGTAGACGCAAGCCATCGTCGGCAATATAGGTTTGTGGAATCTGTGCGTCCAGTGGCAAATCGAGCTGCACCGGTGGCGCAAGCGGATCGTCCAAATCGAACGGCGTATCTGGTACCTCAGTGAACGACTGCCCCACCGGCAGATCAGGGGTAGCGATAGCGGCATCATGGAGCAGCATTTCCGGTTGTTCACCTGTTGCCGCCGCTTGCCCCGCGCCATTCTGCATGGCCTTATCAAAGCGCGCCTTTTTATGCTTGGCCTCATTGATCGCTTGGGCGAGCAGGCGCGTGTAGAGATCAAAGCCGACACTGTCGATGTTGCCATGTTGGCGCGCCCCCAACAACTCACCTGCGCCGCGGATCTCCAGATCGCGCATGGCAATGCGAAAACCTGCGCCAAGTTCTTCACTGCTTTCCATAATGGCCGAAAGCCGACGGCGCGCGTCATAACCGAGCGCCGTATGCTTCTCGTAGAGCAGGTAACAGTGACCACGTTGGGCACTGCGCCCGACCCGGCCACGCAATTGATAGAGTTGTGCCAGCCCAAAGTGATCGGCGCGATTAATGAGGATTGTGTTGGCGTTGGGGATATCCAAGCCATTTTCAATGATAGTGGTGGAGATCAGCACATCATATTCGCCTTCACTAAAGGCGAGCATAGCGTCTTCCAACTCGCGTTCGGGCATTTGACCATGCGCGACGCGGATGCGCGCCGTGGGCACAAGATGTTGAATGCGGTCGGCCAAATATTGCAGGCCACGAATCTTGTCGTTGACGACAAAAACCTGACCCTGGCGATCAATCTCGCGTTGGACCACCTGGCGCACCAGGGTTTCATCAAATTCGGAAAGCACAGTATGAATGGGCAGGCGTTCTTTGGGCGGCGTGTTGATCGTGCTCATATCCCGAATACCGCTGAGGCTCATGTGCAAGGTGCGCGGAATGGGCGTGGCACTCAGCGTGAGGACATCCAACTTGGTGCGCAGTTGCTTAAACTTTTCCTTGTGGGACACCCCAAACCGTTGTTCTTCATCGATGACGATCATGCCCAAATCTTTAAATTCCGCGTCGTCACTGAGCAGACGATGGGTACCCACCACAAAGTCAATTGACCCTTCGCGCAATCCTTGGAGGATTCGCTGCTGTTGCGCCGGTGTGCGAAAGCGACTGAGCATTTCTACACGCACCGGGAACTTGCTCAAGCGTTGGCTAATGGTGCGATAATGTTGTTGTGCCAGCACCGTCGTCGGCACGAGCATAGCGACCTGTTTGCCATCCAAAATAGCTTTAAAAGCGGCGCGAATCGCCACTTCGGTCTTGCCATAGCCCACATCGCCGCAGATCAGGCGATCCATGGGGCGCGTCGATTCCATATCCTGCTTGACCGCCTCAATCGCCTGCAACTGATCGGGCGTCTCTTCATAGGGGAAGCTGGCTTCCATCTCCTCTAGCCAGGGATTATCGGGGCTGTAGATATGGCCAATTGCCATTTCGCGTTCGGCATAGAGCTTGAGCAGATCATCGGCGATGTCGGCCACGGCGCGCTTGGCCCGCTCTTTGACCGCCTGCCAGTCGGCGGTGCCCAGGCGCGTGATCATCGGGGTCTTTTCACCGGCACCCACGTACCGGCTTAAGCGGTCGGCTTGATGCACAGGCACATAGAGCTTATCGCTGCGCGCGTAGCTAACTTGCAGATACTCGCGCTCAACGCCATCTAATTTCAGCTTCACCAGACCATCGTATTGCCCAATGCCATGCTCCAGATGCACGACAAAGTCACCGGCTTTCACATCCGAGAAGAAAACTTCGGGGGCCACCCGGCTTTGCTTGTGGGTACGATGGCGCGCTTGGGGCTTGCTCCAGCCAAAAAGCTCGGTATCGGTATGAAAATGCAGCGTGTTGGCCGTAGAATTGGCAGCCGACTCGCTCCCCAGGTCCAGGCCCTTCATGACAAAGCCTTCGCCCATCACCCCCTGCACCAGCGTCACCGATGAATTGGGGGGCTGGCGCAGATCGCTCTGCACATGGGCAACTATGTCATTTTCGCGCAACAGTTCTTGGACGCGTGCCGCCTGCCGTGTGACCAGCAGCATCAATTCGCCTTGCTCACGCGCTTTGATAATATCCGCGGCAATCGGTTTGGTTTTGCCACCATAGCGCGGACCGGGCGCAAAGCTGCGCGCCAGGGTTGTATTGGCGCTACTGCTCTTGCCATAGAGATCGCCGTAGCCCAGAAGCAAAGGCTTTTTGACCAGCAAAGCACTGCGCAACTCGTCGGCCGTGAAATAACTGGGTGCAAAGCTCTGAGGTACTTCGCCCGCGCGCAATAATTCCTCGCGCAAACTAATGGCCTGGTTTTCAAGCTCGCTGAGCGTGGCGAAAAGATCAAGCGCATCGTCGACGACCAACGTGGCATCGGTATCCAAATAGTCGAGCAAGGAAGCCGGTTGATCATAGAAATAGGGTAGATACCATTCGATGCCGTGGAAGCTGTTGCCCTGACTCAGGTATTCCACCTGAAGCCGCAGCTCTTCACGTACCACCAGCAACAGATTCGGATCGAACAAGGGAGAGCGCGCAGGATCGCCACCCACATTTTCGGGTGCGCTCAGGTTGCCACCTTTTACCCCCAACCGTTCCAACGCCGCTGCACCATATTTGCTCAGGGCTTCGCTGCCAGGGCCGATCTCAATGCTTTGGATATGTTGCTGAGAGCGTTGCGTGGTCGGATCAAAGAGGCGCAGACTATCCACTTCATCCCCAAAGAGATCGATGCGGACAGGTTGCGGCAAATTGGGCGGCCAAATATCAATCACACCGCCACGGCGCGCAAAAGTCCCCGGCTCTTCGACCGTCTCGGCTGGATTATAGCCGGTTTGGGCCCAGTTGGTTGTCATCTGTTCCAGCCGCACAATGCCACCTACTTTGAGCGGACGCAGGGCCAGGCGCAGTTCGCGGGCAGGCAGGGTTTTCTGCATCAGGGCGCGTGCGCTAGCAATGACCACAGGGCGCGGCCCGGTACGACTTTGCAACGTAGCCAGGGCGGTTAAGCGTTGCTGGCGCGTATAGCCACTCCAGGCAATGCGCTCATAGGGCAGCGCATCGGGCTCGGCGAAGAGATAGACCGGTGGACCACCTTCGGCCACTGGCGGCAACCACGTTTCTAATTGCGCGGCTAGTTGTTGCGCCATTTCACTGCGCGCCGTCACCAAGACCAGGGCACCGGGCCGGTCGCTTTTGATACCCGCGACAACAAACGGGCGCGCCGCTTGTAACAGCGACTGCGGCGTGCTGTCCATCTGTGTCACCAACTCACGATAAGCGGGTAACTGTTGCAGGGTTTTGACGAGACCAGAAAGGTTCATCAGCCGTTAAATCGATTCATGGCTACTTCCAATCCTTCGAAGAGCCAACAGTCTACTGCATCACAAATTCTGCCGCGCAACGGCGCAAAAATTTCTTCTTCCGGCGCTGTAAAGTTTTGTAGCACAAACGCGGCGGGGTCCATCTTGCCCGGCGGGCGGCCCACGCCCACTTTCACACGGGCAAATTCGGCACTGCCCAGCTGGTCAATCATAGATTTGATGCCATTCTGGCCACCGGAACTGCCCCCTTGCCGCAGCCGCAGCTTGCCTTGCGCCAGATCAATATCGTCGTGAATCACGATCAGATCGTCCACCGTACCCTTGTAGAAGCGCAGTAGTGCGGCGATAGCCTGCCCACTGGCATTCATATAGGTAAGCGGCTTGATCAACAAAACCCGCTGACGTTGACCATTTTTTTCGACCCAACCATCACCAGTCATGGCCCGCTGCTGCATCTTATTGACTGCAATACGGTGGCGTTGACCAAAAAGTTCTACACATTGAAAGCCAATATTATGCCGGTTGGCCCGATATTCTGGACCGGGATTGCCGAGACCTACAATAAATTTGAGATTTGTCATCAGACAATCAACTTGCTGCCCAGACGAATGATTAGAAAAATGTGTCTACCCAGCTGCGCCTAGTCAGCGATATTGCGTCCACACCCAGCCAAACAGGCGCTTCCCCAGCAAGAGCACCACACCACCCAAGATCAGCGTGGCGCTGAGTCTCATCCCCGAGAAAAAGAAGCTACGCAAGCGATCTAGCGCCACAGTTTCGCCCAATTCGCGCGTAAAGCTCGTCGAGGGCGCTTGGGGGGTGCCGGCCTCTGGCGTGCCAAAAAGCCCCGCCGTGTCGCCGGTCGTGATAACTTCACTTCCCAACAAATTTGTGACAACAGCCCCCGCGGCTAGTGGTTCTAGGGTGGGGGTAGCAGTGGGCAAGTTGCCTTCGATTTGCGGCTGCGTTACCTGGCCTACCACAGGGGTGGGCTGTGGCGCAGGTGTAAAGGTAAGCGTCGGAATGGGTGTTTCCGTGGGCAAGCTCGAAGTCACGGCAACGGTGGCCGTGATCACCGACGTTGCCGTGGGCGCGGCCCCTTGATTCACGCTTAAATCGCGCGCAAAAAATTCGGCATAATTGCCATCGGCCTTGACTACGCGCAGGCGGATGCTATAGATGCCGGGGGGCAGCGCCGCTGCACGCCAAGTGCCCAACTGACCATTCGTCACTTGCGTGGTATTGCCGTCGAAATAAATAAATGCGTCATCACCGCTGGGTTCGGGTTTGTAGTGCAACTCATATTTTTGGAATGGGTCGATCACGGCAGTGCCAGAGATCGTCACATCACCGGCGACAGTCGAGCCGGTGGCTGGCGATGTAATGCCAGATTGGGCTTGCACATGAAAGGGTGCAAACAACAACAGAACTGTGCTGACAACAACCATGAAGACTGACAGGCAAAAATAGCGCACATGCGGCTGGCCAGTCCATTGTAACGCGAAAAGGCGACTGGTCATTTACGGAACTTCTCCATCTCCAAAAGAACACTCCCTCATTATAAAAATTCGATAATCGCCAACAGGTCGGCATCGGTCAAATCAGTTCGCCCCCCGCTTGGCGGCATGACGAGGCCACTTGCATTATCAGGTGCGTTGGCCGACGACCAGTACGCACCATAGCCAGTACTTCGTCGGCTGTGTTTTCTTGTACGAAAGGTGACCCAACCAAAGCATTGCCCAAGCCAGCCACGCCTTCCCACGCCAGCCCGTGGCAACCGGCGCAACTTTCTAGATAAAGCTGCTGACCTGCTGCTGTTGTTGACGCTGGGGTTGTACCGGCAGCGGTGCCAACCACTGTGCCATCATAGGCGCGTCATGGGTGCACCCGTTTCGATGGCAGAAAAAGTCGATTGAGCCTGGGCATTGCCAGGCGTGAGCCAGAGCAACAGCGCAAAGGCAATGATCACAGCAGCAATTACAGAATAGACGGGCACCCAGACGCGCGCTGTATCTTCCTCATCCGCCACTGGTTCACCGGCCTGCCAAGCGATGATCGCCATGACCGTAATCACCAGAAAAGCAATCAGCGCCAAAAACGGAATCGTGAGGAAACCAAACCAGTTAATCCAGATCACCGTGCAGGGGACACCCACCTGGCAGGTGGCCATGCCACTAAACCAATCGGTTTTTTCCAGCAGTACATGGTAAGTCGCTACGCCAATCCCCAAAAGCGAAAAGGGCAACACAAAGCGCGGTGTATTTTCATCGCGGCGCAACAAGCCAATCGCCAGGATAAGCGTTTGTGGATACATCAAAATCCGCTGATACCAGCAGAGCGTGCACGGAATGTAGTGCGCCACTTCGCTAAAGTACAAGCTGCCCAACATAGCAACCCAAGCAGCGAACAAGGCAATGTATAGACTGCTGCGTTCAAGCCAGTAGGATAAACGTTCGAGCATAAATTTCCAGCCATACCCAGATATACTAGGCGCGACAAGCGGTAGAAAGTAGCGCGAGCTACACGGTTCTACCGCTTACCCAATCGATTCGTACCCAACCAATTTACCCGCCAGCCAACAGCCGATCAATCTCAGCCTGCAACGAGGTATAGTCACTGGCCACTGCCTTGCCATTGACATAAATAGCCGGCGTGCCTTGCACACCTTGGCTCACACCCGATTGAATCGACGCATCGATATCGGCCTGATATTTCAAACTGCTCATGCAGCTGCGAAAGGCGCTTTCGTCCAGACCAAGTTCGGTGGCATAGCCGACCAAGCTATCAAAGACAAACGCCGGTTGACCGTTACGTTGTGCAGAAAATAGCCGATCATGATAGGGCCAGAAGCCGCCCTGGTCGGCGGCACACTGGCTGGCCAACGCCGCCATATTGGAACCGGGCAGGAAACCACTCAGTGGAAATGGATGGTGGACGAATTTGACCGTTCCTGGCTTAATGTAATTTTCCATTAATTGCGGTTTGATATCCGTCGTCCACTCCAAGCAATGCGAGCAAAGAAAATCTTCATACGCATCTACCACAATCGTCGCTTCAGGATTGCCCAATGAGGTGCGATCGATCCACTCGGCAGGGACATCCGGCTGGGTCAGGCTACCAACCGGCTGGGCATTGTTAATGTTGATGGCGACAACGATGAGGATTACAAACAGAATCGCACCACCGACTAACCAGATCCACAGATTTGATCCACTGCGTTTGCTACCTGGCTGGCTAATTTTGTGTTTAGGACGTGACGTAACAGACATGGTATTTCCTCGTGACAATGCTCGAAATTGTAGAATCGAATAGGAACGTTATTATCACCGATTACTCAAACAGACGTTTATAATAAATGGCTGATGAGAAAATTAGAAATAGATTAAGATGGCTGTGTCTCTCAGCGATGATCCTATCTAATGGACAAACCATTTAAAAGTTATACAAATAAGCCCGGTTAATACACGAGAGCGTATCTATGACTTTTAAGGGTTTTATCTATAAGAGCATCGCACGCACGCTGATAGGCAACGGTCACACAGTCGCATCAGTATACGCGATCTGCTATCAGGGGGCAAGTACCGGGGCCGCCGTGAGTATACCAAGTTTACGATCTGGAGCTGCTTAGTTTTGCCAATAACTAGCGCCATAGACGCGCTTGAGAATACTTTCGCGTTCCTCCGGCGTAGCCCAACGCGGCTGACCATAATCGTAGAGCAAGGTGGTAAATACTTGTGTGCTAATATGGCGATGATCGTAAATCGTATGTTTGACAATCATACCTTCACGCGTTGTCTGGCTCCACATCTGGTCAAAGAATAGATTGCCCAACCCATAGAGCACGAGCTTACCTTCGGTAAATTCCATCGCCTGGGGCACATGGCTTTGCACACCTGTCACAATATCTGCGCCAGCGCGGATCAGCGCGTTGAAATTCTGCCGTTGGTCAAAGAGCGGCACCACATCATAACTTTCTTGATATTGCAGTTCGGCAAGAATGATATCGGCGCGATCCAACTGCCCAATGTTGCGAATGGTGGCCGACATAATATTCAGATCAAATTGCGCACTGCCGGGTTGGGTATCGGTTGCCCAGGCAAATTGTGGACCGTAGCTGTTGGCACCCAAAAAGGCCAAGCGGTTGCCATTATGCTCCATATAAAAAGGTGCGAACGCTTCTTCTTTATTGCGCCCACCCCCATAGACGGGCAGTTTGGCTTCGTCATAGATGTCTAAGGAGGTGACGGCATCTTCGCGCCCATAGTCATTTTGATGATTGCCCGTGAGACCGATAATATCGACCCCAGAATCGGTCAGCGCCGCCATATATTCGGGCTTGCTGCAAAAGGTGAGATTGTCCATACTGGTATTGGTTTCACAGTCTGGCACAAAAGGCACCTCATTGCTGATCGCCGTAATATCTGCCGAGGCCAATTCTGGCCCCACCACCTCGGCCAGCCAATCGACGCCGCGCTCATCCATCTGCTCCGCCGTCAGCCGCACCATTGCCGTGACGCCGGTCATCGCCACCACCGTGAGCCGCCCAGGATCGCGATTCCCGGCGGGCAACGCTTTAAGTAGTGCCTGTACCGTCATTTGTTCTGCGGGCGTCTTTGACAAATCTTGGGCATAAACCGTCGCCACCAACGGATAAGTGTCGGCAGCAAATTTATTGGCATTTTCAACAGGAGTTTGCCCATCGATGCTAAAAACCGCCAATCTGGGTTCGAGCAGATCAAAGGGTAATAACACAAGCACGGGCGCAACCTCTGGCACGTCGGCCCACGCGGCCTCGACAACCTCTGGCTGTGTAGCGTAGCTCACAACAGCAGAACCGGCTTTCCCCAACACCTGGGTCAATGCCGGCAAGGTATCAGTTAAGACTGCTACAGCCGAAAAACGCGCATTTTTGCCCAGCCAGGCATCCTTGACCTCCTGCCAAGTCAGGGCGGTCTCGATGGTATCAAAGCGGGTCGCGGCAGCAAAGGTATAGGTGTAAACGGCTTCGTTTGCTTGGCCTGTATAGGCGAATTGCAAAGTGACGGCGGGATCAACTTTGTCACTAGCAAGCGCGACGGTCAACAGATCAGTTTGCGACAGCGCCGCCGAGCTAGCCAGGGTAACTAGGTCTGTTGGCAACCCAGCCGCCAGCCCAAGCACAACAGGGGCCGCTGTCAGCGCGTCGCTCGCGACGGTGGCGGACAGCGCAGTCATCGCTTGCGCTGCGTTATTGGTTACTACCGTGTCCGCCGTCTGGATGGCGTTGTCCGAGGCCAGCACAGTGCGCGTGTTGCTATCGGTGGCATGGGGAAGGTTTAACAAAAGCCAAAGCAGTAACCCAACACCACCCAGGATCATCAATGCACTCAGAAAAATGGCAGTACGCGGTGAGATCTGTTTCAATTGCATCATAGGTAACTGGATATAGACATGAATTTTTGCTTACACTTTGGACAGTATAACCACACAATAAAATTTTTGCAATGTGCCAAGCCGATTGGGATATACTGGAGCTTTGTCGATAGGTGTAGATGCCAATGGTTGACCAAATTTTCGCTCAACACGAATCGTTACCCTGTTGGGAAGCGATTCGTATCCACCATAAAACCCGTGTATAATTGGATATGGAGCATTCTCGTTCGTAACCGTGTAGAAATCATCCTATTATTATATTTCATCTTATAATTATAAAGTAGAGTTATAAAGTAGCGCTCATCATAAAGTCACTCGATTGCGTGCAGGTCGCGTTCAAAAGATGAACGTCGTCTGAAAAACAAAGGTTGCATCAGCCGGCATCTTTGCCCATGCATTCCCCAACACTCATGATGAGAAAAGACCGGAGTTTGCGACAAAATGGTAGAATTTACAGGGATGCCTTCACTATGGCAGACCATTCAGCAAGCCATGCGCCTCGACCAGAATGTCTTCGCCGATATACAACGTGTGCCCGGCGGCTTGGGCATTGCGCTGGTCATTGTCAGCTTGGCAGGCTTGTCCGAATCGTTGGGCCAGAGCGTAATCCTCTTTATCAATCGTGTGCGGCCACGCCGTTTTATGCTGGCGCTCCTGATTACTGCCGCCAGCCACCTGGTTGGTTATTTGCTTTGGACAGTGACTGTCTGGGTGGTCGGTGTCTACGTTTTTGGCCAGACGGTCTCGTTGACCGCCATCGCCTGTGTGGTGGGATTGGCCTATGCGCCGCAGATTCTCGCCTTCTTTGAACTAACACCGTTTCTGGGCAATCCCTTCTCTATTCTCCTTTCGTTGTGGAGTATGATCGCGGTGGTAGTGGCGGTACAGATGGGGCTGGCACTGGAATTGTGGCAAGCATTGCTGGCCAGTGGCTTGGGCTGGGCCTTTATTCAGATCTGGCGACGCACGATTGGGCGGCCTATTTATGCGCTAGGACGCTGGCTGCAGCGGCGCGCAACTGGCGTGCCTATGGAATTTACCTTGTCCGATTTATCGCTGTTGCGCCGCCATCCAGCCTGGTCAGAAAATCTTGACAATTGGCGGGCGCGCATGAGTCAGCGCGACTTGCGCAACAATGTGAATAAATTGTTTAAGCGGAAGCAACCGCGTGCTTGAAACCTTGGGCGGTCTTGCCACCTATCTGGGCATTGTGCTTGTCGGTTTGCTGGTTTGGGCCGCGCTCTCGCCCTTTGAAACCCTCGGTTGGTGGGCTGGCTGGTTTGGGGAGAAGATTTACGTCGATAATCTCCCCTCGGACGGATTTGTGCGCGCCGTTCACGACCGTTCGCGCGGCTATATCCTTTTTCTTTCCGGTATTGGCCGTGTTTCGGGGGAAACTTTCAGTCGTCGCGAACAGGGCTTTCTCCAACGGCTGGCCGTCGCGGTGCCCGATGCGGTGATCATTGATGATATTTTTCCCTACTCGGTCAACAACCTGGCGCTTACGGGGCAACCGGTCTTTGCGCGCTTTTGGCGCTGGGCGTTGCGGCGCAAGATCGATGGCCCTGCGCTGGCCGGCAATCTGATCAATCTACGCAATATTTTGCAGGTGTTGATCTCTGCGGATCACCGCTACAGCCCGATCTATAATCAGGCAATGGCCGAGGTGCTATTGCATAGTTTGTTGCGCTACAACTATGATATCAATAGCAAGACGCCCGTTTTTATTGTCGGCTATAGCGGGGCGGGGCAGATGGCGGTAGGCGCGGTGACTTATCTGCGCGAGTTGATTGACGCGCCCATCTATGTGATTTCGCTCGGGGGTATTTTCAGCAGCGATCCTGGTCTGCTGGCCGTGGATCATATGTATCATATTTACGGCACACAAGATTGGCCGCAGAAATTGGGTTTGATAGCACCCGGGCGCTGGCCACTCTTTGCCTCGTCGGAATGGAATCGAGCACGCCGCCAAGAATTGATTACTTTGCTCAACATTGGCCCCATGTGCCATACCAGTACCGGTGGCTATCTGGATATGAAAAGTGTGTTGCCGAACGGAGTTTCCTACCTGGACCATACCGTGTCGGTCATTGGCGAAATTGTGCAAAAACACACCCAACTGCCGGCTGGATCGAATGCGGCCCCGTAGATTTTGCAGCGTTTCGTCGCAGCGCCCCTTATGCAAGCATCGGCAAGAGGTCTAAATGAATACGCATGATACGCGATTGGCGTTGCACTTGGCGGATTTGCCCACAGAGGCGCTTGGCTCGGCCACTCAAGTGGTATTTACCCTCTTTTGGAAAGCAGATGCGCGGTGGGAAGGCACTGATTTCGCCGTTAGCGTAGGTCAGGTTTAACACGAACGCTTAGTTCTATGCTTGCCAATGGCAACAGTAGTAATCGCAGATAGTAACGTCGAACGTAGCTTTGCTCACTTGACAGCGCGGTTAATCCGGTTATACTTTGAGCAACAATAAAATACTATGAACCTTCGGGGCAGGGTGAGGTGTGCAACTTGGCGAACCCATTGCCAACGCAATGCCAATTCCCGATCGGCGGTAGTCTGTCGAATGACAGTAAGCCCGCGAGCTAGCGCACAAAGTTGTGCAATGGCAGGAGAGCGGTACGTGGCCTATAGAATAATGGGCAACAATTCCGACGCCGACGGTATAGTCCGGATGAAAGAAGGTTGAACAGCAGGTGGGCGTTTTCTAGCTCATGCTATTCCTCATGCTGTAATTGCAGTGGTTAACCGCCGCTGTATTTGCTTATGCTTTTCAACCCGAAGTCTCTTGTGAGAGCTTCGGGTTCTTTTTTGGTTCTGCTTACAGCAAGCGGATTAGGGTGTGTTGGGCCGCAAGGTCGGCTGTCAGTACTTGATGGCTGCGCGGCAAAAAGCCAAGGCTTTTTGCGTACGATTTTTACGCGCAGTGTTGATTTCTCTGTCCCGTTGTGTTTGGTGGGTGTTGCCATGATTGATTTCATTGGCGACATTCCACCAGCACAGCGGGATTTTTTATGGAGGCAAACGATGCAAGCAGAACGCGCAGGAGTTTCTGGCTGGGGTCTCGCCAAGTCGCTGCCCAGACGGCCCGTATGGCCACAATGGTTGCTTGCGCATAAAACCGCAGCTACCGTCCCCGTTGTGTTGGCAGTGGGCCTTCTGTTGTGGGAAGCGCTTGTGCGCTGGCAAGCGTATCCAGCCTTTATTTTGCCCAGCCCGCTTGTGGTGGGTCGCAAGTTCCTGATCTTGGCCGCCGATGGTACATTGCTGCGCCATGCCCAGGTAACCCTGCTCGAAATCGCGCTGGGGTTATTCTTTGGACTGACAATGGCTTGTCTACTAGGCTATCTGTTGGGCAAAAATCGTACCATCGAACAGGTGGTCGCGCCCTACATTGTTGCCAGCCAAAGTGTGCCAATTGTCGCCATTGCGCCGCTATTGGTCATCTGGTTGGGCAGCGGCTTGCTTAGCAAGGTACTCGTCTGTGCACTGATTACCTTCTTTCCCATGTTGATCAATACCATTGTCGGCATCCGCAACGTGGATCGCGACCTCTATGATCTTATGCGCAGCCTGCGCGCCAGTCGCTGGCAGATCTTTCGCTTGCTCGAAGTACCTGCAGCGCTGCCAGTCTTATTAAGTGGCCTCAAATTGAGTGTAATTCTGGCAGTTATGGGCGCAGTCGTGGGCGAATTTGTCGGGGCGGATGTGGGGCTGGGGTTTCTGATCAATCTTGCGCGTGGGGTGCTGGACACGCCGATGATGTTCGTCGCCATTCTTTGTCTGGTGGCGATTGCCCAAATTCTCTATATCAGCGTCACGCTCCTAGAACGCCGCTATCTGCAGTGGCAAAAAATAGCGGATTCGTAATGTGGCACATGGATTATATCGATGGATTATATCGTAGGTAACACCAACTCATTGTTGTTCAAACTTTTCATACTCACCAGAAAGCAACCTATGTTTCACCGTCTTTCGATCTTCGTCTTCCTGCTCCTCTTTGTGATCACAGGGTGCACCCCCATTGCGCCCGCGCCCGCTAGCGAAGGTAGTGTACCAGCGGTCGATACATCGCTTACACCAGTTACCTTGGGGGTCGGGTTTATTCCGAATGTGCAATTCGCCACCTTCTATGTCGGCGTGGCCAAGGGGTTTTACGCCGAAGAAGGCTTGGAAGTTACCCTGGATTATGGCTTTGAGGATGACTATCTCAAGTTGGTGGGTGTGAATGAATTGCAATTTATGGTGGGCAGCGGCGATCAGGTCGTGTTGGGGCGTGCCCAGGGCTTGCCGGTCCGCTATGTCATGAATTGGTACACCAAATATCCCGTGGTGATCTTTGCCAAGAGCGCGGTGGGCATTACAGAGCCAGCCGATTTGGCAGGCAAAAGTATTGGCATTCCTGGTCCCTTTGGCGCTTCATATGTAGCGTTTCGTGGCATTTTAGAAGCCGCCAATTTGACAGAAGCGGATGTGACCATGGAGAGCATTGGCTTTACCCAGGTAGCCGCGATTAGTGAAGACCTGGTTGATGCCGCGGTCGATTACGGCGTCAACGGGCCGGTGGTCCTAGCCCAGGCCGGGATCGAAACAACGCAGATCACGTTGGATGGGCATCTCCAGATGCCCGCCAATGGGCTGGTGACCAACGAGACCACCTTGCAAGACGATCCCGACTTGGTGGCCAAGATGGTGCGCGCCACGCTCAAGGCCACGCAATATACGCTCGACAACCCTGATGAAGCGTTTGCCATTGCGCTGGAGTTTGTTCCCGAAGCCGGCGGCGACAATGAAGCGGCCAACCGCGCCATCTTTGACGCCGTGTTAGAATACTGGACACCAGCCGCAGGCCAGCCCATGGGCGTCACCGATCTGCCGGCCTGGCAATCGGCAGCCGAATTTATGCAGCGCATCGGCCTGGTCGATACGCTGGTGCCCGCCGAAGAATTGTTCACAAACGAATTCGTCCAGTAGGCCAATCATCTACGGTACTTAATGCGCCGTGTGACCGAATAGACCTCTTATGTTATTCGGTCACACGGTAGCGTATGTGCTGTTACCATCCGCTTTCTTGCTCATACCTGCTTTGTTGAGACCTATGACGCCGCTACTGACTATTAGCCAAATTAGCAAACATTTCCAGACAGGAATTCGCCCCGTCTACGCATTACAAAATGTCAGTTTTCAGGTGGCAGCAGGCGAGTTTGTCTGTCTGCTGGGGCCGAGCGGCAGCGGCAAAAGTACGCTATTGCGCATTATCGGGGGTCTGTTAGCGGCAGATGAGGGCGAGGTACGCTTTCAAGGCCATCTGTTGCACGAACCCCAAGCCGCGATTGGATTTGTGTTCCAAAGCACCAATCTGATGCCCTGGCGCACAGTGCTTGATAATGTTTTGTTGCCGCGCGAGGTACAACAAGGCGTCGTCGATGCCAACACCAAACAGATAGCCTATGCGCTGCTTGCCCTGGTTGGGCTCCAGGGTTTTGAAGAAGCCTATCCGCAAACGCTCTCCGGTGGTATGCGCCAACGGGTCGTACTGGCGCGCACCTTGATCCAGCAACCACAACTGCTGCTCATGGACGAACCCTTTGGCGCACTCGATGCCTTGACGCGCGAACGGCTCAACCTGGAGCTCTTGCGCATTCAAGCACAGCAAGGGATGACGGTACTCATGGTCACTCATAGCATTCAAGAAGCTGTCTTTCTGGCCGACCGCGTGCTAGTCATCAGCGACCGCCCCGGGCAACTGGTGGCCGATGTGCCCATTACACTGCCACGGCCGCGTCCCCTGGAAATTATGGGCAGTGAACAGTTCGGCCAGTTGACGCTGGATGTGCGCAAGTGGATTAGCAGTTGATCCCCCCCATTTGAACAAACATAGTTTGTCCCGCGCTGCCAGAAAACGCCTGTCCACGCTGGTGTGCTTTCCCAATGCAGTAAATGCATATGCTCTCTACCGATGCGCATAAAACTTAGGCGCTGGGAAAGCCATCGATTCCTCCATTATAAGCTATAAAATAGCCACAACAAAGCCAACAAAAAGCGACTAGAGAGCGCTGATTTTTAGCCTCGCCTGGAGAGCCAGTGACCTATTTTCTTCAAACAGCCAGATTTTTTCCATTCCTTCACCACACATGCAGAGCTTACAAAAAGCGTCTAAAAAGCTTTCAAAAAGCATCATAATTCCGTAAATTAACCGTTAGAAAAGCAGTCAAAACTCCTTGCATGTTTTCTGACGTGAATAATAG
>Ga0105049_10001145_pt1 | contig 31053 bp, 22 predicted proteins | sample MAT06_FD_78087 | JGI IMG/M metagenome (GOLD analysis project Ga0105049, IMG submission 78087) | Freshwater microbial communities from Lake Fryxell liftoff mats and glacier meltwater in Antarctica - MAT-06 | ecosystem: Environmental > Aquatic > Freshwater > Ice > Liftoff microbial mat | place... | reverse complement strand
GCCTAATGCTTGTAAAAAAGGCATTATGAAAGCATTCTTTGTTGCTTCTTCTGTGTGGATTTGGTCTTTGAGTTTTGTTACTCTGTCACCAATTTGTTTGATTAAATCTTTAAAGTCCATTTTGTATTTGTCGGTTAATTACTAATTGTTTTTGTCAAAGGTAATATTTTATGTAACGGTCGTCATAGCATTACTGGTAACTTACTTATAGGCGAACCATTGGACCAGAAAGGTTCGCCTATAATGTCAAATATAGTATATAAGGCGAACTTTTTTGTTCAGAGCAAGTTCGCCTTATTTCTTCCAGTTGATGTCATTAATTGAACTCTTTATGGCTTCTATCCGTTGGGTGCTTATATGGGTGTAGACCTCTGTAGTCCGGCTACTGCTATGTCCCAACAATTCCTGAATAAATCGTGGGTCTGAGCCATTTTCCAACAGATGTGTAGCATAACTCTGCCTCAGCCAATGAAGTGACGATTGCTTTTGAATTCCGGCTCTGGCCAACGCCCGCTAAATACACTCGCAAGACGATCCTCACTTAACCGCTCTCCGGCTGCCTGCACCCCAAACAAGCAAACATTCGGGCGATTGGACGTGTAGAATTCCCGAAGCATATTAACTACCTCCACAGGAAACGACACTATTCAGTCTTTCTTTCCTTTGGCCTGCCGAATGATGACACTACCGCCCTGGCTATTGATGTCTGTGTGAAGAAGGTTCACCAATTCACCACGGCGCAGTCCTCAAGCATAGATTAAAATTCACAGGGCCAAGTGCATTGGGTTCTCTGCGCTCCTGAGTAGTTGGTCAACGTCAGACTTGCTCAATACGTAAGGTAGTCGCTGCTCTCCTTTAGGCCTGTGGATGATTTCCGGACGCAGCTTTTTATTTTAATACCAATACTGAGGCTATTTAATCCCCTCACCCCATTTCCCCCAAAAACCAAAAACCCGCCTCACAGCGGGTCTTTGGGTTTAACTTGAAGTGAACTCCTCGGGAATCCGGAGATTCCATACTCGTCCTCCGCTTACGCAGCCTCCCCAGCCAATTCCGGCGGCAACGCATCGCGGTTTATCGCAATGGCGGCAATCTCCACATCGAACTCGGCAAGGCGGACATCCAACTGTCCCATGTCGATGCTCCACATGTCCTCCAGGTTTGGCCCCACCTGATCAAGACGCTACTCGATCAGATCGAGCCTGCGCTCAGTTGAGGGTGAGATAGTGATCTCCTTGCGCTCCATGTTCATCACATAATCCGAGACATTAGTTCCCCTATCCCAGAATATCCCAAATTATGACTGTCACAAAAGAACTCCTATCCAATGGCATGTGGCGCTGAGAACGACGCTTTGTAGTGACCCCCTACGACCGTATAAACTCCAACCGCGACAGATCTGTGCGGGTTTTGAAGACGCCAAAGGCGACAGTGGCTTCTTCGCCATCGATCTCCAGCACATTACCGGTTTGCTTGGTGCCACTCAGGCGAACCAGCGCGCCTACTTTGATCAACTCGCGGTGGCGGATATCCTCGGCCTTCTCTTCTTTCTTCTTGACGATTGTCTTCTTGATGCTCTTCTCGCGGCGCTCCTCGTCAATCTTTGTTTTTTCGAGAACCACATACTTCTTGAGTTCGTCTAGCAGCTCCTTGTTTTTGGCCCGCAAATGATAACTCTCGATAAACTGAGCCATGCGCTTGCCATGATTCAAGTACTTGTTGTTGCGCTCAATCGTCTCGGCCTGCCGCGATAATTTCTCTTCGAAACGATCCTTTTTCTTCTCAAAATCATCAATCGTCTTACTCGCTATGTCGCCTGCAGCGCGGGCATTTTCCGACAATTTCTCAAACCGCGTTTTCTCCGACTGAAGCGACGAAAGCAATTTGTCCATATTCACCTTGTTCTCACTCAACCGGAGCTTGGCTTCCTCAATCATCGCATGGGGTATCCCATTCATCTCCGCCACTTCAAAGGTGAACGATGAGCCGGGCTGACCCAGACTCAGCTTATACATGGGCTCAAGGGTTTGGGTGTTGAATAGCATACAGCCATTCACGGCATTGCGCAACTGAGCTGCCTTGAGTTTGATGTTGCCGTAATGCGTGGTGATCACGCCAAAGCACTTTCGGTTGTAGAGTTCTTCAAAGAATACCTCCGCCAATGCGCCACCCAAATCGGGATCCGAGCCGGTACCGAATTCATCGAGAAGCACCAAACTTCTCCGATTGGCCACTTCAAGGAAATAGCGCATCCGGCGCAAGCGGTAACTGTATGTCGAAAGCTGATTTTCGATGCTCTGGTTGTCACCAATATCAGTGAGTATTCCGGTAAAAAACCCAAGCTCTCCACCCTCTTCTGCGGGCACAGCAAGGCCGGCTTGAAACATGAGCTGAAGCAATCCAACTGTCTTCAAGGTGATGCTTTTTCCTCCGGCATTCGGACCGCTGATTACGAGCATGCGGTTGAATTTGTCGAGGAGTAAATCCTGTGGAAGCGTGACCCGTCCAGCGCGCTTATTGTTAAGCCAAAGAATCGGATGAAAGGCTTGCCTCAAAGAGAACAAAGGCTCCTCTGATAGAATAGGCAGATGGGCTTCGAGTTCGATCGCCAATCGCGATTTTGCCTGAATGAAATCCAACTGAGTGAGAAGATCCTGATAGGCCCCGATGAGCGGCAGAAAGTCTCTGATTTCGCGGGTCAACTGACGGAGAATCTTGCGAATCTCATTGCGCTCATCATCAAATAAAGATTCCAGTTCGAAATTGAGTTGAATATTCGCCTCTGGCTCGATATACGTGAGTGATCCTGTATTGCTGCTCCCGACTACCATGCCTGACACCTTTCGCTTGTGGGTGCTGAACACAGCCAATACTCTTCGGTTGTTGAGGAAGGCCTCTCCTGTGTCTGCCAGAAACCCTTTCGCCGCGCAATCCTTCATCACCCGGCTAAAGTTTTTGCTAATGTGCCGACGGACCTCTGCGATTTTATCCCGAATGCCCTTGAGTTCAGATGACGCTTCATCGCGCACCCTCCACTTCTGATCAAACACCCCATTAATTGAAAGCGCAATGGCATCGGTCCAATAGACCTCCGACATCAGCGCACGAATGCGGGGAAAGGCTTCTTCCAGTCCTTCGAATCCCTTGATCAATTCATTCACCAGATTGCTGGCGCGGTAAAGCCGCTCGAAGCTGAGTTCGGTGAGGGTGCCCTCCTTGACTTCCAGCAGTTGAATTTCTGAACTGATTTCTTCAAAGTCGATGGCTGGCATGGAAACTTGACCGCGCCTGATCTGCAGCCATTCCCCGAGCTTGCTGAGCTCTTCCTGCAACGCTCGTCGATCTCGCAGGGGAAGGAGTTCCGCTAACTGTGATTTGGCTGTAGGCTGCGAGGCATAACCAACCAGCCAGGTTCGAATGGTATCGAACCCTAGGTCGCGGATGGTTTGGTCGTCAAGGTGAATCATTTCAGAATGGAACGTGTACGGACTAAAACGAACATGGTGTTGTCTGGTTCACGGACAGGGTCAGATGTTATTTTGGGTGCTGCCTGATGGACTTGAAAAGGAGGGCGAAATTAAGACTTGGAGGGGTTTAGTCTGTGGTTTCTTTTGGAGAAGCAGGTGGATTAAAAAAATGGAGATTCGCAGAGGGCGAAAAAGTGAAATACAACTTCTATTTTTCTTTTTTATCACTTTTTACATGAAGTGCTTATTTTAAATTTTGCAAAGTCTGACGATTTAGTACCTTTTCACTAGCAATTTGATCCGAAGTCTTGAATTAGAGGGATTAGAAACTGATTGGAGTAATAGCTATCAGTTTAAAAGGCCTGGAAAAACCAATTCTGGTGAAGGCAATCTCTATGTAGCTGATGATGAGGTTCATTCATATCACAAAGTTGTGAATGAAGGAATTGTGCTCAAGAGAACATGAGTGATGAGCGTCTGAGATTTAGATTTTAGAATTGAGACAACTTGGGATTTTGGTGCAACTCGAGTGTCACTAAGTTTGAGTTTGAGCGCTCAACATTTCAATCCACCTAAATATAGGTGGATTGGTGATCTGAGCCTTTTAAATTTCAATTCCAGCAATCAGGTTGTAGAGCAAGTGGAGAATTCTCCTATTATATATGTGCACAAGAATAACGTCCTTCCAGCTTGCGAAATAAGTTACGTCAGGCAATATGATCTTTTGAATATAGGGTTAGGCATCAGCACCAATTCTTCCATGCAATCATTTGAGGTTAGCTATGCCTTACCCAGTGCTTAAGGTGATATTAATGAGACGAAATCCTTTCAATTCTATCGCCATATGGTAGGAGTTCATGCATTGGTAATGATCGGACAGTTTAAACTCGAAATTGGTGTTAGGCTTGGGGCTTATTCACCGGTATTCCAAAATGATTGTGCCGATGCCGATGACAGGATGATCACATTGATCAACTCAGGATTGGGTGTAAAACGAGCTCATTTGGTTCCTCAATGCTCCCGAGTCGAAAGAACTTTGGCGAAAGCCTTGACACAAGTGGATTTAATGTATGATGTGCACCACGGCTTGGCAGTTCGCATCGCAGTCACTTAGTGGGGCTGGCGTGATAATGACCGTAGAAGATTTTACCAATTCAATTTCAGCACAGACCAAACCTGGACTAACGGAAGTCAACCCACCCCGCTCTTGAGCGCTATGACAATTTTCGAACTTCACGTACAAATTGGAGTAAATGTGAGATTTGAAATCTCGGAGTAGCGGTTTAGTGAGCAACTGATCATTAGCAGAGGGCTATGTGGTGTTTTTTTCACTTCCATAGGGGTGAAAAGAGATTGAAGAAATAGCCTGTTAATCCTCCCTTTCCTTAAAAACAAAAACCTCTTCATTGTCGCGCTTCATATAATAGCGTTCACGTGCAAATTTTTCCAAGGTGGCTAGATTGGTCGAAAGATCATGCAACGATTGGCGGGCTTCCGCATTCTTGAGCTTCATGACCTCCACTTCTTCCGTCAGCGAGCGCAATTCCATGCGGGATCGAGCGATGAAGAACAGATCGATGTCATTCACAAAAGCGATCCAGAATAGAAAAATAGTAGTTGCCAAGGCATACTTGTTTTTCAAAAATCGAATGAGTCGCTTTTTCACTCCGTAAAGAAGCACCCGGATTGGGCAGAATTCTCCATTTCCTGAAAAGGATTTCAACATCAACCGGAGGATTCCGAAATCCGAAAAAAGTGCGGTGAGTCGGACGCTCCCCATTGTACCTTCCGGCTTGCTTTTTAACCTTGTACCGAATGAGATCCCTAACTGCTCTGATTTTCCTGATCACCTTATCCAGCGCTGGATATTCGCAGCTCCGCATGCCTGCCATCACTCAGTCGGCATGGCCTCATCTCCTCGATCTCAGCATGCGCGCGCAGGAGGTAAGTGCCGTGGACGTACAAGCCTATCCGATCTATAGGATTCACGGACACTGGTTCGTTTCGATTTTTGGCAGCGTGAACGACAATCCGGACTGGGAGTATTTCTCTTCGAAAGGCATTCTGCGGGGAACGCAAATCAAGCACATTGCGAGTGTCAAAGTGCCGCTGGAGCGCTTTAGGGAAATTGATTTTTCAAGGGTGTACTCGTACCTCGAATTACCGGGTAAAGTGTGTCCGGACCTCGACCGTGTGCGCTATGATGTTCGCGCGGATAGCGTGCACCTGGGAACGAACCTTCCTCAGGGATACACCGGAGCGAATGTGGTGATTGGAATAACCGATTGGGGTTTTGATTACACCCATCCGATGCTCTACGACACGCTGCTGCAAAGCAATCGTATTCTCGGAGCATGGGATCAGTACAAACAAGTGGGGAACGCACCCACAGACTATAGCTACGGAGCCGAATATTTAGGTTCATCAGAACTTCTCGCGGCGCAAGGAGATACCTCTAACATTTACAACTACCATACGCATGGGACGCACGTAGCGGGCATTGCAGGCGGAAGTGGGGCAGGACTTCAATACAGAGGAATGGCGCCTTCGGCGGAGTTTCTACTTGTGACGTTTTTAGTGGATGATGCCTCTGTGCTCGATGCCTTTTCATGGATGAAAGAAAAGGCAGATGCCGAAGACAAACGACTTGTCGTTAACATGAGTTGGGGCCTACATTACATCGGTACACTGGATGGCACATCGCTGCTCTCACAAGCCATTGATGCGTTGACAGATGAAGGAGTGGTATTCGTTTCTTCAGGAGGAAATAATGGAGATGTAAATTTTCATTTGAAAAAATCATTTGCCAATGATTCGCTCACCACGCGAATTCAGTTTGGTCCGTATTCTACTCCGAATATGTGGGGACAGAGCATTTCCATGTGGGGAGAGGCCGGGCAATCGTTTCGCTCCGAACTGAAGATATTATCCGGCAACAATGTGGAGCTCGCTTCTACCCCACTCTACCACACCGCTGATGGACCGTGGTACCTCGATTCTATTCTTATAGTGAATTCCGACACGATCTTTTTCAACCTCACCACCGAAAGTGCTCATCCGCTCAACGGTCGCCCACACATGCGACTTCGGGTGAATAACGAAGTGACCACGTACAAAGTGATACTTCTTTCCACGGCAGAAAGTGGACAGGTGCATTATTGGAATGTGGTTGAGTTGACGAACGGAGTAGGCAACTGGGGTATGGCCTTTATGAACCCTGGGGGTACTTCCGGTATGGCTGGCAATCCGCAATACGGGATTTCGGAGCCTGCGTGCGCCGCCGGCGTCATTGCAGTAGCTGCCCACAGCGCGGAATACCTCACCGGCGGAGGTAACCTGGCGGGCGGACAATTGGCAGGATTCAGCAGTTTTGGTCCGCTGATTACTGAGGAGATTAAACCGGATATCTCCGCTCCCGGTGTGAACGTCGCTTCCTCTATCTCCTCGTTCACTACCGCATCTTACACCACCACGACAAGTGTTGAATTCAACGGAACAACCTATGACTTCGGGAAATTTTCAGGCACTTCAATGTCTTCTCCCTGTGTGGCTGGAATTGTTGCGCTCATGCTAGAAGCCAATCCACTTCTCACTCCGACACAGGTAAAGGACATCATTCAAGCCAGTGCGCGATTGGATGAGTATACCGGAACAATCGTTTCGCCAGGTGACGTGCGTTGGGGCATGGGTAAAGTAAATGCGCATGCTGCGGTTGAACTTGCTCTAGCGACCGTTGGCTTGAGCGTGTGGCAAATTGCCGCAGAAGAGTATAGCGTTTATCCTAACCCGGCCAATGATCAGATCACCCTTCACCTGCCGAATCACCATTCGGTAATTGAAATTGTAGCCTTTGATATTTCTGGTAAAAAAAATACGCTTGTTCTTGCAGGATCACAAGTAGATGTAACCTCACTGAGCAGCGGACTTTACATCTTGCGGATTCAAAGCGAAGAGTCCACTTCCGTGCTCCCTCTAGTCATTTCCCGATAAAAATATGATGCGATACGCCGCACTTCTCCCCTTGCTGATCATAGGTGGATGTACCCTTTTCTCCCCTGTAGTTGCGCCACCAGTCAACCTTGCCTCCGAGGTCAACCCATTCATCGGAACAGGAGGACACGGACATACGTATCCGGGAGCCACTGCGCCATTTGGTATGGTGCAATTGAGTCCAGACACCCGACTAGACGGTTGGGATGGTTGCTCAGGATATCATTATTCCGACAATTCGATATATGGTTTTTCGCACACCCATTTACAAGGCACTGGGGTGAGCGATTATGGAGATATTCTTTTCATGCCAACCAACGGCAAGACACGCCAATCTCCTAAGTGGAACGAAGCGTGGAAATCCTCCTTTCAGCATTCAAAAGAACAAGCGAGCGCCGGATACTATTCGGTCTTTCTCGACGACTATTCCATTCAGGCAGAACTTACCGCAACTACGCGAACAGGCATTCACCGCTACACGCTCACGCCGGGAGATACATGCAGACTCTTTCTCGACTTTATGCACCGTGACAACCTGTTGTTTTACGATGTGCGAACGTATGGCGATACTGCTATCTCTGGGTACCGCGTTTCCCAAGGCTGGGCCGACGAGCAGCATTGCTATTTCTATGCAGTCTTCTCGCGCCCTTTTTTAGGAATGGAGCAACTCATGCAGCGTTCCGAAAGCACTGATCTGCTTACCGGAGAGCGACGCATCATGCTGGAAGACATTCAAGCTTTTGCGCTCCAGTTCAATCCGAAATCCATATTCGATCGAAATGAATTGATGATCAAGGTGGGCATCAGCGGTGTGGATGAAACAGGTGCCATGCAGAATCTCTACGCAGAGGCACCTCATTGGTCGTTTGAACAATATCGTCAGAACGCGGCCAACCAATGGAACGAAGTGCTTCGCAAAGCGCCTGTGCCTGTGCGATCTGATCTCACGGCAGATGAGCGCGTATCGTATTATACCGCCTTATACCATTGTTATACCGTACCCAATACGTGGAGCGATGTGGACCAACGTTTCCGTGGAATGGATAAGAAAATTCACGTGGCTGAAGGCTATACGCGATATACGGTATTCTCGCTTTGGGATACGTTTCGGGCGTATCACCCGCTGATGTGCAAGCTTGAGCCTGAGCGTACGCGTGATTGGATCGTGACGTTTTTGGAGATGTACAAAGAGCGCGGCGAATTGCCGGTGTGGGAGTTGGCTGGCAATGAAACGTATTGCATGATTGGCTATCACAGTGTGCCAGTGATCTACGACGCATGGTGCAGAGGTATTCGCGATTTTGATACCTCACTTGCCCTCGAGGCGATGATCGCATCAGCGAGTGGCCCGCAGGAAGAAAAAAAATTGTACGAGCAATTTGGATACGTGCCAGGCGATCAGGTGAGCGAAAGCGTATCGAAGACGTTGGAATTTGCCTACGACGATTATTGCATTGCTCAGTTTGCAAAAGAACTCGGAAGACAAGATATCTATAAGCGTTTCATTCGTCGCTCACAAAGCTGGAAGCATCACTTTGATCCGATCTCTGGATTCATGCGTCCGCGCAGAAATGGAGGCTTTCCTGAACCGTTTGATCCGTATCAAGTGGACTTCAACTACACAGAAGCCAATGCATGGCAGTACTCGTTATTCGTGCCACATCAGGTAGATGAACTAGCTGCTTTGATGGGAGGAAAAGATGCGTTGGTAGCTAGCCTCGACCGACTCTTCAGTGCGCCTTCACAAACTACGGGAAGAGAGCAAGCGGATATCACCGGCTTGATCGGACAGTACGCACACGGCAATGAACCCAGTCATCACGTGCCATTCATGTATGCACTTGCTGGTTCAGATAAGTACATTGAACTCACCCGAAAAATTTGTGATGAATTTTACCGCAATACTCCGGACGGACTTTGCGGGAATGAAGACTGCGGACAAATGTCGGCGTGGTATGTCTGCGTGATGCAAGACTTTTATCCCTTCATGGCCGGCAAAGAAATTACAGGAGTCATGAGTGGAAAACCTCGTACCAGTCCATTCAGTTATTCGCCTCCAGAATCCATTCCTGCTTCGCTTCAAATTATTCCGCTGCCCATCATCAGCGGTCCATCCACATCCTTTCGCGACAGTGCATTGGTGACAGTGAGGTGTGCGAAGGACGCTGATCACATCGTGGAAATTACACAGGGCACGCGCAATGAGCGCTTGTCACCACCCTATCAATTTTACATTCATGAAACGACTAATGTGCTGGCTTGGGATCCCTCTCAGCCTGAACTAGCCTCGCGAGCGAGCTTTGTGAAGCGATCAGGAAACCGCTCGGTAATCTACACTTCCGGATATGACAATCAATATTCAGGAGGCGGCATGGATGCACTGGTGGATGAGATACGCGGTGGGTTTGATTTCAGAACAGGTCAATGGCAAGGCTACTGGAGAAAAGAGATGGAAGTGATCATCGACCTTGGAGAAGAGAAAGCTATTTATGAAATGGGATTAGGGTGCTATCAGGATATTCGTCCATGGATATGGATGCCCGGTCAGATCGACTTTTACGCGGGAACTGATACAACGAATTTCATGCTCTTTGGATCTATACAAACAGATTATGCGTTAGACCGAGAAGGACCTCAGCAGAAGGACTTTATGATAAAATCTTCCTTCGAGCGCCCTGCGAAATACCGTTACGTCAAAGTGATTGCAAAGGCGCCTTTTGAGACCATTCCATCGTGGCATCTTGGTTCGGGCGGACAGCCTTGGATTTTTGTGGATGAGGTGATTGTGAAATAAAAAATAAGCATCGACCCAACCCGAGAATTGAAATCGCCGTGTATGGAAGTGAGTGATCCAAAACAGCAACTCCTTACAGCAAATGAAAACAACATTACGTCTTCTTACCCTTGTTCTAGCGATTGGCCTCTCGGCCATTGCTTTTGGTCAACCCCTTCCTCCTTATCAGCTCAGTATAAGTGGGATTTTGACCGACTGTTCACCTACAAGCTATGTCAATATTCAGACTGTGCAAGGCACAATTCCTGAGCTTAATTTGGATGTTCTAGTAAATGCAAATTGTGAGTTTAGTATCGAACTCGAAATGGAATCTTTTAATGGTTGGATACAATTCTCCATTCCTTGTGGAGAGGTGCTTGAGAACATTACTACGCAGACTTATGAAATGAACGCGTTTGGCGTGCAAAGCATGGTTGTTGCGCTGAGTTGCGGCTCACCAGTAGATTGCATGGGAGTAATCAATGGCCCCGATGTTCCCGGGGCACCGTGCGACGATAATGACCCAAATACTCTGAATGATACCTTGTCAGAAGATTGCCAATGTGTTGGCGGAATTCCTGGTGAGTGCACTGCTGAATTCATGGTGATTCAGGCATATACTTGGGTAGAAGACAACACGCCAAACGGCGGTGAAGTGGAACCCATTCCGAATGAATTGTGGGTGTGGAATCTCAGCAGTGGTGGCGATGGCAACTATCAGTTTGTTTGGAATTTTGGCGATGGCACTTCATCCACAGAACCTTTCCCCACTCACGTCTATGCCCAAACTGGACCATATACACTTTGCTTGACCATGACAGATGGCAGCGGCTGCAGCGACACCTATTGCCAGGATGTTTCGGTGGATGAAGGTGGGTTGATCAGCGGTATGATTCTTCAGGAAGAAACGTTCGGACTGCGCACTGGATTTACGATCACTGTGTTGAGTGAGCAGCCAGTGACTATCGCCGAACTGAGTTCGACGCCTTCACTTACCCTATGGCCAAATCCGGTGGAGGATATCATAGGCCTTTCGTTTGGAACAACGGCCATTTCCGGATTGTCATTGACTATATTCGACCAAAGCGGTCGTGCGGTTTTGACCTCTGGAAGCGCAGCGCAAACTGCAAAGTCGAGCTTCCAACTGGACGTCTCCAACTTGAGTCCGGGTGTGTATGTGATCCGAATAGGGACAGAAACGAATGGCACAACTCGTCGATTCGTAAAACGATAGGTACTTTATAACTTAATCACTCAAGGGTCCTCGTCTAATTGGCGAGGACCCTTTGGCCTTTCTCTCATGGTACACGAATCACTCATCGACCGGTGCATCCGGGAGGAGTCAAGAGCTCAGTATGAGTTGTACCAGATACTCTATTCGCAAATGATGTCAGTATGCACTCGCTATGAACGGAACAAGCAAGACGCGTTAGCCCGAATGAATCTTGGATTTTTCAAAATACTGACACAGCTCAAACAACGTCGGCCCGAAGTGCCATTTGAACTGTGGGTGCGCCGAGTGATGATCAACACAGTGATTGATGAATTTCGAAAAGATCGCAGTAGAAAAGCACATGAAGAATTGACCTTGACTCATGATGAGATTGAGTCGGGTGAAATGAATTACTACCTCCATGAAATGGAAGCCGAGGCATTTGCTGAATTGCTCCAAAACGTACCTGACATGTCAAGACACGTATTTAACTTATTCGCCGTTGATGGCTACACACACCGCGAAATCGCAGAGATGACAGGCATCACAGAAGGTACTTCAAAATGGCATGTATCCCATGCGAGGAAAGTACTGCAGCAAGCCATTGCCCAGATAGCTTCGATAAAAATGCTTCAAACACAGAACCGATGAACCGCGACCAGGAATTTGATCAACTTGCCCGCACAAAGCTGCAGGATCGCTCATTTCCATTTGAAGAATCAAGTTGGCTTTTGGCCAAAGTGGAAATTGAAGCGCAACTCGCGCAGCGAAGAAAAAAAAGATGGTCCATTTTTACCGGGGCAGCACTGCTTATCGCGACGTTGCTATGGGTCTTTATTGATCAATACGCTGTATCCTCAGTTCATCTCATTCAACACACCATCGTTCAGCCCAAACTGGCTCCGAGCGCACGAGTAGATTCAATTGAACCACTTGCCAATCAAGTTCATTCTTCACCATTCAGTGCACCCTCCAATTTGCCTACCGAAGAAAATGCGGTTGATCAGAAACAAGCCACTCGAGTACCATCCGAACATAGCAATGTAAATCGCATTGCAGAAATTTCTGTGCCATCAAAGTCGGAAGTTCGAACACTAAAAAACCACTTGACACACTCATCTTCCGCCATTCCGAGAGAAATCAGCATAGATCAAGACGAAAAAATGAGTGTTCACGCAAACTCGATGGAAACTACTTCTTTCGATTTGCTTGAACCAAAGGCACGGGCAACTTCTTACTCATCACAGCCGGTCGCAACTGCACCTCTGACGAAGCATACAGTATCTTCAGATGAAGCAATCGTCTCAAGTCCGGCGCTTGACGAACGTAACGATCCCATTGCTGTTGCATACGACTCCACCGCTTCTGCCAACCAATTTGTACAGGCAGAAGTTCAAGAGATTGCAGATAGCACGAGCGTTTCACCTGTATTCCCTATTTCCCATGCAATGCCACCCAAGCGCTCACTTGATCTAAGCATTCTGGGCGGTTATTCATCAAGCATCAGTGCCATTGAAACGACGCTGCCCGGTGATTGGCAAAATCAGGTGTCACGCATTCAATCCTTCGATGCGGGAACAGAACTTATGTACATGGGGAAATTATTCGGTGTAGGTGTGGGTATACATTATTCCACGTACGGTGAAAGAATAAACGTAGAAGCTCTCGATCAAACTACTACCATTGTGCGCGACTTCTGGTTCCTTCAGGCCGTAAATGTGAACGTACTTTCTATCACGGACACTATTGAAACAGGTCAGGAACCGGTATACGTAGGTCAATCCGAACCAACGACCATCTATACCATTGCAGAAGGATCAGAAATAACTACCACAACGGGGCGCGTGAGAGAAGCACGCACAGTATTCAATCGAACCAGCTTTATAGAACTGCCATTGCTCTGCGATTTCCATGTGACATCGAATAAATGGACAATTGGAATTCGAGGAGGCTTGGTGCTGGGAATGCTCACCCAACGCAAAGGTGAATTACCCGGACTGACAGAAGGCTACACCACTTTCGAAGAGCAAGCATTTCGTGAATGGATGACAGGATACACGGCAAGAATTTATCTCAGATATCCGCTTTCATCTGGATGGTCTTTGGGCTTAGAGCCAGTGGTTCGCGGACAGTTTCAGAATAGCCTTAAAGGCGGTTCAATTGAAAGAATATCCTCTTCTTATGGCGCAATGCTCAGTCTTACGTACCGATTGAATTGATCGATAATAAAGCAATGGAAGAATGGCCTGAGTAGGCAACCGTGATTATCTACGCACAATACGTCTGGTGATTAACGCATCGCCAGTTTGAATGGTCAGTACATAGAGACCTTGCGGAATGCCTCTCAATGCATCGTGCGTGGAGGATGAGAAAATGAGCGCGCTTTCTCCGGCACGAAGCATTCCATGATAGAGTGTTCCCAACTCTCTTCCCATAGCATCATGAAGTCTGATTGTTGCATTGGACATGCGCTGAAGTCTCATCGATAAAGAGAAGGTTTCTGAAAATGGATTGGGCCACGCTACGATTTGTTCGCCCCACGTTTCATTCCACACCCCTATTGGAGTAGCTTCAAATGGTTCGCCCGGAGTGCCATATTCGACATTGTGCGAAATCCAGTTCTGCCCCAAATCATTATTCAATATGACATCAATTAATTCAATGGATCTTCCTTCCTGAACAGAGAGAGGCCACGGAGAAGCACTCGCGTAATGCACAGTATCACCTAGCATCAACGACGGAAATCCAATGCTGATTTCTTCAGATGTGGCAGAAAGTCCAAAGTCAAACGTACCGATCACATTGAGGTCGTCTCCGTAGAATTCAGAGAAGCTGGACGCATCGCGACAAATTATTCCGTACTCACCCGGCATCAACACAGCCTCTTCATTCAGCGGTACGCAAACTCCATCGCCGCAGAATTCCCAACCCGAAAACACAATCGGTTCCTCTCCTGGATTATACACTTCCGCCCAATCCTGAATCAAAGGTGTGGAAGAGCCATTGGAAAGAATTTCAGTGAACAATGGAAGTATTAGATCACCCGGATTCTTCACTTCAATAAATACTGCGCTAAGTGACGTCAGACCAGAAAGCGGGACGAAAATTTCCGCAGATTCGCTGCTCACCGCGCCTTCCCAATGACTGAATTCGAAGCCGAAAAAGGGGATCGCTTTCAATCGTACCGGTATTTCTTCGAAATACAATCCTTGCCACGGAAATACCGAAGCCACGATGGTATTCACTTCCACGGTGCCGGCTTGCTGCGGTGCACAATCCAATTCAACCGAATAGATTTCACCCAACTCAAAACGTTCCGCAAAATGGGTGCGCATATACCCACCGCGCTCACTGATGAATGAAAGCATATACTCCACCTCTTCTTCCCAGGTTTGTAGTGCATTTCCCCAGCGATTAATATGCCCAGGTACCTCTTGTTGAATTCGCTGTTGCATGCTGATCAATTGCGGAGCGATCACCTCGGCGCGCAGGTAACTATTCATCAAGTCTGCGGTCCGCGTGGCAAATTCATCTACGAATTGCTCATTCATCGTCAGGTTTTGCAGCAATTCGGTTTCCACCATAGTGGTCCAACCGCCCCAATCAGAAAGCGCAAAATTGAGAGCATTCCAATCCGGAAAGCCATGCGGGAAATTGGGATAAAATGTACCGAATCCCCAATCTGTATCCCACAATACCCAATTCCATTTACTATCCTCATAGGTCCGCCAAAACTTCATGTTGTTGCTCAACCAGTCCTGATTGGAAATGAATATTTCCAGAGCTTGATAGTCCATGAAATTGCGCACATTCATTCCTTGAATAAACGTTTGGTATGTTTCATCCACACTGAGATCGAGGTCTACAGCAGATTGTTCGAAGGAGTCAAAGTCAGTCCAGTCGCCACAAATCTCATTTCGGGTATCCGACTCTCCTGCTGTTCGCTCGAGATAATCTACTTCACCACAGGAGAGATCATACATCGCTTCCATCCAATGTTCATCCTGACGCTCCCTCAGATTGTACATCCCCCAGTAATCTCCATTGATATAAACCACTACCGGCTTGTAGGCCGAAGTGCCGTACTCCGCATCGATGCTGTTGTACAACCTATGAATGAGCGGATCACGCAACCCCGAACCATTGAGCTCGATGGCATCATTTCCACTGTTGCGAAGTATCAAGGCATCGTATTCGTCATAAGGTCGATCATCAAAGACCGGCAAATGCAATTTGGACATTCCATATTCACCCCGTGCGGTTAGACGAAAACCATGCTGGTCGGAATTGTCCAGCGCATGGCGGCGCATGCCCATTGTCTGAGCGTGCGTTTGCACGCCTCCGGTATCGAAAAAGGTAACGTCGGCCTGAATTTCGATATTTGAATTGACCAGATTGATTCCTCCCGGGCCGCTAAAAAGAGTCGGCAGACACGAAATACTCATTACTTCGAGGTCGTGATCAACCTCGAAAAGAAACGACACGGAACCGGTTTGAGAGTGAATATAGTCAGGGTGAAAAGCCCGCGCCTTCATCGTCGCATTGCCCTCAATTTCAACTGGAGTAGCGTACAATGCGGAAGATTCACTTGGTTCACTCCCGTCAAGTGTATACCTGATTTGTGCAGCGGGATTGGGATGAGTTAAAGCCAGTACGGGTTCCTCCCCATTTTGGAGCAACGCTCCATTTTGAGAAAATAACGGGGGTGATAACACGCCCAACTTACCAACCGTTGGATTGGCTTCACCAGGAGTAGCTGTTTCAAAATAGCGCTGTGCACCCTGACCATCGCTTCCGGTGCTCATATTGTGCCAAATGAAACCAAACGAAATCGACGAAATCAACTCACCCTCCGGATTGCTCAAAAGCACCTGTTCACCTTGTTGAGAAAACGAAAAGGACAGATGAGACACCCCTTCGCCGACCTCACCATCTGCCCACAGCACGTGAAATCCATTGGAGGCAATATTGAGTTCATCACTTTCCGGAAGCTGCCATTTCAATGGAATTGCGGGATCATCACTGACATACCAATTCGACAGATTGAAGGGTTCAACTCCGGTATTCCTGATTTCAACCCAATCATCAAACTCACCCATTTCATCCATCCACGTAAGGGTGTTGGCACTCTGAACTTCATTCAATATCACTTGCGCGCGCGCCGCTGAAGCGAGCCCCAGAAAGCCTGCTGCCGCAAGGAAAAGCCTAAACCAACTGAGGAAATGTGCCGTCGGGCTCATAGTTAACTATCCATTGTACACCTCAATAGGTTGCACTCTACAAACATAATTCCTCGGCCCGGAAAATAACTCCCCATTTTCGGGGAGTGGCGAGAGTCTTTCGTGTTTCCGGAAATATCAGTTAATATTGAACCATGAAATACTGCGCATTCCTCTTTCTGATCGCGGCCGTCTTCGCAAGTTGTGCGCCCGTACAAAATCACATTGAATACACCATCGAAGACGTTTCATTCGTGTTCGAAGGTCCATTGTACAGCGGACCAAATACTGCACAAGCGGCGTTGACCGTGGATATCCAGGACATTCTTGATTCACTGAATATGTCGCTTACCAACGTAACTAAAGTGGAACTCAAAAGTGCTGAGCTGTACACCGATTCGCTGCCAATTGAAGGCATTCAATCATTCGTCATTCAATTCACTTCTGAGCAGGCTAGCATGATTCAAGCAGGAGTTCTTAATCCTGTGCCTGTCTCCAACCGGATCAGTATGCAGCCTTCCGCTGAGGCGAATCTGGCTGATATTTTTCGTGAGAAAGACTTAATCGCCTTGCTGGATGCGGACATTGTCGAAGACGCTGATACGTCGTTTGTAATCTATGGCTCATTTACCTTTCTTCTAGAACTGAAATAGGTTTCTCGTGATAGGGGAAGAGGTAAAACATTAGACCACAAGAACGTCAAAGGGAACGTAACCTTGATTTGGATGGCTGAAAGATGCTTCGTAAACATTGGCAATGAAGTTCTGCGGAACCCATTGCACATGAGGGTTCACCAATGTGTTAGAATTTGTAATTGTACCCGACCCTTATTACTTGTGTTTCATAATAATCAGTACTAATGTAGTTGAAGCCTTGTCCCTGAATTTCCCTTTTGATAATCATCGTATTCAAAATATCCGTTGCGTTCAGAAATAATTCGCCCTTCCCTTCTTGCAACTTCTTTTTAATGCCCAAGTCCAAAGAGAACCGTTGATCGATTTTACCTTGAGGAATAATATCCGGAGCCAAGTAAATTGCAGTCAATTGAGCATCAATACCTTTAGAAAAATGAAACGTGTTGTTCAACTTCATATTTCCTGAAATGATTTCCTGCTTATCTGCTGTGAACGTATTGGGAACAGGATACTCATTTCGAACACTAAAGGCATTAATTTGATTGTGATATCCATTCACGTTCAAATTGAAGGAATACCACTTTGCGAGTTCCTGTGTCACGACAATTTCAATACCTGAGTTGTAACTTCTGCCTGCGTTTTGAAATATGGCATAGATCAAATTACTATTCGGAGCAAGACTCGAAATTCGAGTGATAGTCCCGTCGGCGAAGCGGTGATAAGCCGCAGAAAAGAGGTACCCCTTGTTCCAACTTGTCTTATAACCAACTTCTACGGAATTGGTAAATTGGGGTCGCAACCCAGGATTACCAACCTTAATAATTTCGGCATCATCGTATTTTGGAAAAATACGAATGTCCACTTCATTCGGCCGATCCACTCTCCGATTGTAGAACAACGAAATCTTGTTCTGATCATCAATTTTATAGGCTAATCTTCCATTAGGAAACGGCTGTGTGTAGTTATATCCGTCACTGCGATAGGTATTGTGATTTGGGTTAACTTCATATTGGATGTTCACATACTCCACTCTCAACCCTAATTCCGCTTCCCAATTCTTGGTCTCAAAGACATAGTTACCGTAAACGGCAGGGATCAACTCTTTGTATGTCGCCCAGCCACCTGCGCTGGAATCTAAAACAGAATTAACTCCTGGAATAAACTGCATATTTGTTGGGATACTCCTATTTCGCAACTTAACACCTGTCTCTATTCGACCATACTTCAATGGCTTGATATAGTCAAAATTAAAGTCATAAACCTGTTCGTCTGACATCAATTGAAACGCATCCGTTCCTTCAGATGAGGGTAAAAAGTTATTATAGAAATATTTTTCATCTTCTCTGTGAAACGTATAGTTGAAGCCAATATTCAACAAATGTCCAGCTTGTTTAAATTTATGTTGATAAGCAGCCGTGGCCATAACGGTGGTCTTTAGCTCATCCTCCAAAAACTGCCATAGCCTTAGTCTCTCCGAATTATCCGCATTAAAAAAAGGCTGATCGCCTCGGTCAATTATTTTTTCACTACCAAACAAACCAGAAATGGAGAGCGTATTGTAATCATTCATGCTCCAATCAAAACCAACTTTTGACGTAAAATAGTTGGTGTTCCTATTTCTTTTTAACTGCTGGTTAATGATTGTACCATCGTCATACGTTCGGGTCACAAACTCATTTTTGTTTAGGGTTTGCGTATACAGATTGTCTGCTTGAAGAAACGCGTTTACCTTACTCTTTCTGTAATTGAGCGAAAGAGATGGGTTAATTTTTGGAGTAAACTGATACTGAGCTCTGATGGTTGGTAGATTTTCCTGACGGACCCACAACGAACCCAAACCAGTCGTGAAGCCAACCTTGCCATTAAACCCCTCCTGCTTATTCTTCTTCATTATAATATTAATGATGCCCGCATTTCCATTGGCATCATACTTTGAAGAAGGATTGTTAATGATCTCGATCTTTTCAATTGCCGAAGCTGGAATGTTATCCAAACCCGATTGACTTCCAAAACCTGTTAGAGCCGTTTGTTTGCCATCGATTAACACGGTTATTTTATCATTTCCTCTTAATTGCACCTTCCCATCCTGAACCGTTACACCTGGTAAATTCTGCATCGTTTGCAATACCGAGCCGCCACTTTGACTGATGTTGTCCTCCACAGAATAAGTCTTCTTATCCATTTTCCCACTTACCTCATCTTGCTTCGCCGATATAACTACCTCGCCTAATGTTGTGGTGCTCTCCTCCAATTCAATGCTGGCCACATCAAGAAATTCAGAAAGACTTCCCACGAAAAGTGCTTGACGCTTTGAGGTATAGCCAAGAAAGTAAATTTCTAAATAATAATTCCCGGGCTTAATACTCGTAAGTATGAATCTTCCCTCGTCATTAGTCACAGTACCCGTGATGAAAACGCTGTCCTTTTCAGCTTTTAAAACAACGTTCACAAAAGGTAAACCTGCCTTATCCCTATTATCCTTTATGATACCTGAAACGGTCACAGACTGGGCTTGTGCAATACACACTGCAAAAGAAAAGAAGAGAAGCACCATAATCAAAAGCACTTCTCTCCACAATACTCTAGTCATTCGCATCCTTTCATTCAATTTCTTCCTTTACAAATTTTCCGTTGCTGTCGAAAAGTAAGTCCTTCCCTTTAACTTCTGCTTCATAACTGACGGTTCCATTGGCATCGGTAATTCGACCCGCTTCTTTGATTTTTAGCCCTGAATAGTTTTTTGAAACATATTCCTTCACATTTGACGGAAGTGCGTCAATACTGATTTCTGCTTCTGTTTCCAAAAGGTTCCCAGAAGCATCAATCAAAACAGAATATTCTACTTCCTCCATTTCAAACTCCGCCTCGTAGTTAGGGGATTCCATTTCCCACTTCGTTTCTTTTGCCTTAGGATATTCCTGCTGAAAGGCGGCCATTACAAGATTTGGAACATCCCTTTCTTGTATTTTCTGTGCGAAGGTGAGCGATGCGGTCATCACTGCAACCATCATTAACAGCAATTTTCTCATAGAATTTATTTTATGTATTAATAATTACACCACAAAGTTGCAACCTGAATTCGAATAAATTTAGAATTTTTAGAAAGTAACCGAAAAAGAGTGAAGATTATCGGCAAATGAATAGGAAATATTCCAGTTATTGAGGTTCGCAATTTTCTTGACAATCGCCAAACCCAAACCATTTCCCTGTTCGGATGGATTCGATTTTGAGAAACGGGTAAACAAGGTATGAGCAATCAAAGGTTTTAATTGACCTGAGTTTGTGATAACAAGTGAACGATGATACAACTTCACCACAATCTGTCCGCCCTGTTTATTATGCCTAATTGCATTGAGCAACAAGTTACTGACGAAAACTTCTGCCAAAATAGGATTTGACTCTACAAATAAATTCTCAGTCAATTCAAACTGCAAATTTAATGTCTTCGCTACCGCTTGTTCAGTAAAAAAAGAAAAGTTCTTTTCGATAACTTCATTCAAACAGATTGATTCCTTCCCACTATAGCTGTCGTTATCCAACTTCGAAAGTAACAATAAATTTTTATTTAATCGATTCAACCGAGAAACGCTTTCGTTCAATGAACTCAATATTGCGTACTGCTCTTGAGTAAAGTCAGCACCTTGAAATAAGGTATCAATCTTAACTTGAAAAACGGCTAATGGCGTTTGTAATTCATGGGCAGCATTTTCAACAAACTCTTTCTGACTCATATAGATTGAGGTGTTCTTATCTATCAATTTACCTACACACTCGTTTAGTCGCTTAAACTCTTCAATGTCCGTTTCTAAAAAAAATGGCTTCGTCGCTTTGTCAATTTCAAACTTCTGAATCTGATTTAAAGTCTCGTTAAAAGGTCTCCAAAGCTTGATAGACAGCCTTTTTGTTATAATAAATAGGCCAATGAGAAGAAGTGAAATAACAACAAAAAACAGAAACGCTATGCTTTCCATTAAGTCCTCTGTCTCCACTAAATTAATCCGGGCCTTATAGGTGTAGGGATATCCATCTACCACTACGGGCGCATTCAACTCGCGATAAGGTTCAGTTTCAGCTTCTAAAGAATCATAGTAAGAATTATAAAACAAGGTATCTCGAAGTAAATTTTCGAAAGGTTCTATCTTAACATTTCGATTGTATTTATTCCAATTTGGAATTTCTTGAATTGTCAAAATTGACAATGAATATTCTAAAAACTCATTCTTGTGCAGATCAAGAGTCTCGTCTATTTCTTCAATATATAGGCCTTTAGTAATATAATAGAACAAAGGTGCAGATACGACTAAAAGGATCACTGAAAAAATCAGATAGACCCTCAACGTTTTGTGCAAGAGCTTTTTAGTCATTTTGCCATTTATAACCCAAGCCGTATACTGATTTAATATAATCGCTGCATCCAGAGTCCTTCAGTTTTTTCTTGAGATTTTTGATGTGTGCGTAAACAAATTCGTAATTGTCCAACATGTCCGCCATATCGCCGGATAGATGCTCTGCAATTGCGCCTTTGGACAGAACTTTGTTTTCGTTTCCGATTAAATACAGTAGTAAGTCAATTTCTTTTTTTGTGATAAAAACTCTATCTCCCTTAATCTTTACAGTCCTTGCAAGGATGTCAATTTCAATTTCATTGTAAGAAACAACATTGTTACCCTTAAATTTTTTTCGTCTTATGAGTGCTTGAACTCTAACCAAAAGCTCAGATAGGTGAAAGGGCTTTGTTAGGTAGTCGTCGGCACCAAGATTAAATCCCTCAATCCGTGATTCCAATGTCTCCTTTGCTGAAATAATAATTACACCTTCAGCTTTATTTTGCTTTTTCAACTCCTTTAAAATCTCAAAACCGTTGCCGTCAGGCAACATCAAGTCAAGCAAAATACAGTCGTAGTCATAGGTTGATATTTTCTCCACCGCTAACTTTACACTATTTGTCCATTCACAGACAAAGTCTTTTCCTGTCAAATAACTGTGGATGCTATTTGCAAGTTCGTGTTCGTCCTCAATGAGCAATAATTTCATTCTACCAAAGGTAAGTTTCAATTTAGAAGAAATTTAGACTATCGGACTATGGCGAGGGAGAAATTGGCTCTTTGAAGGCCTTGCTCTTTGCAGACTTTTACAGTCGTGTGCACCCCAATAAGTCCGTGAGCGTGGGCATAAAACTACCTTCGAAAATAGGCATTGTGCAGCCCCCTGTCGATTATATTTGTCCTGTTTGGCTCGATAATTAGCGCGCTCACATTCAAAACGATCAAATGACTATGAAACAATCCTTTCTCTTCTCTCTGCTGACGACGGCTGTCATGCTCTCCCTATCGCTCACCTCAATCGCTCAGGATGGTGATCGGATTCTCGGCGTTTGGGAGCCGAGCAATGGAAAAGCACGCGTGAAAATTGAAAAAATAGGTACGCGCTACTACGGCAAAATTGTCTGGCTGAAAGAGCCCAACGACGTAGAGACCAATCTGCCCAAAGTGGACAAGAACAATCCAGATGCTTCGCTTCGCAATGTGCCTCTGAAAGGGTATCGATTGCTCAAGGATTTCACCTTCAAAAGCGGTGATGAATGGGATAGTGGATCGATCTACGACCCTGAAAACGGAAATGCCTACAACTGTGTGATCAAAATGACCGATGCGAACACCCTCGATATCCGCGGCTACATCGGCATTGAAGCTTTTGGCCGCACCGACGTCTGGAAACGTCTGGAAGTTCCTAAAAAGTAATCGCCAACTCATTTCACTTTGATGAATCGAATCGGTCAATGACGTATCATTGACCGTTTTTTTTACTTCCATGACAAAGATCCACTACTTCCTTTTCGCGTCAATCGCTATTCTTTCTCTTTTCGCTCCGTGCTGCCTGTCGGCTCAGGTTGATACCCTCGGCACTGAGGAAGAAGAGGATTTTTCCATGTACGACAACCTGGACTTTGCGGATGGCGGCACCAAGCGGTATTGCACATCAAAAGTGCTCGACCTCAGTCCGGCGAAACTCATTTCGCTCAGCTACGATTTTCAAGGACCATATACTTTGCAATCAGACTCAGTGGGCAGTACCCTTGCCGGTGATGCTAAAATTCAAAACTCCCACGGGATAAGATTCGGCTTTAACGTGCCTGTATATTCCCGAAACAGTCTGATCGTGCAAGCCGGTTTGAGTTATGCGGAGCAGCAATACTCGGTCAACAGTGATTTACCGCTCGCCAATTGGATTGCGAACCAAGGCTTGCGCACGACATCCGGAATGATCACTGTGTTTAAACCAATCAATGAAAAACACTTTTTCATTGCACAGGCGCAGGCCGAAATGAGTGGGAATTATTCCCTCACGGAGTGGCAGCCGCTCAATACCTTGCTCTACTCTGGTGTGGCAATATGGGGATGGAAAAAACACGATAGGAGAATGTTTGGTATTGGTCTCACACGCTCCTACCGTGCGGGAAATCTGAATTACATTCCTGCCATTTTGCTCAACTGGACTTCACTCAATCGCAAGTGGGGCGCCGAAGTGCTTGCACCTGCGAGAGCGCACATTCGCCGCACGTTCTCACCCCGACACATGCTTTTCTTTGGCTATGAATTAGAAGGTTCATCGTACCGACTGGCCAACACTCCCGAAGTGTCAAGTCCATTTTCAAGTCACGAATTACGTCGGAGTGAAGTGCGCATTCGCGGAGTATATGAGCAATCCATCAAAGGCTTTATCTGGATCTCAGTGCAGGCCGGATTGCGATACAACTACGAGTTCAATACCGACGAGCTTCCCAACAACCAAGAATTCTTCCGCGGATTCTTCGGCGAACAACCCTATGCCATGCAAAATGAAATAGGACATACCTTTTACGCGATGGTGGGCATTCACCTAGTGAGTCCTTGAGAACTGGTGAGCCGTGCGAATTCAAATCGGATTGAACAATGAATATCGATAGTAGAGTATGCCTGTACACACTGACTTAGTCGCCTCGGTAAAAACTCGATTCGATCCCGAATCAATTCAACTCCGCCAATCATGGGTAGAGCAATGTCTTGAGCGCAAGAGATTGACTGTTCAGCAGGCGATTCATTCCATCGATTTGCTCTTGTTCTTTCTTGCTCATCCACACTCCGAAAATTTTTCTCGGAAAACGGATTTGGCCTGCAGGCATATTTCTCAACTCATCGCTCATTCAAATCTTCGGCTTCACCCCGATCTGATCTCTGAAGGACTTCCCGGCGCCACCATCACCACCCAATACAGTCTTTCCCTGCTTTATTGGCTAAATGACCTTGCCCCTCATCTGATTCAAATCGAATCGATCGGTGCCGACGAAGCCACCCAACAGGAAATAATTGCACAGATTCTTCCTCAAGCCGAACGCGAGTATTTCGAATCATCGGACGAACCGACTGTGTCGGACTGGATGAAAAAATACACTCAAAAATCCAATCCTTTGCATGCCCTCCTCGATCTCTTTGCGGCAAGTGGCCTGGATGAAAAAATAAAAACATACCTCTTCGAAAAACTGGATATATTCGTTCAGCTCGAGCTTGCTTCTCCAGTTATACCCCGCTCTCTTACCCGGGGAATCAATCGCCCGATCTTCTTGCATACGGAACCTTTTATCCGGTCGGCGGATGTGAAAGACTTGATCCGTGAGCCTCTCGCGCCGACCACTCAGCTTTCTGCAGAAGAGATCGAGCACCTCATCCATCACAAGCGATTTCATCTTGCGGCTCTTGGACGAGAGACAGACCCTGGAACCTATGCTGACTCGCGCGATGTACAACTCCTAGACATGGGACGCGGAATGCATATAGCACTCTATGGAATGGATCCGGATCATCGTTTGCCGCTCGATGCCTACATAGGATTTATGGCATTCAAAAACAACATTCCTTATGCGTATGGCGGCGCATGGATGATGGGCGATAATGCAAAAATCGGTATTAACATCTTCCCCCCCTTTCGCGGCGGAGAAAGCGCCTGGTTCTTTGCTCAACTTATGAGAGCGTACCATCAATCCTACGGACCAGTAGCCTTTCAAGCTGAATCGTACCAACTAGGGAAAGACAATCCTGAAGGACTTGAAAGCGGCGCATTCTGGTTCTATTACCGACTCGGATTCCGACCCCAGAAAAAAGAACTTCGAAAACTGGCCGATACAGAATGGAAAAAAATCGCCGCAAATAAGTCCTACCGCACTTCGCTTAAAACGCTTGCCCGTCTCGTGGATGATGAGGTAGCGCTACAGATCGAACCCACAGGCATGTTCAGCACCCGAATGGCCAGTCGGTCCACTTCTGTTTGCATCCGCAATGTTCATTCGGGAAATCGCTCAGAAGCGCTGGAATACGTGCGTCACACCTTTTCTCCAAAAAATGGATTTGTGGTGCCCAAGGGAATGAGTGACACCGAAAAATCACGATGGGAAAATTGGCTTTTATTCCTTCTTCCTATTCAGGATATCACATCTTGGAATGATCAAGATAAACGGCAAATTCTTGAACTGGCAGGGCACAAAATCCGCGGGAAAGACAGCGACTACGCCACCAATCTGAATTGGCTTTTGGCCAAATTAAACTCTTGATTGACTCAGATCTGATCGAGTGCTTCGCCTATTATCCGGAGTGCTTCGCTCGTCTCTTCTTCGCTGATCGTTAGCGGTGGTGCAATACGAAACGACCATGGACACGAAAGAAACCAAAAGGTGATCAGTCCGTGCGACAAACAATATTCCACCACTTTTTTCACCGCTTCATCCGACGCTAGATCTATCGCAAAATAATACCCGCGCTGCCGCACTTCTTTCACCTTTGGGTGCCTGCGCAAATCGGACGCCATACGTTGGCCCTTTTCTTCAATCCCCTTCACCACGTGATCCATTTGATACACCTCCAAGGTAGCGGCTACTGCGGCACAAATCACCGGGTGTCCGGCGAAGGTGCTGATGTGACCGAGCATCGGATCGTGCGTAAACAATCGCATGTGTTCTTTTGATGTCACCATGCATCCCACCGGCATTCCACCGCCCAATGCTTTGCCTGACGTGAGCACATCAGGCACTGCGCCAAACTGCTCGAACGCCCACATCGTGCCACTGCGACCCATGCCGCATTGGATTTCATCGAAAATCAACATCGCGCCTGTGTCATCACATCGCTTCCGCAATGTCTGCATATAGGATGGCGAGGGAATGCGAATACCCGCATCGCCCTGAATGGTCTCTACAATCACACCCGCAGTGTGCTCATCAATCCACTTCAAATCTCTTTCTTCATTGAAACGGATAAAATGGACGTCTGGAAGGAGCGGACGAAAAGGTGCCTTTTTCGCTTCGTTGTGACTCACCGACATCGACCCAAGGGTATTGCCGTGGTAGGCGCCTTCGAAACTAATGAGCTTGGAGCGGCCGGTTTTACGACGGGCCAATTTGAGCGCTGCCTCATTGGCTTCAGTGCCCGAGTTGACGAAATAGCACGTATCCAAGGAGGCTGGCAAGGTAGCTGTGAGGGCGGTGGCCGCGCGATTCTGCGCACTTTGCACATACTCGCCATAAACCATGACATGCAGATGCGTATTAACCTGCTGAATAATCGCCTCGCGAATGTGAGCATGACCATGTCCCACATTACTCACTCCAACCCCACTAATCAGATCAAGGTATTTTTTTCCATCAGATGTAACCAGCCAACACCCTTCCGCGCGTTCAATCTCGAGTGCAAACGGATACATCGTGGTTTGTGCCAAATGATGATCCAGCAGAATGGAATTCTCCTTCATGGTCCAAAAATAACTCTACTCTCAATCACGGATAACGCTCCACAAATAAGAGTTCGCCATTTTCTGCTTGAATCACAAGTACTACCAATCCTTCCGGAAGAGAAACAGCACATTCATTCCATGCTTGAAGTGCTTGCCGTTGGAGCAACTGACCGGAAGATGAATAGCTCGATGCATTGGCATTCGTTTGCAGACCAGATACGATGCACGTCTTGCCCGATTGGAGGGCTACGTGCACGATTTCCGACGGATGATGCAACACAAAAACCAACGGAGAAACGATTGTTGTCGTACCCTCAGAATCCACTTCGCTGAGGCGGTAATAGCACGGTTGTGCCGGTGCTGGTAAGGTGGTCTGATAGTGCTCCGGAAACCATTGCGCAGTCAGCCCTTGCTTTTCTGCAACCGTTGTAAATGTCAGTCCATCAAAGGAACGTTCAACCAAATACCGTGAATGATTGACAGAAGAAAGAGTGATCCATTCTACCTCATCCATCCGAGTCGGAGGAATTGAACGCGCATCAAAATCGATCACCGTAACAGGCACCAAACTGCAGGCAAGATTGTTTTCCAAAACCGTCACAGTAACTACACGTGTGATTAAATTGCCACAGAGATCCGTAAGCGTTACCTCATAAACCGTAGTGATAGGTGGAGAAGCCTGAGGATTGGACGAGTTAGGATCGTCGAGAAAATCAGCCGGACTCCACAACCAAGTGCCCAAGGAGGAACTGCCTCCACTCAATTGAACCGCCCCACCCGGACACATGCTAAGTTCATTGACCTGAATCGCATTGGACTGCAAGCATACCTGTTGATTGTTGTAAAACAAACCAGTGGCTCCAGTGAAGCCCCAATACACCATTTTCTGCCCTGAGAAAATCGAACTTGAAACATCATAGTTGAAACTCAATCGCAGTTCACAGTCAAAAAAAACCTGCATCAAAAAGGTGGTTGGATTCCATGCGATTTGTACCACATGATCAGCGTTGTCTTCCACATTTGCTGAAATGCTCGACAGTTGGACAGGACCAGCAATGTTGGCACTCGTGTAATGCGTTACATCTCCATTGATCTGGGCAGAAAGATGATCCACTGGCAAGTCGCTGAATTCAGGATTTTCAAACGTATCGAATTCAATACCGAAGGAGGTACCAAAACTCTGAAAGCCCATTCCACCGCCACTTGCACCGATAGCGGTCGAACTGAGTCGCTGAAGTGCGAAAACCACTCCGTCGGCTCCATTCACATCCTCAACGCCGAGGTTGATCAAAAACTGCAAATCAAAAGGCTGCGAAAGGTCAAGTTGATTGCCGTACCAAACCGTTCCATTTTGCCACTCCATACTTCCTGTAATGGCATAGCAATCGCCTCCCAATGCAAAAGCATCGCCATTAAGCGTGTATAAACCGTTGCTGCATGCGGCACATTGCCCATAACACACGAGGTTATTCACTTGATCCATTGCGCCTACACTAACCTCTCGGTTGTAACTCAAAAAGCCATCATCTACGCCGCATGTTTGAGGAACCAACTCATCTGGCCCCCAATTATTCCCATTGATAAACTTGTATTCATAACTGCCGGGAGGAAGATCAAGTGTGATGCTGTATATGCCGTTTCCAAGATGAATCATTGGCGTGATTCCCGGATTCCACCCTTGAAAATCACCCGCGATGTAGACTCCGTCGGAACTAACCGTCATCTGTGAAAGGTCCACTTGAAAAGTCACATTCACCGCGCAGAGCTTCGAAGCGCTAAAAAGCACAAGAAGGAAAACAATTGCGGTATGACGGAATGTGTACAAGTAACACTAAGTGTATACAAGTATAGTTAAAATACCCATTGAAAATGCATGCTGAAGAACCTATCACGATTGCAAGGGGTAGGGACAAATTATCTCAAAATCACGCGCGCTGTTTATCTTTCCCCCGTGAAAACATCAGCAGAAACCATCCGCACTGCATTTGCTTGGGACGTTACCAATTGGTCGCGCGCAATGGATATATGGGAACAGCCCTTGTCTCAGTCAGGCCCCTTGAAGGCACTCGAACTCGGCGGACGGGAAGGAGGGCTTTCGTTACTTGCTGCGTCTTTCGGACACCACGTGGTGTGCAGTGATCTAGAAAATCCGGAGTCCATTGCCCACTCTGGTCATGAGCAGGCTGGTGTTTCGGATCGCATCACTTACCAAGCAATAGATGCCACTCAGATACCGTACGAAAACGCATTTGATCTCATTCTTTTCAAATCCATTCTAGGTGGTATCGGAAGGGATAATCATCCCGAGAAACAAGCGCAAACCATTGCTTCCATTTACCGCGCACTCAAGCCTGGCGGTTATCTCTTGTTTGCCGAGAACCTTCGCGGATCGGCTATGCACCGGCAGTTGCGCAAAACGTTTCAACCTTGGGGCAACTCATGGCGCTATCTCACACAGGATGAATTGAAGTCACTCTTAGAGTCCTTTTCTAAAGTAAAAATGAGCACCACAGGATTGTTTGGCACCCTTGGCAGAAGCGAATCGCAGCGACGGTTTCTAGGTGCGATCGATCAGACTTTCACAGCCAAATTCTGTCCAAAAAGCTGGCACTATATCGCGATGGGCTATGCGAGAAAGTAATCTTGCCTTTTGGAAAATACTCCCCTTGCTTAGTCTGATCGCTGGATTGACGGTACTCTTTTACTATTCTCCTACCGAACATTCATTCTATGGGAAGTGTCCTTTTCTTTCAGTCACCGGACTAGAATGCGCAGGTTGTGGCACCTTACGCGGCGCACACGCCCTCCTCCACGGCCATTTCGTGGAGGCCTTTCAGTACAATGCACTTCTGGTGACTGCTTTACCCTTTTTACTCTTTGGTCTTTCAATCGAATTGGGATTTAAAAAACGTGAAGGCCAACTGTTTCGATTCTATCAGTGGGTCACGCGTTGGTGGATTGTAGTGATCGTTGTGGTCGCATGGACGATTTTGAGGAATGTCATATAGAGATGGAGGGAATAATGATTAGGATAACCAGAAAGGCTGAAGATTGGTTGAATTATTCTCGTGAGCGAAAAAACCGCACCCTCAGTCCTTCTCCAAAGGAGAGAGAAAGTCTTTTAGATAATCAGTTTGCTTTAATGATGTGATGCGAAATCTTCTTTATTTCTAAAGGGACGCAAAGAGAATGAAAGCGGGTTAGTTTGAAATACTGATTTGCTGAGACGCTAATTAGGACAGTCTGAACTATAGGAATTAGGAAGATCGATCTGGCGGCGGATGGACGAAGTTCGCTTGCCCTATGTGCAACCTTCAAAACACTTCAACCCAATTCCGACTCCCCTATATTTACCCCATACACTTCGCTGATGGACGCTATTCACCTTCACCTACTCGCTAACCACATTCCAATCCTCGGTTCGTTCATCGGTCTGTGTCTGCTGATTGCCGGGCTTTCGTTCAAAAGCCGTGAGGTACGTATCGCCGCAGCGGCCGTGCTTCTCTTTTCGGGAGTAGGCGGATTTGTCACCAACAAAAGCGGCGAAGAAGCGGAAGACAAAGTGGAAGAACTGCCTGGTGTAAGTGATGAGGTAATTCATGAACACGAAGAAATGGCCGAGAAGGCCATGCCTTTTATCATCGGTACTGTCTTGTTGTCATCGGTTTCCCTGTTTGCTGAAATCAAGCGCAAAAAACTGGCCCGTCCTACCGCGCTGCTTCTACTTCTTACTGCGCTGGGCACAGGCGCCGTAAGCGGGTACACTGGCTATCTCGGCGGTCAAATCCGCCACAGCGAGCTAGAAGGATTGTCGTTGCCGGTGAGAGGGGCGGAGGAGGAATGAGATGAAATGCTGAAATGCCGATACTGAAATGCTGATATGCTGATACTGAAATGCTGATATGCTGATATGCTGAAATGCTGATTGGCTGGCCTGTGCGAGACGCTTTTTGATAGGGGCCCTTCCTATAATTTATGCAGAGGATGATTTGATAAG
>Ga0105049_10001143_pt1 | contig 31076 bp, 32 predicted proteins | sample MAT06_FD_78087 | JGI IMG/M metagenome (GOLD analysis project Ga0105049, IMG submission 78087) | Freshwater microbial communities from Lake Fryxell liftoff mats and glacier meltwater in Antarctica - MAT-06 | ecosystem: Environmental > Aquatic > Freshwater > Ice > Liftoff microbial mat | place... | reverse complement strand
GAAGGCCGCCGCCGAAACCGTTGGTGATGTGATCAACCGTGCGGCCGACGCGTTCCGCGACGCGTTCAAGACCGCGGCCAGTGCAGCCAGCATGGGCGACGACATGCCGCCACCACCGCCGCCGGCGTCTCCGCCGCCGCCGCCGGCTCCGGAGCCGCCGGCTTGGGTGTGATTCGGCGGTCGTGGTTGAACTGATCACACAGAGATGAAGAGAAAAAGAGAAAAGGAGTCGAATCGGCAGTGGCCACACGCGGCCCGCTTGAGTTGGCTCTTTTTCTCTTTTTCTCTTTTGCTCTGTGTGATCAGTTCCGGTGAATTGCCCGCGCCACACGTACCACGAATGCGGCTAGATTTCGCACCATGAAGATCCTGCTCCTCGGCTCTGGCGGCCGTGAACACGCACTCGCGGACGCACTCGCGCGCGAGAACACCACGGTCGATATCGTGGCCGGTCCGGGGAATCCCGGTATTGCGCGATTGGCCCGTGTGGTGTCGGTGAATGCCTCCGACCCTATCGAGGTCGCCGAGCTGGCCGAGCGTGAGCAAGTCAAGCTCGTGGTCGTGGGACCTGAGGCGCCGTTGGCGATCGGTCTCGTGGATCATCTGCAGCACATCGGCGTGCCGGTGTTCGGGCCCACGATGGGTGCGGCGAAGGTTGAGACCTCGAAGGCCGACACGAAGGCGTTGATGATGGCGGCGGGAATTCCAACCGCTCGCGCCGAGACGCACAAAAAGTCGGTGGATGCCAAGGACGCGGTGCGTGCGCGCTTTGGTGTGCCGGTCGTGATCAAGGCGAGCGGATTGGCCGCCGGCAAGGGTGTGATCATCTGTCACACGCTCAAGGAAGCCGACGCCGCGATCGAGCGGGTGCTCGAAGACAAAGCCTTCGGGGACGCCGGCAGCGAATGTCTCGTGGAGTCGTTCATGACCGGCGAGGAGCTGTCGTTGTTCGCCGTGACTGACGGCTACAACCTGATGCCGATGATCGGCGCGCAGGATCACAAACGTCTGCTCGATGGCGACGAAGGGCCCAATACCGGAGGCATGGGTGCGTACACGCCGGTGTCATTTTCGACGCCCGCCCTGATCGACGATGTCACCGAGCGCATTTTTCTACCCACGCTGCATGCGCTCCGTAAGCGCGGCACGCCGTTTACCGGCTTGCTGTACGCCGGGCTGATGCTGACGGAAGAAGGCCCCAAGGTCGTCGAGTTCAACTGCCGATTCGGCGATCCCGAAACGCAGGCGATCCTGCCCATGCTCACCAGCAGCCTGCTCGATCCCATGATGACCGTCGCCCACGGCGGACGGATCGGCAGTCTGTCGCCGTTCACGTGGCGTGAGGGTGCGTCTGTCACCACTGTGGTGGCATCGCAGGGCTACCCCGACGCGCCGGTTACTGGCCAGCACATCACGTTGCCGTCGTTCAGTGACGATCTGCGCGTGTATCATGCCGGCACGGCGCGGGCCGACGATGGCTCGTTGCGCACGAGCGGCGGTCGGGTGTTCGCGGTGACGGCGCTGGCCGATACGTTCGGCGATGCGCAGGCGGCCAGCCGTGCAGCCGCCGCGCGCATCGAGTTCGAGGGCGCGGTCTATCGCGGCGACATCGGTTGGCGGGAAGCGGCCCGACTTGCCTGAGCTTCCCGAAACGGAAACCATCGCGCGCGATCTCGACGCGATGGTGTGTGGCGCCACCATCGCCGGGGTGGAGGTGCGGAAAGCTGATGTGTTGCGCGAGGCCGATGCGGAGGGCTTCGCCGACGCGCTGCACGGACTCACCATTGCCCATGTCTGGCGGCGCGCCAAGCTGATCGTACTCGACATGCGCCACGCGGCTTCGGCCGCGCCCGAGACGCTTGCCACAGCACCGCCGTGGCGCGTGGTGGTGCAGCCCCGCTTCACCGGCGGCATGATCGTTGACGACGGGTCGCTGTCGGAGGCCGACCGGGCCTACGTAGCGGTCACACTGCATCTGCACGACGGGCGCGCCCTGCACTACCGCGACGTGCGCCGACTGGGCACGGTCGCCCTCATGTCACCCGAACGTTTCACGAAGTATTCGACCGCTTTAGGTGCCGAACCTCTTGACCCGAAGCTCGGCGACACCGAGTTTTCGGGACTTGTTCGGGAGTCGCGCCAAGCCATCAAAGTGTTCCTGATGGACCAGAAGCGACTCGCCGGCGTCGGCAACATCTACGCGAACGAGGCTCTGTGGCTGGCCGGGATCGATCCGTCGCGCGAAGCGCGCACTCTCTCCGAGCAGGAACGAGCGACGCTGCGCGCGCAGCTCTGCGCGGTGTTGACCGCCTCTATCGCGGCGCGCGGTACGAGCTTCCGCGACTACCGGGATGCGCGCGGTGAACGCGGATCTTTCGTCGAGCAGCTGGCCGCCTACGGCCGCGCCGGTGAGCCCTGTCGGAGCTGCAGCCGCCGTCTGGTCGGCACGCATGCGATCGACGGGCGCAGCACCGTCTTCTGCTCGTACTGCCAACGGTAACGCGCGCGGGAAGTCGCGGGCGAGGCTGGCCATCCAACTCGATCTGTCGGTCGGCTCACCCGACGCCGACGTACAGCGATTGCGCGCCCAGGTGCGCGAACAGATGCGTAACGTGCCCGGCGTGTACCTCATGCGCGGCATTCACGGGGAAGTACTGTACGTGGGCAAGAGCACGCAGGTCCGCACGCGGCTGCTGTCGTATTTTCGTCTTCCGTGGCCGGAGCACCGTCACGCGCGGCTGCTGCGCGAAACGTCGCGCATCGAGTGGGAACCAATGCCCAGCGAGTTCGCCGCGCTGTTGCGCGAAGTGCGACTCATTCGGGCTCATCTCCCGAAGTACAACATCAAAGCCGCGCGCCCGCTCGACAAATGGTGGGTGATCACCGTGGCCGGCGGCCCTGCCCCACGGCTGCGCATTCAGCGTGCGAGTGCCGCGGCACGCGCCAAACAGGCCGCGCAGGTGATCGGCCCGTTTGCCTCTCGTCGTCCGCTGGTGGAAGCCCTACGCGTCCTGAACGACGCGCTTGGCCTCCGCGACTGCACCGACCGCGTCCCCATGGTGCTGCACGATGCCGTCGATCTGTTCGACGACATCGTGCATCCGTCGCTTACGCGCACCCCCGGCTGTCACCGATACGAAACGCGGCGCTGTCTGGGGCCATGCATCGGTGCGACTACGGAGTACGTGTATCGCGCGCAGCTCTCCCGTGCGCGCGCTGTCCTCGAAGGACGCGACGACTCGCCGCATCAGCAGCTCGTCCGCGAAATGTCCGTCGCGAGTGCCGCGCTGTCATACGAGCGTGCCGGCTGGCTGCGCGACCGACTCACGGCGCTGCAGGAACTGGATGCGCAGTTGACGCGGGTACGCGAGGCGATCACCAAGCCCAGCTTCGTGTACGCGATGCCGGGGCGCGACGGCGATGATCGGCTGTATCTGGTGCGTCATGGACGCGTGGTGGCCGAGGCGCGCTGCACCGAGGTGGAATCGGTGACGGCGTTGCAGGCGCTGGAGCAGCGCGGCGTGCAGGTGCCCACTGGCGCGGTGGTCGATCAACTCGATGAGCTGCTGATGATCGAGTCGTGGTTCCGCACCCGACCCAACGATGTGGCGCTCAAGGCCGATACCGTGGTGGGCGCCCTCGAGGCACTGGCGCGCAACTTACGCGAGCGGGCGGCTTGGGAGTTCGGTGCAATGCCGATGCACTCACGTGAGCTTGGAGTGGTGAGTTCAGGTTTCGAGTTTTGAGTTGCGCAACCCACAACTCCAAACTTCAACTCAATACTCTGAGCTCACGTGAGTCCGTCAGTCCTCACCAATCTCCTCATCGTCCACCACCACCTCCTCCGGAATCCCCAGCGAAATCAACTCCACATCCGCCTTCCCGTTCAGGATGTACAGCTTCGCCACACTTGGCTGCAGCTTGAACCGGCGCGGTCCAGCGGCGCCGGGATTCACCACGATGCGGCGCGCGGCCTTGGTGATCAGTTGCTGGTGGGTGTGCCCGTACACGATCACGTCGGCGTTCATGTATGCGCTGACCAGTCGAGGCGGGTTGACGCTGCCGATTTCGTGGCCGTGCGTGACCACGATGCGCACGCCATCGATCACTTCCTCGATACGCTCCACGAGATCCGGTCGGCCCGGCGCGTCGGTGTTGCCCCAGACGGCCTGAATCGGCGCGATCGTCGCCAGCTCGATCAGCACCTCGGGCGGCCCCACATCACCTGCATGAAAAATTCGCGAGACGCCATCGAGCGCCGCGAACACCTCGGGGCGCACCAGTCCGTGCGTATCGGAAATCAGGCCGATGATCGTGGCTTCTTTCATGTGTGCGTCTGGTCCTGTACGAGGTGGTCGCGACGGCGCCGGAGTTCGGCGAGCGCGCCCTGTCCATCGGGTGTGTCGGGAAAGCGATCGGCCATTCGCCGGAGTTCCACCATGGCTCGTCCCGGATCGGCCAATACTCCAAGATACAGGTCGAGGAGTCGATCTGCGGCATTCAGCCCCAGCGCTTCCCGAGCGTATGCTCCAAGTCGAGATGATCGAGCACCCGCGCCACGATGAAATCCACGAGGTCGTCGATGCTGGCCGGCTTGTGGTAAAAGCCCGGCGCCGCCGGAATCACCGTGGCCCCAGCCCGCGTCACCTGCGTGAGATTCTCGAGGTGAATGAGCGACAGCGGTGTTTCACGTGGCACCAGGATCAGCGTTCGCCGCTCCTTCAGGGCCACGTCGGCGGCCCGTTCCACGAGGGACCGTGACGTACCATGGGCGATCGCACTCACGGTGCCCATACTGCAGGGGCACACCACCATTCCGCTCGACCGCGCCGACCCGGACGCGGGGGCGGCCCCGCGGTCGTTGTCATCGAACACCGTGACACAAGCGTCGAAGGCCTCAGCACCGACCCGCGCCCGCAGCGTGGGCACGTCGGGGACCTCGCTTTCCGTGGCCAACAGGCGAAATCCGTGGCTCGAAACGATCAGCCAGGTGGGCACCTGCAGTGAGACCAGTTGCTGCAGCAGACGCACAGCATAGGGCGCGCCTGAGGCGCCCGTAATCGCCAGTACAATGGGATGCCGAGCCGCCACGTGGGTCATGCGACTGATCCGGAAGCGAGAAAGCGGCCGACCGCGAATGCCGTGAGAAAACCGAGTGAGATGATGCCGTTCATCGTGAAGAAGGCCGCGTCGAGCTTGGTGAGATCATCGGCGTGGACCATGCGATGCTCCCACACCAGCATCGCGGCCACAAAGGCCACGCCCGCCCACAGCACCGCCTGCACCAGTGGCACCCCGCTTCCCAGCGGGTGCGTGGACACCACCACCGACAGGCTCGCCACGGCGATCACGTGCAGCGTGCGCGAGAAGCGAATCGCCTTCGGCACACCGATCGCCGACGGCATGCTGTGCAAGCCATTCGCGCGATCGAAATCGGCGTCCTGCAGCGCATACAGCATATCGAAGCCACCGCTCCAGCACACCACGGCCAGCGCGAGCACGCACAAGAACCACCACGGGTCGCTCCAGACGCCCGTGACGGCCAGGTAGCCGCCCACCGGCGCAATCGACAGCCCGGCGCCAAGCCAGAGATGCGAATAGCGCGTAAAGCGCTTGGTGTAGCTGTAGCCCAGCACCCAGAGCAACGCCACGGGTGACAACACGAGACAGAGGGGATTCAACTGCCACGCGGCGATCACGAACAGCACACTCGCCACCGCCACCGAGCCCTTGGCCTGCGCCAATGACAGCATGCCTGCCGGCAGCTCGCGTTTGGCCGTGCGCGGATTGATCGCATCGACATCGCGATCAACGATCCGATTGAATCCCATGCCCGCGAAGCGCGCCGACGTGAAAGCCAGCAGCACCCAGCCGACCATCGCGATCGTGACCGGCGCCACGACGCTCGCACAGATCACACCCACCAACGCGAACGGCATGGCGAACACGGTGTGCGGCAGCTTCACGAAGTTGGCGAGACGCACCGGCAGCGACTCGCCGGTCATCAACTGTCCGTCGCGGGCGCCCTTCGGCGGCACGACTTCGCTCATGACTTGCCCATGGGTGGCAGGCCGAGCTTCGACCACTTCGCATCGACGGCGCGCTGGGTGGCCGCATCCATGGTGATCACTTTCGGCCACGCGCGCGTGAAGCCTTCTTCCGGCCATTTCCGCGTGGCGTCGATGCCCATCTTGCTGCCGTAGGTGAAGGCGCGGCTGGCATGATCGAGCACATCGACCGGCCCCATGGTAAATCGCACGTCACGCTGTGGATCCATGTTGTTGAGCGCCACCCACCACGCTTCGATGGGGTTGCGCACGTTCACTTCCTTGTCGACCACCACCAACACCTTGGCGAGCGACATGAGCCCCTGCCCCCACAACGCGTGCATCACCTTGTCGGCGTGGCCGGGATATTTCTTGTCGATGCTCACGAATACCAGATTGTGAAACCCGCCCTCGGCCGGCATGTGGTAATCCACCACCTCGGGCGTCGTGAGCTTGAGCAGCGGCAGAAAGATGCGTTCGGTGGCGTGGCCGAGATAGAAGTCTTCCATGGGAGGACGGCCGACGATCGTGGTGGAATACACCGCGTTCTTCCGCATGGTGACCGCCGTGACGTGCACCTTCGGATACAGGTCGGCTTCGGAGTAGAACCCGGTGTGGTCGCCGAACGGGCCCTCTACCACCAGTGATTCCGCGGGATCGATGTAGCCCTCGATCACGAACTCGGCGTCGGCCGGCACTTCGAGATCGCACGACACCGCCTTGGTCAGCTTCACCGGATCGCGACGCAGGAACCCGGCGAACAGGAACTCGTCGATGTTGGGCGGCAATGGTGCGCTGGCCGAAAACATGCTTGCGGGATCGGCGCCGACCACGATACACACGGGCATCTTCTCGCCGCGCTCGGCCATTTGCCGCATGTGTTCAGCGCCCGTCTTGTGACGCTGCCAGTGCATCGCCACCGACTTCTTGTCGAGCTGCTGCACACGATACATGCCGACGTTGCGGATCCCCCTCACGGGATCCTTGCTGATCACAGCCGTCATGGTCAGGAACGGGCCACCGTCTTCCGGCCAGCAGTGCAGCACGGGGATTCTGTCGAGATCGATCTCGTCTCCCTGCCATACGATGTCCTGACACGACGGCGTGCCACTCTTCGTGCGCGGCGGAAACTTCGACACCTCGAGCAGGCGGGGCAGCAACGAAAGCTTGCCGAGAAAGCCGTCGGGCACTTTGAGGTCCATGAGCGCCGTGATGCGATCGCCGATGGCGTCGAGATCGTCCACCCCGAGCGCCATCGCCATGCGTCGCATGGAGCCGAACAGATTGATGGCCACCGGATACTGCGAGCGTGTGCCATCGCGCAGGATCGGATGCTCGAACAACAGCGCCTTACCGCCGCCCGGCATCTTGGACACGCGGTCGGCGATCTCGGTGATCTCGAGATGCACCTTCACCGGTTCGGTGATACGATGCAGTTCGCCAGCGCGATCGATGGCGGCGATGAAGTCGGAAAGCGTATCGAGGGACATCAGCGTTTTACCAGTCGGTACGTCATGTCGTTCCTTACGCCGTCCCGACGTGAATCGCGGCAATGCCGAAGGTGAGCCGCTCCCACGAGACCGTGGTGAAGCCCGCGCGGCGCATGTGGCCGGCGAGCGTCTCCTCGGTTGGGAAATGCGAGACGGACATCGGCAGATACGTGTACGCGCTGCGATGGCCGCTCACGAGGCGCCCCACGAACGGCAGGACGTGATGAAAATACAAGTGATAGAAGCTGCGCACGATCGCCAACGGCGGCGTCGAGAACTCGAGAATCACGAAGCGGGCACCTGGTTTGAGCACGCGGTGGACTTCGCAAAGCCCGGCATCGAGATCCGCCACGTTGCGGATGCCGAAGGCGACGATCGCACCATCGAGAGATGCGCCGGCAAACGGCAGCGCCAGCGCATCGGCACCTACGGGGGCCAGCACGTCACGTGGGGCCTTGCCGTGTCCGTACCGAAGCATGGGAACGGCGAAATCGGCGCCGGCCACGAAACCGGTGAACCCCGTCTGCTTCACCAGCGCGGCGCCGACATCGAGCGTTCCGGCGCAGAGATCGAGGTAGCTCCCGGCCGGTCGATGGGACCACTGGAGCGCGCGCAGCGCTTTCCGCCGCCAGCCCTTATCGATGTTCATCGACAGGACGTGATTGAGCAGGTCATAGCGCGGCGCGATGTCCGAAAACATCTGCTGCACGTACTCGCGCTTCCCTTCCCCACGGGCGGCCTGCTCGGCCCGACCGGTGGATTCAGCGCGTTCGGGGGCCTCGTTGGGAGGCTGGACGACTGGCATTCGGGAAACATCGACAGGCGGGGGAGTGCGAGCAAGCGCACGCCCATGCTAGGTTATGCGATCCAATGCAGACTCTTGACGAGTTGGGAACACTTCCCGATGCCGATGTCGTTCGCCTGGCGCAGCAGGGCCGTGAGCTCGCCTTTCGCGAGCTGGTGCGCCGCTACGAACGGCCGGTGTTTTCGCTCGTCTTCCGCATGGTCCGCGACCGGGAGACGGCCGAAGACCTCGCGCAGGATGCGTTCATCAAAGTCCTGAACCACATCGACAAGTACAGCCCGGAGTTCAAGTTCTCGAGCTGGCTGTTCAAGATCGCGAACAACGTAGCCATCGATCACCTGCGGCGGCGTCGGCTGGACACGATCAGCATCGACGGCTCCCCGCACGCCTCCACGGCCAGTGAGGTCGAGGCCACGACCCTCAATTTGGAGGCCGAGCAGGAGAACGCCCTCGACGAACTCGAGGCGAAGGAGCTGGGCTCGGCCATCGAACGGGCCATCGCCCAGCTGCGCCCGGAGTATCGGGCGTGCATCATGCTGCGTCATGTGGAAGGCCGTGCCTACGAGGAAATTGCCGCCACACTCGACCTGCCCTTGGGCACGGTCAAGACCTACATCCATCGGGCCCGCCACGAGCTCCGCAAGGCGCTCGAGGGGCTCCGGGACTGATGGACCGATTCGTAAAGCGATCGTCGCAAAGATTGCTGAAACCCTGTGAAACCTGACGACGGGCAGGCGCGTAATTCCCCGTGGAGGCCACCAATGCATGACAAACACCTGAGATCAGACGAAATCGAGCTCCTGCTGGACGGGGAGGAAGGCTTCGGCGTCGCTCCCCTGAGAGCGCACGTCAAATCGTGCATTCCGTGCCGTCTTGAGCTGGACAGTGCCAGGGAGCTCATGGTGGCCCTCGAGGCTCTCCCCGACTTCGCTCCGTCCGTGAACTTCTCCGATCGGGTCATGTCGCAGGTGCAAGTGTTCGAGCCGTGGCACGCCGCCGCCACGCGTACCGTCGTACAGTACCTCCCCGCCACACGACCGGCCCGGATGGCAGCCGGTATCGGCGCGGCGATCACGGCGGGACTCGCGACCGCCGGTGTCACCTGGGTGGTGGCGCGCGCCGATATGGCGTTCATTCTCACGCAGCTTGGCGCCGAAGGGGTGCGCGACCAGATCGTCGCCGCCTCCAGCGACGTGGCGTCTACGGTGCTCGGCCAGCCGGGCATCGCCGCCATGCAGAGCGGCTCGCCGGAAATGGCGGCCATCGCCGCCGGAGGATTTGTGGCGATCGTCGGGATGGGCGTCGTGGGGCTGCGCGCCCTCGCCACCGCCTCGCGTCGCGCGCGCTGAGGTCATCGCTTGCTCACGGCAACCACCAACCTGCTCGCGGTCGCCGGTGTATTCGGCATCGGCCTCATCATCGGCCTCGTGGTACTCGTGACCGCCGAAGAGGCGCTCACCGCCGTCGCCAAAACCGCCGCGCGCGATATCTCGGGGAGCTTCTGGGTGGGGCTGCTCTGGCAGCTGCTGGCGGTGCCCCTGCTCGTGGTGCTGCTCGTGGCATGCGCCATCACGATCATCGGCATTCTGGCGATCCCCATCGCCGCGCTGGCGTGGGCTCTGGCGTATGCCGGTGCCTTTACGTTGGGTGTTCTGGCAGTGGCACTCGTGATTGGTCGGGCACTGGCTGGGCGCGGCGCGAACAGCAGCGAGCGTGGCGCGGCATTGCGCGGCCTCACCGTAGGTCTGACTACGCTCAGTCTGATCTGGTTCGGCGCGGCGATTGCCGCGAAGGTACCCGTGGCCGGTGCCATTGCTCGGCTCATCGCCGTGGCCTTCACCTGGGCGGTGGCCACGGTCGGCCTTGGGGCGGTGGTGAAGTCTCGCCTTGGGGTGGCGCAGCTCTCGGTGCGCTTTGGCGGCTCGCGCTTCGGCGCGTCAGGCTTTGCCTCGCGTTGGGGCGCGGCGTCAACCACAACGACCACTGAAGTGGCCGCACCGGGCTGGCAGACGCCAACGCCTGTGCAAGGTGTGGTGGCCGCCCGTCGACCGGTGAGCACCGATACCGGCACCGGGAGCGGCGCCGAATTGTAAACGGTGCAGCCATGGGCATTCCCGTGGCTATTGTTCGGTATGGTTGAACTCACAGACGTCACCACGCGGCTGGACCTGACTGCGACATGGGTCGGCATTACGGCCCTCGTCGTGTTCGTGCTGGCCTACGCCCTCGTGATCGGCGAAGAGTTCCTGCACCTGCGCAAGTCCAAGCCGGTGCTGGTTGCCGCTGGTGTCATCTGGGCGTTGATCGGCTGGCGCTACGCCAATGCCGCCGACGCGGCAACCGACCCGCAGGCCAAGCTCGCGCTCACGCAGTTTGCCGAGGAGATGGTTCGGCACAACCTGCTCGAGTTTGCCGAGCTGTTCTTGTTTTTGCTGGCGGCGATGACGTACATCAATTCGATGGAAGAACGCGGCGTCTTCGACGCGCTCCGTTCATGGATGGTCTCTCGCGGCTTCAGTTTGCGCCGCCTGTTCTGGATCACCGGTGCGCTCGCGTTTTGTATCTCGCCCATCGCCGACAATCTCACCACGGCACTGCTGATGGGCACCGTGGTACTGAGCGTCGGTGTAGGGAACCCGCGCTTCGTGATCGTGTCGCTGATCAATATCGTGGTGGCCGCGAATGCGGGCGGGGCCTTCTCGCCGTTCGGTGACATCACCACGCTGATGGTGTGGCAGAAGGGCATCATTCCTTTCTCGGGGTTCTTTGCGCTGTTCCTGCCTTCGCTCGTGAACTGGCTGGTCCCGGCGGCCATCATGAGTACGGCCGTCGGTGCCGGCCGTCCCGCGCCGATCACCGAGCAGATGCGGCTGCAGCCCGGCGCCTTCGTGATCGTTGGGCTGTTCCTGCTTACCATCGTGGCCACGGTGAGCGCGCATCAGTTCCTGCACTTGCCGCCAGTACTCGGGATGATGACCGGTCTCGGTGTGCTCAAGGTGTACGGCTGGACGCTGCAACGCTCCGCGATTCGCCAATCGGCGCGACGTGCGGAGCGGCACAGTGTGGACTCGGACAACCCGTTCGAGGTGGTGTCACACGCAGGAGCCGAGCGCGAGCCGTTCGACGTGTTCAAGCATCTCGAGCGGGCGGAGTGGGATACGCTGATGTTCTTCTATGGCGTGATTCTCTGCGTCGGCGGACTCGGCGCGATCGGCTATCTCGAAGCCATCTCTCACGTGGCGTACGGTGGCTTCGGTGCCACCAAGGCGAACGTCGCCGTCGGACTGCTGTCGGCCGTCATCGACAACATCCCGGTGATGTTCGCCGTGTTGTCGATGCAACCGCCTATGGATGTGGGTCAGTGGCTGTTGGTGACGCTCACTGCCGGCGTAGGCGGCTCGTTGCTATCGATCGGCAGTGCGGCGGGCGTAGCGCTGATGGGACAGGCCCGCGGCACGTACACGTTTATGGCGCATCTCAAATGGAGCTGGGCGATCGCCCTCGGCTATGTGGCGAGTATCTGGGTGCACTTCCTGATCAACGGCGCGCTGTTTACCGGCGTCGCCATCCGATAGATCAGCGCAACGGATTTTCGTAGCGCAACCCGCGAAAGCGCATGAAGTCACCGTCGGCGCTGTGCAGCGTGGCACCGCGCTCGATGCAGAGTGCCGCGAGATGCGCGTCGGTGGTGAGGTTGCCGCCGCGGCCGGCTTCGGCAAGAAGCCTGCGCATGATGCTCCAATGCTGCGCACCGGGTTCAATCGAACTCACTACCGGTTGTGCAAACCATTCGTCGACATTTTCGAGGACATCGACCAATGCGATCGGCGAAGGGAAAATTCGCGGATTGGTGGAAATGCGAACGACTCCGACGACCGTGCTCCACGGAAGCCCAACGGGCTCGTCGCCGTTGAGCAGTTTACGCCACCAATCGCCCGCGCGATCGCACTGCGGACTGTCTCGGTTGAGCGTGTGCACCAGCAGGTTGACGTCCGGTACGATCACCTCATCGCCCCTCGTTCATCTTACGGATGACTTCCTCATCCTCGAGGTCGTCCGCGATCCAGCGCGCCTTCACGAGGTCGTAGCCCTCACGAACGGCGCCCATACTGTACGATCGCGTCTTGTACTCTCTCTCTGGTGCGGCTGGAGCGTCGTCGAGCCCACGCAGAATCACGCGATGCAGCAGCGCCTTGAACGGCACCCCTTCGCGGTGCGCCGTGTCGCGCAAACGCTGGAGCAGCGCGTCGTCTAAATCGATAGTCGTCCGCATACTCTGATGCTAACGCATTGTTGATGTGATGTCAACGCATCATCGCTGCGAGCTCTACCGGCTGGCCGCGGGACAGGCGCAGGCGTGCCGCCGCGTGGCCGTCGCGAACCGCGATCTCGACGAAGCCACTGGAACCCACGAGGGCGATGAGTTCACCGGGCGCCGCCTCACCGTACGTGCGCACGAGGCGCACCTCGTGGCCGCCCACCTGCACTGCCACGCCGTCGCGCGCCGCGAGGTTCGTAATCGCGTTGCCGAAGCGATCGATCGTCAGGATCTCGCCGTGCAGCGTACCATCGGGAGTACGTCGCGGTTGTGGCGTACGCAGCCGAACGGGCTCGGTGAACGATTCGCCGAGCATCTCCAGCGAGGCACCGCGCGCCAACAACGCGGCGGCCGGTGCGAAGATGTCACGCCCATGGAATGTGGGCGACGCCTTCGCATCGACGGTGAGCGAGACCACGCGCGCATCGAGCGCGAACAGCGCAGGCGACAACACCCCGTTGTCGGGCCCTACGAGAAACCGTCCTTCGCTGCACACGGCGATCGCCGCGCGCGACGTACCGACACCGGGATCGACAATCGCGACGTGCACCGTGCCCACGGGAAAGCGACGCCAGTATCGCGCGAGCGTGAGCCGCGCGAACGCGACATCCTGGGCCGGCACGTCGTGCGTGAGATCGAGTAGTGGGATGCCCTGAGCCAGCGTGGTCAGGACCCCCTTCATTTCGGCGACGTAGCCGTCGGCGGTGCCGAAGTCGGTAAGCAGTGTGATAGCGGGAGCGATCATGCCCTAACGTGCGTCAGACCTGCACGCGCCGCCACCGTCCACTGCCCCACAGCACCGCCATCAACAGTCCGCGAGCCGCGGCGGTGAGCGCGAGCGTCCACCAGAGGCCGCCGGTGCCCCACTGCGCCGCCGCCCAGGCGCCGAGTGGCAGCCGCAACACGGTGATCGTGCTCGAGCCGATCATCGGCCACAGCGTCCACCCGGCCCCACCCATCGCGCTTTCCAACACGACCTCAGCGCCCAGGAACATCTGCGAGAACGCCGCAATGCGCAGATAGCGCGCCGCCTCCGCGATCACCGCCGGGTCGGTGGAGAATATCGACGCGAACTGTTCGGCGAAGAAGAACGACGCACCCGCCATGAACGCGCCGACGACACTCACGATGCCGGTGGCGGTCCAGCCTGCGCGCGACGCGCGATCGAGGTCTCCCGCACCAATGCTCTGTCCCACGATGGCGGCGACGGCGGCACCCATGCCCACTGACACGACGTACACCACGCTCTCGATTCGAAAGCCCAGACCGAGTGCGGCCAGCGCCGGTGTGCCGAATTGCGTGGTGATCCGCGTGAGCAGCACGTAAATCGCGCTGAAGGCGACGCCAGTGAGCGCCGCCGGCGCGCCGACACGCGCGATGCTCGCGATCACATCCCATCGTGGTGCCGCCCATTGCAGCATGGCGCGGCGCTGCAAAATGATCACACCGGCGATGCAGCCCAGCCCACGCGGCACTAACGTCGCGAGCGCCGCACCGCGAATGCCGAAGGCGGGCACGGGACCGAATCCGCGAATCAGAATAGGGTCGAGAACCAGCCCGAGCATCGTGGTGACGGCCAGAATATAAAGCGGTGTGCGCGTGTCACCCTTGGCGCGAAACGCGGCATCGACGGCAAAAAAGCCGAAGATGAGCGGCATGCCAAGCAGATAGGTGCCGAGGTAGTCACGACCGATGGCACTGACGTCGGCGCTCGTGTTCATCACGGCGAAGAGCCAGTGCAGCACGAACGGTGTAGCGAGCGCGATCGCACCGCCCAGCAGGAGCGCAAGGACGAACCCCTCGCTGATCGTGCGCGCCGCTTCCGAGGGGCGACGTTCGCCGTGGCGACGCGCGGCGATGGCGTCGAGGCCGATGCTGACCATCTCGCCGATGGAGATCACGAGCCAGATCCAGAAGATCGAGCTCGTCGCCGCTGCGAGCGCCTCGGGGCCGAGCGTCCGTCCGATCCAGTACGTGTCCACGTTGTGAAACGTGGTCATGAGCAGATTGGCCACTACGGCCGGCAACGCCACGCGCCGAATCGTGCGGGCTAACGGCTCACCGACGAGTGCACCGCGTGGGGCGTCGGCTTCAGGCGCCGTAGATGCTGACAAGGCGCTCCACGACTCGGTGGGCAATCGCGTCCAATTCCTTCGCGGCGCGCGACGTCGGCTCGGCGTCGACGATCGGACGACCGGTGTCTCCGCCTTCTTGAATGCGCGGATCGAGTGGCACCTGTCCGATGAGCGGCAGGTTGCACTCTTCAGCCAAGCGCGCGCCACCGCCCGTACCGAACACGGCGATCGGCTTGCCCGTCTCCGGGTTCTCGAAGTACGACATGTTCTCGACGATACCGAGCACGGGTACGGCGGTGCGCTCGAACATCTTCACGCCGCGCAGGGCGTCCCCAACGGACACCTGCTGCGGCGTGGTCACGATCACGGCACCATGCACCTGCGTGGCCTGCACGAGCGACAGCTGTGCATCACCGGTGCCCGGCGGCATGTCGACCAGGAAGTAGTCGAGCTGCCCCCACGCCACGTCCTTGAGGAACTGCGTGAGGATCTTCATCACGATCGGGCCGCGCCAGATCGCCGGCTGTTCTTTTTCGATCAGGAAGCCGATCGACATGACCTTGATGCCGTAGGCCTCGAGCGGGATGATCTTCTCGTCGACCACCGAGGGGGCCGCATCGACGCCCAGCATGAGCGGCAAGTTGGGACCGTAGATATCGGCGTCCATGATGCCGACGCGCTTGCCCATCTTGGCGAGCGCGACGGCAATGTTCACGGCCACGGTGCTCTTGCCCACGCCGCCCTTGCCCGACGACACGGCGATGATGCGGCCGAGCTGCGGGTAGGCGACGGGATCGGGGACCTTGGGCGGCGCCTTGGGAGCGGCGTCCATGACGGGGAGGGCGCGTCCCATCCCGCTGGCGGCAGTTCCTCTGGCGGGTGCTGGCGGCTGAGTCATCGGCGACGACGCTGACATCGGCGCTCGTCGCGCCGGCGTGGGTTCGGTTTGAGCGGGATCGCGCACGTCGACTCGGACATCGGTGACGCCGGCGAGTGCCTCGATGGCTTGTCGGACGTCGCGTACGAGGGTCGCGTCGTCGTTGGCGGAGAGCAAGAGCGTCAGGCGCACCTTGCCGTCGACCGTGGTGGCGATATCCCGTACCATGTCGGCGGCCATGACATCGGCGCCGGTGCGGGGGTTGCGGACTGCGGCGAGGGCGCCGGTGATCCGCTCCATGAGAGGCTGCATCGGAGAGTCGGGTTGTCGGAAGTACTGCATTCTGAAAGCTAGGCGTCTGCGCGGGGCACTCCAAGCGCGGGATGACGTTCTGGCGGTGGAATGGCCCTGGTTGCAGCAATCGGGTGACAGTGGGCTGACGGCAGGGTGGTATGATGGCTCCGTCGCGCGGATCCGGGCCGCCGCGACCGGTGCGACGCACTCCGCGGCGCGCCACTTCACGGATAGATCCCGAGGTTTGTGATGACGATGACTATTCCCCGCGCCGCATTCGGCGTGTTTGCGTTCCTGTTCACGGTGGCCACGGTCGATGCGTCACGCGCGATGGCGCAGACCACCACGATTACGCCGACCGTGTGTGGCGTGGGCGCGATTGCGGCGTGCGGCAGCGAAGAGATCAGGAAGTGCCAGACTTCCTGGAGCTTCAATATCAATGTGCTCATGCAGAGCGGCGGCGTCTCCTTCACGAGCACGAACTGCGTCTCCTCCGGCTACCGGACGTTGTACAAGGACAAACAAACGTCGACGGGCGGCACCGGGTCGTCGTCCGGCACCTGCGGCGGCAGCACCGGTAGCGGGCTTCACGGCATGCGTGGTTCGGGTGACGACGAGGAAACCCCCGAACTCTGCGAGGGCTGATGTCACGCACCCCGAGCCTCTGGCATTGGGTGCTCGCGGGGTTAGCCCTATCGCTCGCCGGCGTCGCCTTCGACGCCGTGCGAGTGGTACCTCCGCGCACGCTAGTCAGCGCGATTCAGCCGTTCCTCACGACGTCTTCACCGCGCTCGAACCGACCCACGGCCGTGCAGGCGGCTGTCCTGCTGCAGCTCCGCGACTGCTCCGGCAATCTGCGCATGCTACACGTACTGCATCGCGGCCGACTGCGGGAGCAAATCCACTTGGCCGTCATCTGGTACGTTGGTCCGGCCAGTGATTCATTGGCCATTCGTTCCGAGCTCCCGGCATGGACGACGGCGGTACCACTACGTCCGGCATCGGCGGCGGTCGTCCGGCAATTCGCCGAGCTCGGTCACACCACGACGCCGGCGCTGCTCGTGCTCGATCAGGAGGGGCGGGTGCGTTTCACCACGCAGAGTCCGCGTTCGTCACGCGAGGTCGCGGGCCTGCGTCGCATTGTCGAAGGACTCACCTGGATCGAGGAGCTATAAATGCGCGATGTCCGTCGAGTTTTTCAGGACCTGCTGAGCACACGCGCGCTGGTGATCGTGATCGCTGGGCTGTGTCAGCCCGCGTTTGCGCTCGAGGCGCAGGCACGGCCCACCGTGCGCCGATTTCGCACCGATTCGTTCTATATTCGCGAGTGGATTCGCGGTGGAGCGAAAGAGCCTGACGTGTTCGTCGAACCACGTGAGATCGCCGTAACGCAGAACGCGGTGATCGTGCTCGATGCCGGTACGCGAGAAGTCCATGCGCTCGATCTGCGGAATGGATCGAAGCGATTTCTGCTCAAGGCGAGTGGCGAGGGGCCGGGAGAGTTCAAGCGTCCCACGCACATCGCGACTACTGCGCATCTGGTCGGGGTGCTCGATCAGGCCACGAGCCGGATCACCGTGTACTCGGACTCCGGACGGTATCTCTGGACCACCTCCGTTCCCGACGGCCCGAGCGTCGAGGCGATGTGCATGCTGCCGCGCGGACTGGTGCGCGTGAAGTATCTCGGGGCCGTGAGCGCGTTGGCCACGATCGACAGCACTGGCCGCGTACTCTCGCGAAGCTCCCTGCCGGTGTCACCGGAGTTGCAGAAGGCGCCCACCTTCGCGAACTCCGCGTTCATCGCCGACGGCTGTGCAGACGGCGTCATGACCATCGCCCCAAGCTTCGGTGCATCGTGGTACCGTGTCACGACGAGCGGTGCGACCAAACGATTCGCCTATGTCGAGGCTGGCCGCGATGCGGTCGTTTCGCAGCGGCAACTGACACTTGATCGGACGCGCGCGGCAACGGCGGAGCGGATCATCCAAGCCACCGGCGTGAACGCCATCGCGCGCGGTGCCATGCAGCGCGGCGACACGATCATCGTCGAGGCCGGCGCCACGAATCGACTGCCGTACGAGCTGCTCGACTACTACCGAGCCAGCGACGGCGCGTACCTGTACTCGCGACACCTGCCGTTCACGCCATCAGCGCTCGCCATCACACCGGACGGACAGCTCCTGGCCGCCGTCATCGGCAACGAAACGTCATCCATTGTCCAACTCTCCACCACCACCCTCACGCCGCGCGAGATCGCCAAACTGAAACCGCGCAAATAGTCCGCGGTGTGGCCAGGTATCGCGAGGCTACGCCGCCGTCGCCCCGCCCGTCAGATACGCGCGCGCGTCGGCCACCACCTGGTCTTGCACCTCCGCCAGATTGCCGGTGAGCAACGCGCCCGACGCCTTCGCGTGTCCGCCACCGCCGTACCGTCGCGCGAACTGCTGAACGTCCACCGAACCGCTGCTGCGGAAGGACACTTTCACTTTGCCGTGACCGAGGTCGCGGAAGAACATCGCCATCCGTGTACCGGTGATCGACCGCGGGTGCTCCACGATCCCGTCGAGCTCTTCGCTGCTGATGTCGAAGCGCTCCATCGCGCCGGCGGCCACCGAGATGTACGACAACCCGATTTCGGGGTCGGCGTGCAACGTGGCCAACGCCTCGCGCAGCAGCTGCAGGCGGCCTACGCTCACCTGCGCATAGATGCGCCGGTACATCTCTTCGGGATTCACACCGGCCGCGAGCAAGGCGGCCGCTATGGCGTGTGCCCGCGGCGATGTGTTACTGAAACGAAAGCTGCCGGTGTCCGTCAGGATTGCCGCGTACAGCGACTGCGCCACGGCGGGCGTGACGTCGAGCCCCAGCGTCATCGCGATATCGAACACCAGCTCGCCGGTGGCGCAGGCAGCGGTGTCGGCCACTGCGATGTGGCCGATCGGTTCATCGCCGGCCACATGGTGATCGATCACCGAAATCGGCACCGCGAGCGTGCGCACGGTGTCGGCCAACTGCCCCAGCCGGCGGATATCGTTGATGTCGAGCACGATCAGTGCGTCGATGTCGACGAGCGCAGCGGCGCCACGCGCGCTGGCTTCCTCGATGTCATCACCGAGCAGGAAGTTGAACATCGCCGGCCACGGCGTGGGATTCACGATGCGCGCATGGATCCCTCGCTGCGCCAGTAGGCGAGCCAACGCCGTCTCTGAACCACAGCCGTCGCCATCGGAGTTGATATGTGTCGAGAGCGCCACCGTCATACCGGGTCGCAGCGTCGCGAACCAGCGCTCGATCGAATCGCGACGTAGCGTCGACGCCGTCAGCACGCCATCGCTCATTTGGCGGCGCTGCCTTTGTCCTGCTTGCCGATCTTCGAGTTACCCATGCCGTACACGAAGTAGACCGTCATACCGATCGCGGTCCAGACACCGAGCAGCGTCCAAGTGAGCTTGGGCAGCTGGTACATCATATAGAGGGTTGCCCCCGCACCCATGATCGGCACGAACGGCACCCACGGCGTACGGAACGGACGATCGAGTTCCGGCGAACGCTTGCGCAGCACAAGAATGCCGATGCACACCGTGGCAAACGCCGCCAGGGTACCACCGGACACGAGCTCGCCGAGCAGTCCGAGCGGGAAGAAGCCCGCAATGACGATCGCGATGCTGCCGACGATCCAGGTGGACGCCGCCGGCGTCTGATACTTGGGATGCACCTTGGCGAAAATCCTGGGCAGCAGCCCGTCACGCGACATCGTGTAAAAAATGCGCGGCTGGCCCATCAGCATCACTAGCACGACCGACGACAAGCCGGCCACCGCGCCGATGTTCACCAGGAACTCGAGCCACTTGAGCTGCGGAACCGCTTCGAGCGCGGCCGACACGGGGTGCGCTACGCCAAGCGACTGGTACGGGGCGAGACCGGTCATGACCAGCGACATCAGGATATACAGCACCGTGCAAATCAGCAGTGAGGCGATCATGCCGATCGGGAGGTCACGCTGTGGATTCTTGGCTTCCTGCGCGGCGGTGGACACGGCATCGAAGCCGATGTACGAGAAGAACACGACCGGTGCGGCGCGCAACACGCCGGACACACCGTACTTCGTGCTCCCATCGGCGTTCGTCACCATCTCCGGGATGAACGGATGCCAGTTGTCGGTATTGATGTAAAAGAAGCCGAAGCCGATCACCAACAAAACGATCGTCATCTTGATCGTGACGACGATGTTGTTGAACGTGGCCGACTCCTGCACGCCGCGCACGAGCAACATGGTGAGCGCGAGAATGAGCAGGATCGCCGGCAGGTTGATCAGGCCGTTCACCACCTCGCCACCCCCCGCCGTACAGGCGTCGCGAGTGGCAAAGGCAGCCTTGGTCACCGCATCGATGAACACGGCACCGGTGTTGGCGTCCACGCACGTAAACGCGCGGACCACCTGATGCCCGTTCTCCACGGTGAGCGGGGCCGAGGCGAACGCTGCCGGCAGATGAACCCCGACACTGCTCAACATCGCGCTGAAATATCCCGACCAGCCCACCGCCACTGTGGCCGCGGCGAACAGATACTCGAGCACCAGATTCCAACCGATGAACCACGCCACGCCCTCACCCATCGTGGCGTAGCTGTATGTGTACGCTGAGCCGGCGATTGGAATCATCGACGCAAACTCGGCGTAGCAGAGCCCGGCAAAGAGACAGGCGAGGCCGGCCAGTACGAAGGACAGCGACACGCCGGGCCCGGCGAAATTGGCTGCCGCGGTACCCGTGAGCACGAAGATTCCGGCGCCGATAATGGCCCCGATTCCGAGCATGGTCAGGTTGAGCGCGCCAAGCGTGCGTTTGAGGCCGCCCTCAGAGCTCGCGGCCTCGGCGCGCAGCGCCGTGATCGACTTCTTGGACCAGATTCCCATCGTTCGGGGGGTTGGGACAGGGTAGGGTGGCACGAGGCTGCCGATGACGGACAACCGCGCCGGACGGGAAGCCGAAACGAAAGGCGACGCTTAGAGCGAGTAGTTCGGCGCTTCGCGGGTAATGGTAACGTCGTGCGGGTGCGATTCGCGCAACCCGGCCGTCGTGATGCGCACAAACTCGGAGTCGGTGCGCAACTGCTCGATGGTGCCGCAGCCGACATAGCCCATACCACTGCGCAGGCCACCGATCATCTGGAAGATCACATCACCCACGGCGCCCTTGTACGGAACGCGTCCTTCAATGCCTTCCGGCACAAGCTTCTTGGGCGACATCTCGCCCTCCTGGAAGTAGCGGTCGGCCGATCCATCCTGCATCGCCGATAGCGAGCCCATACCGCGGATCATCTTGAAGCGGCGGCCTTCCAGCAGGAACGACTCACCCGGGCTCTCCTCGGTACCGGCCAGCATGGAGCCCATCATCACACTCGAGGCACCAGCGGCCAGCGCCTTCACGATGTCACCCGAGTACTTCACGCCACCGTCGGCGATCACGGGCACATCCCCCGCGCCTTCGACGGCGTCCAAGACGGCGGTCAGCTGCGGGACGCCAACACCGGTCACCACGCGCGTGGTGCAGATCGAGCCCGGGCCGACGCCGACCTTCACGGCATCGACACCGCGCTCCACCAGCGCCGCGGCGCCGGCGCGCGTGGCGACATTGCCTGCCACCAGCTGCACCTCAGGGAACGCTTCGCGCACCTTGGCGGTGGCCTGCAACACGCCTTCACTGTGCCCGTGCGCCGTGTCGATGATCAACACATCGACCCCCGCCTGAATCAGGGCACGGGCGCGATCGAGATAATCACCGCCGGCACCGAGTGCCGCGGCCACGCGCAGCCGGCCGTGGATGTCCTTGTTGGCGTCGGGGAACTGGCGACGCTTATGGATGTCCTTCACCGTGATCAATCCCTTGAGCACCCCGTGCTCGTCGACCACCGGCAGCTTCTCGATACGGTGCTTGCCGAGAATGCTCTCCGCTTCGTCGAGCGTGGTGCCAACGGGGGCGATCACGAGATCGTCCGACGTCATCACCTCGCGAAGCGGGCGATCGAGGTCCCGCTCGAACTGCAGGTCGCGATTGGTGAGAATGCCGACCAGCAAACCGCTGGGGTCGACGATCGGCACACCCGAAATCTTGAAGCGCATCATCAGCGCCACGGCTTCACGCAGCGACGCGGTAGGCGAGAGCGTAATCGGGTTCAGGATCATGCCGCTTTCGCTACGCTTGACACGATCCACTTCGGCCGCCTGGCGATCGATCGACATGTTCTTGTGCAGCACGCCGATGGCGCCGAATCGCGCCATGGCGATGGCCATCTCACTTTCGGTGACGGTATCCATCGCGGCCGACGCGAGGGGCACGTTCAACGTGATGCCGCGCGTGAAGCGCGAGACGATGCTGACTTCCCGGGGATGCGTCAACGAATGACGTGGGGCGAGGAGCACATCGTCGAACGTCAGCGCGAGATCCTCGCGCACGCGCGAAGGAGATCGCGCGCCTTGGTAGGCGCTGCCGGTCTGGGAACGCGAAAGCCCGCTCGCCGACGTGGAGTCGGCTGCGGGCTGTTGCTGCTGCGTGGGGTGGACTGTCGTCGAGGGTGCCATCTTGAAAAGTAGACGGCCTCTGCGGCGCTGTCCAGCGGTCAGCGACCGGCCATTTTTCGAAGGCGCCGACGCAGCCCGACCGGGAGAAAGAAGCCGGCGGCGCTGGCGAGGCGAGCGAGGTTCACGTCTTCAAGTTCGTCCGGATCCCCGCGCCAGTGGTCCATCAGTACGCTGCGGCCAGCATTGGCGACCAAGCGTTGCAGCGCGGTGATCAGCAGAAACAGGTCATCCACCTCGCCCAGGAACGGGATCACATCCGGAATAAAGTCGATCGGCGACACCAGATACACGCCGGCCGCCAGCACCAGCAAACGGTCGAACCGGGAGACCCGACTGTCGCCGACCAGCCCGACCAGCAGGCGCAGATACGACGGAATCTGCCGAATCGCACGCAACACCGAGCGTTTCACGCCCGTCCGCGGACGGGCCGGCTCGAAGTCATCGTCGATCGGCCGGCGGCGAGACCGGCGCGGTGCGTCCTCATCCGCACGCGATGTGTCCACCCGGGGCGCGTCCTTCCGTCCACGCCCCGTGAACAGCCCGCGCTGCGGACGCCCGGCTCGGCGGTCCGCCGCCCGCTCGCGCGCCAGTTTGTCGAAACGGCGCTCGCCTTCGCGCTCGCCATCTGGCAACGGTTCCGGCGGCAAATCCTCTTGGCGGTTCATGGTCATGCGTTCCCTCGAATCAACAGGTTCTGGCCGCCGCGCGCCGTTTAAGCGCTATGCGGCGGCACTCGGCGGAATGGGTGGCACGACCGGGGGTGCAGGTTGCGTGCCCAACGTCGTTCCCGGTGAAGTCGTGGTGCTCGACGGGGCTGGTGGCGGCGCACCCACCTGATCGGCCGCCGTCTTGGCCGCGTTGACCACGTCGCCGGCCACGGTCATCGTGGTCTGGGCGACGCCATTGAGTACGCCCATCGCCTTGTTCAGGAAGCCCATCGTTTCGGACACCGTGCTCACCGCCACACCGCCGGCTCGCAGCTTGTCCTCGACACCCTCGGCGAAACGCGTGAACACGTTCGCTGCGGGGGCTGATTTTTCGGCGTACTTGGACTCCAAAAACTCGACATAGTCGAGGATCTGATACAACCGCTCGTCGGAAAGCGTGTCGAGTTTGCGATTGATACGATCGCGGACGTACGGGTTCATCGAACCTCCGGCGTCTTGCGGACGCGCATGCGGGCGGGACAGGACAGCTGACCTGCCCTACGGCTCAGCCGCGCCAGCGTTTCCGTTCACCGCGCGCGTCAATATGGCAATATGGCGTCGCGAAGCGCCGGCTGCTGTACACACCGAGCCCGCCGGCCAGTTCGGGGTGCAACCGCTCCACCCAATCAACGGCCTGCTCGACGCGATATGCATCGAAAATCGTGAGCTTGCCATCGCCATCGGCGTCGATCGCCACGTCGGCCGCATCGCCATACAAGTGGCGCGAGTCGCGGGCCGAACCTTCTACGCCGGAGTTGTGGATCGGGGTGCGGAAGCCACTATGCACCTCGACCTCGAAATCCATGCGCTCTTCACCGCGGCGCCGCGCCAGTTCGCGCATGACCAATTCGATCTTGTCGAGCACGCGCGGGTCGACGGCCACATACCGAGGCCACACGGTCTGCCGGTCGTGCGTCACGAAATCACGCACCTTGATGTGCCGCGTGAGCGGCAGGTCGAGATCGGCTTCGCGCACCTCCACAAAGCCGGCCGGACGTTCGGCCTGCTCGTCTTGCGCCCACTCGGCGGGATACCGGCCGATCTGGTAGCCGTTCAGCGTGCTCCCGAGTTTGAGCTCGAAGGGCACGAGCACGGCAAGTCGCGGCTCGGCGATGCGCTGCACCACGCCGGCGCGCGTGACCGCGAGCTCGTAGAAGCCGGGCGTGAGCGGTACGAGCAAGGTGTCGCCACGCAGCGGGCGCGCCACGTCGGCCGAGCTGTTGCTGCGGATTTCGATCCACTGATAAGTGAATCCCTGGGGATTGCCATTCACGCGCACCGGGAACACGACCCGTTCGCCGGCACGGACAAAATGCATCTGGACATCGCCGCTCACGCCGCGCGACCCCGGTCCCACTTCCACGACCGGAACGGCCCGCTTGGCGCTTTCGGCGGACGAACCGGCCAGCAGTTCCGTGGGCGGCTGATACACGAGCGCGACGCCGATCGCCGCGATCCCACTCACCACCAGCGCCGTGCGACGTCTGATCACATGGCCCCCCAACGCGCCCGCGTGCCGCGCACATCGATGTGCACGAACGGTCCGTGGGCCGTGGTGGCCTTGTAGATCCCGACACCGCCGACGAGGTCGGGATGCTCGCGCTCCACGTTTTCGGCGGCTTGAGCCAGCAGCTGGGCATCGCGCGTGTCGACGCGGCCATCGCGATTGAGATCGCTCATCCAGTCGCGATCGCCGTTCACGACGTACACATCAGCGGCATCACCGTACTGGTGACGACTGTCCTGCACCCGTCCACCAGCGCCGACGCCCTGCTGATTGTATTGCGGCGTGCGGAAGCCAGACATCACCCGAAGCCGGTTGGCCGGCACGCCCATGCGGCGCAGTTCACTGAGCACGAGCTCGAGCTTGTCGACGAGCGGCTCACGGAGAACGAGATACTTGGGCCACACGGCGGCCTGATCGTGGGTGAGAAAGTCGCGCAACCGGAAGTGCTCGGAGATCGGCGTGTCCTGATTGAGCGCCGTGACTTCGAGGAAGCCGTCAGGGTTGCGGGAGGCGACCGTACGCACGGTACGCTGCTCGCTCGGGAAGAAGCCGATCCGGTAGCGGCCGATACGTCCCTGGACCTTGTCGGCGAAGGGGCGCATGGTGATGAAATGAAACGAGCCGGCGGTATCGTTCGCGGCGTACACGCCGGCGCGCGACGTGGCCGAGTCACCGAACAGTTCACGGAGCAGCGGAATGCCGGCAGCGCGGGTCGGGCTGAGAAAGCTGGCTCGGAGTTTGCGGCTACGACCCTTGAGAGAATCGAGCAGCGGGATGCGCGGGAAAGCCGCGTTACGACTCTTGGCACTGGTCACGGACACGCGCGCTTCGGCGAATTCGGGTCGAGCGAACGCCATCACCGCGGCGCACGCGAAAGTCCCGACTGCCGCGACGGCGAGCCGGGTACCGAAAGATCGTTGACGGCGCCGCGCGGAGGATGCGCTCTCCTGGGCTGCCTGAGGTGTATCGAGAGGTTTCTGGGTCACGGAATCGGGTTTGACGCTCCGTCCAAGGACGATCGAGCGACAGCGAGGAAAAATATAGCCGACTCGGAATCAGTAGATGTAAACTGGAGTGCCGACCGCAACTCTGTCATACAGCTGCGCAATGTCTTCGTTCCGCAATCGGATGCATCCGTGGCTGACCGCCTGACCGATCGAGGCCGGATTATTGGTGCCATGGAGTGCGTAGCCGTCGCCAAGGTACAGACGGTGCGTACCCAGCACGCCCGCATACTTGCGCTGGTTGGTGCCGAAAGGCGGGATCACAATTTTGCCGTCGGCGACGATCTCGCGGCCGTCGCTGGCCGTGAGCGGGCGGACGATGCCGTCGGCGCTGCGGCGGACGACGTTACTGCCCTGCACGATGATCTGGGAGCCGTCGCGGAGTTGGAGGGGGACGCCACGCACCAGCTGGACAAGGCCGAGTCGGCGCTTGTTGGCCTGCTCCTGGTAGTGCCATTCCGGCGGAATCCAGGCCGGCGCCGAATCCAGGCGCTGTACGGTGAGGCGACCGCGGGGCGTTTCGAATCGGAGCACCTTGGTGCTGCCCTTGATCACCAGCTGCTTGCCGGAGCCCGTGGCGATCGGCGCCGTGAAGAGCACGCTGTCACCTTGCTTGTACCAGACTCGACGGTCGGCGATCGAGACCACCAGATAGTCGGAGTTGGCGGGGGGCGGCGCGGGGGTTTCGTCGAGGGCGGACCGGAGGCTATCGGTGCGAAGGCCCGCCTGCAGTTCGGCCTGCTCCAGCGCTTCGCTGTTGTCGTTGAAGATCATGCGGGCCACGTCGCGTTCGAAGCGATCACGCAGGGTGAGCCGTACCAGCCAGCCGGCGTGTATCAACGCGGCGGCGACAAACAGAAGCAGCCAGAGAGGTGCGCCGCGCCAACCCGTGCGCCGTCCGGCCAACGCCCGACGGTGTGGATTCATCGAAGTCGTGGTCATCAGAAGAAATAGACCCGCATGCCGGAGGAAAGATTTTCGCGTATCGCGGCGAGATCGCCCGCAGGGACGCGGATGCTGCCTGGCATCACATAAGTGCTGTCAGCCAATGGGCCTGAGGTCGGGAGCGAATAGATCAGCGTGCCACCGGTGGTGACGATGGCACCCCGCCCGACCCAACCACTGTCGGCGCGCGCCGTGGGAACGGGGAAGCCCCGATCCACCCAGACCCACGCCGGAAGTTCGTAGCGATCGCGAGCGGTGAGCAGCTGCTGCACGGCCCGGACGCCGCGGGGTACCGCGACGTGCAGGGTGTCGGGCGCCACACCGACCCGGCGTTCCGGGCCAATCTCAACGGTCATTCGACGGAGGCGGGCCGGCCCTCGATCCAGCGCCATGTACGAGGAGTCGGCGCTGATCGCGAGATGGAGACCGTCATCACCCTCCGCTTGGCGGCGCATGAGTTCGAGCATCAATTCGGCGCGATCGGCCTGCGCGGACACAATGGCATCGGCGCGCGTACGCTCGAGGGTGGACATGCCAGCCCGTAGACGCGCCGATTCGTCGCGGTAGCGCGCACGACGCAACAGCAGCAAGCCATCGAGCAGGCCGATCGCCACGAGCAGCAAAGCCAGCAACAGCGTACGTCGACGAATGCGCATCGGAGATCGGTTGAGGACAGAACAACGAGAAAACGGTGGTGTCGCGGTTACGGCTCCCAGTAGATTCCTACTGGCCAACACAAATCGACGATCCCGAACCGGATCGCGGACGATCCCATGCATCCGTGGTACCGTCGGCACTCTTCCAGCTTACCCCACCGCCTGATGACTGCGCGACCTGCACGTGCCGTAGCGCTCATCATCCTGGATGGCTGGGGCTACCGGGAAGAGCGCGAATCAAACGCGATCCTACTGGCCAACACGCCGAACTGGCATCGCATCTGGGCCCACGAGTCGCGCACCCTGCTGACCGCCTCGGGGCGAGCCGTTGGACTTCCCGACGGCCAGATGGGCAACAGTGAAGTCGGACATCTCAATTTGGGTGCCGGACGGATCGTGATGCAGTATTTGGTGCGGATCGGCAGTGCGATCGAGGATGGCAGCTTCTTCCGGAACCCGGCGCTGCTGCAGGCCTGCGACAGCGTCAGGGCATCCGGCGGCACGCTCCACCTGCTGGGCCTGCTGGGCGATGGCGGTGTACATGCGCACGATGCGCACCTCATGGCACTGGTCGCGTTGGCGCATGAGCGCGGGGTGCAGCGTGTGGTGCTGCACGCCATGCTCGATGGACGGGATACCCCGCCGCAGTCGGCGATGCGATTCCTGTCGGCCGCTCTCGCGAAGATCGGCGATCGGGCGCAGCTCGCGTCGGTGTCCGGTCGCTATTACGGCATGGATCGCGACAATCGCTGGGAGCGCACCGGCTTGTGGTACCGCGCTGCCGTGCAGGGCAACGCACCCGTGGAAGTCGATGCGCTGGCCGCGTTGCAGCACGCCTACGACGCCGGCACATCCGACGAGTTCGTGCTCCCGTACGTGATGGCGGGCCCCGATGGCACGGCGCTCGCGCCGATGCGTGATGGCGATGCGCTGATCTGCTTCAATTATCGCAGCGATCGGATGCGTCAGACGCTACGCGCTCTCGCCATGCCCGACTTCACCGGTTTCGACACGGGGATGCGTCCGTCGCTGTCGATAACCACCATGACGAGCTACGAAGACGCGTTCCCCTTCCCGGTCGCGTTCGCCCCGCAGTCGATGCGCCATCTCGTGGGCGAAGTGATTTCCGACGCCGGTCTGACGCAGCTACGGATCGCGGAGACGGAGAAGTATCCGCACGTCACGTTCTTCTTCAATGGGGGACGCGACGAGCCGTATCCCGGCGAAGCGCGGCAGATGATGCCGAGTCCGAAAGTCGCCACGTACGACTTGCAGCCCGAGATGAGTGCCGTCGGTGTGTGCGACATTCTGTGCCACGCGCTCTCCGATCGCACGCACGACTTTATGCTGTGCAACTTCGCGAACACCGATATGGTCGGTCACACGGGCTCGATCCCGGCAGCGATCCTGGCGGTGGAAGCGGTGGACGCCTGCCTCGGCCGTATTCTCGACGCGGCCGAACAGGGCGGCGCCCGGCTCATCATCACCGCCGATCACGGCAACGCCGATGTCATGGTCGATCCGACCACGCATCAGCCGCACACGGCACATACCACCAATCCTGTTCCGCTCGTCGTGATCGACCCCGACGAGTCGGTCCCACTGCGGCGCGGTGGTGCACTCTGCGACGTGGGGCCGACCGCCCTCGCGTTGCTCGGCCTCGCCTCACCCCCCGAAATGACGGGTCGCGATCTGCGCGACCTGAGCAATCGATCGCCCTCAGCCACCGTGTGATGCCCGCTTTGTCTTCTGTCGTGTATTCCGCTTTTTCTGCGCTGGTCGCGCGCGCTGGTGTGCGGCGCGCCGGCGTCGGTGTTGGCGTCGTCGTTGTGGGCGTCATGACGCCCGCGCTGGCCACGGCTCAAGTCGGCCACCTGCCGGCGAACAGCCCATTCGAAGACGTGAAGCTGGGCCAGAACCTGTCGATCATGGGCGGCTGGATGGCCATGAAGCGCGACCCGGCCGATGTCGCACCCGCGTCGTCGCTGGCGGCGGTGCTGCGCTACGATATCGCGGTCGGTGGACCCGCGTCGCTCTACGTGCGCTATCTCGCGGCTCCATCCGAGCGGAAGCTGTTGGTGCCCACCAATCCGCGCGCGACGCGGGTGATCGGCATGAGCGGCGTGACGACCCATCAAGTCGATGGCGGTCTTGATCTTTCGCTCACAGGCAAGAAGACGTGGCATCGGCTCATCCCGTCGTTGAACGGCGGCGCCGGTGTCGTGAGCGATTTCGCGGCAGCGGACACGGGGTCGTATCAGTTCGGCACAAAGTTCTCCTTCTCGTATGGACTCAGCCTGCGATACCTGCCGCGCAAGGGACCGATGATCCGCGTAGACCTCACGAACTTCATGTGGCAGTACGACTATCCCGATCGATACTTCGTGCAGGCCTCGGACACGACGTCGGTGCTCACCGACACGCGCAACCGTTCGGCGTGGCGTGGGTCGCGCACCGTCACGGTTGGCGTGACGCTGCCGCTGTTCCGCTGAGCGCGTGATTTCATGTGCATCCGGCCGAGGAGACAACGGTGAGCAGACGCGACGAGGTGGACACGTGATGGTGTCCTCGAGACCCGGGACGAAAGTACTGGCACTGACCGTCGGCGCCGTGCTGGCAGCAGGCTGTGCACGCGGCGCGGCGGCGGCGGGCGAAGCGCCGCGTCCGGAGCCCACGGCGCCGGTCCTGATGCCGGCCGCAATGGTCCCGGCACCCACCACGCAGTCGGTGTTGCAGGGCATCGTGGATTCCGTGCTCGCGGCGCCGATGTGGCGCAATGCGCGCTGGGGGTTGCTGATCGTCGATGCGGAGCGTGGTGACACGATCCTGAGCAACGACGCCGACAAGCTGTTCATGCCCGCGTCGAACGAGAAGCTCCTGACCGGTGCGATCGCGTTGGCCACGCTCGGGCCCGACCATCGCTGGCGCACGCCCGTGCTGCTGCACGGGCGCCAGCACGCGAGCGTGTGGCACGGCGATTTGCTGGTGTCCGGCAGCGGCGATCCGGGGGTGAGCGATTCCCTCAGCGGCGGTCAGGCGATGAATGCCTTCGTACCGGTGCGTGATGCGCTCGCAGCGCGCGGCATTATGCGTATCACCGGCCGCGTGCGGGCGATCGGCGATGCCTTCCCGGGGCTGACCACCGGATACGGGTGGGCGTACGACGACTTCGATGCGGCGTACAGCGCCGCGGTCGACGAGTTGATGTTCAACGAAGGCATGCTCGTACTGAAAGCGCGGGCGGCGATGCGTGTGGGCCGTGCCGTCGTCGTGACGAGTACGCCGACGCGGTCGTACCCGCGCCTGTTGGTGCAGGCCACCACGCGCGACTCGGCGCCTGTGATGCCGGGGGGTGTGCGGCCGCCTCGGCTCGAGGCCGTGTACGACAGCATCGGCGAGCGCGTCGTGGTCACGGGCACGTTGGCGCTGGGCGACAGCGCGTCGATCACGCTGGCGTATCGTCATCCGAACGACGCCTACGTGGCGGCGCTCACGCAGTCGCTGGAAGACAGCGGGATTCGCGTGGCCGGCCGCGCCGTGACGAAAGCGGACACGCTCGCTCGCGCGGCTGACACCGTGGTGGTGCTGCAGTCGGCGCCGCTGTCCGATGTGTTGCGCCGCATGCAGAAGCCGTCGCAGAATCAGATCGCTGAACTGCTGTTCCGCACGTCGGGCCTCCGGGCCAGCGGCGACGGATCGGCCGATAGCGCGCGCGCGGTGGGTGTACGCACGCTGGCGGGCTGGGGCATCACCACCGCCGACGCGGCGTATCGT
>Ga0105049_10001141_pt1 | contig 31105 bp, 35 predicted proteins | sample MAT06_FD_78087 | JGI IMG/M metagenome (GOLD analysis project Ga0105049, IMG submission 78087) | Freshwater microbial communities from Lake Fryxell liftoff mats and glacier meltwater in Antarctica - MAT-06 | ecosystem: Environmental > Aquatic > Freshwater > Ice > Liftoff microbial mat | place... | reverse complement strand
GGTGGCGCCGGCTGCTGCTGAACCAAATGCGAGGAGCACCCGGTCGGGGGAAGCTGCCGCGGCGGTCGTGTTTGCCGGCAGGCCGACATAAGGAGACTTTTTATAAAAAGTCGTCTGCGCCTCAGCGGTGGTAATTTTATTGGTAACGATGTCCTTCGATGCAGGCGCAATACGGTGCGCCTTGGCAAAAATGGTGACCGCGAAGCCAATTGACTTCATGAGTGGTGCAGCGTTTATTCCGGTAACAATCGCTGGCACCTGAGTGATTCGATAACGGAACGTGAGTTTCTTGAGGGTTGCGATTTCCTCGGGGCTGGTGAGCCAAAATGGTGCCCGGCCCGAAGTGAATGCGGTACGCGCTTCGTCTTCGGTCAGATTCGAATTGATCAGGCCGCTCTTATTCCAACTATTGATTTGGGCTCGGTTCTTGACAAATTTTTTGTTGTTGATCCCAATTTTTTGTGGGTCGTAACTGCCCGACGTTGTTGTTCCAAACGCGAATCCGCCAAGTCCCGCGAACAGTGGGTAGGTTGAATACGCATTGCCGTCAATCCCTTGGGCGACCGCAAAAGCGATATCGGCCCGACCGGCAGCAACCCGCTTCAACGCCAGATTAGACAGCTTGGCAAAAGATGTGGGGGCGGTTCGAATCAAGTCCACATTCGTCACGAGTGCCACATTTTGGCGTTGAATCGGCGTACCAAAAAGTGAATCGGAAACCCGGAAAGTGTTGATCGCGATATTGGATAGAGCACGGGAGGTTTCCGAAGTTATCTCAACGGGTGTAATGAGAGCATTCGCCGCAAGTTCACCCACCTGCTCCCCGCCAATTAACACAATGTCGGGTGCCTTATCGGGGTCAATGGCCTGAAGGTCCGCGGTGATGGTTGACATGTTGTGGGCTTTGACATCAATCGCGCGATTTTTGTAGCCGTTTGCGAACAATGCCGTCGCCGCATCTTCATATTGCGCGTCGACCCACACCAAAATTGCTCGTGGTGCAGCGTGGGCCGGAGCGGCCAACAAGGAGCCAGCAACAAGAGCTGTCGTCAGTGCCGCGGTAAGCGCTGCGGCGATCGTGGATGTGGTAAACCCCCTAGTGAGTAAGCGCTGGTACACGAAGATTCACTCCCTCGACAGAAAAATAGATGGCCTAACTCAACATGGTAATTCGGATTCCCTGTGAGACAAAATGTTAGTCCTTCGTGCGCGTGTTTAGCGCGGCGAGAACGTAAGACGAATTAGCGAATCGTTGCGCGATGTGCCGTGCGAGCGGCTTGACGACTAGAACGCATGCGACGAAGTCTCTTGACCAACATGGGGTCAAACTCCAAAGCTTCCGGGGTGTCGATCAGGGTGTTGATCCGTTGGTAGTAGCGGGTTGCACTCATGTCAAAAAGCTCGCGAACTGCCGCTTCTTTCGCCCCGGAGTACTTCCACCATTGACGCTCAAAGCCCAGAATTTCTTGATCGCGCTCAGAAAGCTGAGTTAACTCTGCACCGGAAAGCCCAGAGTTCGAGCTAGCACTTGCGACTTGATACATGAAATTTTCCTCCAAAAACGTGGAACTCGCATCATCCTTGAGGATTTCCTCTTCGGATTCCCTATCGTATTCAATAAATGACATGCTTGTCATTCACCCCCGGGCTGTGAGTCGCCACGAAGTGAGTCGCCATGAGGTGAGTCGCCACGGGTTAAGTCGCCAGTGTGGTGGTGCTTGGCTGTTCGCCGACGCCTGGATCGAAGCAGGATCCACGAAAAAGCGTAGCCCAGGCCGTTGGTGGCCCAATGAAATCCCATGGGGGCTAAGACACTGCCCGAAAAAATCCTCATCAGCGTGAATAGGACACCGGCCACGGTCGTGATGAGCACGCTGGCCAGCACCGCCAAAATATTACCCCGACGACCTGAGCCGACCACACCACCCAGGGCCGGATTGTTCACTTGTGAGCCGATACTGGGCAAGATATGCCACAACCCGAACAGGATCGACGAAATCACAATTGCGGTGATGAGGTCAAAGCGCCGGGCGAGCATCGAAAATAAAACCGCCCGGAAAGCGATCTCTTCCAATAAAACCGTTCCCAATGGCACTTCCACCATCGATTGAAAAAGCAGCCGACCACCCGAAAGTGACCCGATCCGTTGATCGGCAAAAGCCTCGCGAGTTTTTTTAAAGATAGACCCGATCAGATACACGACGGTAATGCAAGCAATTGACACTCCCGCCCAGATCAGGCCGGGCAACAGGTGGGCGAAACCTAAGCCCATGTCGGTGAAGTCGTTGCCGTCGAGTAAACCAATGGCCAAAAGTACGACCGAGCCAACGAATGACCACAACAGGTAGTGGGTTTGCGGAGCAACCCGATTGTTCACAATATTGATCACGATCAAAGCGGCGCCAACGAGCAAGAGTGGCCACCACGGGAGTCCCGCAACCTGTTCCGGGTAAATCGCTCCGGGGAAGATCAGGTCCATCGGGTGCCCACCCACAAGGAACCTGTCATCACGGGTTTGAGTCTACGTCGGAAATGCGGTAGCGGGCGACTGCGAGAGGATAGGGGGGTGAGCACCCAAACTGAATTTGTAACCGAGGAATATGCACGTCACCGGGATGTCGAACTTGAACCTCCACTGGCCCGGGACAGGTACCTGCTCCCAAGAAATGCCCACGGTACGCCGATTTCCTACATGGCCGGCAACTCGTTGGGCCTACAACCAACATCAACGAAGGCTGCGATCGACCAAGAACTGGATTCATGGGGAACACTGGCGGTGCGCGGTCATTCACATGGGGCTCACCCCTGGATGGAATTTCCTTCACTGTTGGCGAAGGCATCCGCTGCGATTGTCGGCGCGCAACCCAGCGAGATTGTCATGATGAACAGCCTGACAATTAACATTCACATGCTGCTTGCAAGTTTTTATCAGCCACGCGATCGTCGACGTAAAATTCTGATGGAGGACCACGCCTTTTCCTCGGACTCCTATGCAATCCGTTCCCACGTTGCTTTTCGTGGCGGTCACCCGGACAAAGACGTGATTCGCCTGAAGCCACGCGAAGGCGAAGATTGCCTGCGGACCGAAGATGTCATTGCGGTGCTGAGCGAACGCGGCGACGAAATTGCGACTATTTTGTTCGGCGCGGTTAACTACTACACGGGTGAATTTATGGACATTCCAGCGATCACCGCGGTCGCGCATGACGTTGGCGCTTACGCAGGTTGGGACTTGGCCCACGCCGCCGGAAATATTCCCATGCACATGCACGACTGGGACGTCGACTTTGCTGCTTGGTGTTCCTATAAATATCTCAACGCAGGCCCCGGCTCGGTTGCCGGCGCGTTCGTCCATGAAAAACACCACGCTGCAGCGCTCCCCCGACTTGAAGGTTGGTGGACCAATAAACCCGAAACCCGATTCTTGATGAATTCGATTGTTGACCCATTGGAAACCGCGGATGCCTGGGCGGTTTCCAATCCGCCGCTGCTAATTATGGCACCGGCACTCAGCGCCCTTGAACTTTTCACCGAGGTTGGCATGCCTGTATTACGTGCGCGTAGCTTGCAACTCACCGGCTACATGCGCGAATTAGTGGCAGAACTCGACACCGAGAACCGTGTTCAGGTAATTACACCGAGCGATTCGGAGCGGCACGGAGCACAACTCTCGATCCGGGTGCCAATCGAACCTTTCGCGCTCATTGAACGCATGTATCAAAACCATGGAGTGCTCGGTGACGCCCGCAACCCAGACATTATTCGCCTTGCACCGATTCCTATGTACAACACATTCCACGATGTGTGGCGAGCGGTCACAGCGATGTTCGCCGAACTTAACGGCTAGCGCGAACAACCTGGCTGACCGCCCACCTGCCTACTTACCTACCAACAGGTCGCCACAGACCTGCGCCGGGATTCACCGATGCAACAGCCGTGACTAGCGGCAGCGCGAGCAACGGAAGCACTGGCACCAGACTCGCTCCGACCGCGACGGATACGAGCACCTGAACGAACGCGATTGGCAGCCAGCACAGAGAAAGCGCTGCAATTCGGTGACCATGGTCAGCGTTTTTAGACAGGAATTCGCGCACGGCCCACACGGCCAACGCGGCTGAGGTAATCGAGGCCGCGGCGGCGGTGACTGCGAAAGGCACCGGGGACAGAGCGGGGAGAGCCGCAATCAGGATCGTGATGGCCCCGGCGACACCCAGCGTGAATGGATGCGCAGGCTTTCGCAGGACTTGCGACCATAATGCGCGCGCCTTAGGTTTGGCAGCAAAAACTGGTGCTGAGAGCGGGTGAAGGAGGATCCGACGAGCCGCATCTAGTTGAGCGAAGCAAGCAGGGTCTCCACCAACATCTGGGTGGGCGATGCGAGCCCACCTGCGCCACGCGTGCCGGACCGTGTCCGAATCAGCATCGACGGGAACGCCAAGTAGAAATGCTGCTTCACCGCGCTTCACTGATCCCCCCTCTCGCCATCGCGCCCATTAATCTGGGCCCAATAATAATCCTGCCCAATGTTGACGATTTAGTACAGAGTCGGGTTTTGGAGATAGTCTGTCGAATCTACTTTAATTAACTAAGGCTAAGCAAATAGACCGCTATTCCTGAAACCGGTTGATCTACTCAAGAAGCTCACACGCATCGCTCGCAACGCCGGAGCGGAATTGGTGTTTGTGAGACACCGGGGTAAACATGATCAGTCTCGTTCGGGCGGAAGATTGATAGTGACCCCTCGTCATCGAGAAATTAACGAACGCACCGCCGCAGCAATCCTGTCTGACGCACAACAGGCAATGAAAGGAGCGATCCAGTGACTACATACACCGCGAACGTAACACGCGAAGTGTGCTGGCGGGCGATCTTGACGATGGCAGAATCACGTGGGATCGCAACACAAACTCCCAAAGGAAATAGCGCCCTACCTCGAACTGCTCAAAAGATTTAACCAAGAAGTACACACTCACCAACAGCAGGCCAATAGGTACTCCCGTGAAATCGCCGCCGAATTGGCTAAGCGTCATTACACCGTTCGTGACACAGGAAAGATCATGGACTTTCACCTCAACGCATATCGCAATTATTAGCTGACGCATAAAGACGTGGCTGGGCTTTGAGAGCGACCAGCCCCGCGCGGGTGTGAAGGTTTCATGAGGCTAGCTCTGAACCGCTTTGCACTGACATAGCACGAGCCCAGATTTCCCGTTTGTAGCATCGGGCGCTGAACCCGAGTAGATGTCTACGCTACAGAAAGTCACCTCTTTTACAGGGCTGGGTTATCTAGATCGCGTTTGACCATGGATGACGCCGAAGTACCGCACCTGTTAAAAACCGAAACATGTTTTTGTTGGTGATACTGGATTGCTCGAGCATTAGCCCAGCATGATGCCCGCGATCATGGTGGTACGAGCTGCCCACCGGCGCGAGGTTAACGACCGATAGTCAGTTAGAGCGGAATTGATCCTGTGTGCACACAACGCTCAATCAGAGAGTGATCAGAACTCGACTGGCGCTGCCCGCCTCAACCTGCTCGTGAGCGGCGGCGATTTCGGAGAGTGGAATTAGCGTGATTGGTGGCAGGGTAAGGGCGCCCTCTGTGAGTGCCTGCTCAAGGAGTTTGACGGCGTTCCAGAATTTTTTTTGCTCGACGTTGTACAGCATCATGAATTCAATGGTGATGCAGGCGCTCATGAGTGCTCGGCGCGGAAGTACTGGGTCGTCGCCGTCGGCGGCGTAGGACACAATTTTCATGCCCGGTTGGGAGATGCCGAGGTTAAGTGCAAGGTTGGCTGCGAGGTTAACTTCAACGATTCGTGAAATTCCTTGACCACTCAGTTGATCGATTGCGTCATGGTCTTTGTAATTGATAACAACGTCAGCTCCGGCGTCTCCCGCGACCTGCGCTTTTTCATCCCCACTGACCGTTGTGAAAACGCGAGCACCCGCCCACTTGGCTAATTGCACTGCCGCGCGACCGACAGCGCCTGCACCACCGCTCACCAGAACTGACTCGCCGGCTATTGGTCCATCGGCAAATAAACAGTAGGCAGCGGTAACCGCGGGGACACCTAAAGTTGCGCCCAGTTCGAGTGTGACCGAGTCAGGAAGGTGACGGGCCAATTCGCTGTTGACAACGCAGTACTGCGCGGCGGTGCCATAGCGATTGCCAATCGCCGCAAGCATGACCCACACTCGTTCACCGATTCGATCTGCGTCAACTCCTTCACCGACCATGTCAATGACGCCGCTGCCGTCATGGTGGGGGACCTGAAATTCATTGATGACCACGGGGACTTTGCCGCTACGAGTTTTGACGTCGGTCGGATTGATACCGGAGAACGCGATCCTCACCCTGACCTGTCCGGAGCCTGGTTCGGGAGTGTCGATTTTTTTCAGTTGGAGAACCTGTGAGGCCGGACCGGACTGTTCGAAAAGGGCGGCATGCATGCTCTTAGTTAACCGCAACGCCAGATGCTCTACCTACCACCGGTCGCAATGTCTATGCACTTTCCCCGGCCGGCTACTACCCAAATTTCTCTCTCACCGGAGAGAAAACGAAAGCGCCAAAGGTCGCGTTGGTGGCGATCGCCTACGCAGTTGGGCCGGTCCTTTTTGGGGTATTCGGGCATCAGCGACTCGCGCCCTCCCGAAGAGAAATATGCCACCACCGGTCGTTACCCAACGAAGTCCTCGAACTAGGCGTGGTAGCTGCCTCCGATATGCCATTTCCTGGTGGCAAATGTCCTAGTGTTAGGCCCCTACTAAGGAGATTGTCATGGCGCGAACTCAACCTCTCACAATCGATGGGCTTAAGAAAGAAATCGAGTCCGGTGACATCGACACGGTTGCCGTTTCACTCACCGATATGCAAGGTCGATTGCAGGGTAAACGGCTCGACGCTGATTTTTTTATTGAAGATGTCCTTGATGGCCACACTGAAAGCTGCAATTACCTGATGGCGGTTGACATCGACATGAACACCGTCCCCGGTTACGCAATGTCCTCCTGGGATAGCGGCTACAGCGACATGGTCATGAAGCCGGACATGAGCACCTTGCATCGGGTCCCCTGGCAGTCCGGGACGGTTGGCATTCTCTGTGATTTGGAAACCACGGCGGGTGAGCCCATTGCGCCGTCACCGCGTCAAGTTCTCAAGCGCCAACTGGGACTATTAAAAGACGCGGGATTTGAAGCATTTGTGGGAACTGAACTTGAGTTCATTGTTTTCAATGACACCTACGAAGAAGCCTGGATGTCGGCTTACCGGGACCTAACCCCGGCAAATCTGTACAACGTTGACTACTCAATGTTGGGGACCGCGCGGGTTGAACCGCTGTTACAAAAAATCCGCAGGGACATGAGCGCTGCCGGCCTGATCGTTGAGAGCGCGAAAGGGGAATGCAATCTGGGTCAACATGAAATTGCTTTCAAATACGCAGAAGCTCTTCGCACATGTGACAACCACAGTATTTATAAGACTGGCTCAAAAGAAATCGCCGCCCAAGAAGGCATGTCCCTCACCTTTATGGCTAAATTCAATGAGCGCGAAGGGAACTCCTGCCACATTCACATGTCCCTTCGTGGCCTGGATGGCTCAATGGTCATGGCCGATCACCATGATGCCGACCACGGGCTCTCCGACATCGGCAAGTCCTTTATTGCTGGTCAAATCGAGCACGCCCAGGAACTCACCCTGCTCTTCGCACCGCAAATAAATTCCTATAAGCGATACGTTGAAGGTTCATTTGCACCAACCGCAATTCGTTGGGGCAGGGATAACCGCACCTGTGCATTTCGCCTGGTCGGGCACGGGCCAAGTTTAAGAATTGAGAACCGCGTTCCCGGTGGTGACGTCAATCCTTATCTCGCTGTCGCCGGCATGGTGGCTGCTGGTCTTGATGGAATCAGCCGCAAGCTAAAACTAGAAGATGCATTCGTCGGTAATGCCTATCTGGGTGATTCCCAACGGATCGCTTCCAACATGGGTGAGTCCCTTTCGGCTTGGGAAAACTCGGATTGGATCACCGAAACATTCGGCCAAGAAGTCCAGGACCATTACGCCAATATGGCCAAGGTCGAAATCGCCGACTTCGGTCGCAGCATTACCGACTGGGAGCGTTTCCGCTCATTTGAACGCATTTAATTTTTTTGATTCTAAACCTACTTACGGGAGTTCAGCCCATGTATGAAGTAATTAACCCAGCCACCGAACAGGTTGTTGTTTCGGTACCCATGAACGACGTGGAAAGTACCGACCGAGCGATTACCCAGGCGCACGCAGCCTTCCCGGCGTGGCGTGACGTTGCCCCGGGGGATCGGGCGAACCTACTCCGCCGGTTCTCCGACGTTGTCCGTGAGCACGTAGAAGAACTTGCACTCCTTGAAGTTGCGAACTCCGGTCACACGATTGGTAACGCACGTTGGGAGGCGAACAACGTGGCGAACGTTTTGGCCTACTACTCGGGTTCACCCGAGCGATTGATCGGGCAACAAATTCCCGTTGCAGGCGGCATTGACATCACCTTTAAAGAACCCGTGGGTGTCGTGGGAATTATTGTTCCGTGGAATTTCCCCATGCCGATTGCCGGTTGGGGATTCGCCCCCGCGCTGGCTGCCGGGTGCACCGTCGTGCTCAAGCCCGCCGAGCTCACTCCGCTGACCGCAATTCGGATCGGTGAACTTGCGCTCGTTGCCGGTATCCCTGAAGGCGTGTTTACCGTACTTCCGGGCAAGGGTTCCATTGTTGGCGAACGCTTTGTCACCCACCCACTCGTGCGCAAAATCGTTTTCACCGGAAGCACCAGTGTCGGTGAGCGAATCATGGCTGGTGCCGCCCCGAACATGAAGAGAATCACCTTGGAACTTGGCGGCAAGAGCGCTAACGTCATTTTCGCCGACTCCGATCTTGAAAAAGCTGCCGCAACCGCGCCGTATGGCGTCTTCGACAACGCCGGTCAAGACTGCTGCGCGCGCTCGCGGATTCTCGTTCAAAAATCGGTATTCGATAAGTTCATGGGACTTCTAGAAACAGCCGTCAAGGGGGTGAAGGTCGGCGACCCAAGCCTTGATACAACCGAAATGGGACCGCTAATTTCACGCGGACAACTCGAGACCGTGCAATCCTTCCTACCCGAGGATGCCCCGATCGCTTTCCAGGGCGAGTGCCCCACCGGTGCTGGTTTCTGGTTCCCACCCACCGTCCTGTCCCCCGTCTCCCCCAAGGACCGTACTTTCCACGAGGAAATTTTTGGCCCCGTTGTTGTGGTCAGTACCTTTGAGGATGAAGCCGATGCAATCGCAATGGCGAATGACTCCGAGTACGGGCTGTCTGGTTCAATCTGGACCCAAAATGTGGGCAAGGCAATTCGGGTTTCCCGCGCGATCGAAGCCGGTAACCTTTCGGTGAACTCCCATTCCAGTGTTCGCTACTGGACCCCATTTGGTGGCTACAAGCGCTCGGGCATTGGCCGCGAGCTAGGGCCCGATGCTTTGGATCCATTCACCGAAACGAAAAACGTTTTCATCAGCACCGACAGTTAAAACAGCAACGTGAAAAAATCAACCCACATCCAGGAAGGATCGCAATGGACAGCAAATGTCGACGTCTCGAAGGACGCGTTTCCGTAATCACCGGGGGCGCCAGCGGAATTGGACTGGCAACAGCCCAGCGGTTAGCCGATGAAGGCTCAAAAGTTGTCATTGGCGACCTCGACCCAAAGACTGGAGCAGCCGCTGCCGAACTTGTTGGTGGGCTCTTCGTGGAAACGGATGTCACCAATGCCGATCAGGTAGCCAACCTTTTCAATACGGCTAAATCAACCTATGGCAGTGTGGACGTTGCATTCAATAACGCCGGAATTTCACCACCGGACGATGACTCAATTCTTGACACCGGCATTGACGCGTGGCGCCGGGTGCAGGAAGTGAACTTGACCTCGGTTTTCCTGTGCTGCAAAGCGGTTATCCCGATCATGTTGGAGCAGGGCAAGGGCTCGATCATTAACACCGCGTCCTTCGTTGCCACTATGGCAGCGGCTACTTCGCAAATTTCTTATACGGCTTCCAAAGGTGGCGTCCTCGCCATGTCACGTGAACTCGGTGTCCAGTTTGCCCGTGAAGGGATTCGCGTCAACGCACTCTCACCTGGACCAGTGAACACACCATTACTCATGGAGCTATTCGCTAGTGATCCTGAGCGCGCCGCCCGCCGCTTAGTTCACATTCCACTCGGTCGATTTGGCGAACCAAACGAGATAGCTGCGGCCGTTGCGTTCCTGGCAAGTGACGACTCGTCATTCATGACCGCGTCTAACTTCCTAGTTGATGGTGGGATCGCCGGCGCTTACGTCACGCCGCTGTAACTCGATCACCCACGCGCGGGACGAGTCGGGCAACAATGGCGCCAATGAGCGCCGCCGGAACAAGTGTCCAGGTGCCAATCAGGAAACCGATGGCGGCGCCTAAGAGAATCACGATCGGCCACTTCATCGGGGCGGTTGCAACCACCGATGCAATGACGCCGACGACAATTGCGGCGGGTACAGATGGTCCGTTGGGGATCAGAAGCGCGATCAGCAAACCAGATGAGGCACCAATAAACATTGCCGGGAAGAAGGGCCCGCCCCTAAAGCCAGCACCGAGTGATACGGCATAGGCAATTGACTTTAACACAATGATGGCGGCAACGGTTGACGCGGAGGAGAGCTTTGGTAGCTCCGTGATCAGTTCTTCACCCGACGTCGTGATGTAGATGACCCCTTGGCCCGTCCAAGCCTGCAAGAGCAATGCAGCTGCAGCAATGACTAGAGCCGCGCCCATCAAAATTGGAAGGTGTGGGCTAGGACCTGCAGCGCGCGCGATGAAGGCAGCAATAAAACGCGCAATAGTGACGGCCACGGTTGCGATGAGCGCGACCACAATCGCCCAACCGAGTTGATCAACCTCGATTCCGGCCGGGGTACTTCCCAGTTGCATGTTGCCCGAAAGGAGTGGTTCCACGAACAGGGCAAGGAGCGCACCGAGGGCGCCAAACCCAACCACTTTTTTAACAGCCTTGGGGTCCGTTACGTTTAGGAGTTTGGCGGCGAGCCCACCAATGACCGAGCCAGTGGCGACAAGTGCCACTTCAGGACCGAGCACAACGCCGCCCCATAGTGAAGCAAGGATGGCCAGGATTGCGCCCAGATATTCCTTGGGTGTGAGAGGACTGACCTTGATGCCACCTATTGGCGAATGCCCGGCGTCGCCAACGAACCGGCGAATGACATACACGAGCACCGCCGCGATGAGCAACACCCCGATCACATACCAAGCCGGGGTGCCTTGCCACGATTCGGGAATGGTTTCCCAGACCAAAGTGATTCCAGCGTTAACAAGTTCAAGAATGACGTAACCGAGGGCAAGGCCAACGACCGCAGCGATGAGCATCGCGGGAAGTGTGCGTTTAGTTTGTATCACGATACCTTTCGGCTGATGCAATAAATTTCAGTGCCAGTGGAAGATCAATTTCGCGCCGGTCGGGATGTTCCGGGTGCCACTGCACACCAAGACAAAAATCTCGACTCGGATCTTCGCAGGCCTCCACTGTTCCATCAGCTGCCAGGCCTATTACTGAAAGGTCGCCCGCGTCACGAACCGCTTGGTGGTGCGAGGAGTTCACGTCAATAGATTCGGCTTCATACAACAAAGCGAGAGTGTTTCCTGATTCAAATTTTGCTTGGTGGGTAACGAATTGACCGGGCCGATCGCGGTGCATAATCGTGTCTGGTTCATCGGGAAGATTTTGAATGAGTGAACCACCATGGGAAATTGCCATCACCTGTAATCCCCGACAGATTCCGAACACCGGCATGTCCAACTCGCGTGCGCGTGCGTACAACTCAAACTCTGAATCATCGCGGCTCACCCGCGGAACATCCACGCTGTCATGGGGAACTTGCCCGTAGCGCTCTGGATTGACGTCGGCTCCACCGGCCAATGCCAGACCGTCGAATCGATCCAGGAAGTCAGAACTCGTACCCGGCGGTAGCAACACAACCTCGGCTCCAGCGGCACGAAAAAACTCAAGGTACCACTGCGGTATCAACGCCGCTGGGACGTTATTCCACGCCCCCCAAGCGGCTGGCTCCAAGTAACACGTCAAGGCAATCACGGGGCGAGGCGAAGTCATGGATAAAGCCTCCCACAATCAAATCCGGGGTAACGCAATTGGATCGGCCCTCCGGCTGAGCTTGGGGCAAAAATCGATCAAATACATAGGCGTTCACCCGCAGAGCTGCACCGGGCACAACGTATTTTCATAAGTTGGCGTACTTCGCTTTCACCGTCGCACAACACTTTCAATAAAATTTTTTGAGTTTAGTGCATCCAAAGTGCCACTTTGATCGGTAATGGGGGTAACGATGCCCAATCAGGGCGGATTAATCAAAGGAGACACTTCATGCGTTCGACAATCAGACGAGCAGCGACCATTGGTGCTGCAGCCCTTCTGGGAGCAGCGGTAATCGCCCCAACAGCCCAAGCAGCCGAAGGCGAAACCTCTTTGGCCAGCGTACTGAAGGTCGGTCAAGCCAAGTTTGACCGCGACTTCGCCGATTTCGATATTCTCACTAAGGCAGCCGAGACCGTTCTCGCAGCCAAGCCCAATAGCAACGTAAAGCTTCTTGCTGACGGCAGTGTTGCACTTACTGTTTTTGCTCCCACCGATCAAGCATTCATAAACCTGGCCTCAGCTCTCACCGGCCACTCGGTCAAGACGGAAGCAGCAGCCTTTAAGGCAGTCGCCGGTCTGGGTGTTAATACGGTCGAGCAGGTTCTTCTCTACCACGTTGTTCCCGGTGGCCCGATCTTGTCCCAAGACGCCCTCAAAGCTAATGGTGCAAAACTCAAGACTGCAGATATGAACAAGACGATCAAGGTCAAGGTCACCAAGGCACCGGCCATCATTTTACGCGACAAGGCACCCAAGTTTGCCAACCCAAAGGTGATCTTGAGCAAGGTCGATATTAATAAAGGTAACAAGCAGGTTGCCCATGGGATTGACGGAGTGCTACTTCCTTTCGCTCCCTAATCGCAAACCTTTAACCAACACAAGGAAGGCCCCCGCAATTGCGGGGGCCTTCCTTGTGTCTGTGATATTCGCTTCTTCTTGTGAATTGCTGCGTACTACCAGAGTCAGAATTTCTGTGATCGATACAACCGCTGCAGCTGTTCGGCGTAAAACTCGAATGCCTCTAGTAGTCTTGCGGCCTTATTTCTTTGTGCTTTAATGACAAGCCTCGACGACATCTGGCCCGCACCGTGGTCACCAACGCCACCGTAAAGACACCGACATTTTGATGTCTCACGCACAGAAGCCCGGCCACCTCAGTGAAGAGGCAACCGGGCTTCCCTATGTGTTGAATTATTACTGAGCAGTTAGTGCAGCAACATCCACATCAGATGGGACAAGCACCGCGTCGATCACGTGAATGACGCCATTGCTTCCAAGGACATCAGCTGTGACGACCTTGGCACCGTTCACCGTGACTCCGTCTGCGGTGGACAGTGTGACGCTCTGACCTTCAACAGTGGCAACGTCGCCATCTGCAATGTCAGCTGCCAGGACCGTGCCAGGAACAACGTGGTAGGTCAGGATTTTGGCGAGAGTTTCCTTGTTCTCGGGAAGCAGCAGTGCGTCAAGAACACCGGCAGGCAACGCAGCGAATGCATCATTTGTTGGCGCGAAAACTGTGAAGGGTCCTTCACCACTTAGCGTTCCAACCAAATCGGCGGCGGTCAGTGCGGCAACCAAGGTGCTGAAATCAGGGCCGGCTGAGGCGACGTCAACAATTGTTCCCGTGACGGCTGCTTCATCCATTGCCGGAGCTTCTTCGGTTACTGAGGTCGTCTCAGTCGTGGTTGCTTCATCGGACGTACTGCTACAGGCTGACAGGGTCAGCGCTGCTGCGATCGATACAACCGCAATAGCGGTGCGACGCATAACTCGCATTTGTTTCTCCTTTAATGTAGGGATTTCCTATTCTTTTTTTGATCATATGCGCCGTTTCGCGGGGTCGCAAATCCAGGGACGCACAGTTTCCTTATTGTTATCGAAATTTCACGCGGACTACACTAGACGACCGAAACAACGCATTTTATGTGTGATATGAAACACACATAATGACTACGAGGTGATGCCTCCAGAGGCTAGCCCCGTGTAAATGAGTACCGCGCCAAAGATAAAGAACAGAACTGCTGCACCAATCTTGATAATTTTTTCGGGGAGCGCCTTACCAAGTGTTACGCCGACGCCAATTGCGAGGACGTCCGCGGCCACCATGCCCACCGTAGAGCCGACCCACGTACCAAACCACCCCTCGGTTGTCGCAAGAGTTACGGTAGCAAGCATCGTCTTATCACCCAACTCGGCAAGAAAGAACGCAATTGCTACCGCAAAGAACGCCGAACGATTACTCCTGGAAGCCTTGGACTCTTCATCCTCACTGAGCTCGTCACCACGCAGGGTCCATAACCCAAAGAACACAAAAGCAAAGCCGGCCAAGATGTTAATGGGACCGGTCGGCAGGGCCAGTCCAACAACATGGCCCAGCGCAACTGAAAACAGGTGGACAACAGCGGTCGCCGCGGTGATAGCGCCAACCACGGTCCAGAACCGGTAACGGGTAGCAAACGTCATTGCCATTAGCTGGGACTTGTCCCCGAGCTCGGCCACAAAAATCACAGCAAAACTGAGCAGGAAAGCATTCATTGACTTGCGGACTCCCTGTTAGCGCGGCCGCGTTTTCAACATCACTGTACTCAGCGGCGCGACCGCGTTAACCAACACGGATTGAAAGTGATCGCGCGAAGTCAATTCCCAGCGCGGGGTGCTCATACACTCCGTGCATGAAACGACTCATACACATTATGTGTGGCCTATCTATTTCTACGGTCTTATCGTTTCAGGTGTAATGCCCAGGATGGCAGCCAACCTGGTGACACCAAAGGACCAAACGTTTTATTCGGAGCGGCTGAGTGCCGACGTCCTTGACATTGGTGCCATGGGTCCCACAGCCGGCGACCTACGGGCAAGGCAGGGAGAGTTTCCTCGAACAAAGGTGGCAAAAATCCTGGCACACACCTGAGGAGTCACCTCAGCGACCCTGACGCCATCAGCAGGAGCCACCTACCGAGCGAAATTTGATTTCGTTTCATTGCTTACTCAGCGGATACATGGACATGCCGGATGGGACGTTTCACTCGTCGTTGCCTCCTAATAGACTCCTAACGCTTCAGCGTCGATGACTCGCTTCTGAAGCGCATGCTGATCGCTTTCTCAACCTTTACGGGAAGTTTTGGGGGCAATCAGGTGCGGGTAAATAAAAGTCTTCAGTTTTGTTCCCTCACACATGCCTCTGTAGCTCAGTGGTAGAGCAACCGCCTTGTAAGCGGTAGGTCGTCAGTTCAATCCTGACCGGAGGCCCTGTTTTTCGCCCGATCCAGCGCGATGCCTGTGGATAAATGGTAGACAAGATCACCCTATCGGGTAGAATGACAACGTGCTTAACATTAAAGACCCAAAAACACATGAGTTGGCTCGTGAATTAGCCGGCATTGAGGGCACGACACTTACCGCAGCTGTGACTCAAGCATTGCAGGACGCCCTGGCTGAACACGGTAGAAGGCGCGTAGCCAAACGGCAGCTTTTGCAAGCCCTCATTCGCTCCGCTCGGGAGGAAAATACTCAACCTGTCGGCGACGCTTTTGATGATCTTTATGACCCAAATTCTGGGCTTCCGCGATGATTGTTGACTCTTCTGCCATCGCAGCGATTTGTCTTGGCGAGCGCGATGCAGAGCAGTTCGCCGACCTACTGGAAGTCACAGAAAACTCCAAAATGTCTGCTGCGACATATTTAGAGTCCGCGATTGTCATAGATTCAATGAGACCAGGTGCCTTCGATGCGTTCGTGTCTGGAACTCTCATAGAAATAGTGCCGGTGGATCAGGAACTTGCAGAAGTAGCTAGACGTGCTTACCACAAATTCGGCAAAGGAAGCGGGCATGCAGCGGGATTGAATTTTGGTGACTGCTTCTCCTACGCCCTAGCGACCTCATTGAACGAACCTTTGCTTTACAAGGGTGATGACTTCTCCCATACAAATGTGCGCCCAGCGATTGGCTGCTAAAGTTCCCTGCTCCGCCAATCTTGGAAATTGATAACTCTCTCGACCAGCGAGCCAAACTCGTTGCTGACCATCGGGGTAGACGCGGGCATCGATCGCCGAGAAAGCCTCGCTAATGCTTTTTGCAGGGCAAGAACAGGTCTCAACCGACGCCCCTGTCGAAGTTCCAATGTGGAACATTAGTACTGGCTGTGGTGAATAACTCAGGATTCTTTGCCAGACGCCACGATTTGCGAGATGAACAGTCCGCTGAGCGCGACCCAAATTCCGATAGTGATCGTGTCCGAAGCCGTGAACGCTCCCCAATCACTCGCCAGCGTTCCGAGAACAGCAACCGAGATCGCAATAAGACCGATGATTCCCACAATACGTTGACGCTTACGGTCCATCGTTCTTGATCGCGCGTTTCCCTTGCCGGTGAGAGCCATGTAAAGACCAACGAGTCCAAGCAGTGCGAGCGCACCCGCCAACAAATACGTGAAAGTTTCCCACTCACTAGCAGGTTCCACGACCAAGGCGATCACAATGGTGATCAGAGCCACCGCGAAGTAATACCAACCCAGCGAACGTTGCTGCTTCTCTGTCCAATCAGCCATGCTGCTCCTCCAACCATTGTTCGATTACTCGTGTCAATAAAACTTTAACACCCATGAGTCGGCGATTCAAGGAACTCGCGGTGCGATCGATCAATGCGGTATTTCTCATCAAGATAAATCTTGCGGGTCCTTGTTTCCCAATCGATCCATGCGCCTTCATCTACAGCGAGAAAGAGTTCGCCATCCAGCGCAACTCGACCTGGCACCTCTAACGCGCAATCATTGAGAACCAGCAGGAAAACATTTTCTGGAAGTTTCACCATGAAATTCACTGGTGCTGGATCGATGAAAAATGCAGCAACATTGAGATCTGAATCGGGGCTTGCCGTTCCTTTCGCGACACTCCGATGAACATAGGCAAAATGCGCCCCGTGCTCCCGAAGCGCGCTCGGTTGATTCAAGGACTGAAATAGTGACAGCCTGACACGCATGGCCAGCAGTGGAGCGATCATTTGACTCCCGTGCTGCGTGAGTGTCTAGATTCACAATCATGACCACCCAGTTAAGACCCTAAGACCGCTTCGATCTCTTTGGTGACTTTGACGTTAAAGGCAAGACTCTTGAGGCGCAGGATCGTTGGGTCGAGACTGATTCTTGGAAAGAGCCCAAACGCCGAACGAGTAAATACAGCAAGGAGCAATGGAAGTTAGCTCTTGCTGAACAGCAGCGTGCAGTTAACGCATTTATTGCAGTCATGGAAACGGGTCTTGCGCCTGGAACCGAGCAGTCAAAAGCTGCACGTGAAAGGCACCTTCCTGCAATTGACACATGGTTCTATCCGTGTTCGGTGGAGATGCAAAAACAACTCGCGGAAATTTACGTTTCCGACTCCCGATTCACTTCACAGAATGAAAGCCAGCGAGCTAACTTGGCCCAGTTCATCCGTAACGCGATTCATTTGATTTGATTGGCTGGGATTTCAGCCCGCTAGGGTTGCGCTATGTCACATAAACCCGAAGAACAAGAAGAGAAGTCCCACGAGGGTATGTCTCAAGACGAGGCCCGCCACGAAGAAGATGTAAAGCACCACCCGCACGGCGAGCAAGCCGAAGAAGAATAAGAACCAAACTCTATGCGCATGGTGGGGACGGCGCAGGAACCTGAACTTGCGTTTTTGCCTTGGGACATTCCACTTGAACAGTGGCCCGAGGATCTTGTCGTCGCCCTGCCACGCGGAATCTCGCGTCACATTGTTCGATTCGTTCGGCTTAACGGGATTGTTTACGCGATCAAAGAAGCGGAGTTTGAATTAGTTGAACGCGAGTACTACTTGCTTGGCGAGCTGCAGCGTCGCGCTGTCCCCTGCGTTGAGCCTGTTGGAACAGTGAGCGGTCGAATCGATGTTCATGGCGAAGTACTCGCCTGCGCGCTGGTCACAAAGCACTTGCCGTTTTCACTCCCTTATCGCGCTCTGTTTTCCTCGAGTTTGCGGCTTGAGACCGCCGATCGGCTATTAGATGCACTGGCACTTCTATTGGTGCAACTTCACCTGATCGGTTTCTCGTGGAATGACGTCTCACTTTCTAACACACTGTTTTTGCGAGATGCAGGATCTTTCGCGGCATACCTTGTTGATGCGGAGACAGGTGAAATGCACCCAACGCTGTCTCATGGGCAGCGTGAATACGACCTAGAAACCGCGGCCATCAACGTCGCCGGTGAGCTCATGGATCTTGCCGCTGGCGGAAGATTGCAAGAGGGGATTGACCCGATCGTGACCGGGGTTGGATTGCGCCTTCGCTACGACGCACTCTGGGACACGATTACCAAGCCGGTTGAGTTCACCCGGGAGAACCGACTTGCCCTTGAGAATCAAATTCGGAAACTCAACGAACTTGGTTTTGACGTTGCCGAACTGCAAGTGGATGCAAACGACACTGGAGACACCGTCCGAGTTTCACCCAAAGTCGTAGATGCAGGTCACCACTCCCGCCGGTTGATTCGACTTACCGGACTGGACGTTGGGGAAAACCAAGCGCGCCGACTGCTCAACGACCTAGACTCCTACCGAATCAAACTTGGTTACGGGCGTGTAGATGAAGAAATCGCAGCCCATCGTTGGGTTAGTGATCGGTTTGAACTGGTGCGCGAATCAATACCCGCCGAAATGCGCGGGCGCTTGGAACCAGCGGAGATTTTTCATGAGGTCCTGGAACACCGCTGGTTCATGTCAGAGGCCGCCGGCCGCAGCGTTGCATTCGCAGACGTCGTTGAAGACTATGTTGCAAACGTCCTAGCGCGCAAGCCGGAAGAAAAAGCGGTCCTTGGCTCACGCATCGGAACACCAAGTGATGCAACGGCTGAACTTCGAATCGTCATCCCCGACTAAACCCACTCCCTGTCCGACTGTCCCAGAATCGGGGGAAGTCTGACAGGGAGGCCTTCACCGAACGTTGTTTTGTCCATCCCATCCGGATTCGGCGTGCTCCGGTGTTTCGATGATAATAAAAAATATGCGCGTAAGATCGTGCAGTATCCCGTTACAACCTGGATTAGAAGGACAAAAACCCGCTATTGCACCCGACTTCTGTCCGACCTTCCCAGGAACTGGGAAAGTCGGACAGAAGTCGGACAGAGATATGAGGCGAGTTGTTAGTTCCGCGCGCGGAACATGTCATGCAATACAACCGATGCGGCAACAGATGCGTTGAGTGATTCATTGCCCTTGGCCATAGGGATATTAACCAACCAGTCGCAACTTTCCTTCACCAAGCGGGACAGCCCAGCGCCTTCGGCACCGATCACAATCACAACCGGGTCTCTCCACGTGTCGGCCTTGATGTCTTGCAATGGTGTTGCCCCTTCGGCCGCTAGTCCGATCACGGTGAAGCCGACTTTTTGAAGGGCAATGAGCGAACGGTTGAGATTAGTGACCTGGGCAACCTTGATTCTGGTGAGCGCCCCAGCCGAGGATTTCCACGCAGTTGCGGTGACACCAACGCTGCGTCGCTCAGGGAGCAGAATTGCCTCAGCGCCAAAAGCTGCGGCGGATCGAGATATTGCGCCAAGATTGCGTGGATCGGTTAAGCCATCACAGGCAATAATGCAGCGTGAGGTCTCAATTGATTTAAGGTCCGCGTACTTGTATTCGGGGACCGTGAGAACGAGGCCTTGATGCACACCCCCGTCGGTCATCCGGTCCAGCTCGGCACGCGGGACCTCCATGAGTGGGATTCCCAGAGAGAGTGCCGTTTTCATTGCTTCACGCCAGCGGTCGTCGGTGTCTCCTTTTGACTGAACGTAGAGTGCATTCGCGGGAACTTTGGCGCGAAGGGCTTCAACAACTGAGTTGCGGCCCATGAGCAGACTGGCAACCCGGGCTTTGGTGCGCTCGACTCGGCGGCCGCCACTGCCCTCGGGCGAAGTAGCCGCGCGCCGATCGGCTGCCTTTTTTTGCTTGGCCTTGGGGTGGTGCGGGCGGTCCACCGCCTTCGGTGTTGGTCCGCGACCCCCGAGCTTGTCTCTGCTGTTTCCGCCTGATCCCGTACTCGCACCCTTTTTCGAGCCAGGGTTACGCATTGCCCCACGACGTTGGGAGTTTCCGGCCATTAGTTTGATTCCTTCGATTGCGGGGCGCGAATGCTAAAGCGCACACCATCTTTTGTGTCTTCAAGTGCGATCCCAATTCGATCAAGTTCACGACGAATCGCATCCGCTGCTCCAAAGTCTTTGCGTGCCCGTGCCTCAGCCCTTTGATCAATAGCGACTTGAACAAGTCGCCCAATAATTTCTTGGTTGCTGGACTGCTCTTGGCGCCAATGCGAATCGAGGGGATTCATGCCCAGCACGTCCAGCATGCTGACCACCGCGATCAGGTCCACTTTGACCGATTCGGTGTCACTTGCCGCCAGCTTGGAATTTGCTGTTCTTACAACTTCGTGGATCACGGCGATTGCATTAGGGACACCAAAGTCCTTATTCATTTCCGCGTCAAAATTCTCGGCCCGCGAGTCGGCATCAATGGCAACTTCTGAAATATTGAGCGTCTCCATAGCACGGGTAATGAATCCGCGAATTCTCTCGAAACCAAGTCCTGCGTCCTGAGCCGCCGAGTCAGAAAACTCCAACATGGAACGGTAATGCGAACCGGCGAGGTAATAGCGCAAGTGCAGCGGCGGGATTCTCTTGAGGACCTCACTCACTAACAGTGAGTTGCCCAGTGATTTGCTCATTTTTTCACCGGCGGTCGTCACCCACGCGTTGTGCATCCAATACTGAGCAAATGGGTCGCCTGCCGCTCTCGACTGCGCGATTTCATTTTCATGATGGGGGAAAATTAAATCAATTCCACCACCATGAATATCAAATGAAGTACCTAAATATTTGCGCGCCATTGCCGAGCATTCAATATGCCAACCGGGACGACCAGGGCCCCATGGTGTGTCCCAATGTGGTTCATCCGGTTTCGCGGCTTTCCACATTGCGAAATCATGAGGATCCCGTTTACCTGTCGCGACCGCGTCGCTGGCTGCCAACATGTCATCAATTTTTTGGCCACTGAGAATTCCATAGGAAGTATCCGATCGAACGTCAAAATAGACGTCCCCGGCTTGCGCGTATCCCTGGTTAACATCAATAATTTCTTGGATCATGTCGATCATTTCGGGGATGTGACCGGTTGCGCGAGGTTCGGCTGTGGGGGGCAGGCAACCGAGGGCGTCATAGGCCTGCGTGAAAGCGCGCTCATTTTTAAAAGCTACGACCCAATAAGGCACGTCGTCATGACCAGCGCTGTGAATAATTTTGTCGTCAATGTCGGTTACATTCCGCACAAAAGTTACGTCGTAATCCTGAGCGGTAAGCCAACGTCGGACAACGTCGAATGCCACGCCGCTGCGAATATGACCGACGTGTGGTGGTGCCTGAACTGTCGCGCCACACAAATAAATACCGACTTTGCCAATCTCACGGGGAACAAAATCTCGCACGGAACGCGTCGAAGTGTCATAGATACGCAAAGTCACTGTCCGAACATTACTAGTCCCCACAGTCTGGATTAAAAACCCTTTATTTTGCTATGACACTGGCGACGGCAATTGCCGCGATTCCCTCACCGCGCCCGGTGATTCCAAGGCCATCAGTCGTCGTTGCCGAAACCCGAACGGGTGCACCAAGTGCTGCACTGAGCACGTCTTGAGCCTCTTGTCTACGGGTTCCCACCTTTGGTGAGTTGCCAATTACCTGCACCGAGGCGTTAACAATTGAGAATCCATGTTCCTTGACCAATTGAGCAACATGGCACAGCAGGCTGACACCCGACGCGTCGGCCCACTGGACCTCTCCTGTTCCAAAGACGGAACCAAGGTCACCGAGGCCGGCTGCAGAAAGCAATGCGTCACAGATTGCGTGCGAGGCAACATCAGCATCGGAATGACCCTCGAGCCCAGGTTCACCCGGCCAAAACAAACCGGCCAGCCATAGAGGTCGACCCGGAACGAATGCGTGCACGTCGGTTCCGATCCCGACGAACGGGCAGGGTGCAGATGGTTGATTAGGTGGTGACACCACTTGCCCTTCTTTTGGCAATTATGGTTTCGGCAATCGCGAGATCAAATGGTCGAGTAATTTTCATTGCTTCCACGTGACCTTCAATTACCTTAACTCGTGCACCCATTGCTTCAACGAGCCCAGCGTCGTCGGTGAAGATTCCTTGAGATTCCTCCAACTGCGCGTGGGCCCGCTGCAGTAACTCTCGATCAAATCCTTGCGGGGTTTGAATCGCTCTCAACGAATTGCGATCCAGTGTTGCAACAACATCACCGTGATCATTAACGTGCTTGATCGTGTCGGTGACAGTGAGACCTGGCACAACCGCAGGATTGCCAGCCCGCACGGCAGCAACAACGGCAGTGACTAACTCGACCGGGACAAGCGGCCGAGCTGCATCGTGGACAAGAACGACATCAACGTCTGCCGGCAATGCAATCAGCGCACGGGCGACGGACTCTTGCCGGGTGTCACCACCGGCAACCACCGTCACTTTGTTAGAAAAACTTTGTTGGGACAGCAGCGCGGTCACTGATTCGACGTCACTGGGAGGCGCCGCGACCACTACCAGGTCAATACTTCGCGCGGACGCTAAGGCGCTGACTGCGTAGATAAGAATTGGGACGCCAGATATTTCGCGTAGAGCTTTTGGCTCCCCAGGACCTAGACGCTCGCCGCGACCAGCTGCCGGGACAAGCGCCGCGGTGCGATTCACTTTCCCAACTTTCTTAGGAAGCTAGGACCTCATCGAGTATTTCTTCGGCCTTTATTTCGTTGGTCTTCTCAGCCAACGCTAGTTCACTCACCAGGATCTGGCGGGCTTTCGCCAACATGCGCTTTTCACCCGCGGAAAGCCCACGATCCTGCTCGCGACGCCACAGGTCGCGGACAACCTCGGCCACCTTGATGACATCACCGGAGGAAAGTTTTTCAAGATTGGCCTTGTAGCGACGACTCCAGTTGGTGGGTTCTTCGGTGTACGGCTGGCGGAGCACGCTGAACACTCGATCCAGCCCGGCTGCGTCAACGACGTCACGGACACCCACCAAGTCGACATTGTCTGAAGGGACCCGAACGGTCAAATCGCCTTGAGCAACTCGCAGCACTAAATATTCGCGATCCTCGCCCTTAATTGTTCGCATTTCGACCGCTTCGATGAGCGCGGCCCCGTGGTGGGGATAAACGACAGTCTCGCCGACCTTAAAAGCCATATGGATGAGCCCCTTTCAGAGACATAAATATTACCACGGTGGCCTAGGACTACCTTCGGCAGTGAGAGGCGCCCCTAAGACCGTGAGGGATTTGCCCGCGCTGGTGGGTCGCGAAAACCTGACCCTTGTATCCTGAGGCAGTGACCCGACCTGCTGCGATTCCTCGCCCTGCACGACGTTTGTCCGTAGCCCTGGCGGCTAGCGGGCTTTGGCTACTCAGCTTGAGTTTCACGGGCTGCTACAACGGCCAAGGCGCCGCCACAAATGTGCAGGCAACCCAGCCTTCCGGTAACGGAAACGCCCTCGAGGTTGGCCAAATCACCGTTGATAACGCAACCGCCGTCCAAGACGAAGCAGGCAATGCCACGGTCCTGATGCGGATTACCAATCAGGGCACCGAATCTGACACTTTGGTTGCCGCGGTACTGGGTGGGCAGCAGGCAACGATAACCGCCGATTCCGTTGAAATCGGACCTGGCGAATCAATCTCATTCGCCTGGGACGCGGTTCATTTCGTCAGCCTCGTCGGGCTCAACGCACCCATAAGTTCCTATGTCCCATTTGGGCTTCAATTTGCTAACGCTGGCGTTACTGAATCCGACATTATGGTCGTTCCACCAACAGGTATTTATTCAGACATTACGCCGTAAATCTAATGTCGGCACTCGCCGTTCTCTAGACGTATGCCGCGACAATCACGGTTAAAATTGGTGCGATAATCAGCGCTGGGAGTAAGTCACCCACGGCCACTGACTTAATGCGTAGTACGCGGAGACCGACTCCGATCAACAGCACTCCACCGGTTGCAGTGATCGATGCAATCATTGCATTAGACAGGAATGGACCGGCAAAAACTGCGAGGATCGTAAAAAATCCTTGCACAATTCCGACCGATATCGCGGAGGCGATTACCCCCCAGCCAAGGGATGCTGCGAATGCAATGGATGCAAAACCGTCAAGGGATGCCTTGAGCGCCAGTTGATCAATTCCAGTACCGAGTCCGTCTGAGAGCGCGCCGAGAATTGCAAGCGGCCCGATACAGAAAATGAGACTTGCGTCTACGAAACCTTCAATGAAACGGGCCCGACCTGCGGATCCTTCTCCTCGTGAGAATTTAGTTTGTAGCCAGCCGCCTACTGATTCCAGGCGCGACTCAATGCGAAGAAACGACCCCAGGATTCCACCAATGATGAGTGAACCCAAGACAATGAGCAGGGTCGCTGAACCGCCAACCTGGCTAATCCAATCTTGATCTCGCAGCGCGACAATGTTGAGAGCTGCAATAACGAGCACCAGCATGCCCAGGGAATCTGTAACGACGGCGCGGGTTCGTTCGGGGAGCCGGTGACCTAATCCAACACCGATGAGTGAGCCGACAACGATGGCGGCGACGTTGATAATCGTGCCAAGACCTACCACTTCAGACGTACCACTGTGAATTCACGGACTGGAGGCTATCAAACTAGACGTCGAATTTATATCCCAAGCCGCGAACCGTATAGATATGAACGGGGTTGGAAGGGTCAATCTCAATTTTTGCCCGAAGACGCTTGATGTGGACGTCCAATGTTTTGGTATCACCAACGTAGTCAGCGCCCCACACTCGGTCAATGAGTTGGTTTCGCGTGAGTACCCGGCCTGAATTTCTTACCAGGAATTCGAGAAGGTCAAATTCCTTCAGCGGCATCGTGATGTGCTCCCCACGAACGGAGACGACATGTCGTTCAATGTCAATGCGAACCGATCCAGCCTCAATCGTTGGCGGCAACAATTCATCTTGCTCACCGTGGCGACGTAGGACGGCGCGCACTCGCGCCAGCAGTTCACGTGATGAAAATGGTTTGGTCACGTAGTCGTCAGCACCAAGTTCTAGGCCAACTACCTTGTCAACCTCACCGTCTTTGGCGGTGAGCATGATGATGGGGACCGTTGATTTACCGCGAATAATTCGGCACACTTCCGTCCCGGAAATTCCAGGAAGCATGAGGTCAAGGAGAACCAGATCCGGACCGTGCTTGTCAAACTCGGTGACCGCGGTATTCCCGTCTGCTGCAATGAATACTTCATATCCTTCGCGACGCAACATGAACGAAAGTGCGTCAGAAAATGAGTCCTCGTCTTCAACGATCAGGATGCGCGTCACGAGCTCTTTCCTTTCACAACGGAGAGAGTATCGACCGTGAACTCGTGTGAATCGCGTGAATCGGCGAGCATGGGATTGTAGGAGGGGATTCGTAGCGTAAATGTTGAACCCGTTCCCATTTCAGACCACACGACGACTTCGCCGCCATGGTTTTGACACACATGTTTAACAATCGCCAGACCAAGGCCGGTTCCACCGGTGCCGCGTGAACGCGCAGGGTCAACCCGGTAGAAGCGTTCAAAGATTCGATCCAGATCATGTGATGGGATTCCGATACCTGCATCCTTGACTGAAATCTCCACGATCCCGTCAAGCTCCCGCGAAGTCACCGAAACCCTCGTGTTCTCCCCCGAGTAACTAATCGCGTTCGTCAATAGATTACGGAGCGCCGTGAGGAGTTGTCTACGATCCCCCAGAATCACCGAATCTTCGGGTTCACCACGAATAATCTCCACTCCAAGACCACCAGCGAGTGTTCTCACCTCTTCGATCGCACGATTAATCAGCTGATCGGTTTCAATCAATTCTGCTCGGTTCATCGGGTCATCACTTTGTAACCGCGACAGGTCAATGACATCTTGAATCAAATTGGACAATCGTTTTGCTTCAGCCTGCATTTTCTCGGCGAAGTGTTCAACCTGTTCCTTGTCGCCGGCCGCACTCAACACAGCCTCTGCCAAGAGTGAGAGCGCCCCGACCGGAGTTTTCAATTCATGGCTGACGTTGGCAACAAAATCACGTCGGACGGCGTCCACTCGGCGTTCCTCGGCCAAGTCATCAATCAGTACCAAAATTGCTCCGGAGTTTAGAGGTGCAACTCGCACCTTGACTTCGAGTAATTCACGGCCCAACGGTGGTCGACGCACTCGCAGCACCTGCTCGCGGGGTGAGCCATCATTCGCGACCTTCGACACTATCTCGGCGATATCGGGCACCGCGACCGAATTGCGATTTACTATTCCCAGAGTGAGTGCTCGGGAACTGGCCCGCAGCACGGTGCCATCCGGCGCCACAACAAGTGATGCCGAGGAGATGATGGAAAGAATACGTACTATTTCCTCAGAGACTGACGGGTAGATAGCGGCCGGGCGGTGGCCTTCCCCATCAAGCTCCCCCCTTTTCCTCAACGCCATGCCAGCAATCTTAGGGGTTTGGGTTGGTGGCACTTCTCAAAAAGTAGCCCAACACCTGAAAGTTTGGGCAAGGTTTCGCCAACTGAACCTAAAATTTACCCTGCGTTTGCTTGCCATTCACTTAACGTGTTCGCACATCCGCCTGATGGGCGTAGGCTTAGACCACTTAACGGAAGTGGGGCCAGCATGCGTGAGTCTTATTACGAGCAGGTGGAAAACATCAACGCCGATCTCGTTGAAGTAACTCGACTTGTTGGCTCAGCTATGAACCGTGCAACCCAAGCCCTACTCGACGCGGACCTGCAATTAGCAGAAGCCGTCATCGATTTTGATGCCAAAGTTGACATTTTGACCGCCAGCATCGACGAACGCTGCTTTGAACTCATTGCGCTTCAAGCGCCCGTTGCGACCGACCTTCGGGTGCTTCTTGGCGCAATGCGGATTTCGAGTTCACTCGAACGGATGGGTGATCTGGCCGAACACGTCGCCAAGCAGGCCCGGATGCGTCACCCTAGGGTTGCCGCTCCACAGTCTGTCCGGGGAACATTTGCCGAGATGGGTGGTTTAGCCGAAGCAATTGTGTCCAAGACCGGATCGGTGATCGCAACCAAAGACGTCAGTCTTTGTGCTGATATTGCCCGTCACGACGAAGAAATGGATCGGCTGCATCGGGAGCTTTTCACCATCGTGTTGTCCCCCACGTGGATGTACGGCGTCGAAGAAGCAATCGATGTAACATTGCTCTCCCGCTTCTACGAGCGATACGCCGATCACGCCGTATCCGTCTCAAAACGAGTGGTCACCATCGTTACCGGTGAACCTTATGTCGCTGTATCTCTCACCAACTAGCTCGCTGACCACCTAGCCGCTGATCACATAGGACTTGACTAATGCGCGTTGCCCTGCTTTCAATCCACACGTCACCACTTGACCAACCCGGTACTGGCGACGCTGGAGGCATGAATGTCTACATTGTGGAAACCGCTAAACGGTTAGCCCAGAGCGGGATCGATATCGACATTTTTACTCGGGCAACCGCCTCTGCCTTGGTCCCAACCGTTGAACTGGCCCCCGGCGTCAATGTCATTCACATCACTGCCGGTCCCTTCGAAGGACTTCTTAAAAATGATCTTCCTGGTCAACTCTGTGCCGTTACCGCGGGAGTGCTGCGAACTGAAGCGTCCAAACCTGAGGGATACTACGACCTCATCCACTCGCACTACTGGCTGTCCGGCCAAGTGGGTTGGCTCGCCTCCGAACGTTGGCACGTGCCATTGGTTCACACGATGCACACCTTGGGTCGAGTAAAAAACTTGGAGCTCGCCGCCGGTGACAAGGCCGAACCAGACATGCGGATCATTGGTGAACAGCAAGTCGTCGAAGTAGCGCAACGACTTGTCGCCAACACCCAACTTGAAGCGGCCGAACTCACCAATCTTTATGCGGCCGATCCGACAAAAATTGACGTCGTGAATCCAGGTGTAGACCTTGAACTGTTCTCACCCGGATCCCAGGCAGTCGCACGAAAAGAATTAGGCATCCCCCTTGATAGCAGCGTATTGCTTTTTGTTGGCCGGATTCAACCACTTAAGGCACCCGACATTTTAATTCGAGCGGCCGCTGAACTCATTGCGATGCGGCCCGAGCTGCGAAGTTCGTTGCTCGTTGTGATTTGCGGCGGCATGTCGGGCGCCGGGGTTGATCGCCCAGAAGCCTTGCGCGACCTTTCGATTGACCTGGGTATCCGTGACCTCATTCGCTTCGAGCCGCCGACAAGTCGGGCGAAACTGGTTTCTTGGTACCGAGCGGCCGACCTCACCGTTGTTCCCTCTTATTCTGAGTCATTTGGCTTAGTGGCAATTGAGTCCCAGGCGTGTGGCACACCGGTCGTCGCATCGGCTGTCGGAGGTTTAAAAATAGCCGTTGCCGACAACGTCAGCGGTCGACTCATTGATGGCCACAATCCCATCGCTTATTCACATGTTTTGAATCAGTTACTGACGAATCCGATAGCGCGTGAGGAACTCAGCCGTGGTGCACGAATGCATGCGGCTGCATTCGACTGGGAAAACACCACCGCGGGATTGATGGATTCCTACAATCGGGCATTGATAAATTCGCGGGTTGCATCGTGAGCGTCAGTAGCAAAATTGAAAAATTTCTTATCGACTCGCAGCTCACGTATCTGCAGAACGAAAATATTTTTATTGTTACGATTCCGGGGAATCATAAACTTAGTACCACCGCTTCGATGAGTGTCGGGACCACGGCACTCACCCTTAATGCTTTCGTTTCTCGCAAGCCGGATGAAAACCACGAGAAGGTTTACCGCTGGCTACTCGAGCGCAACTTGAAAATGTATGGGGTCACGTTCGCGCTCGACAACCTCGGCGACATTTACCTTGCTGGTCGAATTCCACTGCGTGCCATCGATGAGACTGAACTTGATCGATTGATCGGATGCATCTCGCAGTATTCAGACGGCGCGTTCAACACGATCTTGGAATTGGGTTTTGCAACGGCAATTAGAAAAGAATGGGCATGGCGGGTAAGCCGCGGGGAATCCACGGAAAACCTTGACGCATTTGCCCACCTCATTGAACCGCAGCCGTGATCCTTAAACGTGATCCGGCAAGATACGCACATGAGTGAATCCGTCTACACCTTGATCCTTTTGCGCCACGGAGAATCCGAATGGAATGCTAAGAATCTTTTTACCGGCTGGGTTGACGTGGATCTCAATGATAAAGGTCGCGCCGAAGCGCAAAAAGGCGGCGAGCTCATTGCCGAATCTGGTCTCTTCCCCGACGTGGTCATGACTTCTCTACTCAAACGCGCGATCAAGACTTCACAGATTGCACTCGATGCTTGTGGACGGTTGTGGATTCCGGTAGTGCGGAACTGGCGGCTCAATGAGCGCCATTACGGGGCACTTCAAGGAAAAGACAAGGCACAAACTCTAGCCGAGTTTGGTGAAGATCAATTCCTGTTATGGAGGCGCTCCTACGACACCCCACCGCCGCCCATCAATCCGAATAGTGAATACGCGCAGAACTCTGATCCGCGCTATTCCGCGCTCCCACCGCAAGCTGTGCCAAGCACCGAATGTTTAGCCGATGTTGTCAACCGAATCATTCCATTTTGGGAGGACGTCATTGTTGCTGAGCACCTTCGCCGCAATGAAATCGTGCTCGTCGTCGCGCACGGTAATTCACTGCGCGCACTGGTTAAGCACCTTGATCAAATTTCCGATGAAGACATCGCAGCCCTCAACATTCCAACCGGAATCCCCCTCGTTTACAAACTCGACAAAAACTTCAAGCCGATCGTTCCCGGTGGTGAATACCTCGATCCTCAAGCTGCGATTTCTGCAGCAGCCGCCGTCGCTGCTCAAGGGAGAAAGAAGTAGAGCCAATCCTTTTTCTAGCCGCCAACGAGTGAACAGGCTGACTTAATTGCTGCGGAAGCTGCAGCTGCAGCTGCGGTGTCTTGGGCCCCTTGTAGATCACCAAGTGCGCTCTCCAATTGGGCGAGCAACGTTGATGCTCCTGGCAAGGTCGGATCAGCCGTGAGCGCTTCATTTACACTTCCAACTGCTGCCTGCAAACCCGACGTTGCTGAATCAATCGAAGCATCCGGTGACCATGCCGCCGATGCTTCGGTACATGCTTGGGCGAGAGTTTGAGCGCTCGACACGAGTGATTGAGCTTGGTCGATGGCATTCTGTGCTTGACCGCACCCGGTCAGCAATAATCCGACTCCGAGTATTCCTGCAGTCGCACTCATGAACTTGGTTTTATTCATTTGGTGTGGTCCCATCTTGATCGGTGTCAGGTTTTTTCTTACGTTTAATTCCTCGTGCGACGCGATTTCCGTGCTGTTTGACGTGACGAATGCTTCGCTTCGCCCAAGTGAACTCGGTCGCCAGAATAGCAAGTCCTAGGAGCATCACGAGTAGCCCTGGACCGGGTAGCACCAGAAGCATTACCCCGACTACGAGCGTGACTATTCCTACAGAGGCGGCGAGAATCCGCCGGATCGGAGTGGGCATTGATGCCCACGAGTCGGTAAAACGTTGAGCCCATTGAGGTTTATTCATGAATCATCTCCTTGTGCAGGGCAGCAACGACGGCGCTCCACAAGGTCTCTCCATCGGTGAAACACCGACCCGTAGCCCGGGCCCCCATGGGAGGACCGTATTGACGGACTATCGGCGAAAGGGATACTCCCCTTGTTGGTCCACACAATGTCATGAAATCACCCATCGCACAAGTTGCACTCGGCCGGTTAATACTTGCGGCCAGTGATTTCAATCATTTTTGGCCGAATATCAAACAGGTATATCAAAGCAATGACGGTACCCG